>ERZ1740067.718-NODE-718-length-25271-cov-103.305243_pt1 | contig 25271 bp, 27 predicted proteins | sample MGYA00581736_ERZ1740067 | MGnify/ENA primary metagenome ERZ1740067 (study PRJEB43018, sample SAMN04849236) | marine metagenome | isolation source: floating plastic debris | place: Pacific Ocean | collected 2008-08-27 | study: EMG produced TPA metagenomics... | reverse complement strand
GCTTCCAAGTCAAGCCGGATAGCCAGGGCGATGGACCCAAATATCGCTGGCTAGCTGGCTGCGCCCTGCGTAATAATGAGCAGCCCATTCCGGTATTTCAGCATCCAGATCGCCGTGGGGATGTGGAAATCTGGATTACTGAGGGTTTTCTAAAGGCACTCGTTACAGCGTTTCTGGCATGGCGGCTAGGGCTCACCCATGTCGTAGTGGTGGGCTGTGGCGGTTCCAACTGGGCAAGCGCACCGGCGCAATGGGAACGCACCCTGCAGCGCCTCAATCCCACCGCAATCTACCTGTTACCCGACGCCGGCGCGGCCCAAAACGAAAACATCCTGGGGCAAGCGGATAGGCTGCGATCGCTCCTACGCGGGCTGGGACATACTCTCAAATTTAAGTGGTGGGGGCAATTCGATAAATCGGGCAAGGGCAACCTAGACCCTGACGAAGTACCCACCCAAACCATCATCGATGCACCGGCGCTACCCGCTATCCCCGCCGGCGCGATTCAGCTTTGGAGCGAAACCCCCCAGCGACAGGCGTTACTGGTACCCGGCGTAGGAATGCCATTGCTGTATGAGCCGGGCGATCGCCAGCGGGTGTGGGAGGGCATGGAAGATCGGGCGATCGCCAGTGGGCAGTCGTTAGTGGTGCTAGATACTAGCGAAGCCGGAAGCGGCAAATCGCGGGACGCCGGAATATTTCTGCACAACGCCCCCAATGGCACCCAGCGAGTGTTTGCGTCTCAGGAATATCGCAACCCATCGGATCCCACGTTAGATGCCCTGCCAGAGCTAGAAGCGAAGCACCTGGGCTTGGTCGGCAACGACATCGATGGGCGGTATATCCGTCGCACCCCTAAAGCTGGTGAAGAGCCCAACATTGAGCCGTCATGCGCCAAAGCACCCTATTTCCACAAGGCTCACTCCATGGGAGTGCAGGCGATCGCCGGTGCGGATTGCCATGCCTGTCGTACTTGCCCCATGGCAGATATCACCTATAGGGAAGGGGAGGTAGTAGCTCTAACCTGCCAACACCTAAATCGTAAGCGGGCTACCAAAGATACCCCCGCCTACCGGTGCCATCCCAGCACCATAGCCAAGCCCAGCGAGCGCTACGATTCCCAGACCGTAATCATTGATGAAGCCACACCGGCGCTATCAGCGGTGCAATCCCAAAGCTTTAGCCCTAATGATCTAGCCCAAGATTTTCAGGCACTCAAGGTAACGGCACCGGAGCCGGCTGCCATCATTGAACCCCTTGTAGATGCCGATATTTTGGCGCTCCACAAGCTTTCTGCCAGCAAAGACCCAGAGGATTACTACGGGCTATCAAGTTACGCCCTGATGGAATCTCAAGCTCAGGCTGTTAAAGCTGTGGAGAGCCAACTAGAGGCATCTCCACACTTCGACTACATCTCCGCTGCCACACCGTGGGAATGGCTTGCCAAACGCCTGGATAAAGCAACCCGCACACTACCTGATCATCACCTGGGCTCCACCCTGGAAGAGCACCTATGGGCACTGGATAACCTGGCCCGAGCACGATTTTTTGGAGAGCGGTTACGAGCAACAACCGGGCAACACAGTCGAGCCACCATGCCCCGCACCAACATTGCCAATGGTGATCGCCCGGCAACTCTACAGCTAAGCAATGCCAACGCCCGCACTAAGGCGCAATTCAAAACTGCTAACCGGCTGTCGATACTGTTAGATGCAACCGGCTCTCCCGCGCACCTACGACGCATCACGGGACAACCGGTGTTCTGGATTCAGCAGCGGCGATCGCAGTTTCCCAACCTCACCATCAAACTCATCACCGGCACCGACAAGCTGAAGGTAAATCGTGAGCAATCAACGCGCGACCGCGCCCGATTATTGGCCCAGCGAGTTGCGGATGCTCATCAAGGACAATCCATCGGGCTTATTGATTACCAGCGCTACCGGGACGACTATGACGGACTGGGCTTCAAATTCCTGTCCCGATTTGTCGAGTCCCGTGGCACCAACCGGGCTAAAGATTTGGATGCGATCGCCCTAATGGGTGTCGGCGTTTCTAACCTGGGGCAGCTGGCCATTCAGTATGAGTTACTGCACCGGTGCACTATTGCTGACCTTGCCCATGACCGTCGATTCCTCGCGTGGGTACGAAGGCGATCGCTGGACCTGACCGTTCAGGAAATTTCCAGACTTCGAGCCCAATGGTCATCTACGTCCCAGACGGTGTACGTCGCCGGGGCGAGCAAGACGGCGATCGCCCGACTGCAAAAGGAGTTTCCAGGGGCAACCGTCGAAGTGGTGGACGTAATGCGAATCAGCCCCCAATCGGCAACAGAGAAAGCCCAGCGTACTGCCAACGCGGTTATCGATAGTGCAATAACTACCGCTAAAGACACCGGAGTGATGCCTTCCCAACAAGCCTTAGCGAAGGCGACCGGACGCTCGCTGTCCACGGTACAACGAGCAGTTAAGTCTGTTTGCGGACAAGGCTACCGAGCATTTTCCAAAGTGGTCAAACGGCTATTAGAAACCATTAATAGTGGTTTGACCACTTTCCAAAACAGTCTTGAATTGGAGACTTTGCGTCAGGAATTAGACGCTATTGGCTGTGGGCATTTCTTTGGCAGCGCCAACGCTTTAGAGACCATGGCCACATTGGAGGAGCATTTTAAGAATTACGGGCAAGCTCAGTTTCTACGGGCAATCGAAGGCGTTTCGACTTATGGGCGTGCCGGTATAGATCGGGCGATCGCAGCTGCGGCTGTAGACCAGGCGATCACCGCTCCAAAACCGGTGCTCATATTGCCACCGGAATAATCATTGCCACCACTTCAAAATCGCTGCCCCCTGTGTTAGGGGTAGCCGCTGCATGGACAATAGGGTGAATCACACTTAGTTCAGGTGTAGGTGATGAAGACCAAAGGCAAAAATGGCATTGATCCTTTCCCCCGCTACGTTATTGAGGAGGCTGTGAGGGCATATGGACGGCTAGAGAGTGCTAGGGAGATCGTCTCAAGCCCGCCCCCAGAAAATGCTGCTAGACCAGTCTCCATTGAGCTTGAGCCCGGACTCATTCATGCGGGATTAAGGCAGGCTTTTGAGCAAATGTGCAAGGGCGAGGAAATAACTCTGACGGTCAACGTGACGCTGCCACTTTCCGAGGAAGATCTATTGAGCTGCATTGAGGAGTGCTTGGGAGAGCAGGAAAGCTCTTCACTCGTTACTTCTTTACCGGCCTTTCAGCTTGGCTCTCTGATCCAAGACAGTTAAATACGATTTGCATTGTGACGATTGCTCTCGCGCGGGGGACATTTTGAGGGTGTGTGTCTTGAGGATGCGCTTTATACATCTCTGGATTTCAGCGACCCCATCCTCGTCTGGTCAATGGACAGCTTAGACTTTCAATCCCTAGGAAGGATTCCGATGGATTTCAGCCAACGCTTTTAAGTTAAGGCGACCTTCTTTTTCAACTTTCAATCCCTAGGAGGGATTCCGATGGATTTCAGCAGATCCAAACAACCGAAAAAACGGGGCAAATCTCGCCTTTCAATCCCTAGGAAGGATTCCGATGGATTTCAGCTGTAACCGAACCACTGAAAAGTCAGCGCATTGAACGCTTTCAATCCCTAGGAAGGATTCCGATGGATTTCAGCCATACGCTGCGTCGTTAAACGCCCGAGGGAAGGACTTTCAATCCCTAGGAAGAATTCCGATGGATTTCAGCGATAGTTCGCCTAGAGGGCACATGGTCCCAAACTCACTTTCAATCCCTAGGAAGAATTCCGATGGATTTCAGCGTCCCCTTAAGCCCATCACCCCTACAGAGGTATTTCTTTCAATCCCTAGGAAGGATTCCGATGGATTTCAGCCCATCAGGTCCAGGTACCTGATCAGGATTCAAGTCCTTTCAATCCCTAGGAAGGATTCCGATGGATTTCAGCTTTGCACCAGGGCGGCGCTAATCCACCAAGATTTATCGCTTTCAATCCCTAGGAAGGATTCCGATGGATTTCAGCGGCTTGGCGTTTGGCGGCTAATTGATCCTCTTGTTCACTTTCAATCCCTAGGAAGGATTCCGATGGATTTCAGCTTTCATTCAGCTTCTCGGGGGTGAGGTTTAACAGTCTTTCAATCCCTAGGAAGGATTCCGATGGATTTCAGCCAAGTTGAGGATCACTCTCCCGCAATTTAGGAGAACTTTCAATCCCTAGGAAGGATTCCGATGGATTTCAGCGCAGCTGGATGCTCCTAATGGTTGGGTTTATCTCGAATCCTTTCAATCCCTAGGAAGGATTCCGATGGATTTCAGCTGTGGTGTCCTATAGCCCAAGCTATATCGGTGATTGAGCCTCCTTTTGCGCGGATTGATTATTAGCTGATATTCCAAAGGTGTCGGAAGTGGGATCGTGCGATCGCTCAGCCTGTGGCGATCGCAGATGTGTTGGGCTTTCCGCGACTCGCGCGGACCCTTTAGGCTGCACTTTTCGCCGTCTGTCCCGCGTAGCGGGGATTTCGGGATGATTCACCAAGTTGGACGAGAGAATATCCCCCGACTCGCGCACCAGAGTACGAACCTGACTATCACCGCTCTCAGGCGAACTACATAGGCCGTCAAAACGGCTAGGGGCATCGCTCACCGACACGAGCGCACCCTTCTTAGACATCACTGGCGATAAGCTCAGTGGCTTTAAGCGTCCCGGTAGAATCCGGGATTTAGAATCAAGCGCATCGCTCAAGATGTTGGCGGCACCAACCCCATCACGATCACCTGTCCATCCGCAGCTACGGCAGACGTAGAGTCGTCCCCGTGGTTTGCGTCTAGCCCCGCACTTGGGACAAGTTTGAGAGGTATAGCGCTCGCTTTGTAGCGATAGCGTTGCGCCATGTTCCTCTAATTTCTGCTGTAAAAGATCGCGTTGACGTCCAACCTCCCATAGGGCATTTCGCTTAGATTGAAGCTTGCGAGTTTCCCCCTTTTTACGTCCCTTAGGGATGTTGAACACATCTCCAAAGTAAAGCGTTCCAACATCCTGGGCGATGCACCAATTAGCAATTCGCTTAGTCACACAGTGGTTTGCATAACGTAGCTTTCGCCGGGCGATCGCGTTATGGCGCCCAAGGGCATGCTTCAGTTTCCAATCCCTATTTGAGTAACGACGACGATACCGAAATGTCTCAGGAGAATTGCCCGCTGCAACGTGGCGCTCTAACTGTTCTCTGCGACGGTGGGCTGCAATGCGTTGGTGGGCGTATTTCGTACCCGCCCCTGAAGACTTCGCCTCCATAGACGTCATTGTTTCCCGTTCTTCTGAGGAAAGGTAATAGCGCACTTGTCCACGGAACACCCGCGCCCTTTTTCGGTTAATAGCCTTTTGTGATCGTTCCCTCTGGCGCTTAACAGCAAGGATGTCATGCCCCGACACCGAACGAATACGCCCTTTGCTATCAGCTACAACCATCGCTCGAAGCTGACCAGGATCGACCGCTGCCACATTAGTCAGCGCTTTCACCTCATCTGCATCTGGCTTTGGTAAGGAATAGGAAAGGTGAATCCATGCATCTCCCCCGTCATCAAAAGAGATGGATGCTTGCAAGACTTCCATTCCTACCATCTTGGGAGGAACTGATACGGTGACAAAACCACCAATCTGAGTTTTAGACCCCAGCTGCAGGTGAGTACCGACCCACCGACACTCTGCCTTCAGGACATCCCACTTACGCCCTGATGGCTTACGAACAGAGCGGAACCGCATCGGCAACTGAGCCCGGTAATTTCCCTTCTTGCGATGAGTCCAGAAGCCTTTGATTTGACCACGCATCCCCCGGCAGAGTGCGGATACTTGCTTAGAGCTAATGCCATACTTGCACCCGGCATCGAATGGAGCTGGTTGCCGGTCCGTCAAAGCTTTCAGGTACGGCCATGGCTCTAGCATGGCGTCCTTCCGGTACTCAGCTACCGGTACCCCAGCTATTACTTCACCTGTGTCCGCAAAAATACGGCGGGCTCGCTCAGCTCCTTTTCCTTTGATAAAGCAATGTCGAACTGCATCCCCATTAGCAATTGGGAATATTGGCTGTGAATGCAACCTCATTGCATTAACCAGCTCGTTGTAACACCATCGTTGAGCAGCCATTAGCGCCGCAACCTGTGCCCGCTTCTTTCTCGTCAAGCGCACTGGCGTGACGACAGTTCGCGACAGTTTAGTGGTTTTATCTTTCGCCATCTAGATAAGTGGCTCAGCCGGTCATATCTAATGAAAATTGATACTGATTTCAGAATAGCAATGTTCCAGGAGAGAGTGGTCGGGTCTGCCTTAACTAGCTTTATTTGTTGGCTTCGGTGTCTAGCCCTTCAGCCGCAATGCGCAGAGATTGCTGGTTGGGGCATCGGTCAATATCGCTTTCGTCAATGGCTGCCAAGCCGCGCAACAGAAGCTCTGCATTCAAGTGAATTTCTAGCTCGGAATCAGTAGGGATGAAAATTTCGACCTGATTATCACTGCCTAAAACCACAACTTGATCGCCGAAGCTTACCAGTTTTTCTAGCTCAGCTTTAGCGCCCGGCTTAGGGGAAACGCCACACAGCTTTACTGGCTGGTTTTGCCCGTTGATTTGGACCACCAAAGTTTCACCATCGATGATCTCAGAGAGAAAGCCGCTCTGGCTGCTGTAGTTCTGATCGCAACTCAGTAGCAGTAGAGCCAGCAAGGTTATCCAGGATTTCATCGCTGTGCGATCGCCCCCGCCACTGTTAACAACGTTTTTTCGAGTTGCTTCATTCTGTTCTCTAAATCGGCAACTTTGCTTTGGAGGCTTGCTCCGGTTTCTCGTTTTAGCTCGCGCAAAACAATTTTTTTTAGCAAACCAGCGCGGGTTGTCCCTTGTTCATTCGCTAGCTTGTCAAATTCATCAATGGTTGTCTGGTCAAGACGGCAACCGACAGGGATGGAACTCATTTTGAAAACGGCGTTAACGTGCGCCGCCACTAAATTTCATTCTCAATAATTGGCACCTGTTTTCAACAGCCGCGATTAATAAATTGCCGCCTGCCTACAATCCTTGTATTTACTGCTAATGTTAGATAATACTAATTATCTCATATTAAAATTATGGGACCGATTTACCACGATTGGATCAGTCGAGCGCGATCGCCTCATACGGCTCGGATCTACCAACAGAGTTTGGATAAGTGGAAATCGGTGTTTGGGAGGTTGCCGTCTGGAGAAACGAGGGCAGCTAATTTAGATCGGTTTCTTAGATCGATGGCTCATTTGTCGCCAGCAACGAAAGCAACCCATATACGGAATATCAAAACGTTGTTGCGCTGGGGGCATGATGAGGGGCATTGGCGTTGTCCCCCGTCGGTGTTGAAATATCGATTGCGATCGCCGGGGACTGCTGCTGCGTCGCGATTCTTAAGTCCTGACGATGCCCGAGCCATCATTACGGCGGCTGGGAATGAGCGGGACCGGTTGATGTTGCAGTGCTTGTTTTCTTTAGGACTTAGGAATGCTGAGTTGCGGGGGCTGGAATGGTCCGACCTATACTATGACCGCCTTACGGTGCGGGGTAAGGGGGAGAAGGTGCGATCTCTGATGGTGCCGGAAGAGCTGCTGAAGCAGTTGAATGTGTGGCGAGCTGCTAGCAGTGGTAAGGGGCTGATTTTCCGTAGTCATCGTAGTGGATCAAGACTGGAAGGGCAGCATGTGTGGCGGGTGGTGAAGGAGGCGGCGGCGATCGCCAGGGAGGCAGATCCGAGTATTCCCGATGCGAGTCCCCACTGGTTCCGTCATGCGTTGGCGTCAGCGGCTTTGCAGGGAGGCGCGACGGTTAAGCAGGTACAGGTGTATTTAGGGCATTCGTCGGGGCAAACGACGTTGGATACCTATGCCCATGTAATTGGGGATGTGGCGATTGCGGATTTTGTTTAGGTAGTGTAGAAGTAAATTTCATTACAGATATTCCCTAACGAATAACAGTATGGGGATAAAACATAAATAATTGACTTCGAATGTAGAAAGTTCTTGAGTTGAACAAGACAGCAGTTCTCGGAAATTAATCTATCGATTTTTGACATGTCAAATAGGCTTAAAAAATGTCCATAGAAAACAAAAATAAAAAATCTTCTTCCCTATCCGTAGAATCTATCTCTAGTGATGATTCCGAATTAGAAGAAAAAGAAAATTTGTCAGGAATTTTTTCTCGAAGAAGCATTAAAGAAAAGCTTAAAAGATATACTCAGTATGACAATTTACAAGGATAAGAATTTGATAAAGAACTATCTTCTAGAAAATGATTTTTTTGTCTGATCTGATTTCAATTTTTGGCGATGAATTTGGGGACATTTTATTTCTTGTTGCTTCACACGAAATTCGAAAATTTATTCATGTCTCTGAAGCCTTAAGAGATATTGTTGAAGTGACTGAAATAGAGTGGATAGATTTTCAGTCTCGTAGAAAAATAGCCGATCAAATTTTATCGTTGAAACAAGATGGGCGCTATTGTTCAGTGCTAATTATTTCTGAAGATGATTATAGTCATTTCGATGAGATCGAAATACTTAACGCCAAAATTGCAGCTATTTCCTTCTTTTCAACCTCCTTTAGTTTGCAAGCACTTTCGAGGACGGCTGAAATTATAAAGAACACTAATTACGCTCTTCAGTTAAAAACAGAATTAGCTCTGGTGGAAAGGTTAGACGAGGCAGATGTGACTATTTTTCGAGATGAAGATTATGGTACGGAGTCTGTCTTCCAGCATCATGAAAGTGATAATTGGTTTTCTCTGCATGGACCTCTTTCCTTTGGGCAACAAGCAGTTCTCCCAACAGGAGAGTTATCTGTATTAACAGATGAATCTGGTCAATTCTCCGATCAGTCTAAATTTCGTTTAGATGGAAAATTACTTGTTAAAGGGGTACCTATTATTCATCGAAGTGACTTTAATGTCTCACTGAAAGAAACCATAGAGACTTACGATAAATTATCTTCTATGAAGACAGAATCTATTATTTTTAATGTTAAGGATGGAGAGATTGTAAGTATTGCGGATGCGAGTATGCGTAACACCAGTCTTTTGCAAGAGTTTGAAGAATTGCTTTCATCAGATAGTAGATATTGTAAAATCCATGAAATTGGATTTGGCAGTAATCCCAACTGTGCTGATCTATTTGATGAAAACTACTTCCCTAATGAAAGATTTCCCGGCGTCCACTTCGGTTTAGGGTTGGGGAGCTTTACGAAATATCATATAGATTTAGTCTGTGAAAATACCAAGGTTTTTATTGGTTCAGGCAACTCGTATGAATTAAGAGAAGTTTATGATACTGCTGCTCTCCAGTTTCGGGAGAATTCATCTTTGTACTGACCGAATTGAGGCCAATTTCTTGAAGAAAGTATTTCTATTCGTCTGACTTCTTTTACTTTGACATTACTTAATGGCTCTAGTCGCATACTTCGAAGGTGAAATTTAAGAGCACAAAGTATAGTATAATTTTCGGCTTCAACTAAGTATTGAATCGGATCCAGCTCACTTTTAGATAGAGATTCCCTTATCCTGACAACATCAATCCTCTTCCATTTTGAAGGGGCTAGGATAAAAGCTATATCATTCGAGTCATCGAAATTGAATCCATTTACATTGTGCGTGTTGTGCCGAACTAGAAAGTTATTTAGAGATGCTCTTTTTATCTCATCGTTTTCTCCTGCATCAAATTCTCTCTCTCTGTAGTAAAGTCTACTGGCAAGAATAGTTGAATCTTTTGCTTTTCTCTCTAGTTCATTAGAAAATTTTCTAAACTCAATATTAGGAATTGAACCATAGCTAGATAACTTGGAAGTGGCAATATAAGCATATCCATACCCTAAATCTTTTACGATTTCACTCATAAGTAGATATGCAGGAGTCAAGTTATCAATCTGCATAATTTGAGTTTCATCTGTGATGTGATTGACAATTGCCATGGCACTGTCAGTTATATATTTATAGGTATAGTCTCCAAAAACTTTGCTGGTCGTTTGAAGATATTGAGGCTTTTTACTAACAGAGTGTCTATTTATTTTTGAGATTACATGCCCCATATCGTTGTCTATTTGCTTTTTCATGCTACTTACTTGCAAATCGACACGTGTAATCTTTATCCCAACACCTGACAAGAATAATCCTGTTGAAATAGCTGATGCAACTTTTGAAGCCGAACTTTCTTTAATATACGGCTCTAGTACTGAAGTAATTACTGTAAGGGCAATCCCACTAAATATTAAAAATGCATCTATCTTGTTTAGAAAATTCATAAGCGTAGAAAACTTTTGACGATCAAAAAGTCTTGTTTTTGAGTAGATGAATGGAAATTAAACTTCAATTGAAATTGAATTAATCTCAAAATTTTTTAGAAAATAATTTTGAGGTAAAAACTTAACTGTTTTTTGTTCTCCAGTTATATCGACATGTTTTTTTGAGGCGAAATCTCATGAGAATCTCGCTAATTGGCCATGCTCTTGAATTCTGTTTCATAGACTAAAAGAGCATGAACTTTCTCTTGATTTCTGCTGAAAGAGAGCTTCATTAACAGCTTTACGCACAAACTCTTGCCGATCACTTCCCATTGCTCGCAGCGCCTCATCTGCTTCAACTGAGAACCTGACAGCGATGGGCTTCTTCGCTAATTCCAGCGTGTCGTGCTTAGGCTTCTTGAACTGATCCCACTCCGCTGGTTTTTTGGGGCTTGGATTGCCTTTAGCCATTGTTTTTCCCGGTATACACTCTCTTGCCAGTATACCGGGAAAATCTACCTGTGCAGGCATTTGACATTATGCCGGTATACTGGCATAATAGAATCAACGCAAACAACAACCCCTGCGATAGCCTAGGAACTCGCGCAGGGGTTGTGTAAAACCTTCAATGAGGTCATCCCAATGATCGCACACTTACCTCAACCCGCCACCCAAATCACCAACATTGAGTCCCGTGGCAGCGCTGCCTATCCCCAGGTCACAAAGAAAGATTTCATGGCTGGCGTGGTGCTGTACACCGCCGGGCGGGCGTTCCCTTCCAAGTTCGTGGAGGGGCAGATGGACTCCAATATCGTCGTCACCACCGCCCACGGGGAAATTAAGGTCTGGGGCGAAATTAATCTGCTGAAGACCCTGCACAAAGGGCGTACCGTACTGTTGGAGAAAAGCCCCCGCGCTAAAAACTGGAAGCTGGCGGTGGATTCACAAACGGGACAGGTTATCGAAGGACACCAATCCCAGCAGTCCACCGCACCGGGGCAACAGGCTCAGGTGCCGGTAGCAGCTCAGTATCAGCGTCCCGCCACCAGTAACGCGATCGCCAGTGAAATCAGCGCGATGGCTGCCCTGTATACCGACTGCTATAAAGCTGCCCAGCGGAATTTGGGGGCGATCGCGCCGGCGGAAACTATCCAGGCAGCGGCGTCTTCGGTATTCATTCAGCTAAATAAAAATCACGACAGCGATACGTTGCTGGGTGCGGCGGCTGAAAGTGCTAAGGCGGATCTGGGATTCTAAGAACATCGAAATGGGGCTCTATTTCGGAGCTCCGCTGCGCGTCAACATGTCGAAAACCCTGGTTTTTTGAGGTGAAAAAATCGATACCTGCAACCAAGCCAGGGAATATTCTGAGGGAGATAAATATGGCTTTAATTTCAAAAGAAACGGTGCTGGAGCACGCATCACCTGGCGCTATTGTAGAGGGGGCGATTGAGATTCCTGTTGATGGTGTTGTGTATTCCGTGTTCAGGCTTCGTTCTACGGGTGGTACAACGACGTGGCACGCATGGAAGGGTGAACAGAAGATTGATTGCTCTGGTTGTTTGAATGTGTTGGATGTGGCGTCCGTGCTGTTTCCTGATTTCAAAGATAGAGCGGCGCGGAACTTGATGTCCCTGGATTGGATGTCGCGGAATAATTAGGGCGCAGCGATTAATTGAATCATTTCGACGGGGGCCTCTACTAGGTCCCCATTTTTATGCCTGGGCGATCGCTCCGGCGGAAACTATTCAGGCGGCTTCTTAAAAGTTGACGCTTGCAGTCTTGCTCCAAAATTTAGTGCTTGAGGTTAAGTTGCCAAGGGATGAACATTCATCAGGAAGATAAAGTTTACGAAAAGTTATTTAACCCGTTTCTGTTTGGATTGGAGATAACTGCTATTGGGATGGGCATGTCCATTGATGATTGCGTCCTGACCTTATAGCAAGTTTAGAAATTATTGAATGAGTTCGATAGTCTCTTACATCTTGACGAAAGAGGCGATGAATATCTATTTTGGGGAAGCGGAAATCGTTAGCGGACGGGAAAGGGAATGATAAGCTTATGAATTTTCCCGATTTTCAGCATTTTCGCCTACAATTCAATTGACTTTGTACAAGCAAAAGCGGAGCTACCAACTGCAGCTTGACAATACAAAAAGCTCAGACCTAGTATTTTAGGGTCTGAGTTTTTTGTACGTTTAGGCATATTCGTAGTTGGTAGCTCCGCATGGTCTTCTCTACACACAACTAAGACGCTTGTACAACTGAAATAGGGTTAGCCTTATGGTCTTTGAAGAATTAATGGTGCTTGCTTTCACTTGCTCGATTTTGGCGAAAGCTATTGAGAAATTGTGGAAAGCGTGAGTTAACTAGCTGCGCTAAAGCAGTTTAAATTTCATACAACTGAATAGCTTTTATACGAAAAATGGTTGTTTGACCTGCCGCCGAGAGTGGAAAAGGAGATAAGCCCTGGCAGATGCTAGGGCTCTGTCTTTTTTATGAATGTAGATGCGCACAAGAAAGGGGTAATTGAAAGGTGACTGCGTCGTCACGGTTTCTTAGTCCTGAGCATGCCCGATTGATTATCGATTCCACTACCAGAGACAGGGACGAGCTAATGCTGTAATGCTGAGCTACGGGGGATGGGACGAGGGAACCTATGCCATGGGCGCTATCTCTTTCTTATGGCACTTCGTTGCAGCTACCCTTCAATTACCCCTATGAGGAACATTAAAATGACTCGCCCCGCTCAAAATCCCCGTGATGTGCCAATCCTGTTTGTTGTTCTCAAGAAAATGGCTTAGTTTTTTTGATTCCGGCAATTTTCACGTCAAAAACAGCCGAAACCTTTGGTAGGCAAAGGATCTGATTCCGGCAAAATTCGTCGCCTCCTCCTAAAAGTCTGACAAGAACAGCCGTTACGGGGTAAGCATCCAGGGCGATTTCAGTCGAAAAAGTTTGCGAAAAGCGCCTGGCTTTTTCTTTCAATCGCGCTCCGACCAGAAGATTGCCATCTTGGCAACTCAACGAGGTTTTGAAAATGGCTAGTAATCTTTTCGATCAGCTCTACGCCAATATTGATTGTGAAAAGGGAATTTATTCTTGGACGGTGGCTGAAACGGCCATCGAACAGAATTGCCTCCCCTGGTATGATCCACGCTTCATCAAGGGCTACCACGAGCTACTATTTGTCTGCTTCATCAGTACTCATTCAACTCAACACTGGGGCGCTAGTCTTTTCTTGTGGCACTTCGCTGCAGCTACCCAGCAGGCGCAGCTGATTGCAAGATCTAGATTCGATTAGCAGATTGCTGAAATACTAATTGCCCATCTCGATAGGCCCACACTGACAAAATATTATTTTGGACAGTAGCTACATATGTACTGCCGCTGTTAAACCATGAGAAGTAACGCTTCCCATTTTGATCAGATTCAGAAGCGCCAGTTAACTGAGTTGTACCTCGCCCATTAGTAGCTGTGTACACGAGTTTTTGATCACGACCAAGACTCAGGTTGACTTGCCAATTGCCACGACGGTAAGTACCAACTACTGAACTTGCACTAGACTGCAAAGCTGGGCGAGAAGCAGGACGAGTGCGGGAACTACCTCCCGTTCCTGTGGAAGGAGTTCGGCGAAAAGATCCACCACTAGAAGACCCGCTGCCGCTGTTATGGCAGTGATAATCCCCTGTGCGAGTGTTGTTGTGACAACCTGAAGCGTTGGTTCTGCCAGAGTGAGCATCTGCAACACTAGATAAAGCGCTCAATATCGCAATACTTATCCCAATGTGCAAAACCCACTTCATAGTTCATCTCCTAGATCTAGAAACCTATGTAAGCTCTCTTTTATCAAGGTATAGATCACAGTTGTGTATTCAATCTAGCTATGGAAGGAGAATTACAGCTCCTCGTAGTTTTTAGGTTGAAAGAGCATGCACACCTCAATTCTCCAATCTCTTGGCTCTTAACTGAATGCACGCATCAGTATCTTCAGCCGTCTCAACCCTCCACTACCGCCCCCCACTCCGCTCTGAGGCCGCTCTCCCTCCACAACGGCTTCCATCAGCAGCCCTGGAGCTTGCAGTAGGGCAATTACCACCACTACTAGAACCACCGCTGCTGGCTCCACTGCTTGAACTACCTGTAGACCGATTGGATCCAAAAGGGGTGGCAACGCGGTTCATGATCGCCCGTTGCCGTGTTCCGTCGCACATGGAGCGTAGGTCTAATCCCCGCCCGTCGGCAGTCTGCATAAAGCACCTGTACCGTTCCACGAGTTCTGGGGGACGCTCCGCTGGATACCCGTAAGGACGTGGGACCTGATTGGGTGGTACAGACTGAATAGGCAGAGCAATTACGCTAGCCAAAACAAAGGCGCTGGCAGTAGTCATGTTTCAGTCCTACCTGAGTAGGCGTTGTGGCATGAATAAGCGATCTAGAAATAAATACGACTTGGGTACCGCATAAAGACTTCGTGTCCATTGGCTACCGTATTTTTCACTGGCATTTTACCGATCAACTTGCCAGTAGAGAAAGAGAAATTGATGCGTCCAGACGTTTAGATGCTTAAACATCTGAGCGTTTAGACTCAAGCCATTCTTCTACAAGGCTCTGTACGACCTCGCTTATCTCGCGCTCACCTTCCATCGCAGCAATTTTTAGCTGCCGGTGCAAAGTCTTTGGCAGGTAAATTGTAGTCCGCTGATATGCGGGGTCTTTTGACTTGGAAAGCTTGGATGTCTGAACATCCAAGCTTTCCAAAGTTTGAATGTCTGGATTTTTGGGTGTTGAACGAGCGGCAAATAACTTACCAAAATCACCCGCTTTTTGATCAGCCATTGACTATTTCCTTCCCTATCTCCTGGTAACAGCTCCACGCGATCGCCGCCATACGATCACCCTTCACTTGATTTACAGGTACACCCTCAAGAGCCGCTTTTTGGAACGCAGACAAGCGACGGATAGCTCCTTTAAACACGGGTAAGCCAGCATCTTCAATTGCCTTTCTTGCTTTGTCTCCTACTGCTGATGGCTTGGGCGGAACTATGGTTAGCAGCACCTTGAACTTGGCATCTAATCCCTTTAGCACTTCCACCATTTGAATCATTGCCGACATAGCTAAGGCGTCTGGTGAAGTTGGGAGGATTAGCAAATCACACCCTTCAGCAACTGTCTTCAATTCGTCAGGATCGGGGCGTGCGGCTGTATCTATAACTATGTGCTCATATTGCCGAGCAAATTTAACCGCCTGCTTTTCATCACATACCTTAAACGGCAGTGAACCGCGATCAGACCACCCCAATGCAGACCGATTAAGGTCACCGTCTACGAGCAGTGTTGTAGCGCTTTCATTCAGGTATGCAGCCAGGTGCAGGGCAGTCGTTGACTTGCCCACACCCCCCTTAAAGCTAGCAATGGTTAGTATCATTTGAGTGTTTGGACATCTAGATGTTTGAACTTTCAGCTGTCCAGGCTTTTAGATTCCTGTAGCTTACTCGCCTTTCCCCCTCTCTCCGTGACTTATTCATTTACGCTCACCGGCGCGATCACTCCCAAAGCCCGCCCCAGAGTTACCCGTAACGGCACTTTTATGCCTCGGAAATATCGAGAATGGAAAACACAGGCGATCACTTCCTTGCAACTGCAATGGAGCAACGCACCACCAATATCGGAGCCCGTGGGAATCGAGATTCTGCTGACGGGCAAGCACCCGCGCCGGGGCGATAGCGACAATGTAGCGGGGGCAATCTTGGATGCTTTGCAGGATGCGGGGGTACTCAAAAACGACAATTTAAAGGCGGTTCCACGGCTTGCCATTCAGTTGAAGTGGGATAAAGACAGAGACCCGATAGCAACCGTAGCTTTGACAGCAATTTAAAATCCCGGTGGCGTAATCTTGCTACCGGGATTTTTGGTGTTGACGGAGGATTGTTGGTTATGCCCCGTTGACGGTCTGTTGTCAGAGTTGTTGACACCCCGTTGACGCCCGTAATTACTAGCTGTTGACGCTGTTGTCGCCTGTTGACGGTGGGTACCATTTCAGCCCCGTTTCGCCGCCTTTGAGGCTGCCAACGCCTCGACCTGCCAACTTTTCCAATAAGGCGTTAATCGCCTCGCTAGGCAGCTCTCTGAAAGCTCGTTTTCCTTGTTTCAGTGCCCGCGCTGTTACTTCTCTTTTATCGGACCCAAACTCCTGAATTCGGTTGAGCAGTTGTTCATCCTCATCCCGTCCAACGACGACCGGCTCGTCCAATTCAAATAATGAATTTAGGTTAGCTACAAAGGGATTCGATGATCGCTCTGGAGTGGCGATCACTGTTTCTGTAGGGCGCACTGGCGGCAACAGAAGTGGCGGGATCCATTGGTCGATTGCTACCGATTCCGCATCCTTCAGTTTTACCGCTGGGCGCTTCAGCTCACCCAAAAATGCAGGGCGCACGCCGTTGGGAGCGTTAGGGTCTGGGGTAGCCAGTAACTTTAGTTCCAGCAACGCATCATCGCGGGTTTGGGCCATTCCTTTCTTGCCACCGACGCAATCGAGCGATCGCCCATGGCTTACGAATATCACCGCCATCCCCACTTTGCGAATGTCGGATAGAGCCACGCCTAGGAAGACAGCGGCGGCTTTGCAACGACTAGCCCAGTGGGTAAATTCCTCGCAAACAATGGTGATGGGTGAAAAGCTTGTAACGCCCTGTGACCGGGCTTCATAGCGCTCTTTTACCGTCTGTGCGAATTCAGCGATCGCCCCATCTACAGCGGGATAATCCATGCCCGCACCAACGATGGCCACGCCAGGGTATTCCCAATCACCCTTAGACCAATGAGGATCGCAGACGATAACCTGATGCCCACCTTGCAAGCGCTCAATCACCAGGCGATGCGCTTGGGTGGTTTTACCGCTTCCCTGTGGGCCCCAAATGAGGACTGACGGATAACTGCGGAATAGTGCCCACCACTGGGATTGTGGCGTGGGTCCATCTTCCAAAAGCGGCTGCTCAGCTGGGGCTAATTGGGCTTGTACCGTAGTCCACATTCCAGATACGGCGGCTAAAGACATATCACTTTGGGTTTGGAGGAATTGCCCAAAGGCTTGCAACTCATGTTGAGCGTAAACACCACCAAGGGGCGCATAACGCTTGTGCTGGCGGCGCTGAACCCACGCTGCACTTAGGCATAATCCAGCCGCACCGGTGGTGATCGCCTTAGCCAATCTGCCCAGCTGCGGCGGGGTGCTCACCAAGAACAGCAACACCGACAATCCCAGTAGACACCGGCTCTGTAGCAGAAATCGGGCGCTAACCTCTCTGGGATTCATAGCGTTATCCCCCCTGCAATTCCAAGGGCGATCGCCAACGCATCCAGCAGCCATTCCGATAGCCGAAACTTAAGCAGCATCGCCACACCAATGCCCACCAACAGCACCGCAAATACAGCACCGAACCACAGCCCTAAGTCGGAGTTGTGGTGTAGAAGAAAGCCGATTAGTTGGGTAATGATGCTGGTGCCTATGGCGATTGCACCGGCACGATAAAGGTGTAATTCCAAATTCATAGTCAAAGCCCCGGCGGATGCCAGGGCGATAGATGGGCTTAGGCTTGGGAGCGCCGGAACATATACCCCACGGCATTGCCAGCGGTAAGGGCGATGGAGCTGGGGACAATCTGATCAGCCGGCAACTTCCCAGTGGCGGCAGCTACCACCAAAGCAGCGGGGGCTCCTAGTGCCATCACTGCATGTTGATTGGCGATCGCCTGAGTCCGTTGTTTCTTAGTGGGTTGGGGCGATCGCTTAGCCGTGCTTTTGGTAGCAGTATTCTTTTTGGAGGCTCTGGGCTTAGGATTCCGAGTTTTTCTGGTAGTTGCCATTAGTGACCCGCTGCCTTGCAAAATGCCTCAATCTGTTGATTCTTAGCGGCGGCTTCAGATTCTAAAGATGCAACCTTAGCGGCACTACCAGAAGCCCCAGCGGATATCCCGGCGCGGTACATGGTGAGTCCCACGGCGCCGGTGCCAAGCAAAATCATCAGGGTATAGGCGATCACCAACTTTGGGCTACCCTTTGGCGCTGGGGTTGTTGCTGGCTGAAGCTTCTGGCGATAGATCGGTATAGGTTGCCACGCTACGGAATCGGGAATGTCAGGGTGCTGCTGCGATGCCTGAGGCGTTGGTGGTGATGTAGTGTACATGTGAATTTAAGTTGATTGGCTTGGATTCAGGCGGACTGGGCTGAAAGGTAAGAGAGTTAGCCTAGTCCGCTCAAAATGATGGTTTTGCGCCTGCCAGAGCCTCGAATTTCTACGCTGTATGGCGGGCGGTATCGACGTCGGGGTGCCACCATTCCTAATGGGGCTAGGTTGTGGTGATAGGCCATGTCGGTAGCTTGGGGCGATCGCGAAAGAACCAGAGATTGAATTCCGGCGGTTGCCAGGGCGATCGCACATGATGCGAGGAAGGTTTTAAGCATCGGTATTTTGATCAGTTTCAGAAGAGTTTGGGCGGGGGGACCGGTCAGGTAGAGTGTCGATTTTGCCAACCATGTAGTCAGCGATCGCCCGCGCTTGCTCGATGGTTTCGTCGCCGGTTAACGCCAACAATAAGAGCTTCTCCGGCAGGGCGTGACCCTGCTGAAACAGCCCAGAGAAGAAGCATCGGCGGGAGAGCCTACGCTGGACTATTTGCTCAGCGGAGGCAATTGCAGCGCGAAATCGAGGGGAAATGGGGAAAATTGCGTTATCTGAGTCCATGGGAATTTGAGCATTAGTTTTCTGAAGTAGATGCCCATGGTTGGATTTTTTGAATCAATCGAAAAGCGAATCCAGAGCTTTGCCTGCGTCAAAGGGTTCGGATGGGGCGGCGGCGATCGCCGGGGTGTTGGGAACTGATGGAGCGCCGCTTACCCAGGCATCGGTCTGAGTGCGGATCACGCCCTCCACCACAGCGCGGGGATTTACACCTTTTTTCAGCGCCGCCTCGATTACCGTTTCCCAGCAATCCGGTGCAAGCTTCATGGCTTTGTTGGCGGGCATGGTCAGGGTACGGGGCATTAGGCGGCACCTCCCAAACGTTGAGCGTGTACCCACTGCCAATTGCCGATGCAGTTGGCACGGTGTGGGGCATCGGGAATCATGAACCGGGGCTTACCCGCCACCAGGTCGGATACCAAATTCGCCCCGCCGCCGGTGACCAGAATGCGGTCTACCATCCCCATCTGCGCCTGAAATTCAGCAGTAGTGGACGTGATAAACGACTTGAACCAGCGATCGCGAATCGGTCGCCACCAATCACCCCAGCTAATCCCGGTGGATTCATAGCTGTGGGAGCCGTCCTGCAAACCTTCGAGAATGGCAGCCACTTTAGGGTGGGTGATGCCGTGGGCTCGTAGGGGCTGGGATAGTTTTGAGTTTTGGGCGATTAGATACGCCAAGCGCAGAACGCCATTTTTATCGCTGGTGAGCGATCGCACGGTGATTCCATTGGCATCGATAAGCCGCGCCAACACAGTCCCACATCCCAGATCCAGCCCCAGAGTTAGCCCGCTACCCAAGCGCCCCTGGTTACGGCACAATGCCCAGCTCCCAAATAATTCGTCCAACACTGTGACGCTGCGAATATCGATGCTGTAGCCAACGCCGTTGCGGCGGAATAAGAATGGTCCGGTTAAGTCTGCTGTAATTTGCTCACGCACCAGGTCATGAGAGTGGTGGCATAACACCAGATCAGCCTGATTAGTTTTGGATTTTGTGGGTAGCCCAGCCGCTACGAACAGGCGGATTAGTTCGGTTTTATTGCCGGTGGCAGCTACCTGGCAGGTGTCGTAGTAGGAAGCCTGTTGACCAACGTGGTACCGGGCACCGTCTACCTCGACGACGGGGGAATTTTTGACCGCTTGGATGGTTGGAGCGCCGTCGGGAATGGGAGCATACAGCGCCCGGATTAAACCATAGGAGCGCCCGTCGTAGATTTTGACGGCGGCGTTACCGGCGTCGATGGAAACCAAGGGTACTGGGGAAGCTGGGGCAGAAAATTGCGCAGGCGGCGGCGCGGGGGCGATGGTTGCCCCCTGTCGGGATGTGGTCATTGGATGTACTTGAAAGCTGTAATTGCGCGGGTGAATCACTGGAACAGCCGGTGATGCTTCTATCGCAGGAACCGGTATCCGTTCGTTTGCAATCGAATCCGCTTTAGATTCCTTCACATTTAGCCAGCGGATAAGAAGAAAACGCTGGAACAGCAAGCGGAGCAACGGTTTCGCGGGCGTGTGGGTCTTATCCAGGGACGCCTAGCGCGATGGGTACGTTCGTTTACCATTGAACCAATACTATCACAAAAATATCTATTTAGATATCAAAAAGATATTAATGCGATGATAGAATTTATATGCCAGGGAGAAATCGGCAATGATGCGAGAATTATTGATATCTAGATAGATATGGTTTGCACATCATGCCGAAGCAAAGCCCTGACCCTACACCTTCTAAGCCAGAATCTGAGCGTTTGCTGGTGACCTTGCCCGGATTTACCGCTGGGCGGTTTAAGTTGCTTTCAGAAAAAATGGGAGGTGAAGCGCTGGCGTCTCTCGTCAGACGAGCTGCTGAGGAGTGGGTTGTTTCAGACAACTATGATCGACTGCTTAAAGCGGCGATCGAACAAGAGCAATCCCAACCTGGCGATACAGGTCAGTTAGTTAAGGAGTAAGCCATGGAGAAGGCTAAACGGGCCACGATTCAGTTGGGCGATCGCGAATTGGAAGTTTTCCAGTTGCCCGACGGCTCGTATCGACTTAGCCAGTCCCAGGTTGCTGAGGCAGTAGAAAAGCCGGAAGCGAATTTCCCAGACTTTTTAGGCAAAAAATGACTGGAATCCTTACCTGGACTGGATCGTTCTAGTCATACTTTTTTGAAAATTGAGTACGAGGAATAGTGTGGAATCTGAAACCATCAATCAACTATTTGAAGTTTTCGAATCTCATGCTCAAACCACAGAATCTGGCATTGAGTATTGGCTAGCACGCGACTTGCAGCATCTACTTGGATATTCCAAGTGGTCTAATTTCCTCAATGTGCTTTCCAAGGCAAAAACGGCTTGCGATGTCTCTGGAAACAACGTCTCAGACCATTTTGCCGACGTCGGTAAAATGGTCCAGCTCGGCTCTGGCGGGCAACGAGAGATCAGCGACGTTATGCTCACTCGCTATGCCTGTTACCTAGTGGCTCAAAATGGCGACCCTCAAAAACAAGAAATCGCATTTGCCCAAACCTACTTTGCAATCCAAACTCGTAAAGCAGAATTAGTAGAAAAGCGTGTATTAGAAGCGGAGCGGCTCTCGGCACGACAAAAGCTGACAGCAACGGAAAAAGAGCTCTCGCAGGTTATCTACGAAAAAACCGGCGGCAACCGTAACTTTGGGTTAATTCGAAGTAAGGGTGATCAGGCGCTATTTGGTAGCAGTACCAAGGCGATGAAAGCCAGGTGGAACATTCCTGACAGGCGTCCTTTAGCGGATTTCGCACCCACCATCATTCTCAAAGCCAAGGACTTTGCTGCTGAAATCACAATTTTCAATACTCGAGCCAACGACCTCGACACAGAGCCACAAATATCCAGTGAGCACGTAACCAACAATCAGGCGGTACGCAAGACGCTGCTAGACCGAGGAATCCGCCCAGAGACCCTGGAACCGGATGAGGATATCAAAAAGGTGGAGCGACGGCTCAAATCTGAGAATAAGAAAACGTCAAAAGATCCACCCGCCTTAAATACGGAATAGTACGGTCCCATCACGTTTACAACCAGTGGGATTTTCTCCTGAATTATGAACTGGTTATCGCTAATGGACCACCAACCAAAACAGCAATGTTTTTTTCATGATTTCTATTATCTTTCTCGTGTTTTATCAACCTTTTTAAAACACAGAGTATTTATCCTAGGTCAGGTCACTTCCCAGAGAAAAAACGTTCTTTAAATAATGGGTACTCAACCCAATTAAAGTACGTTTAAGCAATTAAAGATGACTTTAGATCCAGATAGGATCTATTTGCGTAAATACAATTTTGATCGGCTAATATAAAACCAAGAAAAAATTGGTCTCGAGAACTAGAAAGCGAACCCTGGTTGTCCCCAAGGTCCGCTTTCACAAAAACTGAAGTTTCGCCGCTTCAAAGTTATGGAATTATTCTACTCGCAAAAAATCATTTCTCCCACCCTTGCCTGGCAGCTATGCGCAGCAGCTCAGGGGTGGGTTTGTTCGTTTATTGAGGGTCAAACCATGACCGCTTCATTGAAAAACTGCCTAAAAACGGTGAAGACCCCTAGGGCTGGATAGCTCTAAGGGCCTTGCAAAACCTTTCCCTGTCATCGCGATCAAAGTTTGACGACTCAAGACGCGATGCGGGGGCTCTAGCCCAACTCCAAACCGCTGCTACCAACAGCAACCTGGACCAGGCTTTTATCCAACCGAATTGGAGACCGATTGAATTCAGCAAAAACGACATCAGAAATGGCGCTTTTGCATGAACGGCATAAGAAATGCCGCAAACCACCTGTACACACGTGTAAACAGAGGTCTAAGTGAATCATAGCGCATGTACACACACACCTGGTACCAGTGAACCAGCAGCACCGCTTCAGGCGATCCAAAGCACCCTAATTCCCCTATTTCCCCAAAGATCGCCCCAGCGCCGGATCCAGCTCCGGGACTACCAAACGCAGATGCTTCGGGAAATTTATCGAGCAATTCGTGGGAACCAGTCCCGAGTGTTGGCGATCGCCGTCATGGGCGCGGGCAAGACGGTCCTAGCTAGCAAAATTATGTCCGACGCCGTGAGCAAGGGACGGCGGGCGCTATTCCTAGTCAGCCTCAACTGCCTGCTGGACCAGGCGGCGGGCACCCTAGAAAAATTTGGGATCCGTTGCTCAGTCTTGCAGGGCGATCGCGATTTCGACACCGGCGCACCGGCGATCGTCGCCAGTCTCCAAACAATCGCCGCGCGGCAACGGCGGGGGCAGTCTCTGGGCCAGATCCTAGGGCGCAATTTTGGGGTGGTATTCCTCGATGAGGCTCACATCACCGCATGGGATAAAACCTACACCGCCATTTCAGACTGGCTTCCTAACACCGCCATCATCGGGCTCACTGCAACTCCATGGCGGCTCAGTAAAAAGCAATGGCTAGGGCAGCAATTTGAGAGTGCTGTTATTGGACCCCAGCCCCTAGACATCATCAAAATGGGCGGCGCGGTCCCGGCTCGCATTTTTCGCTTGGACGGGGCAATCAAGGAAACCGAGCTAAAGGTGCGCCAGGGTGAGTACGCCGACAGCTCCATTGCTCGACAAGCAACAACGCCAGAAAGCCTCGCAATCGTATTGAACGGGTACCAAGAACATTGCAGCGATCGCCCGGCGCTAATGGTGGGGGCCACCGTCTCTCAGGCTCAAGCAACAGCCGACCATTTCAATCAGCACGGGATAAAAGCTGAGGTAATTACCGGCAAAACCAGCCACCGCGATCGCCAGGCAATCATCGCTCGCTTAGCCAGCGGTGCCACCCAAATCATTTGCTCAGTGGGTTGCCTGACCGCCGGTTTCGATTGCCCGCCAGTGTCAGCAATCTTATTTGTACGGAAAACAAAAAGCCGAGCATTATTCCATCAGGTGTGCGGTCGCGGCTCCCGTCCCCACCCTGGCAAAACCGACTACCTAATCCTCGACTTTGGCAATAACCAAACCCATGGCAACCCCATGGCAGCTCAGGATTATTCCATCGCCGAACCGGAGCAGCATGAGCTGGTGACGGTGGATAAAGCCTGTCCCGCTTGCTTAGAAGTGGTGAGCATCTTCGTTCAGATTTGCCCCAACTGTGGGCATGAATTTAGCGCCAATACTGCTGCGGATGATGGTACCGAGGAATTAATCCAAGGCACTCTTTCCGAGCGATTCACGAAACAACAGCTCGCGCAACGACAATGGCTACGTGATGTGCGACGGCGGGCATTTGCGCAGGACGAAAACCCTAGCCGGTGTATTCAGCAATTTATCGATACCCACGGCTTTACACCACCAAAAGACTGGACCCACGGCGCAGCTCTAGGGCGCACCAACGCCAGCGTTAGCCGCCGCTTGCAATACGTTGAATATCTAGAACGCCATTGCACTGAAGCAAAAGACGTTGAGGGCTGGCTTGCCTACCACTGCCAGCTTGAATTTGGCTGCGATTTTGAGCGACTGATGGAGCTACCTGGGTGGTGGGACGTTTTGCGAATACCCCCTGACTCGGGACCGGAAGAGGTCAGGGAAGCCTATCGCCGGGCATCACTAATGGCTTCCACCCAGGCAGATTTCCACCAGTTGAACACGGCGATCGCGTCGGCTAAGGCAGATTTGCAGGGGGTACCTGCAAATGGCTAATCAATTCCACTACTACCGCCAAGGCGACTGCCCAATCTGTGGAGGTGCTGGGCATAAATCCAATAAAGTTTGCCGGTCCACCACCACCGATGACGGACGCATTAAGGTCCATTGCTGGGGTGGTGGCGACGCTCTTAAAGGCTGGGGATATGTGGGCGATGATACTCACGGCATGGCCCAGTACATCGAAGGCTGGGGCGATCGCCGGGATATGGACCGGGATGCCAGAGAGCGCAAAGCAACGGCGGCGCGGGCACAGGCGGAAAAGGAGCGGCTGGGGCGATCGCTAACCATTGAACGGGATGCCACTTACCGGAAATGGCAGGACAATCAACGTCTGAACCAGCGGGACCGGGACGAATTAACCCGGCGTGGTCTCTTGCCCAATGAAATTCAATTAGCGCAGGAGCTGGGCTGGTTACGCCGCTGGGAGAAAGGGTCACAGCTATTTGGTCCTGCCAATATTCCCGGCGTAAATCATTGGGGGCTTGGTGGGCAATCGGGACTGGCGATCGCAGCGCCTAATTCTGACGGGCTAATCGCAGGCTTCCAAGTCAAGCCGGATAGCCAGGGCGATGGACCCAAATATCGCTGGCTAGC
>ERZ1740067.717-NODE-717-length-25311-cov-4.935857_pt1 | contig 25311 bp, 17 predicted proteins | sample MGYA00581736_ERZ1740067 | MGnify/ENA primary metagenome ERZ1740067 (study PRJEB43018, sample SAMN04849236) | marine metagenome | isolation source: floating plastic debris | place: Pacific Ocean | collected 2008-08-27 | study: EMG produced TPA metagenomics assembly... | reverse complement strand
AGGCGGCGGCGTCATGATAAGCTCTTCCATTGGGATGCCTAGCCAGCCGTCATAGCCCAGCGTGACTTGCAAATTCTCATAGCCAGCGGCCTGAAGCACTTCGTTGACAAAGGTGCCAGACCCGGCCCCACCGCCATCTGGTCGAAAATAGGAAATGATGGGTTTGGGCGCGCTGGCTGATGTTTGCAGCGCGTCTAGCCGCGCCGCTAATTCTGCAGTCAACTTCTCCGCTCTCACCCCCTGCCCAAGGAGCCCGCCAACTGTCTTAATTTGCGAGAAGATGTCCTCAAAGCGGTTCAGTTGCGGCAGTTCATAGACTTGAATCCCGAATTCCGGCAAAACACGGCGCAGTTGGGGTGCGTCATGGGTATCGAGAATGACGAGGTCGGTCTCCATGGCAAGGAACTCTTCCAGCGCCCCACGGTTGGTGGTGAAGCGCTGTGCTTTTTCAGCTTGGGCAGACAAAGGGCCAGTCGCGTGCTTCGACAGCGATGTTACCTGCGCCGGGTCCGCAAGAGCCAGGATATATTGGTCTGCGCACAAGCTCGCAGACGCCACGCGTGGCAGCGCCTCCTCATCTGCTTGGACGCCGCCAGACAAAAGCATCAAGACGCCGAACAAAGCGCCCTGCCGGAAGGCCTTAGCCATGGCGAAACCCTTTGCTCTTCCGGTCGATGGGATCAGGGTCATGGCCTGTGTAGGTCTTTAGGACGTGTTCCCAGAGGCTGAGCTTCGAAAAATCCGCCTCGTCGGCGAGTTCATCTGCCAGCGTGATGAACGGGTTTGGGAAGAAGATGGTGATTTGTTGCTCGCCGGACCCATTGAACATCCGAAAGCCCCAGGAATTGGGATATCCTTCTTTATCAAGGCTGCGATAAATCTCCGCCCGGCTCGGCCTGCGCTGGGCAATCAGCTCCGGTGGATTGGGCTTTGATTTGGGTCCATAGTTCGTGCCGATACACAAATGGAAATGCCCGCCCGTGCCCCAGTGAACCGTCAAATACCCATCCATCATCGTAATGGACTTGGCCGCCCCCGGCACGCGCAACTCGTAGGCCGCCCCTTGGACGATGGGCCCAAAGGTTAGGCCTTCATAGTGGTTATCGAAAAGGTCTCTGAAGAAGGTCTCCAGGAAGGTTTCCGCAACAGGTAAGGACCAAACATGCTCGGTGCGACCCTGGTTCACAACCTGTGCCATGGGTATCTGTTTTGCATCCGCCATATTTGGTCCCTCCCTTTTCTTACAAGTACAGCCTCTACTTCTCTAGAAGCTGTAGCGAATACCGCCATAGGCGCTGATGTTCGCCGTACCGTAGCCGAGTTCGGTTTGATACTGTTCATCAAACAGGTTCTCGATGCGCGCGGACAATTGCAACTGTTCAGTTATGTTATAGCTGGCGGCGACCCGAACAATGGCATCGCCACTCAACTGGACAAAACTAGGCGGCGAGGTTGCAAAGCTAGTCTCTTGGCTTTGCGAGAAGTGTGTCGCACTGACATTCAAATTGCCGCGGTTGTTCAGAAATGCCCAATTTACATAAGCGCTGGCGGTATGCTTGGGGCGGTTGGGCAGACGGTCTCCACCAATCACCCGAGCATTGTTGTATGTATAGGCGCCGCCCAGGTCGAGTGTCTCTGTAGCTTGCAAAGCAAAACTCACCTCAACGCCGTTGGAGCGCGTTGGGTCGCCGACATTGAAATAGTTTGGCGCGGGACCATTACCAAAGAACTGGAAGATGATCTCGTTATCGGTTTTGATATTGAAGTAAGTAATCTCAGCACGGAAATCACCGTTGAGCAGTGTTTGTTCGAGGCCGATATCCCAGCTGTCGCTTTCTTCAGGCTCCAAGTCTGGATTACCAAGGGATTCGCCGCAGCAGATGCCAAAGAGCTCAAACAAGCTTGGAGCGCGAAAGCCCGTTGAGTAGCTCCCCTTTAGACGTGTGCCTGTGGGCAAGGCATAAGCGCCAGTAACCCTAAAGGTTTCGAAACTGCCGAACAGTTCGTGGTCATCAATGCGCCCGCCGATTGAGACAGTGAAGACGTCTGCAAAGGTGCCTTGATACATCGCATAATAGCCGTTGATGTCGATATCTTGACCGTCTGGATCACCGTCAGACCGGAAGGCTTCGTTTTCGATATCAACGCCAACGATGATATCCTGGTCTTCCATGAAGGAGTATGTGGTGTTGGCATCAAATTTGGTGCGGTCGCCATAGAAGAAATAGGACTGCTCACCATCGTTAAAGCCATCGCGCTCATTGCGAGCATAGGCTGCTCCAACCTGGCCATTGAGCTTCCCGTCCAAGGCGTTGAAATGGGCTGATACACGGCCAGTTTATTGCAGAAAGTCATCGCAGCGATCAGGGTCATCGCCAAAGGCGCCGCCAAAGGCATCAAAATTCAGCGTGCCCTCTGCAACACGGTACACACCGCGTAGCTCAATGTTTTCGTTAATATCGAACTCGAGGCGGCCGTTAGAGGAAAGGTTATTGTAGTCTTCGCCTTCTTCATTGCCTTCGAGGGCTTGGTCGGCAGCGGAAAAGCCATCAGTATCGAGGTATTGCACGTTAAGCGCGTATCGGAAGCGATCTTCAGCAACACCGCCGCGCACATTAGCGCTGCCTAGAAAGGTTTGAAAACTGCCGTATTCAGCTAGAAAAGAGCCAGTCATGGGGCCGCCACCTGTTTTGCTTTCGATGCTGATCACACCGCCGACGGCATCACCGCCATAGAGCACACTCTGTGAACCGCGCAGGATTTCGATCCGTGCAATATTATCGGTTGTGAGCTGCGAGAAATCGAAAGAGGTTTGTGAGCGGCTCGTGTCGGACACCTCTACGCCGTCAATCAGAACAAAGGTCGCTTCCCCCCCCTGACCGCGCAGCCGTACACTAGAATCTGTTCCGCGTGCGCCAAATTGGGAAATGCTGAGGCCAGGCGTTAGGGTCAAAACATCAAGCACGAACCTGGACTGCGTTTGCTCAATAATCGCTTGATCAATAACGCTAATGGCAGCACCGACGCGGCCCAATTGGGTTGGGATGCGTGTCGATTGGACGATGATTTCTTCAACATCGTTGCCAAGAGGCACGATAGAACTGCCGGCTACCTCCGCAGCCATTGCTGTTTGCGAAGACATGGTCAGCAACGCAGCGGCGCTTGCTCCCCATATTTTAGTAGATAAACGCACTTTCATTTGCTTCCTTATCCATGCGGCGGCCTCTGATTGGATGAGAGGCCAGGTTTGCGACACGGTGGAAAGCTGTTGGAGGCGGTGCGTGGCTAGATGACACATCATCAAAACCAACGCACGTTTTGAGGCCCGCCTATGACGTTGCCCGCACCAACACCCACCCACCTTGAGTGGTATCGCCGCTACGGATAACCGCTCCCTCTGACATATCCCGATCAGCGGGCGGGCGATGGCGACGGCAGGTCTCCTGGCTCCCGGGTCAAGGCCCCGATCCGCGCCTTCCCAGATTGCGCTGACAAGCAGTGCGCTCCAGTGGCTCAATACGGCGGGGCTCGCCGGTAACAGTTGCGGGTACAGCTGCGGATTTGAGAGAGAAACCTCCCGCACCGCATTCCCGTTTTACTCCCCATTTAGGGAACCGTCACACGAGTGGGTTAGGTGTTCTAAAAAAGAATGTCCAGAAATTTAGGGCAGAAAATGCTACTCAGTTATCCAAAGGACCGGGGCCGCGTCCGGCGCAATATGAGAATGAGAAAAGGACCACCGATAACCGCCGTTACCACACCCAGCTTCAGTTCATTCGTCGTCTCCAGCACGCGCACCAAAATATCCGCAGCCGTGACAAGCGTTGCACCGATGAGCGCGGCGGGCAGCATCACGCGCGATGGGGCCGTATAGCCAAGACCGCGGGCAATGTGGGGGGCCACGAGGCCGACAAACCCAATGGCACCAGCGACGGAGACCGCAGCGCCGACGCCCAAGGACACGCCGAGGATGAGCCGGGCGCGCACCCAGTTCATGTTAAACCCAAGGCTTTGCGCCGAATCCTCGCCTAAGCTGAGGGCATCGAGTGCTCGCGCATTCCACATGAGGAGCGCCATGCCAATCGCAATAAGCGGCGCTGCAATGATCGCATGCTGCATGGAGCGATCCTCTACCGACCCAAGCAGCCAAAAAGCGATCTCCATGGCTGCAAATGGGTTGGTGGACATGTTCAAAACGAGGGAAATGCCAGCCCCGGCGAGCGAGGAAATGGCAATGCCGGTGAGCACAAGTGTAAGCGTTGAGGTTGACCGAACCGAAAACGCAAGCAGGAGCGCCATCGAGATGACCGTGCACGCTCCAGCAGCCAGCGGCATGATGAAATTGGAAGCGCTGGCCACGCCCATGTGCAGCGCAATCACCGCGCCCAGCGCCGCTGCGTTTGAAGCGCCTAAGATAGCAGGCTCAGCCAGCGGGTTGCGCAAATAGCCCTGTAACGCTGCGCCAGCGCCCGCCAGAATTGCCCCAACCAGCAGCGAAAGCAGCAGGCGCGGTATACGCAGTTCGCGCACGATGGTGTTGGTCACCTCATCGCCTGTGCCCATTATACCGGCCACCACCTCACCAAGCCCCAGATTGGCTGGCCCTTGGAGCAGGGAAGCAACACTGATCGCAAAGAGAAAGAAGACCGCGGCTGGCGCTGTAATAGATGGCTTGAGCATGCGGACCGGCAAGCGGCCTGCGGTAATCGCTGTCATGGGAAGACCTCGTCAAGATCAGTCTAGCCTCCGTCACGCTTGTGTCCCGGAGCCCAATATCGTTACTGAAGAGGTAGACCATGCGCAGATGAGGGTAAAGGCAATTTCAGTGAAACGCAGGCCATCGCATGAAGCCAATTTTTAATATCCATTCGTCATTCCCCGACTTGATCGGCGAAGCCATGGTCAAGCACAGGGCCAGGTTTCTTCCATGGATGGCCCTGCAGAAACTATCTGCCTCGGCGCTCTTGCTGCTGGGCAGCGTTAGCGTTGCGCAGGCTGACGCGCAAAAGCCGCAGCGCATTGTCTCGCTCAATTTGTGCGCAGACCAGTATCTCGTTGCAATGGCCGATCGGGTGCAAGTGGCCAGCCTCTCAACCTATGCCCGCGATGCAGATATCTCTTTCAATGCCGAACAAGCTGCGGACTGGCCGATCACAAAAGGCCGCGCAGAAGATCTGGTTAGGCTCCAGCCCGATCTGGTGATTGCCAGCCGCATTCGGCGGCCTGCCATTCGGGTTTTTCTGCAAACGCGCGATGTAAAAGTGGTGGAGATATCGCCAGCCCGCAGTCTGGATGACATCATCGCCCAGACCCGGCAGATTGGCAGCGCCATTGGACAAGAAGGCCGCGCAGAAGCCCTTCTAAAAGATATGGCCGCCCGACTGGGCTCTCCGCCCGCCGCCAGCGGATTGCGCGCGGTCCACTATCAGCCGCGCGGTTTCCTATCCGGGCAAAATACGCTTGTTTCGGAAATCATGGCCTGGGCAGGTCTCACAAATGCCAGCGGCCAAGCTGGCGTTAAGAGGATTGCGCGCTTGCCGCTGGAGCGCCTGCTGGTCCTCCAGCCAGATGTCCTCGTCACAAACGCCCGTTTTGCCTCCACCAATGACCTCGGCAACGAGCTCCTCCGCCACCCCGCCCTGCGTATTTTGTATCCCGACAATAAGTGGGCCCGCCTGCCAGCCCGACTGCTCATCTGCGGCGGCCCCTCCTTTCCCGAAGCGGTGAAGGTGTTGCGTGCGGCTGTTGGGGATGTGCGAGGCTAGGCTTAAAGCTATTTCGGTAAGGGGCCAAATTGGGACGGAGTTGACGTTTGCTGCAGGTGCAACGAACGTCAGCTCACGCGCAACTTTATGGAAGCAACCATGGCGCACATACATGCTTCAAACTTGCGGAGAAACACACGCATGCAGCAATACACTGCCTTTAGTTAAAAGACTAGCACCTACTAACGTCCTTTTGGCGGTTTCAGCTTGATAACCCACATATCGGTTTTTCCAGCCCCCTTTGATTCAGTCCACCCCGTAAAGAGAAGACCGCCATCTGGCGTTGAAATCATGCGTCGCACACGATCATCAGCACTACCGCCAAAAGTGCGATTCCAAAGTGGGTTTCCAGAGCGATCCAGCTTAAGGATCCGCACGTTTCCCTCTCGTGAATCCCTATGGGTGATGTCAGCAGCGACGAAGATACCCCCATCTGATGTTGTTAGAACTCCTTGACCATTACTGTTGCCGTTCCTGTCGTATGCGCGATTCCAGATTTGGTTGCCGCTTTGGTCAAGCTTGACAACCCAGAGATGACGAAACGCCTTATTCAGAAGAGTGGTCCAGCCGGAAACGAGAAAACCAGAATCTTTTCCAGCGCTAACATCATATGCAAACTGATCAGCAAAATCCCGAAACGCTAGCTTGGTTTCCCATTGCGATTTTCCCGTACCATCGATCTTAATCATTTTCACGTTTGAGATTAGGCTACCATCAGGTGGAAAATTTCCGGCGATGAGAAAGCCCTTGTCTACAGTCTTGGTGATGCCCAAAGCGGTATCGGAAAAGTTGGTGCCGAATGTTCGATCCCAGATCTTATTGCCCTTGCTGTCCGTGCGGATCACCCAAACATCATCTCCACCAGCGCCCGTAGATCTAGTGCTACCCAGGATCGCAAAGCCGCCGTCAGATGCTGTTATAACTCTGGATGCGTATTCCCGACCAGCTCCGCCGAACGTTTGGTCCCATAAAAGATTTCCGGTGCTATCAATCTTGATAGCCCAAATATCGGCTTCACCTGCCCCTTTCGACCAAGTATGCCCGACGATTAAAAATCCACCATCAGCAGTTGCGGCGATACCATTTGCGCCGTCCCGTCTGTTACCGCCAAAAGCCCGATCCCAAAGAAGCTTGCCAGAATTGTCTAATTTGATAACCCAGACATCGGCTTTGCCCGCGCCCTTTGAAGCGGTCTGTCCGGCGACAAGAAAACCGCCGTCGGCGGTAGTAATAACATCGTATGCGCTGTCCCAATCAGCGCCGCCAAAAGTACGCTCCCACTCAATCTTAAATGGAGTAGTAGCCAGTTTTTTTGCGTGCTTGCGTTGTTGCGCCAACGCTTGCTTCTTCTCATCCTTTCTGCGCCGTTCTTCTCGTATTGCGTTAATTGCAGAGGTTGCCCGTAATGTGTATCTTCCGGTTGGAAACAGATTCAAATATGCCTGATAGGCTTTGATTGTATTTTGTGCTTTCGCGGACGCCCAAGCGCCCTCATCTGCCTGATGCGACACATTGTTTTCGGTTAGAAGCGGCTTAGCCACCCGCACCCAATCACTCCCGTCAATTCGATTTGCCGTCTTCGCAAGCTCCGTCTGGTGATCATAGTCAGCAGCGCCAACTGAAAACAGGAGAGTGACGCTGACAGCAGTCACGCGAACCAGTTTTCCTAATAGAGTAAGAAGACTGGCTTTAGGCGCCCTTTGACGACACGGTGAGTTGAATTCCAGTATCGAATGAAGGACCATGAAATCCAGTGGCAGACCTAGACAGCCCTGTAGAATAATATTACTTTTGGCTATTGCCAATAGCTCACCCCTTTAACCTTAGAAATTGCAAATCCTTTATCGAATTTCAATTGATTGACTCTCTACGTTCGTGTTGATGCAAGCGAATGTAACGGCTTCTCCACAAAGGCAAACTAAAAATATATACACGCGGGTTCCTGGAGCATATGCTTTTTTGAGAGTTGAAATGCCAATTGCCTTCAAGGATCAGTAAATGTCTCGCGTCTGTGTTTATTTTAGATTTTTGAGCTTCTTAGTCCTTCTTTCACTGAGTGCGCTTGCTGGTGTCGCGAATTCTGCAGAGACGGTAAAAACGAGCAACTTAGCCGTTCGGATTCCAGACACCGGTGTATGCGTGCCAAGTAGAGTTTACTTTGCATTAGAAGCTGCGGATGCCAATCGCCAGGCACCAGTTTTGAGCGAGGTAGCCAAGATTGTCGGTGCCCTACGCATCAGCCACCAGATGAAGTGTGATACTGGGCTCAAAGAAATATTCTTACGGTATGATGAAGAAAAAAATACAACCATCTATAGTGCTGCTGAAGATGATGGTTGGCTTGTTAAATCTGGACCATTAAGTTCATACGGGTTTTTTTCTACAAATATGAATGATAAGTCTTATTGGCCAGGATTTTCACTAAATTCTCTCGGGATACTTTCATTTCGAAATTTGGAAAGTGAGCGTATTCGTTTACAAAAAATAGATACTGTCGGTAACTACCAGATCCGAAAAAATCACCCTGACGGTCTTCAGTATGCACCATATTGCGACTCATTTGACGTTGTTGGTGATCAGAATTTGAACAATGATGAAAACTACGAAGTGCTTTTACTGCATTTTCAATCAGGTGATGCAAATCTAATTTTTAAGATTACACGCGAAGATAATGTTTCCGATGGTTGTATTTTTACAGAGATAAAATGGGGCCGAGGACGGACTCCCGGAACCGGCTCGACGTACAACGATCCTGAAAGTACTCAGGTTACCAAATATGTGCGTCAGCTTGACGAAGTGCTGCTTACTGCTCGCAACAGCGTTAGGCGGGAATACATCGAGACCAATTTTTATGACAGAGGAGCCTTTCGATACAGGTTCCTGGTGAAAAAAAGAGACACTGAGGATGCCGCTGTAACTTCGTGGTACGCCATGAATTTAAACGCTCCAAAAGAACCGAAGCCTGAGCCAGTCGTTGCTCAGGAACCCCAGGCGGTGCATCCACTCACAAACCATCCACGAGTGAAATATTTTGTTGATGAACGCTATAAGCCTTGGGATCTAGATTGCGCATTTAAAGAGATGGAGAAATACCTTCCAGACTTATCGCTCAAAAAGCTAAAAGAATTGGAAAACGCAGAACGAGCCCGGAGTGGGTTTTTGAAAAAAATTGAGCGCTATAAAGAAAGCGATCACCGTCTCAAGGATTACTTAATATCAATTGAACTCGAGAAAGTAAAATTAGCTGAAGAGAAGATAGCAAAGTTATCGAATCCCGATTTTCAACCTAATTATGAATACACTGACGCAGAGATCAGAAGTGCCTATTATGACGTTGGGAGAAGCAAAGCTTGCAGAGTAACAGAACGAATACAGCAACATTACGAATGGAGCTGCTCAACTGAAACTTGGACAAAGAATAAGGAAGGGGCTAATTTCAAAAATCACTGTGCCTGTGTGGGCAAGACCGCAGGAGAGCTATGGTTAGATATGAATACAGATCGATGGAAGTCAGATGTTGCCATTGCACTGGGAGTTGAAGCCGGTTTAAGGTGTGATCAATAGTTATTTGATCCTAAGAATATGAACATACAGAATATAAAATATGGAATGCTTGTGATTTTTTTTAGCCTTGTTGAGGTAGCTTATTCGCAAGAGTTTCCATTAGCTACAAATGCAGATATAAACTACCTTAATAATTTTATAGATAATAAATCTAGAGAAATATTTCTGGTGAATTCCCATAAATCTTCATGCCATATGCTTATAAGGGAAAGCGATAGATCGATTGCGAGTGTAGATGGTGTTTATCGTATCATATTCCAAGGTAAAAAGCTTACTGTGAGTAAACGTAGTGACATTAAATGGAGAAAGAACCCTAGCGGGTATCAAAACTGTGTGAAAAAGTACACTATTAGTACAAGTGAATTTGCAAATGTGGCTCATTTTAGAGGTTCGCCTATCGTCTGGGCAACAAAATTGACAGAAAATTACTGCGTCACAAGAACCCACTATTCAAATTGTAGTACCGTCTGTACGTCGAGTTTAGGGGCGGATACACCGCTTTATACGTTCGTTACTTCCGAAAAGATGGCTACTAATATTGTCAAGAAACCTTGCACCCGATAATAACTAACCCAAGAAATATATATTATTAGACTGTACTGCGTCGCAAAACGCTTCAACGAGTCCTTTCTGACATACCCGCAAAAAGCGGTGGATAGTCTTATCTGGCGGCTTCGCATGTCCGTTTGCATATGCGAAATATCGCGGCAGAATTCTATGACGCTCAAGGTCCGCTTCGGGCTCAAAGCAGTCACTCTACCGCACAACCGAACGACTTTTTAGCCCGTCTCCTATGTTTTATAACCCCGCCCCATTTTGGATGAGACGTAGGTGTGAATAGCTAAAACACTGAGCAACGAGCCCTAAAACTCCACTCCCGCCTGCGCCTTCACGCCAGAGCGGAAGGGGTGCTTGACTAGCGTCATTTCGGTCACCAGGTCGGCCACTTCGATCAGGCCATCGGGCGCATTGCGGCCTGTCAGGACGACGTGGGTGTCGTCCGGCTTTTCGGCGAGCGTTTCCAGAATGTCCTCTAGAGCCAGATAGTTGTAGCGCAGGGCGATGTTGAGCTCGTCGCACAAAACGAACCGATAGGTGGGGTCGAGGATCATGGCCTTGGCTTCAGCCCAGGCGGCTTGCGCGGCGGCGATGTCGCGCTCTTTGTCTTGCGTGTCCCAGGTGAAGCCTTCGCCGAGCGCCTTCATGGTCACGATCTCGGGAAATTTGTCGAAGACTTCTTTCTCGCCGGTGGCCCATGCGCCTTTGATGAACTGGATGACGCCCGTCTTCATGCCATGGCCAATTGCGCGGCACACCATGCCCATGGCCGCGGTTGTCTTGCCCTTGCCTTTGCCCGTGTGGACAATGATGAGGCCTTTTTCCTCCGTCTTTTCCGCCATGATTTTATCGCGCGCGGCCTTCTTCTTGCGCATCTTTTCATTATGGCGATCGAAATCCTCTTGGCTCATCGCGTTTGCTCCTTAAGGGGTATCTTATCTTCTAGCTCGGCCCGCAGGCTATTGCGTTTGGGTTGCCACAGGCCGCGCTCCAAAGCTTCTAAGAAGCGCGCCCTCATTTCCCGCAGGGCGGCCGGGTTTTTCTCGGCGATAAAGTCTCGCACAGCCTCATCTTCGAAATAAGCGGCATGCAGCATGTCGAAATGATGATCCTTGACGGCATCGGTGGTGGCAGCGAAGGCGAAAAGATAGTCCAGCGTGGCCGCCATCTCAAAGGCGCCTTTATAGCCGTGCCGCATCATACCCGCGATCCACTTTGGATTGGCCGCGCGGGCGCGCACAACGCGGCTCATCTCGTCAGAGAGCGTGCGCACCTTCGGGGTCTCCGGCCGCGAATGGTCATTGTGGTACATGACGGGCATGCGGCCGGTCAGTTTCTCGGCAGCGGCGGCCAAGCCACCTTCGAACTGGTAATAATCGTCTGAATCGAGCAAGTCATGCTCGCGGTTATCCTGATTTTGAACGATGGCATCGGTGGCAGCGATCCGCGCTTCAAAGGCGGGGCGGTCGGCGCGGCCCTCTTGGCCACCGCCATAGACATAGCTGCCCCATTCCAAATAGGTGTCGCCGAGATCACTGCGCTGGGTCCACAGCTGCTCGTCAATCATGGCTTGTAGGCCAGCGCCATAGGCCCCGGGCTTCGAGCCAAACACCCGCGAACCTGCTTGCAAATCTGCTAAATGACTGGGCACACCTTGCGCTTCGATATCCGCGCGCTCTTGAGCAAAGCGGTGGGCGGCGGGATTGTCAGCTGCCTCTTCATCCAGCGCCATGATGGCCCGCGCTGCGGAATCCAGCAGGTCCATCTGGTGCGGGAAGGCATCGCGGAAGAAGCCGGAAACACGGAAGGTCACATCCACGCGGGGCCGGCCCAGCATAGCCAGCGGCAAAACCTCAATGCCGGTCACGCGGCGGGAGCCGAAATCCCAATTCGGCCTGACGCCCATCAGCGCCAGCGCTTGGGCGATGTCATCCCCGCCCGTGCGCATATTGGCGGTGCCCCAAGCGGAAATCGTCATCGCCTTTGGCCACATGCCTTCGCGCTGGCGAAAATCTTCGACGAGGAGCTGGGCAGACTCCCACCCTAGCGTCCAGGCGGTCTGGGTCGGGACGGCCCGGATATCAACCGAATAAAAGTTCCGGCCAGTCGGCAACACGTCAGGCCGACCTCGCGTCGGCGCACCGGAAGGCCCTGGCTCAACAAAGCGACCGTCAAGCGCCGTCAGAATGCCCGATAGTTCGCGGTCCCCACAGGCTTCAAGGCTGGGCAAGAGACTGTCGCGCAAAGCATCAAGGACGCGGCCCGTCTTCGGCATATCGCTTGGTATGGGCGCGCCTCCAAGCAAAGCGGATGAATAGAGTTCCAGCCGCTCGATCGTATCGCCCACAGTGCGCCAAGGGTCGCCTGACAGGTCATGAAGGCGCTGTGGCTTATCGCCAGTCCAAGGCGTCGCCATATGGGCATCCAAGGGATCGAAATCAAAGCCAAAGTCCGCGGCAAGCGCGCGCAACAGCGATTGGTCCCCGCCCTCCCCCGCACCGCGCGGGGTGCGTGCTATCGCCAGAGCCAGGTCAGTCAAAAGGCGGCCTTGCGGCGGCGCCCCAAAGACATGGAGGCCATCTCGGATCTGCATCTCTTTGAGTTCGCAGAGATAATTGTCGAGGCTCATGATGGCCTCGTCCTCATCGCCAGCCGGGTCAAAGACGCCTTCCCGATCCAGCTCGGCGCGGGCGGCGGCATCCAGTATCTCCCGCTGGAGGACGGGAATGCGCCGCCGGTCAAGGCTGGCAGCCTCATAAAACTCGTCAACCAAAGCTTCCAAGTCTTTGAGGGCGCCATAGCTCTCCGCCCGCGTCATGGGCGGGGTAAGATGGTCAATGATCACGGCGCTCGACCGGCGCTTGGCCTGCGTGCCCTCGCCAGGGTCATTGACGATGAACGGATAGATATGCGGCGCAGGCCCCAGCACCGCTTCCGGGAAACAAGTCTCGGAGAGTGCAAGCGCTTTGCCTGGAAGCCACTCTAGATTGCCGTGCTTGCCCAGGTGCACGGCGGCATGGATGCCTTCGCATGTGCGTAGCCAGGCATAGAAGGCGATATAGCCATGCGGCGGCGGCAGGTCTGGGTCGTGATAGGTGGCTTCCGGATCGATATTATAGCCCCGTGCTGGCTGAATACCGACGGTGACGGTCCCATAGCGATGAATGGCGAGGCGGAAGCCTGCATCGCCTTCAAAAAATGGGTCGTCTTCAAGGGGTCCCCAGCGCTCTGTCACGGCCGACTGAACTGCCTCTGGCAAGGCTTGGAAGAAGGCCTCGTAAGTCTCACGCGGTAAGCAGACGCCGCCGTCTCTATCCTGCGATCGATCATTAGTGGGGCCTGCCGATAAGCCTTGCATCAGGGCATCGCTGGTTTCTGGGATATCTTCAACGCCATATCCAGCCGTCTCCAAAGCCCGCATAACGGTCAGAACGCTTGCCGGCGTATCAAGCCCCACGCCGTTGGCAAGCCGGCCATCCCGATTGGGATAGTTTGCCAAGATGAGCGCGATATGGCGCTCGGACGCTGGCGTTTGGCGGAGCTTGCACCAAGCGGCGGCCTGATCTGCGATGAAGCGACACCGCTCCGTATCAGGCACATGCTGCAACGGCGCATGCTGGGTCAACGCATTGGTGTCGCCCGGCTGTCGGAAGGCAAAGGCCCGCGTGAGGAGACGCCCATCCACTTCCGGCAGCGCCACATTCATCGCCGTATCGCGCGCGGACAGCCCGCGCAGGCTCTCTGCCCAAGCCGATTGTGGATCGCTGGCCGCCACGGCTTGAAGTATGGGGGCATCTGCCGCTTCCAGGATGGACGGCGTACGTCTCTCGCCTGGGCGAGAGACGGCAAAGCCAGTCAGGTTGATGACGATATCCGGCGCGAGCTCAGCGATTGTGCTTTCTAACAATGCGGCACTGACATCATCCTTGAGGCTTTGAACATAGATCGGCACGGCTCTCAGCCCCGCTGCAACCGAAGCCTCCACCAAAGCGTCGATGGCTTGTGTCGCACTAGCAAGATGGAAGGCACGATAAAAGATAATCAGCGCAGAAGGCGCGTCTGCCGGTAGGGTCGTTTTGGCAAGGCAATCCGCCAGGCTCTTCTCCTGCCCGCCTTGCCAATAATAGCCAGTCCCGGGCACTGGCGCAGGCGGCGCTGGCTTTATCCGATCAAAGCCTGCGATTTGCGCGGCTGAGGCAAGAAAGGCTGCGAAATTGGCTGGGCCGCCATGGTCAAGATAGGCGCGAAGACGGGCCAGCGTTGCGGTATCGACTGTCGACAGCGCCTCTAGCTCAGGATCCTCTGGACCATCGCCAGGCACAAAGGCTACCGCAATGCCAAGTTGGCGGGCCGTCTGGGCAATCTCTGAAACACCATAGGGCCAATAGGCTTTTCCCCCGAGCAAGCGAACAATAACCAGCTTGGCCTTTGAGATGACCGTATTGATATAAAGATCGACGCTGAGATTATGTTTCAGGTTGAGATAGTTGGCCAAACGCAAGGACGGAAGCGCATCGCCTGCCGCCACCTTTGCCGCATCCAATCCAACCAGGTCGGTATCCGCAGCAGACAAGACAACCAGGTCAGCGGGCGTCTGCCCCAAGTCGACAGCTTCGCTGCCATCGCTGACCGCGCCATCCTGGATGTTGAGAAGGTGCAAGTATCAGACCTAGAGGCTAGGCCAAAGCGGCCTCGATCGCAGCGCGGTCCATATCGTGTTCGCCAATAACAACCAGGCGGCCTTGTCGGGGCTCACCATCGCGCCACGCGCGATCATAGTGCCAATTCACTCGCGGCCCAACCACTTGGACTTGCAAGCGCATGTCGCGGCCTTCCACGGGGATAAAGCCCTTCATGCGCAAAACTTTGTGCTCACGCCCGACGGCTGAAAGCTTGCGCGCAAGCGCATAGGGGTCTGACGCTTCAGCTATGGGAGCAACGAAACTATCGAAATGATCGTGGTCATGCTCATGATGATGGTCGTGATGGGAGTGGCGCGCGTCAATCTGGTCTTCCGCACCAACGCCAAGACCAAGCAAGGCATCAACGGGCACAACGCCCTGCGCGGCTTCCAGGAAGGAAACGCCGTCGCGGACTTGGCCCTTCAGCGTTTCTTCGATTTTCGTGACGGTCTCTGTGCCAGCCAGATCAGCCTTTGTCAGGACAACCATATCCGCGCAATTAAGCTGATCTTCAAAGAGTTCTCCCAGCGGCGTGTCATGATCGAGCATTTCATCTGCCAGACGCTGTTCCTGCACCGCCTCTTCATCATGGGCAAAGCGCCCAGCGGCCATCGCATCGGCATCAACAAGCGTGATAACACCGTCAACCGTCACGCGAGTGCGCACTTCTGGCCAATTAAACGCTTGCACCAACGGTTTGGGCAGAGCCAGGCCAGAGGTTTCAATGATGATATGATCTGGCGCGTCTTCGCGGTCTATCAGGGTTTTCATGGTTGGCACAAAATCATCGGCCACCGTGCAGCAGATGCAGCCATTGGCCAATTCAACGATGTTTTCCTCCGGACACGCGTCTACGCCGCAGCTTTTGAGCGTATCTCCATCCACGCCAACATCGCCGAATTCATTGACAATGAGCGCGATTTTCCGGCCATCCGCGTTTTCAAGCAGATGCCGGATGAGCGTCGTTTTCCCAGCGCCAAGAAAACCGGTGATGACGGTTGCAGGTATTTTTGCAGGCATGGTGTCCATGATTGGAAGCTCCGTATTCGAATATCGCGAAAATCAATTGACCAAAAACGCAAGCGGCCCACCAGAAAGCGCAACAGCTGCGCCGATAAGACCACCGCCGCCTATGCGCGCCGCCGTTTCATGCGACGTCGTCAGCAGCTTTGTGAGTGCCCCCGCGCAGACGGCGATGGCGTATTGGATACATCCAAACCCAAGCAGATACGCCAAAAGAGGCGTGGCCTCGCTGCCAAAAATAGCTTCGCCATAGGCATAGCCATGGAACAGCCCGGCCGCGGCAAATGTGCTGGCCCAAACACTGGCAGGGATGTTTGGTCTGACAACAAGAAAAGCACCGACAGCAAAGACCGACGCTAGAATGAATAGCTCAGCAAATGGCAGTCCAAATCCGTTTACATGAAGAAGCGCGCCCACGATGGTGAAACCAACAAAGAAGAGGGGCAAGCTTTTCAGGCGACCCGCAATCATAGCCGCGAGCCCGACACCGAGTGTGAAGATGAAATGGTCTACGCCGATGATGGGATGGCCGAGGCCCGATAATAGCCCTTCAAAGACTGTCGAAGGCGTTTTGCCGCCCATGGGATGGTGCGCCAACGCGCTGGGTGCCGTGAGCAGTAAACCAGCCAAAACCAAGGCGCAGCGATAGCAAAGCTGTGTCATAAAAACCTCCACGTCGTGCCAAACTCGGCACGTCTATTTGGGGCAAGACCAAGCCAGATAAGGCTCAACCTCACATCCAAATTTGTCCATGTCGCCACGACGGGGAAATTCCGCTCGGTCTGACTCTTCCCGGCCAGGCGAGGGGCGACGCATGACGGCAGGTTTCCTGGCTCCCGGGTCTAAGCCCTCGTCCGCGCCTTCCCAGCCCACCCTTATTGAAGCGGTTGCCAGTGGCGTGAGGCGGCGAGGCTCACCGGTCACAGTTGCGGGTACAGCCACGGATTAGAGAGCTCAGCACCCCATCACCGTGTTCCCTTTTTAAGTCCCGTCACCCGGGAACCGTCATAGGCTGTGGTGTACGCACCGAAATACGCCTTGTCCATCACGATCTAGGATAGGATGTGTTTAGGCAATTGCGCTTGACGCGCACACCATTTGATATGCATCCAGCATCTCGATGACCTTAAAAGCCCTGATGATTTTTTCTGTACCGGATTGCGCGGCAGTCCGCCCTGTTTCACGTCCCCTATGCGTGGAAAGACTGCTCTAATGGCGCGCGCGCTGATGCTTCAAGGCACCGGCTCTGATGTCGGCAAATCAGTGCTAACGGCAGCGCTGTGCCGGATTGCTAGGCGGCGTGGCCTGTCTGTAGCGCCGTTTAAGCCGCAGAATATGTCGAACAATGCTGCGGCCTGCGCCTCCGGCGGCGAAATCGGCCGCGCGCAAGCGCTGCAAGCCATGGCATGTGGGCTTGAACCGCATACCGATATGAACCCCGTTCTGCTTAAACCTCAAACCGACCGAACCAGCCAGATTGTTTTGCATGGGCGGGCTGTCGAAGCGATGGAGGCCAAGGACTATATGGCACGCCGCGACCGGCTGATGGGCCCGGTGATGGAGAGCTTTGACCGGCTGACAGCCCGCCATGACTTGGTGATCGTGGAGGGTGCCGGCAGCCCGGCGGAGATAAATTTGCGCGCACGCGATATTGCCAATATGGGCTTTGCGCGCCGTGCCGGTGTGCCAGTCTGCCTCATCGGTGACATTGAAAAAGGTGGCGTCATCGCCAGCCTTGTGGGCACCAAGGCGGTGATTGACGAAAGCGATGCCGCGATGATTGGCGGTTTTGTCGTGAACAAATTCCGAGGCGACCCGCGCCTCTTCGACGATGGTGTGGTTGAAATTGAAAAACGCACGGGATGGCCCTGTTTCGGCGTCATCCCTTGGCTATCGGCCACAGCGCGCCTGCCAGCGGAAGACGCAGTCGCGCTCAGCCGCCCAACAAAAACCAGAGACGCAGACCTGAAAATCGCAGCGCCAATGCTGAGCCGCATTGCCAATTTCGACGACGCCGACCCTCTTAAGCTTGAGCCAGGCGTCGCCTTCGAATGGGTGCCGCCTGGCCAGGCGATCCCGCGCGACACTGACGTGATCATTCTCTTCGGCACCAAATCCACCATTGGCGATCTGGCCTTTTTGCGCGAACAGGGGTGGGATCACGACATCCTTGCCCATGCACGGGGCGGTGGGCGCGTTCTGGGCATCTGCGGCGGCTATCAAATGCTTGGGCGTATCATCAGTGACCTCGATGGCGTCGATGGCCCGCCGGGGGACGCCCAAGGGCTAGGATTGCTCGACGTGGAAACAACCATGACGCTTGACAAGCGGGTGACCCCCGTTACGGGAGAATGCGCGCAAACGGGCGAAACGATAACCGGCTATGAAATCCATATGGGCCGCACGGCAGGGCCGGATACCGCCCGCCCCTTCGCCACGCTTGCAGATGGTCCAGATGGTGCCATCAGCGCCAATGGACAGGTCCAAGGCACATATTTTCATGGCGCCTTTACCAGCGACGGCTTTCGGCAGGCATGGCTTGCGCAGATCGGCGCGAAAGCTGATCTTACGCTGACTTTCCAAGGCGAAGTCGAGCGCGCGCTAGACAGTCTGGCCGATGGCGTAGAGGCGGCAGTGGATATCGAAGCGCTGTTTGCCCTTGCCAAGCCGCCGGGCTGGGCAGCGCCTGCATGAGTGGTGCTGCCGCTTTTATCTTGCTGGCCTGGGCGATTGAGCTCGCGGTTGGATGGCCCACTTGGCTATTCAAAAGCATCCGACATCCGGTTGTCTGGCTTGGTCATCTCATCACTCTTTTGGACACAGCCCTTAATAGGTCCGCCTGGCGTTGGGGGCTGCGCTATAGCGCTGGCGCCGTTGCCACGCTGGTTACAGTGGCTTCAGCCACTGGCGCCGCTGTGGTAATTTCGAGGCTCTGCCCTCCAACATGGTGGGGCATTTTCGCCGAAGCTATCATTGCCTCAAGCCTCATTGCCTCGCGCAGCCTCCACGAGCACGTCTCCGCCGTCGCAGAGCCGTTGGCGGCTGGAGACCTGGAAGCTGCTCGGCAGGCGGTTTCGATGATCGTTGGGCGCGATCCCAAGCAGCTTGATAGTTCCGCCATCGCCAGGGCAAGCTTGGAAAGCCTTGCTGAGAATGCCTCCGATGGCGTGATTGCGCCGGTCTTTTGGGGCGCAATTTTCGGCCTTCCGGGCATCACGGCCTATAAGGCAATCAACACCCTGGATTCCATGATCGGACATCGGACGGAGCGCCATGAGGCCTTTGGCGGATTCGCAGCGCGGCTCGACGATCTGGTCAATCTGATCCCAGCGCGGCTGACCGGGTTTTTGTTTGTAACAGCGAGTTTCTCAGCGCAGGCATTCAAAACCATGCTCCGTGATGCCAACCGCCACCGCTCGCCTAATGCCGGGTGGCCGGAAGCCGCTATGGCTGGCGGCCTAAACATAAGGCTCTCCGGCCCGCGCCAATACGGCAACGATGTGAGCCGGGAGCCATGGCTAAACGAAGGCGCGCGAGACCCAGGCGCTCAGGATGTGACAGCTGGTCTCAAGCTGTACTGGCGCGCCCTGGCCATAGCAGCGGCTATCCTCGCGCTCATTGCATTGGGGCAAGCACTATGAACCATGGCAGGGCATGTTGCCGGCCCAGCTGCGAGGCCAAGAGGCTTAGGCCTTAAAAATCAATGCCCTTCTGCGCCTCAATACCAGCTGCATAAGGGTGTTTGATTTCGCCCATCTCGCTCACCAGATCGGCATACGCGCATACCAAATCAGGCGCCCCGCGGCCTGTGAGGATCACGCTGGTGCGTTTGTCGCGGCTCTCCAAGGCTCTCTTGACCGTCTCAGCGCTCAAATATTCAAAGCCAAGCGCGATATTGATTTCATCAAGCACAACAAGGTCGTAGGCCCCACTCGTCATCATCGTTGTTGCGGTTTCAAAGGCAGCCTCGGCAGCGGCAATATCGCGTTGGCGGTCTTGCGTGTCCCAAGTAAAGCCCTCGCCCATGGTATGCCAATCGACCGGCTGAAGACGTGCCTCAGCCAATCCAGAGAGCCCGCTCAGCTTTTTGAAGAACTGCCGCTCGCCGGTAATCCAGTTGCCCTTAATAAACTGCACAACGCCAACCTTATGACCCCATCCAAGCGCCCGGATTACAACGCCAAACGCCGAACTCGACTTGCCTTTGCCATCGCCAGTGTGAACAAGCACAAGTCCACGCCCAGGATCGCTCGCAGCCGCACGCTTAGCCTTCTGCTCAGCTTGCAGCGCTTGCATCGTCGCCTTGTGCTCTTCGTTTTTCGTGTCTGACGTCATCCGCCTGTCTCCTTCGCATGGGGTTATCGCATGAAGATGATTTTAATGGCCATACATCATTCGCCGACTTGATCGGCGAATCCAGGGCCAAACATAGCGCCGGGTTCCTGCCATGGATGCCCTGGTCAAGCCGTGGCATGACATGACGCTAGGGGAATATAATATGTATAGGAACCTTCATGCTATAACCCTCCCCGGAGCGCGGAAGGGAACGCACGAGGCCATATGCGATTGCTCTTGGTATGGCTTTATCCAAAGGCAGACGGTCTGCTGTCCGCCGCTACGAACATTTGCCCTTGCTCGCGTGCTGTCTGCAGCGGATCGGCGGCTGCAGCGCCGGTATCGCCGCCGAAGGTGGCCATGGCTTGGATTATGGACTGGAGCGCGCGCTGCGTTTCCACCTCTGCGACGGGGGTTGCGGCGTCCATTTGGTTGCTGCGGCCTGAATCGGATTGAGCATCGGCTTCACCGGGGATGTAGCGGAAGGCGACGTCGCCGATGCCGCCGCGGGTGCCGTCAGCGCGGATGAATTCGGCTGTGTTGAACATCACATTGCCGGGCGTGTTCTCCAGCGTTTGGCCCGTCGGGGTGAGCGCGAGGTCAATGCCAGCGATGCCAGACTCTGTGAGGCCCGTCAGCTCCTCCGCCTGGCTCACACCATCGGCATTGGCATCCTGCCACAGCTGGAAGCGGCCAAAGTCCGCATCCCCGCCATCAAACACGCCGTCGCCATTGGTGTCATACGCCACCAGGCCTTCCATATCCGTGGTCGCCCCAGGCAAATCCTGCACAAAGGAAATCTCCGCCCCGCCATCAATGGCGCCATTGCCATTGCGGTCCAGCACAAGCAGCGCATCATCCGCGCCCACCCAGCCCGTTTGATCCAGCGTGCCGTCATCATTTTGATCGAACCAAATGGGGGTGGCGGACAGAGAGGTCATTTCTACACCGTCGCCGTCTAGGTCTAGGAGGATGGGCAATTGCACTTCATCAGCAGCAAAAAAACGACCATTGGACCAAAAGTATCCGTCAGAATCATCCTGCGCACCAAAACTATTCCAGTAACCAATTAGACTAGGTCCGTTATAAATAGCCATCGCTACTAACCCTGATTGAGACCCACCTACACTAAAGTGGTACCCTTGTATTGAGCCACCCAAGGCTACATGGGGGATTAACTGATCAAAACTAAGACCACCTGAAACATCCACAAGCAAAGTGTTCTCCAGCGGATCATTTGCTACCGAAAACATAACAGTATGCTGATCTGACTTCTGCTCATCAATATCCAACTCCTGGAACGTAATGGCCTTAGTTCTCGGCCCAGTTCCGCTGCCAGACAGCGCCTCCCAGTTGAAGCCGTTGAGGGATATCAATCCGTCGTTATCAATTGAAACTTCAGGGTTGGCGGATGGATTGACCACGCTCCAGCTATAGCTTCCGTTGGTCACGTCATCATCAGAGACAGTCAGCTGGAAAGTGGCCTGGGTATCATTTTCGGTAACGGATGCAGTGGACGGACCGCTGACAACGGGATCAAATTCATCGATGTCACCGATCGCAATGGTTCGGCTATAAGTTCCGCTGGAATCGCGCAGTCAGACGGTGGCTTTCACCTGCAGCGAGACCGAGCTGTTGGTTGACTCGGCATCACGGTTGGCGCGCAGGTAGACATGGTCACCGGACGTATAAAACTGACCAGCATCTGGCCCAATCAACTTCAAGCTGGGGGCTGGCCCATCTGGATCCGTCCGGGTGAAACTGGCCACTCTGATGTTGGAGGAATCGTTTTCGAAATGGCCGGTGAGGTCTTCAAAGTAGACATCTGGATTATCCGGTCTCTCGTCATTCACATTGTTTACCGTAATCCGCAGGGTTTGCGGCGCTGCGCGCTTGACGTCTGTATAGGTCGTGTAATTCTCGTCGGCGCGGTAATCGATGGCGGTGCCGCTGATGGCTTTGTCGGTGGCCAGGTAGCGCACTTCGACATACCCACCACTTTCATTGAAATAGCCCTGGTCCTTGATCTGCTCATAATCGAATTGACCGCTGAGCTTGCCGGGCGTGGCATTGATCGAGAGGTGGCCGCCCGGATTACCGCTTACCGTGCCGTTCTCCAGCAAGAAATAGTAGTAGACGTTTGCATTTTCAGGGTCGGTGGCGCCTGAGAGATTTATGTTGAGGCTCCCTATGTCGATGTTTTCATTGACAGGGAAGTTACTTGCCAGGGCACCCGTCCACTCCGGTTTTTCGTTAATGTCAGACAGCGTGATCGTGAAATCTTGCTCGACGGACAAGCCGCCTGCGTCCGTCGCGCGGATGCGAATTTGTTGGATGCGGTCACTGGTGTTTTCATAGTTCAGCGACGCGGTGTTTGTTTTCAGGACACCGTTATCGATGCGGAAATTGCCCGCGTCTGGGCCAGGGAGTATTGCGAAGTTGGTGACGGTGTCGCCATCCGGGTCGGCGACGCCAAGGGTTCCAACGGAGAAATTATTCTTGGTCTCCGGCGCGGTCTGGCTGCCGCTTAAGGTGATGCCCGTTGGCCTGCCATTGACATTGACGGTGACCGGCACCGCAGCCGAGTAAGCAAAGACGCTTGGGCTTTCCGCTGATTTCGCTCTGACGGACAGGCTGAGATTGGCGCTGGCATTGGCAGGCGGGGTGATGAAGAGACCCGTCAACTCATTGGCCGCGAGCGTCCACACGCCCGCGTCGACGTTGCCTTTGTTAACGCCATAGCCGCTTGGCAGGCCAGTGATTTCAACGGTCAGAGTTTCGCTGGAATCTACCAGGGTTGCGTTGATGTCCGGCAGGGCAATCGGGCTGCCGGCATTGCCTGAGGGGGCGGTGTTTGTAATCGAGAGCGAAGGCGCTTGGGAGACCGGCTGATAGGTGATGGTAATCGGCAGGGTCGCGCTGGCGCCTTGATTGAGCCCGCCGTCGAACACGGTGACATCGAAACTCGCAGTGCCGCTTTCATTCTGTGTGGGCGTTATGGTGATGGTGTCGTTGGAATTGGTCACGACATTGGCAAAGACCGCATCATTCTCCCGCTCTGTAGCGGAGAGGGTCAGCTTGCCGGGCGTCTCAGCGTCGTCCTAATCCAACTGGAGGGTCAGTGACTGGTTTTCATTCAAAACAATGTTGCTGGGATCCAAACCAGGGTGTTGCCCACTATCGAGCGCGATGGTTGGCGCGGTGTTGAACTGCCAGGCAAGGTCCAAGGCCGTTTGAAGGACGGGATCATTGGGAATGCTAGAGCCTGACGGCATCGCATAGTTTTTCATGACGTCGACGAGATCGCCGACCTTCACATCGGGGCTGATCTCATTGCCAGCCTGGAATATATCAACCGCATAGTCTTGCAGGGCATCGCCCGTCACCGGGTCAAACATATTAAGCACAACGACCGAAGACCCCGTACCAAGTACGGTGACCCGCAGGTCGGTGCCATTGTCGTGGTTGACGGTGAAATCAGCAGTGTCGCGCGTTGCCTTGAAGGCGTCTGCTTCATTGGCGGCAACATCATAGTCGCCGCGCTCAAACCAAAGGTTTTGCGGCGTAATCCCCTCTGCATAGGACACGCGGTCTTGGGAATTATCGAAGTCATAATTGTCAATGACATCGCGGCCAGACGTGGTGGAGAATTGATAAATGTCTTGCGCTTCATTGCCGACTAAGAAGTCGTTGCCGCTTTCGCCATAGAGTTCATCGCCGCCAGCGCCTGCCTGGATATAGTCATTGCCTGCGCCGCCCCAAATGTCATCGCTACCGCCGTCGCCGTAAAGGAGGTCATCACCATCTTCGCCGTAGAGCTTATCGCCAGAGCCTTCGCCTTCGATGACGTCATCGCCATCCCCGCCACGGATTTCATTGATAAGTTCATCGCCCACCAGCACGTCATCAAAGCTTGTGCCTGTGAGGTTTTCGACCCCGCTAATGGTGTCCTTTGCCGGGGCAGCGTTGGCGGCATCGATGACGCCGCCCAGGGTGGCTGTGATACCGCCTTGCGTGTAGGTGGCATAGGAAACCAGGTCAGCGCCTGCGCCGCCATTGAGGATATCGTTCCCTCCGCTGGCGAACAGCGTGTCATCGCCGTTTTCACCGCGTAGTTCGTTATCGGCGGAATTGCCCGTAAAGGTGTCGCTGCTGGCCGTCCCAATCAGCGTTTCAATGCCAGACATAGTGTGTACGTCTGCCATATTGGTGCTGAGATCGACAGCGACGCCGCTGGTGTAGTTTTGGAAGCTGAGCCGGTCGTCATCGCCAGCGCCGCCATCATAGGTTTCGCCGCTCACGCTTTGGTCTGCATAGAGAAGGTCGTTCCCGTCTTCGCCGTAGAAGTTATCGACGCCAGCGCCGCCGCGGAAGATGTCCGCGCCTTGGCCACCACGCAGCGTGTCATTGCCGCCATCACCGATCAGCTCGTCATCGCCGCCATTGCCTTCCAGCACATCGTTGCCGTTACCGCCGCGCAGAACATTGGCGTTGCCATCGCCGAGGAGGGTGTCATTATAGTTAGAACCCGTGATGTTCTCGATGCTGATGAGCGTGTCACCGAGTGCATGGGCGCCGCTGTGAACCCCGCCGATCAAGTCAATGGCGACGGCGTCCGGCGCTGCTGAATAGTCAGCGGTATCGCCGCTCCCTGTGCCGCCATCCAGCACATCCCGACCATCGAGGCCTATGAGCGTGTCATCGCCGCCCAGACCAAAGAGGTCATCATGGCCAGGGCCGCCCGTTAAGGTATCAGGCCCGGAATTTCCGTTTAGGTTGAGGCCTTTTTCCAAAACAGTGAGTTGGAAGGTGGCATAAGTGGGCGTCCAAGCTTGACCATCAAAGGCGCGCACTTGCAAGTCGTAGACACCTTGCTGCGCTTGGCTTGATACGTTGACCGTCCAAGAGCCCAGTTCATCTTCAAATTGAGTATCAAAAGTAATGAAGCTCGGCAGCGCGGTTCCCGCCGACGTGCCGTCTCCCTGCGTTATCTCTATGCTCAGTGGGTCATTGTCTTGATCGTCAAAAACACTTGACGATATCTCGAAGGAGAGAGGGTCCGTCTCACGGACTTCTTGCGGCAGAATGCCAGCGCCTGTGCCAGAGGAAACAGTTGGCGTGTTGTTGCTGCTGATTCCCAAATCACGATCTTCGCCGCCGCCGAGATAGACAATCCGATTAATATTAATCAGCTCGTCGACACCATCAGTGCCGCCATCTGAGTGCGTATGAAAGCCTGTGCCGCTGTCAAACGTGTAGTCATCACGATGTCCAGCATAGACGACCGTATTGGCATCGCCTGCGCCGCCGCGCAGAATGTCGTTGCCGGCGCCGCCTTGGAGGCGGATGAAGCCATCGGTGCGCAAATCATCATCGCCTTGGCC
>ERZ1740067.716-NODE-716-length-25317-cov-5.640923_pt1 | contig 25317 bp, 21 predicted proteins | sample MGYA00581736_ERZ1740067 | MGnify/ENA primary metagenome ERZ1740067 (study PRJEB43018, sample SAMN04849236) | marine metagenome | isolation source: floating plastic debris | place: Pacific Ocean | collected 2008-08-27 | study: EMG produced TPA metagenomics assembly... | reverse complement strand
GCGTGATTGGAGCAACAGGGAACAACCCTGTCACACGTTTTATCAATCGTCGGATTACCGGCGAGTTCGGACCGGAGTTCTTCGCAGCCTGGCAACGACACAATGTGATTGAGGTCGGGACCTTTGAGAATTTTCTTCCGGCGCTCTATGCACAGAAGGATACCCTCTCGTCACTCGCGTATTCGCGGGACATGAACCCGGACCTGCCAACTCCGGACACGCAGCAAGGTTATGACAGGGGGCTATTCGAGGGGCGTATGCTTGGTTACATGAACACCGACGCTCCTTATCAATTCCAACAGTTTCAAAGTGCTTCGTTCTTGTGAGTGTCGGTGCCCTTCCGCTGGGTAGGATTTCCGCCTGGTGACGATCGGATATCAAATGAAACCGCTTAATTTCCCATCTTCGGCTCCGAACTCCAAAAAGCAGACCTTCAAAACGGTTGAGGCAATTGACGGGGATGCGGGCGAAGCTGTCATTCGCTATGGTTGCCACAGTGAACGCTTTCCGATTTTTTCCAACAAGTTAGTCCCGGTCAATCGTAGCAGATTTCCTTGACAACAATTTTCGAGCCGTTGGCCTATTCGTGAGTATATACGATGTTGAAAGGCAACGTAGAAAGTTTGCCTTTCACCGAGCAGTCATGATCCAAGACCTGAACAACGTCACCAACCTTGGCGTCTACCGTGACAAGCGCATAGCCGATCATTTTCTTAAGCCGGTAGGACCACGCCTTATGTGTCAAATGACCGATTGCAACTCCGTTCTTTTCAATTGGCAACCAGATCCCTTGGTTCTCATGCTCTTCCGGACCATCCAGCACAATACCTAATTGATGCCGCTTTACGCCGGTCGTTTTGATCCGCCTCAGCGCCTGCACCCCGATCACATCGTCACCAACATCAAGATCGACAAACTTGTCCAACCGGACTTCAAAGGGGTTGGTGAATTCATCTGTATCAACGCCCCAGTTCATCAATCCACTTTCGGTACGCTCGGAGGGATTTGGATAGCCCGGACCGATACCGAAGGGTTGACCTGCTTCTTTGACCAGCTGCCACAGGTGGTCGCCCTTGGTGCCATCCATGAGAAACAATTCGAACCCACTTTGCTTTGACCAGCCCGCTCGAACGACCTTTAGCGGAATCCCCTCAAGGAGGGCATCTTTGAACCAGAAGTATTTGAGCTCTCGCACCCAATCCCCAAGCAATGATGCCACCACATCATCAGCCTTGGGGCCCTGCACGGCCAAGGGCGACACGTCCGGCTCAGTCACCTCGACATTCAACCCCCGTTCACCCGCAACACATCGCGCCCATAACCAGATGTCTGAGTTTCCAATCGACAACCAATAGCAATTTTCGTCGACTCTCAGTGTGATTGGATCGTTGATCAGCACTCCATGATGATCGCAAATCGCTACATATTTTCCCTGCCCGATTGCCTGGTTTGACAGGTCTCGAACGCAGAGGATCTGGGCCAGCTTTGCCGCATCTGGGCCTTTAAGCTGAACCTGCCTTTGAACGGCGATATCCCACATTGACACCCCGTTTATCAGCCGCCAGTATTCGGCTTCGCGGTCGCCATATCCTCGCGGGATCAGCATCCGATTATATGTCAGGAGTGACTCAGCTCCATCATCGATCGTCGATTGATAAAAGGGCGATTTACGCAATCGGCCGGCTGACACAATTTCTGCCATGGCTACCTCCAGCTTTTCGAGCATATTGCGATAATGCCAAAGTCGTACATGGTACGATTACTCTTTCTCCAGGGCAGCATCGAGCATCGCGATGAGCTGTTTCTGAATGGCTTTATCGGAAGCGGGCTTTGGGAATTTCCTCTGTTTTTGGTTGGCGAGATAGAGGCCGGTCTGGCCTGCGAACGCAGACGGATCCGCACTGTCGACGACTTTGGCCGCCTGCTTGTCAGCGGGGCTGAACAGAAGGGGCGCCAACCATTGCAAAATCTTGGGCATGCCAGAGTTTCCGCTCGTTGTCATAGCGGTCTTGGTTGCCCCGGGATCCACAGCGCGGACAAGGATATTGTCCGCTCTTAGTCTGTTGGAAAGCACTGGAACCAACGCTGTTACCGCAAGCTTCGTTTGCGCATATGTGCCCATCAATCCGCTTACTTTTTTAGGATTTGCAAGCTCATCCAAATTCAATGTCTTCTGCGAATTAATTGCGCTCGACGAAAACAGCACGACCACGCCTGGGCTTTCGCCTGTCGGCCGAGCCATTTTGTCCTTGAGACCAAGCGTCAGATCGTAGGGGGCCAACACGTTCACTGCGAACTGTGATTCATATCCTTGAGCACTCAGGAGCTTTTCCGACGTCAGAATACCTGAATTGTTGTAGAGGGCATCGACCCTTCCCGGCAGTGCATTGATCTTCGTAATCGCGTTCGCGATCTCCGTAGTATCTGTCAGGTCTGCGATGACCAGTTCGATGTTCAGATTGGGATGGGCTGCGAGAAGTTCGGAACGTTGTGCCTCCGACTTGGTTTCGGAACGATTGAGCAAGATCAAGTTGTCTCCCCGCAAGGCCAGGATCTTCGCAATTTCTCTGCCGATACCGCCTGTTGATCCGGTAATGACAACAGTTTTAATCTTGGACATTGGTCAGTTCCTTGAAAACGGCATAGGCGTTGACGGCCCGGGGTTAAGGGTTCTTCCGACGACAAAGACTGTTTGACGGGTTAGGCGGTCTGACGGCATCGCGAACTTCACACCGTTCGCGCCATTTCACCGTTGGAAAGGATCGACAATATCGCGTCGAGTTCGGTGATATCGTCCTCCCGGATCAACCTTTCGCCATCCCAGGCCTCACCCCATTTGCCGACGCCATGTTTGCCTATGATATCCATCCCGAAAAACGGGGCAGTGAACTCCTGGGTGCCCAGAACGTTTGCTCCGGCACGAGGACCGGGCGTGGCCGCCAGCAACACAACGGGTTTGTCCTGCCAGACCCGCATTTCGATGCGGCTCATCCAGTCGTGTATGTTTTTCCAAGCAGCCGTGACAAAGCCATTGTATTCAGCAAAAGACACGATCACCGCATCGGCTCCGCCAATTTTGGCAAAGAAAGCCCGTGCCAGTCGATGGATCCCATCCGCGTTTTCACGATCAACGGAATAGATCGGCATTTCGTAGTCGTTGAGGTCAAGAAACTCGACTTCAGCACTCGACAAGAACCTCGATTGCAACCGGGATGCCGCGTATTCCACCAGTACGCGATTGATCGATTTGCGGCTGTTCGACGCTGCAAAGGCGAGGATTTTCATCGAGTTGTCCTTTTAGGTTAGTCAGGTAGTCCGCTTATCGAACCACATCCGGCGTAACAGTCGGTCTTTGAGGAAAAACTGGTGGTAAACGGCTGCAACAACATGCAGACCGATCAGCGTGGCCAGCGCGAGCGCGATCAGTCCATGAGCGGCCCGTTGAGGCAGTGTGTCCAGGTCTGGCGAAAGCCGATCTGCTGCCCCACCATAGACGATCGGGAAGAGGCCCGCGCCGAAGGCCGTCGCAAGCCCAGTCAGCACCATCCCGGCGATCAAGACATAGAAGACCCAGTGGGTCAGTGTGCCGACGCGGTCCAGCAGGCAACTGCCCGTGCGCGCAGGGGGTGGATGCTTTGTGAGGAGGCGGGTCGTGAGGCGCACGAGAAGCAATAGGCCAATTGCCATTCCGACAGCCATGTGGCCGCCTAGTCCTTCAACCTTTTCCGAGCTGTCGGACGGCATGTTGGCAAGCACGAGGCCGCCAGCAGCCAGCGCCAGAAGGATCAGCACAGCCATCAGCCAATGCAGTGCAACAAGAAACGGATGGTAACGTTGCATGTCATACCTCACTTGACCGGCGTGCGGTATTTTTGGCTTGTCCTTCATTTGCGCACAAGGCGTCGATATGCGCACGCCATGCGCGTTGATGCGACATGCGAACAATGCTAATCCAGCACGATGAAACACTGGACCGAACTTCGTTCAGCGCTGATGGTCGCGCGGTATGGCACTGTGAGTGCTGCCGCCTCTGAACTGGGTGTCCACCGAGCAACGGTCAACCGGCACATCGAAACGCTGGAGAGCGCACTCAAGGCGCGGCTTTTTCATCGGCATGCACATGGCTACACCCTGACTGATGCCGGTCAAGATATGTTGGAGATCGCAGGCCGGGCCGAGGAAATGTTTATCGACCTCGAAGGTCGAAGCCGCGGTCGGGAGAGCCTGATTTCAGGCAGTCTTGTCATCACATCGCTGTCGGGTGTTGCGCCGTTGATCGTTCCAGCCCTGGCTGCATTTCAAAAGTCGCATCCGAACATCGAACATGAATTCATCGCTGAAGCAAGCCTCGCGCGGCATGAACATGGTGAAGCTCACGTCGCCTTCAGGGCGGGCGCCAAGCCAGACTTCGCCGACTACGTCGTGCTTCCATTTAAACAGGTTCACTTTAGTCTCTACGCCAGCACAGAGTATATCGCACGATACGGTATGCCAAAGCCGGGAGAATACGAGGGCCATCGTTTTGTTGGCGCGGTTGGCCTTCCATCACCTGTGCCGTTCATGGGGTGGATGACGCAAAACGTGGATCCGGACTCGTTGGCCCTGCGCACCACTAATCAATATGTGGTTCAAAATGCGGTCTGCGCGGGACTTGGTCTGGGTTTCTTGGCAGAGCATGACGTCGCGACGTTGCCAGATTTGGTGAATGTCCTGCCTTCAGATCAGACAATTTCGACCCAACTTTGGACCGTTACTCATGTTGATCTGCATCGAACCGGAAAAGTTCAAGAATTTCTGCGCTTTACCAAAACGATCCAAGACTAGGTCAGCGGGCGTTAAATCGGAAACAGTTTATCGCCCAAAGCTGATGGTATTTGAGGTGCCGCGCATCTTCGGACGTTTCCACCTACACGCCCGATGATCTAGATCGGAAGATGCGCACGTTCGCGCATAGTCTGCCAAATTATCGCGCATTTCATCCCTTGCACAAAAATGCCAGCCTGAGGCTGGTCGTTGGTGATCCTGTATGGACAGATACGTTAAGGGGTTGGAATGCGGTTTTGGTATTTGCCCGCCGTGTTGGGGATTACTGTCACTGCCTGTAATCCCCAGCAAGATACTACAAAAAATGAACCACCTCCCATCCGTGGGCTGCTGACACAAGAAATACGGGAGAGCACGGGAACCACGGAGCGAAAATTTCCGGGCGTTCTGGAACCGTCTTCAATTACATCCTTGTCGTTCAAGGTTGGCGGCAAACTTGGGCCTGTCGATCTTGCGGTGGGGCAACGGGTCGCTGAAGGTCAGCTCCTTGCGGCGTTGGATGATACACAATTCATAACCGCAATAGACAACGCCAAGGCATCTGTCGACGAAGCCGGGGCCTTGCTGCAACAGGCCTCGAACGATCTGGGGCGCCAGGAAACCCTTTTTGAGCGCGGCGTGGTTTCAAAGGTGACTGTCGACAACGCCAGGACCGATGTCCAAACGCGGCAAGCCCAACTTACTCAAGCGCAAAAAACTTTGATTTCTGCGGAAGAGGATCTAGAGGATACGAAACTTTTCGCACCCTTTGACGGGATCATCAATGCGGTCGACGTGGACTCATTTGCTACCGTCGCGTCTGGCACGGTTATAACATACCTATATGAAGCCTCCGCATATGAAGTCTACTTCTCCGTAAACATCGACACAGTCGCCCAACATGTGGTTGGCAGCACGGCTACGGTGAGACAGGCTGATGATCCATCAATTGCGCTGAAAGCGACAGTCAGTGAACTGGGCGAGCGCGCCGATACTGTGTCGTCCTTTCCGGTAATCGTGAGATTGGACGAGACCCATCCGATCATTCGCGCCGGCATGGCTGTAGAGGTTTCGTTTGAATTCGCCCTGCCCGCAGAACAGGGTTTTTTCATCCCGATGACAGCAGCCGTCAAAGAGGGACAGATTCCCGAAGATGCCGGACCTGGTAACGTCGTGCCTGTTCCCGTTTATGTTTTTGACCCTCAGACCGACACGGTCAAAAAACGGGAAGTCATGATGGCTGGCATTCGCGAAAACAAACTCTTGGTTATTGATGGCCTTGAACCCGGAGAACGGATTGCAATCGCTGGAGTATCGTTCCTCCGCGATGGCATGCAGGTCAAACTCCTTGAGACGGACGAGTAGCCATGGACTTCCTCACCCGGTTTGGCCTGGAAAGGTCCAGGTTTACCTACCTTGTAATGATCTTGGTCCTGATAATGGGAGCGGGAGCCTATGGTAATCTCGCAAAGCGGGCTGATCCGGAAATCACGATCCGAACCGCTGCTGTACAGGCGACCTTTGACGGCATGGCACCAACACGGCTCGAGGAGCTCATCGCCGTCCCAATTGAGCGGAAAATCCGCGAAATTGGTGAAGTTGAAGACATTGAAACGGTCATTACCAATGGTCAGGCCCTGTTCTATATCCATCTTTATGATCGCGTGTCCGGCAGCGAAATCGAAAGCGCTTGGGAGGACTTGCGGAACAAGATGGACGATGTGGTCGTCGAGTTGCCCGATGGCACGAACGGACCATTCGTCAACACCGACTACGGTGACGTTTCGATTGCGACCATTGCGCTGACCGGTGACGGTTTTGACCTTGCCTATCTGGAAGATGTCGCCGATGAGTTCAGGCGGATTCTTTATCAGGTCCCGGGCATTACCAAAGTCTCTTTCCATGGCGTTCAGGAAGAGCGGATCTGGCTGGAACTCGATACAAGAAAACTTGCGTCGGTTGGCGTCCAACTCAATCAACTCCTCAGTGACCTCCAGGCACAGAACGTTATTCTGCCCGCCGGCAAGATTGACGCAGGTGGAACCAGTGTGGTCTTGCAGGCGAATGGTGATCTCCAGAGTGTTGACGAGATCCGCGGTGTTCTGACCAAGGTAAGCGGCCTGGCTGGCTATGTGCGCCTGTCTGATCTGGTGGATGTGCGCCGGGGCTATGTCGACCCGAAGGAAACGCCGGCATTCTTCAATGGCGAGCCGGCGATCATCCTGAGCCTTGAGATGGCAAGCGGCACAGATATTCAAATTCTAGGTGCGGAACTTCTTGAGGTTATTGAGAGTTTTGAGCGGACGCAGCCGCTTGGTATCTCCGCAAACATTTCCACATTCCAGGAGACGAACGTCACTGAAGCCGTTTCTGGGGCCTTATCCAACGTCGCACAAACCTTTGTCGTCGTATTCATTGCAATGCTGTTGTTCCTTGGATTCCGGCCAGCGGTCGTGATTTCCTGCATCGTGCCCTTCACCATCGCATTTGCCCTGACCAGCATGGGGTTGATCGGCGTGGACGTCGAACAAGTGTCCATCGCGGCTGTTATCATCTCGCTTGGGCTTCTGGTCGACAACGGGCTGGTTGTCGTTGAGGACATTGAGGGCCGCATAAACGCGGGCGAAAGCCCTCAAGAAGCAGCCATCGATGCTGGCGGGCAATATGTGATCCCGTTGGCTGCCGCCTCAATCACAACGGTCTCTGCTTTTATTCCCATGCTGTTGATGGAAGGTGTGGAGGGGGAGTTTGCGTTCTCGCTTGGAGCAGTTGTGTCGTCCATGTTGCTCGGTTCCTGGTTAACGGCGCTCTATGTGCTGCCGTTCCTGAGTGTCCGGCTGCTTCGGCAAAAACCTGCCAAGACGGCAGGTCAAAAGTCCGGCCTGATCCGCGCCTATGGCGCTTTCACCCGTCGGCTGTTGCCTTTTGGAATTCCAATTATCATTGCAACTTACCTGGCTGTCGCCTTCAGCGGCACACAGATGTCACGGCTAAAATCGGAAATGTTTCCGCTGACCGAACGGGCTGATTTCCTGATCTATATGGATATGCCGAAGGAAGCCGCAATTTCAGAGACCGAGCGGCAGGCACTGGAGATCACTGACTGGCTGACGGACCCGGATGTCAATCCCGGTGTCAAGTCCGTGACTGCGTACATCGGTGACGGCGGGCCCCGGTTCTACCTGTCGCTAAACCCCTCGGACCCGGATCCTGCAAGCGCGTTTCTGGTGGTGAACACGACGGATTTTGAAGCTGCAGTGGAAACATCGACCCGCGCTCGGCGCGTATTTATAGAACAGTTTCCAGCTGCCCGTTTCCGTGTGACACGGTTGTCGAATGGCGGCGGAGAGGCCGGGCTTGTCGATGTCGAAATATCCGGTCCTGACGCAGATACCCTCATGGCCGCCGGACGCAAACTGGAAGAAGCGTTTGCGGACGTGCCCGATATCGTCAAGAACGAAGCCGACTGGGGCAACAAAGTCATCAAGATCGTGGTCGATATTGCTCAGGACAAAGCCCGCGAGTTTGGCGTTACGTCGGAAGATATCTCCAGTGTCATGGCTTCCTACTTTTCCGGTACCACCTATTCGACCTTCCGGGAAGGCGACGAACAAATCCCCATCGTGCTGCGGGCTGCATCGCCATTTCGTGATAGCGCCGAAGACTTGGCAAATCTTTCCATTGCGGCGAATGGTGAGCTGATTTCAATCGACCAGGTGGCCGAATTCCATCCCACATTGGAATTTTCCGAAATCCGGCGGGAAAATCAGGTTCGGCAAATCATAGTTTCCGCCAAGAGCGACAGTCTGGCGGCGAACCAGCTTCTGGAACGGGTTCAACCGACCATTGATGGTCTTGATCTTGGACCCGGCTACAAGATCCATATTGGTGGTGAACTGGAAGACAATGCCGACGTCAATGGTCAGCTTGGCGGCAACCTGCCCTATGCGATCGGGGTAATGATCCTGGCGCTGGTCTTCCAGTTCAATTCCGCACGCCGGACGCTTGTGACCTTCATGACCATTCCGATTATCCTGATCGGCGCGCCATATGCGATGTTGATCACGGACCGGCCTATGTCCTTCTTTGCCATGCTGGGCCTGATGTCGCTGATGGGGATCATCATCAACAACGCAATTGTCCTTATCAATCAGATCGATCTCAATCTTGAGCATATGGAGGTCGGGGACGCGAGCGTGAACGCCGCCGAACAGCGCGCGCGGCCCATCATTTTGACGTCGCTCACTACGGTTGGAGGCCTGATCCCAATGGCCATCAACGGTGGGGCACTGTTTGAACCTATGGCAACGATCATGATTGGCGGGTTGCTGATCGCATCGCCTATGACACTGATTTTCGTCCCAAGCGTTTGCTACCTGTTCATGCGTGGGGAAAAACGCGAAAGCCATACGCGCCTAGAACCTTCGGAAGAGGAGGGAGCGCAGGCTGTCTAAACTGCACGGATACCCAGTCGGAAAGGTCATTCTCCTTGGGATCTGCGTCCTGCTTGCAAGCTGCGGCGGCCGTCCTGCGGAATTTGCCATCTACCCGGAGCAGCCCGCAAAGGGCACCTCAGTCTCGATCCTGACCGTGACATCGCGTGCCGCCGAGGACGACCGGTCAATCCCCTTTGCCGGCGGGCGCAGTGCATCCCTGTCTTACGCTGAAATTGATGTCTGGGTGCCGGAAAACCGCAAACCCGGGTCAATCAAGCTGCCGGATGAAAAGCCGGACCCCCGGACGCAGTTCGGTATTACCGGCTTGACCGAATTGACATCAGAGGCCGCTGTTTTGAGGGCTCTGAACCGGCAGCTGGATCGCCTTCCACCAGACAACAGAGACATCGTGGTCTTCGTCCATGGTTACAATGTATCTTATGTGTCCGGTGTATACCGGCACGCGCAAATCCTGCATGATTTTGGCCGTAACGCGGTCGGCTTGCACTATTCCTGGCCGTCGGCCGCCAAGACCAGCGCCTACTTGTATGATCGGGATAGTGTCCAGTTCTCTCGTGACGGTTTGGCGGCGACACTCGAAATTGCTGCGCGCAGTAAGGCAAAATCCGTTGCAGTTGTTGCGCATTCCATGGGCACGCTTTTGACCATGGAAGCGCTGCGGCAAGTCGCGCTGACGGGAAAGACCTCAGTCCTGCGGCGCATCAGCCCCCTGATACTGGCTGCCCCCGATATCGACGAACGGGTTTTTGAATCGCAAATCGCAAAGATCAGGTCATTGCCCGAGCCATTCATCATTCTGGCCTCCCAAAAGGACAAGGCTTTGAAACTGTCCCGTGACCTGCGCGGCGGAACACCAAGAGTTGGACAAGGAAACAACATCGAAGATCTTCAGGATCTTGGCATCAGCGTCATTGATCTTTCAACCATCACAGACGGGCAAGACGGCGCTTCTCATGCCACCTTCGCCAATTCTCCGACCCTGATTTCGCTGATGCGATCCGGAGCGATTACTCCGGATTCACTGCCCGAAGACAAACAAGCGCTGTCGAGCCGGGTTGGCGACCGGGTCGCTGACATGTTCTTTCTGGGGCAATAGGCGTCTGGGTCAACAGGTCCAATCACAAGTATCATCGCAGAACTTGATAAGCGGCTTAAGTGCAAATCCGTTTGTATATCAAAACGCTGCTTCTTCAGTTGCGCATTTGACAAAACGAGAGGCCGCTTTCGGCCCCAATCAAGTCATCTGACCGGATCGCAACGAACGTCTGGAATCCGCCCTTCTTCAACATTGGGCGTTCGGCTCGTCTCGATCTGAGCAGCCGTTCAGAAATGGCACTTCCATCGCAAAGAAAAGCTCCAACCAGACCTCGGTCGAGAAACACCCGTCAACGGTGGCACTGACGCATGTGACGGACTTGTTTGCGTGCATACGTTACACGACGCCGAGCGCGGCCGACCCTAAAGTTAGCTGGCTTCGGTGCAGTCTTTTTTTCAATCCGATGTAGAAGTGATGGCCGCTCACGCTGTCCTCAGCGATGCCGAAATTACAGCGGCTGCGACGGCCGACACTGAGAACATTCCAAAAACCCGCGTGTCAGAAACGTGCCACCATAGGCGGAATATCCTGCTTTGTTCTGCCATTTGCTGCAGGACGCCGTTTTTGGTCGCGTGCAATTTCTCTATGATTTCAAGTGATTTAATGGTGCTGCCGGAGAGATTTGAACTCTCGACCTCTCCCTTACCAAGGGAGTGCTCTACCCCTGAGCTACGGCAGCATCTGGTGGGGACCGGTAAGGGGTCAACCCTGCGTCGGCAAAACGGGTGTTTTGGGACGTACGTGCTGGTCCCGAGCAGCGCGGCCGCCGGGAATGAGGGGGCTTTTGCCATAACAGGTCCGGGGACGCAAGCGCCGTTTTTGTTTTTTTTCAGTCCATTCGAAACGGCACCCTCGTGGCTATTTGGTTTTCATAATGTATGCTGCGGGTCCGTTTGATTTTCGTGGTTTGCCGGGCTGTGGATATTCCAGGGAATTGCTAATCGTACCGCAGGGCCCGTTCTGGACAGGACGCTCTGCGGACACAGGCTTCCTGATCATCTCACCTTTATGCCTTTGACCCAGCGCACGGACCCTTGATAGGTTGCGATCCTCATTTAAGACATAAGCCAAGCCATGATTGAAAAAGACAAGCCAAGCCAGGATGTTGCGAATGCAGGATCTGTGAAAGCAACAACCGCGAAATCAGCCGGTGCAAAGGCTGCGCCTCAAAGCCGCGAGGACCGGCTCGCCGAAGCCTTGCGTGCAAATTTGCGGCGGCGGAAATCGGCTGCGCGCAAATCCAAGGCGGATTAAATCTGCCGTAACGTGCCAACAGCTTGCGCCATCGGCCAGAGTGCGCCAAAGGCCTGCCTTGCAAGGGCCATAAGTTGCGTGTAGATCGCACGCTCTAGATTGAGAAATTCTTGGGAACGCCGCGGCATTGCGGCTTGGGTTCGGGGAAAGACATGGACAGCATTAAAGTCACCGGCGGCGCGGAGCTGAACGGCATCATTCCGATTTCCGGCGCCAAGAACGCCGCACTGCCTTTGATGATTGCGTCTCTGTTGACCGACGAAACCCTCACGCTCTCGAATGTGCCGCGCCTGCGAGACGTTGCCCAGCTGATGCAGATCCTCTCGAATCACGGCGTTGATTATTCGGTCAATGGCAAGCGCACCGGTCAGGACGATCTGGCGGGGCAGACATTGAATCTCACTGCCCGTGAGATCGTGGACACGACGGCGCCCTATGAGCTTGTGTCCAAGATGCGGGCCAGCTTCTGGGTTGTCGGCCCGTTGGTTGCCCGGATGCATGAAGCCCGCGTTTCACTGCCGGGCGGCTGCGCGATCGGCACACGGCCGGTCGACTTCTTTATCCAGGGCCTTGAGGCTCTCGGTGCGGATATTGAAATCGAAGGCGGTTATGTCGTTGTGAAGGCGCCGGGCGGTTTGACCGGCGGCCGGATCGAATTCCCGCGTGTGTCTGTCGGCGCGACCCACACCATCATGATGGCGGCGACCTTGGCAAAAGGTGAAACCGAAATCGTCAATGCTGCCCGCGAACCGGAAGTGGTTGATTTGGCCCGCTGCCTGAAAGCGATGGGCGCCAAGATCGAAGGCGAGGGCACTTCAACGATCCGCATTCAAGGTGTGCCGCGCCTTCATGGCGCGCACCATGCCGTTGTTCCGGACCGGATCGAAACCGGCACCTATGCCATGGCTGTTGCAATGACAGGCGGTGATGTTCTGCTTCAGGGCGCAAGAACCGAACTTCTGGAAAGCGCGCTGGATACGCTTCGTCAAACCGGCGCGGAAATCACCGCAACGGATGAAGGTCTGAAGGTCTATCGCAACGGCAACGGCATTCAGCCGGCCGATGTCACGACAGAACCGTTCCCGGGCTTCCCGACGGATTTGCAGGCGCAGTTCATGGCCCTGATGACCAAGGCCGGCGGCAAAAGCCGGATCACGGAAACCATTTTCGAAAACCGCTTTATGCACGTTCAAGAGCTGGCCCGTCTTGGCGCCCAGATCGCGATTGATGGCCGCACGGCCACCGTTGAAGGCGTCTCCACCCTGCGCGGCGCGCCGGTGATGGCAACGGACCTTCGCGCGTCCGTGTCGCTTGTGATTGCTGGACTGGCAGCGGAAGGCGAAACCACCGTCAGCCGCGTCTATCACCTCGACCGTGGCTTTGAGCGTCTGGAAGACAAACTCACCCGCTGCGGCGCCCAGATCCAGCGGATTTCTGGTTAATTCGTTTCACTACTACTCAGCAACCGTCCGGCTGATGACGCGCCCGCGGGAGGTGAAAGATGGGCCCGGAGTTCCAGGGCCTGTCACCATGACCGCTTCGGTGAGGGGGCTTAAGGCACCCTGGTCGGATGACCATTCCACGAGGAAATTCGCGCCGACGCCACCGGTGGTGTCGTTGCTGGGCACGAGGAAACTGGCCGAGCCCAGAGGTTCCAGGCGCAGCGGTGCATCCAGGATGCTTTTCAGGAGTTTGCCATCCTCACCGTGGTAATCCACTTTGGTCACGGTTAGAGGGGTCTGCGGGTCGACGTTGTGAACGGTGAGTGTGGCGGCCAGAAGCTCTGACCGGTCCGGAAACGAAAAAATCCTGGAGTAGGCCGGCACATAAATCGTCTCAGCGAAGGCTTTTGTCAGATCATCGGCCAAAGCTGCGGGCACCGATGATGCGTTTAATATCAATGCGAGGGCAAAAAGTCTTGTGCTGAAGCGCATGGTGCAACTGTTCCTATCTGTCTTCTGAAACTTTTGCAGGAATGGTCAAGAATGAGAAGAGCTGATTTTGTTGCTGGTTCCAACTGAAGTGCCCGTTCGAGCAGATCAACGGCCAATTCCCGTCTGTCGGTGAATGAAACGGCTGTTCCTTTGTTGCCATTCTAAAAAATCCCGGCTAGGTCATCAGCCTTGGAGTTGGCGCGGAGAACCCTACATGAGTGCCGCGACACCACGACAAACGGACACTTGTTTGAGCACCATGGATCAATTGAAACTTGCCGCTTTGGATGAGGAAGACCTGCAGGTTCTTTCCGCCCATGTTCAGGACGCCGTGATCACCATTGCGGATATCCGGTATCTGCCAAAGGAAAAAAGGGCCGTGTTCGTCATGAACCGGTTCGTCTGGGACAAGAAGGCCGACAGGCGAAGCAAGGAACATGAGCGCCGCCGGTCTGCATTTGCGGTCTCGCGTGTCACCGGCATGAAATCCCAGAAAATTCAGCAGGACGCCAAGGACGTGGTGCTGGAGCTGCTGGCGGTTACGTTCAAGCCGGCACAAGACGCGCCGGCCGGTCAGATTGAGCTGGCCTTTTCCGGTGGTTCGAGCATTCAGCTGGACGTTGAGTGCATTGAGGCCCAATTGTCTGATCTGGGGGCCGCCTGGTCGACACCAAACCTGCCGCAGCACGACCTCACCTGAACAAACAAGATTTGCGGGCGCCTCGAGCGCCAATCGAGATGGAGACTTGCGTGGTTCAACGCCTCACGAATACCAGCGCTGATTTTGAAGCACGTTTCGCCGATCTTCTGGCCGGCAAGCGGGAAGCGTCGGAAGATGTCGATCAAATCGTCCGGGATATTCTTGAAGACGTTCGAAAGCGCGGCGATCAGGCTGTTCTGGAATACACCGCGAAATTCGACCGCCTGAAAGCCGCTAATATGGCGGACCTCAAGGTCTCGCAAGCGCAGATCGACGCCGCGGTTGCTGAAGTGCCGGCAGAAACGTTGGATGCGCTGCAGCTGGCGCATGACCGTATCTTTTCGCACCACAAACGCCAGCTCCCGGCAGATGACCGCTACACCGATCCGATCGGGGTTGAACTTGGTTCCCGCTGGACGGCGGTCGAGGCGGTTGGGGTTTACGTGCCCGGTGGATTGGCAAGTTACCCAAGTTCGGTCTTGATGAATGTCGTTCCGGCCAAGGTGGCTGGTGTTGAGCGCATCGTCATGGTCGTGCCGAGCCCGGATGATGTGTTGAACCCGCTTGTTCTTGCAGCCGCCAAGATCGCTGGGGTTTCCGAGATCTACCGCATTGGCGGTGCGCAGGCCGTCGCAGCCCTGGCCTTTGGCACGGAGACCATCCAGCCGGTTGCCAAAATTGTCGGGCCGGGCAATGCCTTTGTTGCCGCTGCAAAGCGCCGAGTGTTCGGCACGGTCGGTATCGACATGATTGCAGGCCCCTCTGAAGTTCTGGTGATTGCCGACAAGGACAGCAACCCGGACTGGATTGCTGCCGACTTGCTGGCCCAGGCAGAGCATGACCCGGTTGCCCAATCCATTTTGATTACGGATGATGCAGAGCTCGCTGATCACGTTGCGGGCGCGGTTGAGCGCCAGCTTAAAACGTTGCCGCGCGAAGAGGTCGCCCGTGCCAGCTGGCAGGATTTTGGCGCGATCATCCTGGTCGACAGCCTCGACAATGCTATGCCGCTCGCGAATCGCCTCGCGCCTGAACATCTGGAACTTGCCGTTGAAGACCCGGAGCAGCTGTTGGACAAGGTCCGCAATGCGGGCGCTGTGTTCATGGGTCATCATACTCCAGAGGCGATTGGCGATTATGTGGGCGGGTCCAATCACGTCTTGCCAACCGCAAGATCAGCCCGGTTTTCCTCTGGTTTGTCAGTTCTGGAGTTCGTCAAGCGCACGTCAATCCTGAAGTGCAACGCAGAAAACTTGCGTGCACTTGGTCCTGCCGCTATCGCTCTAGGTGAAGCGGAGGGCTTGTCGGCGCATGCGCGGTCTGTTTCCATCAGACTGAACATGTAGGCAGGGTGTTCTGAGAAAGGCTTTGACAGCATGAGCGATGCACAATCGGAAAGTTCTGCGCAGACAGCGGGCGGCCGTTTGGTGGACGTGGTGCTGGACGAAGCCTCGATTGCCCGCTCCACACCGGAAGTGGAGCATGACCGCGCGGTCGCTATCTACGATTTGATCGAGGAAAACAGTTTTCAGCCGGTCGGACATCCGGTTGCGAAATTCGTTCTGAACCTCTCAGTCATTGAAAAGAAGCTCGTCTTCCAGATCCAGACCGAAGACGACCAGCCGGTGGTCACGCACGTCCTCTCTCTCACTCCCTTGCGGAAGATCGTCAAGGACTACGATCTCATCTGTGAGAGCTATTATGAAGCGATCCGCCACGCGACCCCCAGCCAGATCGAGGCCATCGATATGGGCCGCCGGGGCGTGCACAATGAAGGCTCTACGATCCTGATGGAGCGCCTTCAGGGAAAAATCCAGGTGGATATGGCGACCGCCCGGCGGTTGTTTACCCTCGTCTACGCCTTACACTGGAAGGGCTAAGGTCTGTGGCCGGGCCGGACCTGCGTCCGACTGCGGTTTTGTTTGCGTGCGGAATGAACTCCGTGCGCTCCCCCATGGCCGAAGCGTTGACGCAAAAGCTGTTCCCGGGACAGATCTATGTGAAGTCGGCCGGGGTGCGGGCCGGGAAACTTGATCCCTTTGTGGATGCAGTGATGGCGGAGATCGGCGTCGACATGAGTGCACACCGCCCCAAGAGCTATCTCGAGCTCGAAGAGAGCGGCTTCGATCTCATTGTGACGCTTGCTCCAGAGGCGCACCACTGGGCTCTCGATCTGACCCGGACCGATGCAGTTGATGTCGAATATTGGCCCACCATGGATCCGACTTTGGCAACCGGTTCGCGGGAGCAGATCCTCAATGAATACCGTGCTGTGCGGGACATGCTGATGATGCGGATCAAGAAACGGTTGAACTGGACACCCCCGCCCAGCGGATGATAAAGCGTCGTCGAATATAGCTTTGGGACCGATGCGAAAGAATGGTTCACATTCTGAGCCTAATCGGCTAGGTTCCGCGGCACCTGCGGGCAAGGCCCGCCATAATCAGGATATCAAATGGCCAAAGAAGAAGCTCTGGAGTTCCCGGGCGTCGTGACAGAACTGTTGCCGAACGCGACGTTCCGCGTAAAACTTGAAAACGATCATGAGATCATCGCACATACGGCTGGACGTATGCGCAAGAACCGTATCCGCGTTCTGGCGGGCGACAAGGTTCTTGTCGAAATGACCCCTTATGACTTGACCAAGGGTCGGATTACCTACCGCTTCAAGTAAGTGGCAGGTCGCCTTGCGCCGGCAGGAAAGCACGTGCATCCATGACGAATGCCCCTCAGTTGATCCTGGCGTCCGCCTCGCCGCGCCGTCTTGCGCTGCTGCAGCAGGTCGGGCTGGAACCGGATCATCTGCTGCCCGCTGACATCGACGAGACCCCGAAGAAGTTTGAAACGCCGCGGGCGTTGGCCTTGCGTCTGGCACGGGCCAAAGCCGAAGCCGTGCTTGAGGTCGCCAAGAACACCGATGCCATGAAGGGTGGCGTTGTTTTGGCCGCAGATACGGTGGTCGGTGTCGGACGGCGGATCTTGCCCAAGGCCGAACTCACCGCACAGGCTGTCATGTGTCTGTCTCTGCTGTCTGGACGGGGGCATCGTGTTTTTACCGGCGTGGCCGTGGCAGAGCCGAACGGGAAAATACGGACGAAGCTGGTCGAAACGCGTGTCCGGTTCAAACGGTTGTCCCGCCAGGACATGGATGACTACATTTCCTCAGGAGAATGGCGCGGCAAAGCAGGCGGGTACGCGATCCAGGGGCTTGCAGGCAGCTTCGTGGTCAAGCTTGTCGGGTCCTACCCGGCTGTTGTTGGATTGCCGCTGGCTGAAACCGTGAATCTTTTGCGGTCGGCAGGCTACCCTGTCCATGCCAACTGGGTGACTGCTGGCGCTTAACGCTTTCTGCGTTTCGTTGACGGTGTATGCACTTCAGGAGGGGACCACATTGACTGAAGAAAACGGCAATAAACCACAGCGCCGGATGCGTCCGTGTCCGATCTGCTCAAAGCTTTCCACTCCGGATGATTACCCGTTCTGCTCCGATCGCTGCGCCAAGATTGATCTGAACCGTTGGTTCTCCGAAGGGTATTCCATCCCGGTCGTGGAAACCGACGATCTGGACGACGAGGAGTTTTCGGATCGCGGCTAAGGCCGGGGAGTGCTGCGGTCTCAACACTCTGCGGTCTAGTCTGCAAAAATATTTATCTGGCAAAATTTTTTTCACATTCCGTAACGTCCTCTATTGCTCCTGTCATAAAACTGCACCAAGATTTCCAGACACCGGCGATCCGGCTCTCGGGAAAGCGCTCCGGCGTCTGCTCATTGTTGAGTGGGCAGGTACGAATGCTCATCCTGGGAAGGCACGGCGGGTGAAGGTTCGGCAAAAAGCCTGACCTCAAGAACAATCTATCCAAGGGCGAGTATCAAATGAAAAACCATCTTCTGAGCGCCGCAGTGCTGTCGCTAACGACCGCATTGTCGACTGCGGCATTCGCCGATTATTCCCTGACCATCCTTCACACAAATGATGTTCATTCACGCATTGAATCGATCAACAAGTACGATTCCACCTGTGATGCTGAATCCGAAGCTGAGGGAAAGTGCTTTGGGGGTGTCGCCCGTATCAAGTCCATGGTGGATGAGCGCCGCGATGCGTTGTCAGACGAAGGCAAGAACTTCGTCGTTGTCGACGCTGGCGATCAGTTTCAAGGCTCGCTTTTCTATACGACCTACAAAGGAGCAGCAGCGGCCGATTTCATGAACGGTATCGGTTACGATGTCATGGCGGTCGGCAACCATGAATTCGATGATGGCCCGTCTGCTCTTGCTGCTTTCCTGGACAAGGTCGAGTTCCCGGTCATTTCCGGCAATCTTGACCTTGACAATGAACCACTGCTCAAGGGCCGCATCCCTGGCACATTGGTATTGGAGCGCGGCGGCGAGAAAATTGGCTTCGTCTCGAGCCTCGCCGAAGATACGGCAGAAACCTCTTCGCCAGGTGCCGGCGTTAAATTTCTCAACTCAATTGAATCCCTGAAAGCCCAGGTCGCAGAGCTGGAAGCTGCCGGGGTCAACAAGATCATCGCGCTGACCCATGAAGGCCTGTCGATGGATGCGAAAATCGCCGCAGCTGTTCCAGGCATCGATGTCATTGTAGGAGGGCACTCGCACACACTCCTTTCCAACACCCAGGATAGAGCTTCTGGTCCTTATCCGGTGATGGTCAAGAACACGGACGGTCAGGACGTGCCGATTGTTCAAGCCTAAGCCTATAGCAAATTCCTGGGCGATCTTCTTGTCACCTGGGATGATGATGGCAACGTGATCAAGGCCGAAGGGGAGCCGATCCTCCTTGATGCGTCTGTGGAACCCGATGCTGAGTTTATTGCGCGCATCGAAGAGCTGGCGAAACCGCTTGATGAAATCCGCAATGAAGTTGTGGCTGAGGCAACCGCAGCGATCGGTGGTGAGCGCAGCGTATGCCGGGCTGAGGTCTGCGAGATGGGTGTCCTTGTGACCGAGGCCATGCTGGACCGTGTCAAGGACCAGGGCGTGCAGATCGCAATCCAGAATGGCGGCGGTTTGCGGGCGTCTATTGACGCAGGTGAAGTCACCATGGGTGAGGTTCTGACGGTTCTGCCGTTCCAGAACACGCTGGCAACCTTCCAGCTCAAAGGGGCGGATGTGATGTCGGCTCTTGAAAATGGAGCCAGTCAGATTGAGGAAGGTGCAGGTCGGTTTGCGCAGGTTGCAGGCCTGAAATACACGATCGACAAATCGCAACCGGCGGGTCAGCGTATCTCAGACGTCATGGTGCTCGAAAATGATGCCTTTGTGCCGATTGATCCGGAAAAGGTCTATGGCGTCGTGTCGAACAACTATATGCGCGGCGGCGGCGACGGGTATGCGGTTTTCGAAACCAACGGCATGAATGCTTACGATTTCGGTCCCGATCTTGCCGATGTGGTGGCTGCTTACCTCGGAGAGCAGAAAAGCTACAAGGCTTACACGGATGACCGCATCACCTTGAAGTAAGGTCAAACGATCTGAGGCATTTTTCGCGCCGGCTCTGGGGAAACTCAGGGCCGGTATTTTGTTGTTGAGTTTGGGGAGTGAGATGCCGTTGCGTTCAACAGGTTAATTGGACTTGTGGTCCGGACTCATATACGTGTGGTAACGTACTGTTAAGAATTTGAAATCGGTGATGGAAAACCAGAACGTGGTTCCCAGGCATGCGTTTGACGTCTGATACGATACTTTGTCTGGTGATAATGGCCGGTCTTCTGTTTTCCTCTGCAGTTGCTGAGGCGCAGGAAGCGGACATTAGCAGCCAGCCGGAAATTTCTGCGGATGCGCTGTTGGCGCGGCAAACCGTGCTTCTGGCAAAAATGCTTGAGCGGCCGGCCGACCTCGATATTGCCTTCGAATATGCCACGGTCTCGGTAATGGTCGGTGACTACGAGGCTGCGATCTCTACCTTTGAACGCATGCTCATCTTTGCGCCGAACCTGCCACGCGTGAAGCTGGAACTGGGTGTGCTCTATTACCGGCTGGGATCGTTTGAAACGGCGCGCTACTATTTTCAGTCGACGCTGGAAACCCCGAATGTGCCGGAAGAAGTCCGGCAGCGGGTCGAAACATATCTGTCCGCAATCGCGTCGAAACAGCAGCCAACACAATTTCGTGCGGATGTCATTATTGGTGCCCGCTACCAGTCCAATGCCAACGCCGCCCCTGGCGGGCGCCGCGTCACTTTAAACGGTAGGGACTTTATCCTCGACGATACCGCGACGGGTCAGGCTGATATCAATGCGTTTGTCGCTGGCCGTGCTTATGGGTCCTATGATCTTGGAACACAGGGCGATCTGATCGAAACTGATGTGGTGTTTTATGCCGCGCGATTTGCTGATCAGGTTCGGCTCGACACCGGTCTTGCAGAAATTACTCTCGGTCCGTCCTTCAATATGGCGCGCTTCAACTTTGATGATGTGCAGCTCGGCATTTACGGAGTGGCATCCGGTGTCCGTCTGAACCACGCCAATTACAATGGCGCGCTCGGCGTTGGAACCCGGCTGGTCGCCCGGCCGGACATTCAAACGGAAATCAATGCAAAGCTGGAGTGGCGCCAGCGCTGGTTCAACGACACTTCCGAGTACCCAACGGTGTCCGACCGGAACGGCTATTTCGTGCAATTTGCGTCCAAGATTTCGCGCCAGTTGACCAAGGGCTTGCAGATGCGGGTCCTTGCACTCGCGGATTTTGAGGAGACCCGCATCAAATCGCAGCAAAGCTGGGAAGCTGGAGGCGGGGTCGGGGCAACCTACCAATTTGCATCCCCCGTCAAACAACTGCCGCATCTAAGGTCGATTGATCTGGAAGCGGGATATATTTACCGCGCCTATGACGAACCTGACCCGCTGGTAAATGCCGCTGTAAAACAACGGGACCATGAGGGATGGCTGCGCGCGGCGCTGAATGTTCCGCTCAAATACAACGTGTCGGCGGGGCTCGTCGGCGAGTTCCGGAGGCAAAACTCCAACTATGACCTCAGCAGTTACTCAAACGTCTCTGCAATGTTTTCGCTGCGAAAAGCATTCTGACAAGGAGGGAAGCCCATGATGCCATCATCAAAGTTCACTCCCTCCGCGCGTAGGCGTTGGGCCGCAGTTGGTGCAACTGCGCTTTTTTCGTTGTTTTTAAATGAAACGGCGCAAGCAACAACCGTTGGAACGGCGGCTGCAGTCAACACAGACGCCTTTGGAACGCCGCCTGGTGCTGTCCGCCAGGTGAAGCTGCTCGGCGACAACGTCCTTTACAACGAGCGTATAGAAACGTCTGGCTCCGGCCTCGTTCAAGTGCTGTTGAATGATGGGTCCACCTTCACCGTCGGAGCAAACTCCGATCTCGTGATCGATGAGTTTGTTTACGATCCAAATGCGGGAACAGGAAAGCTTGTCGCGTCGTTTGGCAAGGGGGTCGTCCGGTTTGTCGGCGGAAAGGTCAGCAAGCAGAAGGGCGGCGTTTCGGTTAAGACACCGGTTGGCACGATTGGCATTCGCGGCGGCATGGCCAATCTCAATTTGAACGGCGGCAAACCGGTCTTTTCGCTCCTCTTCGGTGACGAGTTGACCTTCACCGGGTCAAATGGAACGAACCGGCGAATTTACTCTGCCGGCTATTCCCTGCAGGTCGGAACTGGCGGGCAGGGCGCGGGTGTACGCCGGACAACGCCGGCTGATCTGGCTTCGGCGCAAAGCGGCCTTACTGCAAGATCTGGTCAATCCGGCGGGACACCAACGCCGCCGACTGCACGGCAAATCGCGCGATCTGGTGTTCCGAATGTCAATTCACGTCTCGGCCACATTCGCACGGCGCCCGTGCCCAAGCCCAGAAGTGTTCAGCCGAGATCGCCGGCGCGGGCAGAAGCCAATTTGCTGCAAGTTCAAAAGAACACACAGCAACGCACAATCAATCAGCTTGCCGATGAGATTATCGGCGGGAATGACCCTACCGGGGGTGGAGGTGGTGGGGACGGCGGAGACACAACCGGCGGAACGGGAGACACCGGTGGGGAGACTGTCGAAACGACAGATGTTGTGCGGATCCTGACTTCCGGCATTGAATTTACACCATCCTGGGACACAACTCGAACCGTCTTGGAGCCAGGTGCGCAAGGATTGATTGGCGGCAGCGGCGGGACTGACACGCCGGTCACTTTCACGGTAGGAGAAATCACCTCCGGCACAGCGACTGCCCTCTACAAAGCGGAGGTCGAAGGCAACAAGATCTATCAGTTCGCATTTGAGGGCGACGGGCAATACTACTATGCCCAGACCTATACAGATCAGGATGTTGTTGCACAGCTGGGTGAGTCAGACTTCATTCCGGTGGCGCCGACATTCGACCCGGAATCCGAAGGAAACGTCACCTCATATGCGTGGGGCGTTCAATACTACCACGAAGACTTTGCCGCCTTTGCGCATCTGCCAAATGTCACGCCCGGTGGTGCCACCAAATTCGACATTGAGCATATGGTGGTCGGCATTCATGGAATGGGCACTGATTTTTCAAGTTTTGGAGATGCAAACTGAACACCGTCGATCCGGATATATGACCTTGCAGCCGATCCGACACTTGCGTTTTCCCGTGGCACGGCGGGGGAGGGTAGAACCTTCACGCCACTCATCACCGAAGCGCTATTCGTCAATCCATTGGCTGCCGCGGAGCTGGGTGAGAGTTTCCTTCAGGATGTCACTTCGACCGGGCTACTGATGATCGAAAGTGATCCCGCGACCTTGGAGGGCGCTCATTATCTGGCCGGATCGTTCCATATTGACGGAGCGGGGGAAAACCAGAAGTCATTTATTTCATTAGCGGTTGGAGAGGTTGCCGCGGATGAGGCCAGTGGCCTCCTTTCGATGGAAACAGACCGGCGCGGAGGCCACCGGATTGCCAGCAGCCAGAGCGCCGGGCTTTACAGCGGTCCGGTCGGGACAATTGCCGGGCCTGATGAGGGACACTTCTTTGGCAGCAACGCGCAGAGCTTTGTCTTCGGCAACGCCCTGGCAGACGGCGGTATCGATGATGCCTATGACGACAGCTATGTCAGTCAGCCTGATATCTTTCCAGCACCGGCGACAGTCTCGTCGAGCCTTCATGTTGCGCGGCTGAGTGGCACCGTCGATGCCACCATCTTGACCCGCAGTGATCGGACACTGTCCGGTTATGCCGCCGGCGTTTTGGAGAGCAGCATCAACCTCTCGGGACAAGGCGTTGGTCCGGTTGTGTTTGGCAGCGAGAGCGCTGCGGATCTTTCCGTAACATTCAATGGTGCTGAGTATTCGCTCGGCGGCAGTTTGACCGTCCATGACAGTCAGGACCTGGATCCGGATGTTGCAGCTTACACGGTGCGGTTTGGCTCCAACAGCGACGGATCCGGCACGGATCGCGCCACCTTTATTGGAAACGATGTATATGCTGCCCGCGACGCGTCCGATGCCTCAGAGACTTATCTGACAGTCGATACAGTGACGCCCGTCGTCCCGACGCCCGATCCGGACCCGGCTGGCGGCGGAGGAGGAACTGGACCATTCACAGGTCTGGCGGAGCTTCAGGATGAGGGACCGTTTCAGGCAACCAGCAATGTCGCGTCGGCCCTTGCCAGTGATGCGGGGCACACCCTGCAGCAGGATCCGTCACAGGATGCCAACACTTATTTCGTGCCGAACACACTGATCGGGACCGCAGATGATGCGATCATGGCCGGAACCACAGAGTGCACCTGTGCCTTTCTGGAGTGGGGCTATTGGGGCACAAAACTTTCCTATGACGACACGGGCGGTGTTCTGGACGGTGCCAACAGCCGGAAAGATGCGTTTCATCTCGGGACCTGGGTAGCCGGCGACGTGACCAATGCCGCCGATCTGCCGACCAGCGGCAGCGCAAGCTACGTTGGACATGCTGCCGGTAGCGTTGTTAACAATGGGGCGCAGTATCTTGCGGCCGGTGACTTCCGGATGACGGTTGATTTCGCCCGACGCACCGGATCTGCCAACATCACCAATTTCGATGGCCGTACGTTTGGAGCAGATCTCACCGAACGCGCCGTTGATATCGGAAACCAGTTTTCCGGAAATCTGGCAGGCAGTTCTGGGTCGGGATCCATCAACACATCTGTTGTCGGCGGCCCGTCATCCAACTACCAGGGCGTGATAGGCAACTTTAATGCGGTGGATGGAAGCTGGTCGGCAAGCGGCATAGTCGCTGGCGAGATGAACTGACCGCTACAGACAGAAGCGTCAGTATCGCCTGAGCGCAAGGGGCTGCTCACATTGGTAGTTGGTCCGCCCTAATGCAGTATTTGCAAAAGCGGGCTGCCGTATGCCAAAGCCCAAAACGATCATTAAGTAACTGAAAATCATAGGTTTCCGCTGGATTTGGAAAGTGGCGCGCAGTTTTCCGGCAGGTATTTTCCCAAGTTGTGAAAAAACTTTGCCGGGATGCTGGACAAGGATCAAACGAGCTTCTATAAGGACCGGGCTTTCGGCGGACGGGGCACGCCTCCCGCCAAATCAAAGCACGCCCAGATAGCTCAGTTGGTAGAGCAGCGGATTGAAAATCCGCGTGTCGGTGGTTCGATTCCGCCTCTGGGCACCATCCCTTCTTTCCGTATTTTTCCCACATCGTCCCTATCCGTCCAAAAGGCCTTCTCCTTTTGTTTTCGGATTTGGGTCTGTTGTAGTGTAGCTGTAGTGCGCAATTTCGTTTGGCCACCATTTTGAACTTCGTTTGAAGGCCTATTCACGATTAGCCGCAACCGGTGTCGTCTCGGAGCATACGGTCGCGTGCAGGGGAATAAGCCCGTTGGGCTGGGTGCTGCGTGGGTGTAGCGCTAACTCATTTGGGCGTAGTTGTTTAGCATTGGTTTGGTCACTTTCGGCCCTAAGCGGTCATTGGCGTTTCGCGTAGCGAAGGTCCGCTCGAAGCTCAAAGACGACTTTGGCGATTAGCCAGCATTCATTGCAGTAAGAGCATTGGATGTGATCATCGGCGATAGTTCCAAGCCTCAGCCCGCCCCATAAAAAAAAACGTGACCTGTCGTGAAACGAAACACAAGCCTTCTAAATA
>ERZ1740067.714-NODE-714-length-25339-cov-6.461913_pt1 | contig 25339 bp, 17 predicted proteins | sample MGYA00581736_ERZ1740067 | MGnify/ENA primary metagenome ERZ1740067 (study PRJEB43018, sample SAMN04849236) | marine metagenome | isolation source: floating plastic debris | place: Pacific Ocean | collected 2008-08-27 | study: EMG produced TPA metagenomics assembly... | reverse complement strand
TATTTAAAAACGATAACGATCCTCGCATTACAAAAATTGGTAAATTTCTGCGTCGCACCAGCCTAGACGAGTTTCCCCAGTTTTGGAACGTGCTTAAAGGCGATATGAGCCTTGTTGGCACGCGTCCGCCGACCCCAGATGAAATTGAACAGTATGAGGTCTCTCAGTGGCAACGTCTAAACGTAAAGCCTGGTATGACGGGGGAATGGCAGGTCAACGGTCGCTCTAGTGTGACTGACTTTGAAGATGTTATCCGGCTAGATTTGCAGTACCAGCGCAAGTGGAGCCTCATGTATGATATTAAGCTTATTCTGAAGACCGTATTGGTTCTGTTTTCTAAGGACTCTGGAGCCATGTAGCTAATGCCAAGGGTGACGCTCCGCGCCTGGCTTGGCCATGCCGCTAGGCTACGGCTCCGCTCAGCTACCTGTGCTTCGGCTCCGCTCAGCTATCGATGTTTCGACTATGCTCAGCCGCAAGTTAAGCGGTTAACCGCCAACGTACAGAATTTGCTCACACAAGCGGACCTTGATCCGACACAATAGTGGGGGCTCATTAACCGTTGGCAATGCTTGCACATGTCTTAGCCGTGCTGCTGGGCTTTAGCAGCTTCGTTTTTTATATGGCCGCCTTCTTTTATCCGGAGGTGCATCGCCGCTTAGATATTATTTGGAGCGGACTAGGGCTGTTTTACGCTGTTGTGCTGTGGTTTTGCGCTGGGCAAATGACCGCAACAGTCATGCTCTCTCAGGTGATGGCGGTGGTGCTGCTGTTGGGGTTAGGTTGGCAGACGCTCTCTGTGCGCCGTGAAAAGACCCCGGTGTATCAGCAGACGCCTATCGTGCTGACGCCTGAAGTAGTGGGCAGCTGGGCGAAAAATCAGTTAAATCAGCTGCGAATTGCTCCAGACGATACGGTGCGACCTTTGCCGCCACAGAATCGTTCGCTGAGCGCTACTGCCGCAGATCGATTTCGGCAGAATCTTGATCCCCGCCGCCGTCCGGTGTACGACTACGAATTTGTCGAAGATGGCGAGCCGGTCTCAGACGGTGAACCTGTGACAGATGGTGAAGCTGTAGAAAGTGTCGATAATCAGTCTTTTGACAAGCAGCTCTCTGTCGATTTTCAAAAGTTAGCAACCCTTGAAGATGCCTTTGAAGATGCTCTTGAAGAAGACGCTAGAGCGAAACGGTTGGAAGACGCCGATGTTATTCCACCGTCCGCAGAAGCAAAAGTTTTGTCAGCTACCCTGCCGGATGCCGCAGACGTGTCTTCGAGTGAGCCGGAATCTTCTGGCTTTGACAAGGCTGACCAAACCGTTGAAAAATCAAGTGATTCAGACTCCACTGACTCTGAACTTACGGAACCTGAGCCCATAGAATCTCAGCCGACAGAGCCTGAACTGACAGAGCCTGGACTAACAGAGTCTGAACTGACAGGGCCTCAATCGGAAGAGCCTGGCCCGACAGAGCCTCAGTCCGAGGAGATTGCTGACTCGTCAGTAGATTCTGACGCTGTTAAGGTTGGACAGGATGAAAATGAAACTTCGTCGGAACGGGGCTATGCGTCAAGCGCTTCAGCCGTGGCTGCTGAGGAAGAAAATGCAGATAGCCCACCCGATGACTGGGGGATCGATTCAGATGAGGATTGGCTCGAAGACCCGCTTAGAGAAGAGGAGACTAAAAAAGAAAGCAACCGCCTGCCCTTTAAGCAGAAGCCCTCGCTAATAGCCACGCCGGTCATTGTGTTGGGATGGGTTAAGGATGTTATTGGTGCTATGACAAAGCCAAAACCGTCCAAACCGGTTATCAACATTCCTCGTCGAGATGCATCGCCGTCTGCTGACACGTCTGCTCAATCTGATTCATCACGCTCTACGTCATCTACTGATGTGACAGATAATAGCTTTTCAAAACGCGATGGCAAAGCCCCTCCAAGGGAGGATCCCACATCTCCTGGGACATTCACAGGCAGCTATCCCGTAAACGAAACCTCTAACGAAGCCCCTCCCTCAGATGAGCCGCCTGAACTCGATAATTCTGACAATTTTGACGATGATGATAACTGGGAAGAGAGTAATTGGGACGATTGACTTGAAGCAAAGTGAACTTCAAGGCAGAATGACCTAATCTCCCTAGTTTGACCCCGCCCTTTCCATAAGCACCGTAATCCATCGTGAGTGAACCCAAAAGCTACAAAGAGACCGTTCTCCTACCCAAAACCGACTTCAGTATGCGGGCCAATGCGGTTAAACGCGAGCCCGAGTTGCAAGCTTACTGGCGGGAGAAAAAACTCTACGAGAAGCTGTCAACAGAGAACCCAGGCGAGCCTTTTATCCTTCATGATGGGCCCCCATATGCCAATGGTGATCTGCATATGGGTCACGCGCTGAATAAAATTTTGAAAGACATCGTCAATAAATATCAGACGCTTCAAGGGCGAAAGGTTCGCTACATTCCGGGCTGGGACTGCCATGGGCTGCCCATTGAACTCAAGGTGCTGCAAAAGCTGAAGTCGTCTGTGCGGCGTGAGCTGACGCCAATTTCGCTACGGCAGAAGGCGAAGGCGTTTGCGCTCGACACGGTGTCTAAGCAAAGCGAAGGCTTTCAGCGCTACGGCGTGTGGGGGGATTGGGCCCATCCGTATATGACGCTTCAGCCTGAGTATGAGGCGGCTCAGCTCGGTGTATTTGGCAAGATGGTCGAAAATGGCCATATCTACCGGGGATTGCGCTCTGTGCACTGGAGCCCTTCTTCGCAGACGGCGCTGGCTGAAGCCGAGTTGGAATATCCTGAGGATCACGTTTCGCCAAGCATCTATATTGCCTTTCCAGTAGTGGGTGCTTCAGACTCTGCGAAGGAAGTTCTCTCTCCTTATATAAATAGTCTGGGCGTTGCGATTTGGACAACGACGCCGTGGACGATCCCGGCGAATGTTGCAGTATCGGTGAATGCTGAGCTGACCTATGCAGTTGTGGAGAGTAAGTCTGGCGAGCCTTTCAAGTATTTGATCGTGGCTAAGGAACTAGCTGAGAAGCTGTCTGAAACGTTTGGGGATGGTTTGAGTGTGGTAGCTGAGCTAAGCGGTGAAGCGTTGGCTGGGTCTACCTATCGTCATCCGCTTGCGGAAAAGGATTCTGCCTTTGACCGAGTGAGTCCGATTGTTGTTGGTGGGGACTACGTCACAACAGAGTCGGGTACTGGCTTAGTCCACACTGCGCCGGGCCACGGCCAAGAGGACTTTATGGTTGGGCAGCGGGAGAATCTGCCGATTTTGTGTCCGGTTGATGGGCGCGGCAATTTTACGGCTGAAGCGGGCTCATTTGAGGGGTTGAACGTACTGAAAACAGCGAACGATGTCATTATCGAGTCGCTGACGGAGGAGAAGGTGCTGCTGAAGCACGAACCCTATGCTCACAAGTATCCCTATGACTGGCGCACGAAGAAGCCGGTAATCTATCGAGCGACTGAGCAATGGTTTGCTTCGGTGAAGGGCTTTGTAGGTGAGGCGCTCTCTGCGATTGATGAGGTGCAGTGGATTCCGGCGACGGGTAAAAACCGGATTACGGCTATGGTGAGTGAGCGTTCGGACTGGTGTATTTCGCGGCAGCGGAGCTGGGGTGTGCCAATTCCGGTGTTTTATGAGGAAGAAACCGGTGAGCCGCTGATGACGAAAGAGACCATTGCTCACGTACAGGCGATTGTTGCTGAAAAGGGTGCAGATGCTTGGTGGGAGCTGAGTGTGGCTGAGCTGCTGCCGGAACCCTATCGCAGTAATGGGAAGACCTATGTAAAGGGTACCGACACAATGGATGTGTGGTTTGATTCGGGGTCTTCTTGGGCCTCGGTAGTGCAGCAGCGGGAGCAGCTGGATTATCCGGCGGAGATTTATCTGGAGGGATCTGACCAGCATCGCGGCTGGTTTCAGTCGAGCTTGCTGACGAGTGTGGCGACCAATGGCCATGCGCCGTATCGGCAGGTGCTGACCCATGGCTATGTGCTGGATGAAAATGGCCGCAAGATGAGTAAGTCGCTGGGAAACGGTGTTGACCCTAATGTGATTATCAACGGTGGCAATAACAAAAAGCAGGAGCCTCCCTATGGTGCGGATGTGCTGAGGCTGTGGGTATCTTCGGTGGATTACTCGGGCGATATGCGGCTGGGCATGCGCAACGTAAAGCAGATGTCGGATGTGTATCGCAAGATTCGCAATACGGCGCGCTTTTTACTGGGGAATCTGTATGATTTTGACCCGGCTAAAGATGCAGTGACCTATGATGACCTGCCTGAGCTGGACCGGTATATGCTGCATCGGATGACAGAAGTTTTCGCCGAGGTAAAGGAGGCGTTTGAGTCTTATCAGTTCTTCCAATTTTTTCAAACAGTGCAGAATTTCTGTGTGGTGGATCTGTCGAACTTTTATCTTGATATTGCGAAGGATCGGCTGTACATCAGCTCGGCGGGTTCGGCGCGTCGGCGCAGCTGCCAGACAGTGCTAGCTGTGGCGATTGAGAGTTTGGCGAGGGCGATCGCACCTGTTCTGTCCCACATGGCCGAAGACATTTGGCAATCAATTCCCTATGCCACCACGGCAGAATCCGTCTTTGAATCTGGCTGGGTACAGATGGAGGCGCAGTGGCAAAAGCCTGAACTGGCCGAAAAGTGGGCGCAGCTACGCACGCTTAGAGATGATGCGAATACCGTATTAGAGCAGGCTCGCTCAGATAGGTCGATTGGATCTTCTTTGGAGGCAAAGCTGAAGCTGAACGTAACAGACGATGGGTGGCGCACTCAGTTGTCAGCCATGAATCCAGCGAAAAGCATGGCAGAAGATTCAAACCAGGTAGATGAGCTGCGTTACATGTTCTTGGTCTCTCAGGTAGAGTTGTCTGGCAGTGCCGATGCACTGCCAGACTCCCCGTACAGTGCGCAAGCGAATGGTGTGAGGATTACGGTGGCGGATGCGGATGGCCAGAAGTGCGCTCGGTGCTGGAATTACTCTACCGATGTGGGTAATTCGGCGGAAGATCCGACGATTTGTGATCGCTGTGTAGCAGCTTTGTCGGGTGAGTTTTGAGAATAAACATACGTGACTATGCCGTATCAAGCGAACCTGCTCTTTTACATTGAGAACCCCAACTGTGAATATTTGAACAACTGGGGATAGCTTCTGAGGAATCCGTAAATTTACTGCGTCTTTTTATCAAAGGATAGATTGAAGAAACTGCGGAAGCGAGAGAGCTTATGTCTCATACGGTTGTGATTGGTGCAGATCCTGCAGGTCTGACAGCATCGTATGAACTTGCAAAACACCGTTGTGACGTCACTGTTTTAGAAGCGAGCAATACAGTAGGTGGCCTGTTTCGTACAGAGAGTTTTCAGGGCTACTCCATTGATTTAGGCGCAGGCGGCTTTAGTACGCAGGATGGAGCTGTGGCCAGGCTTTGGGGTGAATTAGTGGGTGAAGATGCTGTGGCAGTGGAGGTGCGATCGCTCGTTCATTTCCACCACCGCCTTTTCAACTATCCGCTATCTGTCACTAACGCCCTTAAACACCTCGGCCCCATAGATGTCACGCTGAGCGGACTTAGCTATCTAGCTGCTCAGCAAACATCCCTGGCGGAAGAGCGAACTGCTGAAGATTGGATTAACCGTCGCTTTGGTAAGTATCTTGGTCGCACCTTCTTTGATCCATATTTGCAAAAGGTGTGGGGCGTGCCTGGCGATCATCTCGCATCAGAGATGGTTAGCCGCTCGCTGACTCGCCCCAGTGGCAAAGACAATACCCTCGTGCGAGCTGCAATCGGCGCAGTTGCTGACATTCCTCCCAAAACAGTTGCTTATCCATCGCAGGGCATGGGCCAGGTTTGGGAAACGTGTAAATCGCAACTAGAGCAGGCGGGCGCCGCCATTGCAATAGGTACACAGCTTATTCGGCTTGAGCATTCTAATCATCGGGTAACACAAGCGATTGCAACCACCGGCAAAAATATTCAAACCATACCCGTCGAGCACTTAGTCTCCAGCGTGCCACTGTGCGAACTCGTGACTAAGCTCAACGCACCAGCTAACGTACAGAACGCTGCCGAGTGTTTGAAACATCGCAACATTATTCAAGTTGCACTCGTGCTAGATGTTGCTGAGCTGTTTGGCGAGCAGTGGCTATACGTTCATTGTCCGGATGTGTTGGTGAGCCGCGTTCAAAACTTTAAGAACTGGAGCTTGGCCATGGTGCCCAAGGCTGACACAACCTGCTTGGGCCTGACTTATTTTTGTGAAGATGCCGATGCGCTTTGGCATGCAAGTGCTGAAGAATTGGTGCAGATGGCCAGTCGAGAGCTGGTTGCACTGGGGATAATAGAGTGTTCATCTCTGGTGCACGATGGTGTCGCTCTCCGCCAACAGCACGCTTATCCTATTCACACAGTCAATACACATAAGCATTTGGCCATCGTTCAAAACTACCTTGAAGGTTTTGATAATTTGCAGGTGGTCGGCCGCCAAGGGCTGCATAGCTGTGCTCCACTGGAGTCCTGCATTTGGAGCGGCCAACAGGCGGCGGAGAATATCTTGGGACAGCAGACCACAGATAGACGTTACGCTAGGCCAAATCTTTGGAACGATAGGCTGCCAGCCGTTCAAGTGTCTACGCAGGTTGTGTTTTAGTCGCGCCGTTTCAAGTGTGCATTAAAATCACTAAGACCCTTTTGCAACGCTAACCGCCTTGAATGAAGCCACCATCACGATTTCGCGACAACGGCTGAGCACGATTCCTATTGCACAAGTCAGCACTTGGCAAACAGGTGTTGAAGTGGCGCACAAAGGTGCTCAGCTCATTTGCTTTGTCGATGGGCAAGATGTTCCCTTTAGCTGGGAGCAGATAGCCCGCGCTTTAGTTACTAGCCAAGACTTTCGCCATTTGTGGAATCGGACCTGGGCAGCGCTGCCGTTTGACTTTGAGTGGAAGCCTGTTCCGATTCATCCTTACACGGCTCAGACCCATCCATTTTTTGCGGTTGTTTTTCCTTCTGAGTTTCGCCCTGCCGACTCGACTGATTTTCGATACTATTTGCAAGGTCTAAAGAAAGAAGGGTTGACGGCGTATTTCCCGAATTTTTCGGGCGATGCGCATCTGTTGATTCCGCGTGAAACGGGTGCGTATGGGCATATTGCAGCGTTCTGTCGAACTGCGCCAGATGATGCCTATCATGCGATATGGCAGCGGGTGGGGGAGGTGTGCATGGATGCGATCGCCCACAAAACGCCCGTATGGTGCAATACCCATGGCCATGGTGTTCCTTGGCTTCATATTCGATTCGATTCTCGGTTAAAATACGCTTCGTTCCCACCGCGTGGCAGTATTAGTGCGACCAGTCAGGCAATTTGGTATCAGCAGATTTATCAGGTGGCAGTTGAGTAGGCATCTTTTATGACGACGGATACAGTCAATAGCGCATCGGCGGCAAAATCAGCTTTGGATTCGCCGGATGGATCGCAAGGAGTACTGTCGACGAAAAATAGAGCCTGGGAGCGATTTCGACGCGATCGCATGGCCATTTTCGGTACAACGATCCTATTAATCTTGACCATTGGTGTCCTACTTGGCCCCACGGTATATCCGGTGTCATACAGTGAAATTGACTTTGCTCGGGCACTGGCTTCTCCTAGCGGGCAATATCCACTGGGCACGAACGATCTGGGACAAGATCAGCTGGCACGGTTGCTGTGGGGGGGGCGCATTAGCATCGCCGTAGGAATTACTGCAATGCTCGTTTCTATTTCCCTAGGGACGCTTATCGGCACTGTTGCAGGCTTTTGTGGTGGCATTATCGATAATGCACTGATGCGGTTAACAGATCTATTTCTATCTTTGCCTCAGCTGCCGCTACTGCTCCTGATTATCTATTTATTTCGCGATACGATGCGTCAGCGAATGGGGCCAGAACTCGGTATTTTCATGCTGATTATTCTCGTAGTGGGTGGTTTGACTTGGATGCCGACCGCTAGGCTCGTGAGAGCAGGCTTTTTGGCTGCGAAAGAAAGAGAATTTGTGCAAGCAGCTAAGTCTCTGGGGGCAAGTCCTAGCCGAATTGTGTGGCGGCACATTTTACCGAACGTGATTGGGCCTGTGATTGTGGCCGCGACTCTGGGGGTGGGCAACGCCATCATCACTGAGTCAACGCTGAGTTTTTTGGGTATTGGCTTTCCGCCGGATGTGCCCACCTGGGGAAGAATGTTGTTTGATGCACAAAACTATATTGAAACCGATCCCCACCTCGTAATTTTTCCAGGACTGGCTATCTTTCTCACTGTTCTGAGCGTGAACTACGTTGGCGATGGCCTGCGGGATGCGTTAGACGTTCGTTCTCGCTAGCCGGTTTGATCATATTCTAACCAGTTCGTTCATACTCTTGCTCACATAAGAGAGATGCATTTAGTTTTTGCATCTTACCGTGTAAACAACAACAAAGAGACAACAATGCTTACTTTGTTGTTTCAGTATATTCACAGGAGTTTTTGTGAATTGCTAACAATGACAGTACAAAGTAGACGGCACGTGCTGTAAAAAACACAAAAATCAGAAATTGTACTGAAAAAAGAACACACAACAACCAATATTATTGAGCAGATATTCGCCTGACGATTCGGATGAATTCACAGATGCCAATTGACGACGAGCTTGACGGTAGAAAATTCTAGACCGCTTGTTTTCTAGATCTCTAGTTTGCTCGTGATATGGGTACGCTTCTATAACAAGTTCTCTTGATATAGCTGCATCTTCCACGAGACAGAAAAACAAACAAATACACGATACTGACTCAATGGTAAGTAACTTAACGCTAAAACTGTTTTCTGTGGGCCTAGGAACGGCGCTTGCGGTGGGAGCCCTAGAAACTGGCGCAATCAGAACTGCTAGTAGTCAAACGCTACCTGAGACTGCTGCTCCAGTTGAACCGATTCCCCGGCTATCTGATGGTGAACCGCTTCTTCCCCTTCGCCACCCCTCTTCGTCGCCAGGTGCCTCGATAGGGATCCCTGTGATACCCTCTCGCATTTCCGCGACTCAAGCCGCTGTGCAGACAGCTCCGCCCCAAATAGACGATGCCTACACCCTAGGGGCAGGCGATACCATCCAGGTAGAGATTTTCAATGTTCCTGAATACAGTGGTTCGCAGCAGGTGCTGGCTGATGGCTCAGTCAATTTGGAAGCTGCTAGCCCTGTTAATGTAAGTGGCCTGACGCCTCAGGAAGCGGAGCAGGTCATTGCAACGGCCTATATCCGAGAGTTGCGCTATCCCCAGGTGACGGTGGTGCTAGAGAGACCTCGGCCTTTGCGGGTAGCGATCGCGGGCGAAGTGGGTCAGCCCGGCCTCTACACGCTAACCCCCGAGGGCGATGCTCAATTTCCCACGGTCTCGCAGGCTTTGCAAATGGCGGGTGGTGTTACCCAGGCGGCTGACTTGCAGAACGTGCAGCTAAGACGCGTCAATGGCAGGCGCCCTGAACAAGTGGTGGCATTAGATCTATGGCAGCTGTTGAACAATGGCGACAGTCGGCAAGATCTGGTGTTGCGTGATGGCGACGCCATCGTGATTGGTGAAACAGATGTTGTCAATATTGCGCAAACCAATCAGCTATCGGCGTCTAACCTGGCGGCGGCAAGCGCTGAGCGGGATATGGTCGTTGCGGTCGTGGGTGAAGTTTCTCGGCCTGGTGCCTACGAGTTTGAAGGGAGCGCGAATCAAGGAAGGACCACTGTGACCCAGGTTGTGCAGACAGCTGGGGGCATTAAGCCTTCTGCCGATATTCGCAATATTCAGGTTCGCCGACTGACCCGCAGTGGTTCTGAGCAGTTGATTGATCTAGATTTTTGGCAGCTGTTGCAGGCGGGTGATTTGAGTCAAGATCTTGTGCTGCAGCAGGGAGATACGGTGATTATCCCAGCGGCGACAAATGCGACTCCTGGTGAAATTGCTCAGCTAACGGCGGCTAACTTTTCGCCTGACCAAGTCCGTGTGAACGTTGTTGGCGAAGTGGCGAGTCCTGGTACGTTAGCCGTCCCACCCGACACCACGCTGAACCAGGCTGTGCTGGCCGCAGGTGGCTTTACCAATCGTTCGACAGAAACGGTTGAACTGGTACGGCTCAATCCTAATGGCACTGTGACGCAGCGAGAAATCACTGTGGACCTGAAGGAGGGAATTGACTCTGAACGTAATCCGCTGATTTTGAACAATGATGTTGTTCTTGTTGGGCGTAATGGTAGGGCTCGTTTTAATGATTCTGTTGGCGGCAGTTTTCAACCGTTTTTACAGATGCTTTCCCCTTTGCGTCTGTTGTTTTAGAGGTCTCATCGTTTGAGTTCTCATAATAGTTTTTTTATTTTAACGATTCGATTACGCTTATTTTCCTGAAATAATATTATTGTGCGATCGCATGGAAACCTTTACGTCCTCTCTCTCTCCTGCCACCCTCAATGGCAACGGTCATAGTCACAGCTACAGCAATGGCTATAGTCCAGCACCCACGACTGCGCTGACCCCGATAGAGCCCACCCCGTCTCTGCTTTCTGCCTGGCAGCTCAATGCACAGCAGGAAGAAGATAGTGATTTGAGAAATCTCCTGTCGATTGTTCGTCGTCGGGCTTGGGTGATTACAGGGGTCGCGGCTGTTGCGATGTCCCTCATTACAGGACATGCACTCAGGCAAGAGAAGGTTTACAGAGGTCAGTTTCAGGTATTGGTAGAGCCTGTAAATGCCGACGAAGATTTTTCTGAACTGACTTCCGTACTGGGAGAGCAAAATCTAGGAAACTCTGGCCTAGACTATGCGACACAGGTACAGGTATTACGTAGTCCCGAGTTAATTGAGCCCGTTGCGGAACAGCTCCGGCAGACCTATCCTGAACTAAGCTATGTTGCTCTTCTAGAGAATCTCAGAATTGACCGACTCGGCGAAACCAAAATTTTAGAGATCAGCTACACGGGACCAGACCCGACTCAGATTCAAGTCATTCTCGATCAGCTCTCTAAAACTTATCTGAAGTATTCTCTTGAAGAACGGCAAACAAATCTGAGACAGGGCATTAACTTTGTTGAGAATCAGCTGCCTGACCTGCAAAATGAAGTCAATGCGATTCAAGATCAGCTGGAAGCCTTTCGCCGACGGTACAATTTCATTACGCCCGAGATTCAGTCTACTCAGCTTTCGGAACAGGCCGCTAATCTTACCGAGCAGCGTATACAGCTAGACCGTGAATTGGCTGAGGTTCAACAGATATTTGCAAACTTGCAGGATCCTTCAGGTACGCTGAGTGCCCTTAACGAAGCCCCTATTTACGATCAGTTGCTTGGTGAACTTCGCTCAGTTGAAAGTGAGATTGCAAAAGAGCTGACCCGCTTTACCCCCAATAGTCTGTCAATTCGTGTGCTGCAAGAACAACGAGAGAACTTACTGCCGCTGCTGCAACAAGAGGCGCAGCGCGTTGTGGGGACGCAGCAGGCGATGACGAACAATGAGTTTCAGTCAATTGCGGTGCAAAGCGAGATACTCTCTGCTGCAGAACAGCAGGCTAGGCAGGGCCTGAGCCAACTCCCTACGCTAATTCGTCAGTATACAGACTTGCAGCGCGAGCTAGAAATTTCGACTCAGGCGCTTACTCGCTTTCGTACGACGCGTGAAACCCTCGAGATTGAAGCTGCCCAAACGGAAATTCCCTGGCAGCTGATCGAGGTGCCCGTGCAGCCGACTAACCCTATTTCTCCGAACCTGCAGCGCAGTTTGCTGTTAGGGATTGTTGCCAGCATACTGGCCGGACTAGGCGTTGCCATGCTGCTCGAAAAGCTTGATAACGTTTATCACTCGGTGGATGAACTCAAATCAGGTACAAAGCTACCGATGCTTGGCACCTTGCCTTACAATCGTGCGCTGCAGGATAGCAGAACGCCTCAACTGGGACCTGTTTCTACCGCATTCGATAAGCTCTCTCGCATACAGATAGGCGGACGCAAGCGTGGCTATTATGGCTACGACGGTGACGACGAAGCGATCTTCTTAGAAGCGCTGCGTGTTCTCCATACTAATATCCGTATGCTGAGTTCGGATCAGCCGATTCGTTCTATTATCATTAGCTCGGCGCTCCCTGGAGACGGTAAGTCAACAATATGCGCTAACCTGGCGCAGGTCGCAACGGCGATGGGGCAACGAGTGCTGGTTGTGGATGTTGACCTGCGGAAGCCTCAGGTGCATGAGCGACTTTCAGTCTCCAATGCAGTCGGCCTATCTAACCTGATCACCGATGACTTACCGCTGAAGTCAGCTATTCAGCAGATCGCGCCGTCTAGCCAGCTATTTGTTCTCACCGCTGGCAAAGTGCCGCCTGATCCAACAAAGTTATTGGCTTCTCAAAAGATGCAGCAGCTCATGGGTACGTTTGAGCGCTGTTTCGATTTGGTGATTTACGATGCGCCACCAACAACTGGTCTTGCAGATGTTAGCCTGATTGGCCAATGTACTGATGGTCTGATACTCGTGACCCGCATGGGTAAAACAGATAGAACCGTTCTGACGCAAACCATTGAGACGCTTAAGCTGAGCCAAATCCCGACCCTAGGTGTTGTTGCAAATGGCGTTAAATCTGATGGCTTGAATGGCTATCGGTACTACGCCTACGGTAAAGATGAGTCTTTTGATGAAGCTGAGATGTCAACGATTCAGTCTCCTGCTTCGAACGCTATGCCAGTACAAAACGATGATTCCATTTTTTAACCAGATGGAAAGCCCTGCATCGTTTGCTCAATCTTTACTTTCGCAACAGGTTCGGTGGCAGCATCCGACAATTGTGAATAGTGGGATTGATCAGACTCGGTTGGCGATTGCTGATGCACCTATTGAGGTGTCTGACGGGGAGGGTTCATCTTTTTCTTTTCTAGTCATTGGTGATACAGATGCTGGCAACTCAGCTGGTAATGAAGATGTCTTTTCCCAAGCATTTGCTGAGCAAGTGGTTGCACACTCAGGTGACTGTCGCTTTTTGCTTCACACTGGCGATGTCGCTTATCCGACTGGGAGCTATAAAAACTACTTCAATCGCTTTTTAGTGCCTTATCAAGCGTTGCTGAAGCAGTTACCCAGTAGTCCGTTTTACAACAGCCGTGAAATTATTTTTGATAAAGCGCTGCTGAGCGTGCCAGGTAATCATGACTATAGTGACTGCCCTACCACGCTACGGTACTGGAAGCGCTTGTTGAGGATGGTATGCGATCGCCTCCGGAGCACTACTGGTGTCGATTTAGGTTGCTATGGAGGCGAGGGAGGAGAAGCCTACAGCCAAACTTTTTTGGATGACTTAAAGTGTCTTGCTCCCGAGCAGCTCAAGACGCATTTATCTCAGCACTACGCTGCAAAAGTCGATGATATAAAAGTCGACGATATAAAAGTCGACGATGCCAACGACTCGTCTAACTACTGCCTGTCTTATCAGCCAGGTCGCTTTACCCGCTTACCGAATCGCTACTATACCTTTCGATATGGCGACGTAGATTTTTTTGCGTTGGATTCTAATACTTGGAACACTTCACCTGATAAGAAAGGCTTCGATCAGGCACAGCTTGACTGGCTAGAAGCGTCACTTATTCACTCATGGCAAACGCCTAGCATAATAGGTAGAATCGTGTACTTGCATCATTCTCCCTATACGACTGAAGCCCTCCATTGGCAGCAGCCTGAAACGATGTGGGTGCGAAAACATCTACGTAAAGTATTCGATAGTGTTGCTCAGTCAGTGAAGGCAGCGAAGGGGAATTCACCCGTTGTAGATTTGGTTTTAAGTGGGCATGCACACTGCTTAGAACATTTGAAAACCTCACCTTCTCTATTAGGTGATAGTGAAATTGACTGGGTCGTGTGCGGCGGTAGTGGCGCTAGCGTACGAGGGCAGCGAGGCGGCAATGCTGAAATTTTAGAAAAAGTTTCTATAAAAGGACGGCATCAGACGAAAATTGTGGCGCGATCGCAACAATTTATCGGGCGTCAAAAGCATCGCCGCAAAGAACAGGCCCTTCATAGCTTTGTGCGAATAGACATAAATCCACAACAGACTCAAAAAATCGTTGTTTCTCCCTTAGTAGTGACTCAGATAAATGGTGAGTGGAGGACAAAGGCGCTTGCTCCGCTGGCCACTGGTACTCCCGGATCAGCTTATCAACCTGAAGCAGCAAGCGATAGAGCAAGTGAAATGGCAAAAGTATAAGACAGCTGACTTTATTCATATCTAGTGTGCTTGAGGCTCTGCTTACAAATGAAGAAACCGCTACAGAGGAAGTATTGAGCCCTAATATTACACAACACTATTTTTTGAAGAATTTTCTACCATATCGATTATTTTTGATGTTTCAAGGGAAGAGTAAGTACGTACATAAAAGCCTCGGTGCTTATAAATATTCGAGCAAAGATATTCGATCAAACGTTTTACAGGCATAAGCTTTATCGAAAATCAGAGACTTGTTCCTTTTTGTTTTTCAATTTTGTAGAACATTGTTAGCTTTTTACGACTGGAGAAGACATGGTACTCGAAAACCCTTTAGCTCGGAATTTTCGGGTGGCACGCAACAGGAAGAAACGTGCAGCAAACGCTCAAGCCAGTTTGGATGACAAAAGGCTAAAGCTATTAGTGCTCACACAGTTTTTTCCGCCAGACTTTGCCGCGACTGGCCAGCTGATTGAAGAGTTGGTGGTGCAGCTAGGGCAACAAAATGTAGATGTGAGCGTGTTTACCGGCCAGCCTGGATATGCCTTTGCCAAGGGAGAGGCCCCAGCGCTAGAGCAAACGGGGAATGTTTGCGTGAAGCGATCGCGGGTGAGTCAGCTGCTGTCTAATCGGATCCGGGGGAAGGCGCTTAATGGGGTGCTGTATACCTTAAGGGCGATCGCGCACTTAGCTCGTAATGCCAGTAAGCATCAGGTGTTGCTAGTCACCACTGCGCCACCGTTCCTATCTGTTATTGCCTATTTTGCAAATATTTTCTTCAAGCTTCCCTATGTTTGTCTCCTATATGACCTGTATCCAGATATTGCAGTAGAGCTGGAGGTCGTGAAGGGTAATCATTCCATCGTCAAGCTATGGCGATCTCTTAATCTGAAAATTTGGCGGCGTTCTTCTGGAATCATTGTGCTCAGTGACTCTATGAAAGAGAGAATTATTGGACATTGTCCGGAGGTTCGAGAAAAAATATCTGTTATCCACAGCTGGTCGGATGATGACAAGATTGTGCCGATTGATAAATCTGATAACTGGTTTGCTCGGGAACATGGCCTCACAGATCAGTTTGTCGTCCTGTATTCGGGAAACATGGGACGATGTCACGATGTTGATACGCTATTTCAGGCGGCCTGTAAACTTCGAGATGAACCCATTTTATTTGTCTGTATAGGGGGTGGGCCTAAGCGGGCTACGCTTATGCAGACTGTACAAGCTGAAAAGTTACAAAACTTTCGCTTTTTGCCTTACCAGGAGAAAGCTGTTTTGCCCTATTCGCTGACTGCTGGAGATGTGTCTTTGGTGAGTGTGGCTGAGGGGATGGAGAGTCTAGTGGCACCTAGCAAGCTGTATCCGGCAATGGCAACAGGGCGGCCGATTGCTGCAATTTGCCCTCAGAATTCTTACTTGCGATCGCTGATATCAGAGGCAGAAGGGGGTGCTACTTTTGACAATGGCGATGCAGAGTCACTGGCTAACTACATTCGTCATTTATCGCTTCACCAGGAGGAAGCAAAAGAGATTGGCAGCGCAGGCAGGCAGTATATGCAGGCAAATTTCACGCCGAATCTGATCTCTCAGCAATACCTGGAAGTTCTCCAGTGTGTACCTAAGCGCAGTAGAGTATCGAAATAGACGACGTGTACGTAGAACGCTACGGTTGGTGCATCCGAAAAAACACGGTTTAATAAACGGGCAAGGTACTTGAGACCTGTTTCAATGTAAGCTCGCTTGTATAAGCTCTGATGGAACACCGAAAAAAACGAAATCGTAAGCGTTCTAAGAGAAGATCAATATTCTGTCCTATCCACGGCTGTTATCTTGACAGCGTGAGTCAAAAGCACCCGTTGTACGCTAACAAAGCAGAACATCTGAGAGTACGGGGCGTCAGTCGTAAACGTGCTCTGATGCTGATGGCGAACCATGCCACGGTGGCCCTAACTGGTGAATGGCTAGAATCTTTCTGGTGCGAAGAGTGCCAGCAAAATGAGTGGTATTGGGTGGTGCGATCTCCAGAGGGCCGTTATACGCTGAAGACAGTTCCAGCTGACCTGTGGGAACGTTCTCAGGGCGGGATACTGACGGAGGGAAATCCTACGGTCAGCCAATTTACCAGGCGACACTCGAGACAACCTTCCTATCGAGGGATGAAAGATTTTTCAGCAATTCGTTAGGCAAGTAGTGGGAATGTAAGGAACGCTACCTTCGAGAGCAGATACGTCAAAGACCCGTTTCTCTGCGCTTCCTGTAGTGAACTAAGTCCTATAGCTCTGGATGCGTAGCCAACTTTCCTAAAATGGGGATCATTCCTAATACTAAGTAAACACCGCGAAACTCTGAAATTTAGGTATTGAAGGCTTTCAGTAATCGTACTGTTTTAGAAGAAGGAGAAGCAAGGCACTCTGTTATTAACAAATCAATTATTTTTGTTTAGTTGGAGCTTGGGCTTTGACGGTCTTCGGATCTCAGTCTCTCCGCACTGAGCCTTCATAATTCTAGGAGGCAGATGCAGGATAACTCTACCCAAAATCAATTACCCTTAACGGTGAGACATTCTAGCAGAAATCGCAAGAGGTCTAAGCGGCGAGCCATCTACTGCAAAATTCATAATTGCTACTTACAGAGCGAAAGTCCCAAGTACAGAACTGACCTTCTAGGAGTCAAGGATACGCAAACAAAGAAGAAACTCAGCGAGGTTCTTCTTTTTCTTTCAGAGGAGTCAGTTAGTGAAGATGTCCGAGTCGCCTGGATAGAATTATTCTGGTGCCCTCAATGCGAGAAGAGGCGCTGGTATCACGTTATGAGGAAAGATTCTTGCTCCTATAGAGTAACAGCATTGTCTGACAGCCTTTGTATGGAGCAAGAGAAAAAACTTCCTGATAGATAGGTGCCTATAAAGTGAATACAACTGATTCGAAGTCTTGCCGTGTCACCCGGTTAGTTTGCTCTCGGGTATTTGCACCCAAATCGTTGTTTCTTCCCAAACTACTCATAAGAAACATATTCTCGCGAAATTGGGTTGTATCTTTTGTGACAAGGCGGATGGCAAAGCAGCTATAGGGTGTACTTGCTTCCTTGCGCAGATGCCACCCGCTTTAATGAACTGTAGGCGATTAAAGCGGGTGGCATCGCCGCCATTAAGAAAGTTTGTGATAACGCAAGTGTTGTTTGCTTTGGCACGAGCTTTTAGTTCTTTCAAAAACAGCTTTCTTTTATATTAATCTCGACGCTAAAAAAAGTGAAAACAGCTCTCATTTGCGGTATTTCAGGTCAAGATGGTGCTTATCTTGCCAAGCTATTGCTTGGTAAAGGAACCCAGGTAATAGGAACGTCAAGAGATGCTCAAATATCTTCTTTCTCAAATTTGCGGCGGCTAGGTATTAAAGACCAAGTTAAGTTGGCTTCGATGGCTTTAACCGACTTTCGCAGTGTTTTGCAAGTGCTAGTGAAATATCAGCCAGATGAAGTGTATAACTTAGCAGGGCAAAGTTCTGTAGGTCTATCTTTTGAGCAGCCAGTAGAAACCTTAGAAAGTATTGCCACTGGAACTTTAAATTTGCTGGAAGCGATTCGTTTTATTGATGCACCTATTCGCTTCTATAATGCTGGCTCGGGCGAATGCTTTGGTCAGACAACGATAGCTGGTGCTGACGAAAAAACACCTTTTCGTCCTAAGAGCCCATATGCTGTTGCTAAGGCGGCAGCCTTTTGGGAAGTCGCGAATTATCGAGATGCGTACGGCTTGTATGCCTGTTCAGGGATTCTTTTCAATCACGAATCACCTCTACGTCCAGAGCGGTTTGTGACTCAAAAAATTGTACGCGCTGCCAAGCGCATAGCTGAGGGAAAAAGCGAAACCCTATATCTCGGTAATTTAGATATTCAACGAGACTGGGGGTGGGCCCCGGAGTATGTAGAAGCCATGCATTTGATGCTTCAGCAACCATCACCTGAGGATTTCGTGATCGCCACTGGTGAAGCTTATCACCTAGAGGATTTTGTCGCGATGACGTTTGATGAGCTCAATCTCAATTGGCGCGATCACGTTATGGTTGATAAGAGCCTGTATCGTCCTGCGGAAAGTGTTTTTGGAAAGGGATGTGCTACCTATGCCCAAACTAATCTTGGCTGGACCGCAAAATCCAAGATGCCAGAAGTAATTCATAAGATGTTGGAGGCCGAGTACTAACCATGTTTCGATTGGCTTACTTCGTTTCTCATCCTATTCAATATCAGGCTCCTTTACTTCGACTAATTGATTCTGATCCTGAGATTGATCTAACTGTCTTTTTTTACAGTGATTTTTCCCTACATTCATATAAAGATAAAGGATTTGGTCGCACTGTTAAATGGGATATTCCGCTTACCGAGGGCTATAAACATGAGTTTTTGAAATGCTGGGGAAGCTGTCAATGGAGGGGTTGGCTACGCCAACCCATTGCTACTAATGTAATGTCGGCACTTGAGCAGGGGAATTTTGATGCTGTTTGGGTTCATGGCTGGTCTTGGCTGTGTAGCCTGCAAGCTATTTTTTCAGCAAATCGGTTACAGGTTCCAGTTCTCTTGCGTGGGGAAGCGAATGGGTTTTCAGAATCGTCTAACCTATTTAAGGAGAAAGCAAAACGAACTATTCTGAGTTGGTTATTTAAGAAAATATCTTTGTTTTTACCGATTGGTACACTCAACTATCAGTTCTATCGTAGCTACAATATTAAACCGGAAAGCTTGCAGCTCGTTCCTTATGCTGTTGATAACGATTATTTTTCTACTCAGGCTGACTTGGCAAAACAGAAACGTGAGAATTTACGTCGTTCTTTGGGCTTAGAGCCTAACAGGCCAATTATCTTATACGCCTCGAAGCTTATTGGCCGGAAACGTCCTCAAGATTTACTGAATGCCTATCAGCACCTCCTGTGCCGAGCTGATAGCGACACTAAGCCCTATCTTCTATTTGTCGGTGATGGTGATATGAAACCATCGCTAGAGTTAGCCGTGAGTTCTTCAAATGAAGATTCGGTCCGATTCTTAGGGTTTCGAAATCAGTCTGAATTACCAGCTTTTTATGATCTCTGTGATGTATTCGTTCTACCATCTAGTTTTGAGCCTTGGGGGTTGGTGATCAATGAAGTTATGAATGCAGGGAAGGCTGTTGTGGTGAGTGATAAAATCGGCTGTTTGCATGATTTGATAGAAGACGGTGTCAATGGTCGAATCTTTCCAGTAGGTGATATATCAGCCCTATCCAAGGCATTGGATTGGGCCCTTCAAAACTCTGCTAGTGCTGGTGTGGCTAGTTTGTCGAAAATAGGCGAATGGAGTTATCAAGAAGACGTACAGGGGATTAAGAAAGCGTTGCTGTCATTATCCAAAGCGGGGGATAAATGGAACGAGTACTGATTGTTGGTTCTACCGCAGAACTGGGGCGAACTGAAGAAGTTTACAGTCGTGGCTTTGCTGCTAATGGTAGTAAAGTATGCAACTTTAGCTGGAAAACGGCAGCACCGATTCTATGCTCCAGTAAACTCTCTGATAAAGTGGTTCGAAAGCTTGGGGCGCCATGGATTGTTTATCAGGCTAATCAAACCCTGATAGAGGTTGCTTCAAAGTTCAAGCCAACACTGACTTTTGTTGTGGCCCCTAACCTTGTGCTGCCAAATACTATAGAACAGCTTAGGCAGCACGGCTTGGCCTTTGTCTTTTTTACTGATAATCCTTTAGATGGTCACCATACTCACAGTAATGCGTGGGTTGAAGGCGGTCTTTCATTGTGGGACGCGACTTTCATATGGAGTAAAGAACTGGTAAATGCACTCATGAATAGAGGTGTTCAGAAAGCTATATTTCATGCATTTTGCAGTGACACTGCCTACCATTTTCCTCAAAAAAATAAGTCAGTAATTCATGATGTAGTTTTCATTGGCAATTGGGATGATAGTGGTAAGCGCGAACGTTTTCTGGCTTCTATTACTGATTATCGACTAGGTCTGTGGGGTTCTTCAGACTGGAATACACGATGTCAGGTTAAGGCTCTTCATGGACGTTCTTCCGGAATGTGTAGCTATGAAGAAATCCCTGAAATTATGGGGAGTGCTCATATCGGCTTAAACATTTTACGACCTCAAAATGAAATAGGTCATAACATTCGTACGTTTGAAATCCCAGCTTGTGGGACTTTGATGCTGAGTGAGCGGTCTGCTGGGTTGCTTAATCTATTTGCGGAAGATAAAGAAGCTGTCTACTTTTCAACGCCTGAAGAAGTTGCTCAAAAGGTTAGATATCTTCTCTCAAATCCTGCCATAATGCGGGATATTTCTGAAGCTGGCTTTCAAAGAGCAATCACCCACAAAATTGTGGATCGCGTTGAAGAGATAACACAAATATATTCTGATTTAAAGAAAAATGAACTAGTTTGTTTAGCATAGATTCATTGGTTACTTCTCAAGAACTCCCTTATCCCTTAAATCTTATCCCTTACCTATGACACAGTTGCTGCCTAAAGTTGAATTTGCCGTTCAATCTCTATATAAAGAGCAGAAATATTGCCCACATTGCGGTAGCACTGCAATATCTAATGTTGCTAAAAAGTATGCGAGAGTTTCAGTGAAGCGTTGTGATAACTGTAAACTCAGCTTTACAAGTCCGATTTATCGATCAGCTTTGGTCTCTGAGTTTTACGATTTTTTGTATGGTGCTGAAGGTTCTACTACTGAAGTTCCGGAGGCTAATAAGTTAGCTGAGCTGAAGAAATTAAATTTTGCTAATACAGATAAATACTTTGCTGATCGTATTGCTCGAATGAAGTCTATTTCTCCTGGAAAAAGACTGTTGGAAATAGGCTCGTCATGGGGATATTTCTTATATCAGGCTCGCAGCCAAGGGTTTGATGTTACTGGAGTAGAGCTGAGTGACTCTCGTCGTAAAGTTGGGATAGAAGAGCTTGAACTAAACATCGTGAAAGATTTCTCTGCGCTCAGTTCTGACCGCTTCGATTTAGTTTATACAGCGCACACGTTAGAACATTTTATTGATTTATCGTCTATTTTTAATGAAATAAATAGTGTATTGGTGAATAATGGTTTTTTAGTGATAGAGGTGCCTAACTTTGACTACGACTTATTTGGAGAAAGCGTGCTCTCTATTGTAGGCGCAATCCACCCTTTAGGCTTTTCGAGTCAATTTTTTAAAGATAATTTACCTAAATACGGTTTTGATATTATTGGCTTCTTTGATAATTGGCATAATTTTCCTGACCATGCAACTGATCGATGTCGAGAAGATGTTGTTTTACTTTTAGCTAAAAAGAGAGCTAACTAAAACAATGAAGGTAACCGTCTCTGTTTTAGGCCGATTTCATGCGTTTAACTTAGCGCATCAACTGCAAAAAAGGAATAGCTTAGACGCTTTGAATACTAGCTACATGTATCCTGTTGTCAGGCGTTTTGGAGTTGACCGAAAATTTGTTCACTCTCTTGGATATTTAGATGTCTTGGCCAGATGTCTAAAGAAGTCACCTTGGCAAGTGGTTAACGATGCGAACACAAATCTTTGGTTCGCAAAACAATTTGATCGGGCTGCCAGTGACTGCTTAAACCAGGTTGGTGATGTGTTTGTAGGCTGGTCTGGTTCTAATCTGGAAACGCTGAAGAAGGCAAAATCGATGGGGGCAGTGACCATTGTGGAGCGAGGTAGCAGTCACATGGCCCATCAACATCAAGTCTTAACATCAGAATATGAGAGATGGGGATTGTCATTTGCGGCAACGCATTCAGAGATTTATGAACGTGAGCTAGAAGTCTATGCTTTGGCTGATTATGTTTCTATTCCGAGCCTGTATGTAAAGAGGAGTTTTGTAGAGCAGGGGGTTCCTGCCTCAAAGCTGATTCATGTTCCTTACGGAACATCTCTAGAGTCCTTTTATCAACAACCTAAAGAAGATAGTACGTTTCGAGTGATTCACTGTGGTGCTTTGAGTTTGCGAAAGGGGGTTCAATATTTGCTACAGGCTTTTTATGAGCTGAATTTGCCAGATGCAGAGCTGTGGCTAGTAGGTTCTATAACACCTGAAATTCAGCCTTTTATAGAAAAGTATCATAGTGATCGCATTATCTACAAAGGTCATCAGCCTCAGTCTCGGCTGAGCTGGCTTTATTCTCAATGTTCGGTTTTCTGCCTAGCGTCGATTGAAGAAGGGTTGGCAATGGTGCAGCCACAAGCGATGGCTTGTGGACTACCCGTTATTCACACAACTAATACTGGGGGAGAGGATATTGTACGTGATGGGTTAGATGGTTTTTGTATCCCGATTCGAGATGTGGATGCTCTTAAAGAGAAAATTCTTTATTTGTATCAATACCCAAACGTTCGTCAAGAAATGTCAAACAATGCCCTAAGTCAGGCTAGCGAAGCGCTTTCTTGGGATACCTATGGCGACAAGATAGTTGAGACTTATTCGACTGCTTTAGCAGCCTGAATTTTATTTTTTGAAAATGCGCAGGACAACCACCGAGATGCTAGATACTCCATTAGTGACGACAGCCCGCTCGACCAAGGCTCTTTTGCAGCGATTAGGTGGAGAGCGTTTAATTGCACCATTGCAGGCGTACTATCACAATGTTCTTCTTAAAGATACGCCTGGAAAATTCATTCGACAGCAGATTAATGGAGAAATCTATAAGCTAGGACCTTCTTTTGCTACGTTTTCTCCAACCTATGAACCGCATGTCATAGCCTGGCTGAAACAGTGGCTGACTGCTGGGGATGTCTTTTGGGACGTGGGTGCTAACTTCGGTTTTACAGCAATGCCAACAGCCCGGATTGTCGGTGAATCTGGCCGAGTAATTGCGATAGAGCCTAGCCAAGGAAATTTGAACCATCTGGGACGAAATATTTCGCTTAATGGGATGACCGATGTCATCACGATTATGGAGGCTGCTGTTTGTGAAAAGCATGGTGGAACCATCACACTAAGCTTGTTGAATGATGGTGTTTCTCCTAGTAATTCACTGATGTTTTCTGAAAAAACTAATGAAGCTGCGCCCGGAGTGAGTCAGGAAGTAGAGGTGCCTGCTATTAGTTTGGATGGCTTATTGCTCCAAGAAGAAAGACTTCCAACAATGATAAAGATAGACGTTGAGGGTGCGGAACTAAAGGTCCTTGAAGGCGCTAGCACTTTGCTGAATCATGAATCAGCTCCATTGATTTTGCTGGCCGTACATCCTTTTTGGCAGTCAACTCCTGACGATTGTGACAGAATTGTTTCAATATTAAAGGAGGCTGGCTATAAGATATTTAATTCTTCTACGGAAGAGCAATACGATTTGAAATATGACGAGTATTTGTGTCTTCCATCTCGGATTCAGTTGTAGTAATTTTCTACTACATACCTGCAGGTATGTTGCTCTGATCTGGAAAATGAACTGACCAGATTGCTAGCTAGGTAAGAACCACCTAAGTTGATTCATGAGTATAATAAGGGGCTTTGTTAAAGGGGGTAGTTGGTTAACGTTAGCAAGCGTAGCTTCAAAGCTAGTTAGTGTTTTGACAATTCCTCTGTTAGCGAGAGCATTGGGACCAGAGGCCCTAGGTATTTACAGCATAATTTTTGTGCTGACTCAGTCGGCTCAATCTTTTAGTAGTGTGGGAGCTGACGTTGCAATGCAACGTGACGGTGCCCGATACGAATTATTAGGCGCGACGAAAGTTGGCAATATCTTTGGTGTGGGGCTGTCGCTGATTTGTTTGGCTAGTGTAATAGTAGCAATGTTAATTGCTTGCTATCGCTCTTTTCTAGCTCAGCACTGGTTAGGTCAGCCAAGTGTAGTCCCTTGGCTTGGCTTGGCTGCTATTGTGATTGGGTTGCAGCCCTTTGGAGCTGTTCCGTTGACCTTTCTCTCCAGCCTAAAAGATTTTCGAGCATATGCCATTCGATCTACCTTAGGCCATGTAGTCACTAATCTGTTGACTGTAATCTTGGGTTATGGATTTGGACTATATGGCGCTTTATTAGGGTTGGTTTTTTCTGCGATGATGCAGATCTTCTGGAGTTTCTTAATTGTTAGGCCTGTTTTATCTGCTAAAGGTATTGTGCTAAGGCTTGATAACTATGTTCGAGAGGCTAAGTCCATTTTAAAGTTAGGTCTTCCCTATTATTTTGGTCATACACTTCTAGGCAGTGTTGCTGGCTTACCTTTGATGGGTCTAGTCAGTCAATATGGAGGTCTTCAAGACTTAGGATACTTAAGGATTTCGGAAAGCTTGGCTGCATTATTAGGTTTTATTCCCACGGCGATTGCGCCTGCCACTATTACCTATCTGTCTTCTAGCATGGCGCAAAGCACAGAAGCTTATCAGTCTTTCAAGTCCATGCACTTGCGTGGGCTTTGGATAACTTTGCTATTGCCAACAATCCTTGTCTCCTTATCAGCCTCTCCTTTGATCTATTTTCTATATGGCGAGGCTTACGAAAGTGCTAACCTACTTTCATCTATTTACGTATGGATGTTTTTAGCTAGTACTATTACATCCTGTCTTATTCAGTACTTAGTTGTGATTGGCAAAACCTTTAGAGTTGGTATAGCGAGCACGCTAGGTGTTGCTACTTGGATAATTACTGCTTTTTATCTAATCCCAATGCCTTCTATGGGAGCAAAGGGCTATCTGATTTCGCAGTTTATTGGTCAGATAGTAGGGTTGGTTTTAGTCTGGCAACCGGCTGTTAGGGATCTTCATGTTTACGATAAAAAGAGATTGAAAATAGTCTCTGTAATGACTATTTCTATATGTACGTTAAGTCTTGGGATTGCTTATCAGGGTTTTGACAGCATTCTACAGCAAATTTCTGCTAGTTTGGCAGGATGTATCTTCTGTTTGGTTTTATTTTTTCAGATTACCTACGCCACTGAGAGAAATAAACTTAAATCGATTATCCTAAATCTCGCGAAATCTCCGGCCTTGTAAAATCATATATCGATTGATATGACCTACGCTATTGACCACACTCCTGACACCTTTAATCCAAATTCCTACCGAAATAAGCTAGGTCTCAAGCGCCGATTATAAGAACAGTTCATCAAACCTATTTCGA
>ERZ1740067.713-NODE-713-length-25367-cov-11.705357_pt1 | contig 25367 bp, 20 predicted proteins | sample MGYA00581736_ERZ1740067 | MGnify/ENA primary metagenome ERZ1740067 (study PRJEB43018, sample SAMN04849236) | marine metagenome | isolation source: floating plastic debris | place: Pacific Ocean | collected 2008-08-27 | study: EMG produced TPA metagenomics... | reverse complement strand
GCAATTAACGATGGCGCTGATATCCGCCTAGACTGGCCTAGCGGTAGCTCCAACGTAGTGAATGTGGCAGGTAGCAGCTGGAATATCAATGTTTTGGATGCGCTGGATTGCGAGAGCCTAAGCGTAGTAGCGCAAAAGATGATGGTGGCTCAGCGTGTGCAGGGAAGCCCTGTCGTGGATGCGGCGACAGGCAATGTTGCGGTACCGGTGCTGCTAGATTCTTGTGTAGAAGTCGATCAAATGGCGGTATTTGTAATGGATCCGGCTGAAGGCGGCGGGTATGCGCTGTACAGAACGCAGCTGCCACCGGTAACAGGCGCACTTTCGCAGGGGACGTTTGCCTTCCCAAATGAGTTTTCTAGCTATGCCTACAGCACAATTTTGGAAATGCGCTACTGGGATAGGGCGCTACTGGTGCGTCAAGGCTCGGCGAGCAGTGCGGAGGCGATTAGCATATTTCGCTCGGGGCTAACGCCTGCGGGAATCTATGCGGGCTGTGGCGTTGTGAGTGATTTAGAAGGCGCAAGCGCTTTGTGCGATCAATAGAAGCGCTCACTATATAGATGAGCCCGATAGAATAGATGGGCCCGATAGAATCTAAGATTTTGCTGATCGTGCTGAGCGTCTTGCTAATTATCAACTAGCCTTGTGATATCAGCACGCCTACTGCGAGCAACGAATGCTATAAGCTGCTGAGAATTGCTGTTGCCTGGGCTTAGCTGCTTATGGGTTTGCCTTCTCCGAATTCATCTTCTGCCAGTCCATCTCCTTCTGACACTGCTCTCGTTGAGGTAACGCTGGCCATTCTTTACCGAGATGGCCAGTTTTTAATGCAGCTACGCGATGATTTCCCACATATTATCTATCCGGGAATTTGGGGATTTTTTGGTGGCCATATTGAGCCGGGCGAGTCGGCGGATGTGGGTGTGCGGCGAGAGCTGATGGAAGAGCTAGGCTATGTGCCGCCCGCACTGAACTTGTTTTACGATGCAGCGGATGAAAAGGTGCGCCGCTATTATTATTACGGCGCGCTGACAGTACCGATTGAAGATTTGGCGCTGAATGAGGGGCAGGACTTGGCGCTGTGTTCGGTGGCAGAGATTCAGGCGGGAGAGAAGCTGTCGCCTAAGCTGGGTGAGGTGAGATCGATCGGCAGACCTCATCGGGAAGCATTATTAGCGTTCATTAAAAGCGGCCTGATGGATAATGCTGACTCGGCTGCGGAGGGTTAACGCATGTCAATTATTTTTGAGCCTACGGGATTTGAGCCGGTGACGTTCGACCGCTTGTGGGCTGTGGCTGGCCGGGAGGCTTTGCGGCTAGGGCGAAGTCCTCGTTCGGTTTTTGAAGGTATTGGGTTGAATCTGGAGCCGCCGGTAGCGCCTTGGCAATATTACTGTACGCCAAAGAACGTGAGAACGTTTGCGAGTACAGGGCGCGATGGTGTTCATTACAGTTTGCTGAACAGTTGGCGGACGGGGCCGCAGCTTTTGGATTCTCCGGTGGTAATGACGGTGCCCATGAATTTTGCGAATAACAACATTATTGTGGGTGAGACGCTGCACGAGTTTTTGTGTTTGGGCTGCCGGGTAGGGTATGCAGGCTTAGAATCGCTGGCCTCGGTCGGTGGAGATTTGTCGAGGGTGAAGGCCCAAGGGTATTCGAGATCTTTGTCGGCTTTACAGGTTGAGCAGTTGCGGCGCTTGAGTGGGGCGTTTTCGCTGTATCCTTTCGTGAATTTGGAGCGGCGGATGGCGCGGTTGCAGGCGATGTATTTGGATGGCTTGCAGTTAGGAGAGATGGAATTGATACCAGCCGTGGCGACGAGGCGGTAAATGCTGGGAAGTTTTATTTGGGTTTTGCTCGGGGGGCTATTTGCAGGGCAGATGGCTGCTCGGCTGAAGCTACCTGCTTTGCTGGGGATGGTGCTGGCGGGAATGGTGCTGGGTCCGCAGGTCGGGAATTTGATTGGGCCAGAGCTTTTGTCGGCGGCGGATGGGCTGCGGACGGTGGCTGTGATGGTGATTTTGATGAAGGCTGGGCTGGGACTTGATTGGGAGAAGTTGGCTCAGCAAGGCTCGGTGGCGGTGAGGCTCGGTTTTTTGCCAGCGGCCTGTGAGGCGATCGCAGTGGCTTTTGCCGCGATGTGGCTGTTCCAATTCGACTTCTTCACCGGGCTGCTGTTGGGATGTGTGGTAGGGGCGGAGTCTCCGGCGGTGATTGTACCGGGAATGCTACGGCTCAAGCGTTTGGGCTGGGGGGTAAAGAAGGGAATTCCAGATGCCATTTTGCTGGGAAGTGCGCTGTCGGATGTGCTGCTGCTGCTGGTGTTTAGTCTGTTGCTGGCGTTTCTCTCTCAGGGGGAGACGGTGGGGTTTTCTCTATTCGGTGCGGTGACGCTAAGCCCTTTGCAGCTACTGCCTTTTCAGGTGATTGTTCAAGTCGTTTTAGGGGTTGTTCTGGGTGGTATCGCTGCGCGCCTTTTAGTCGTGGTGCTGGCTGCGCGTCAGTGGACCAACAATCAGGTTCAGGAGACTTTGGTGGCAGCAGCGTGTGCCTTGTTGCTGGTGGTCGTTGCGACGAATCTTCCTATTTTCTCAGGCTACTTAGCGGTAATGGCGGCGGGGTTTTTTGTGACTCAGCTCAGTGCACCTTTGGCGAGGCGACTGCGGGAAGGGTTCAACAGTTTGTGGGTGGTCGCCGAGATTATTTTGTTTGTGCTGCTAGGAGCCAGTATTCAGATTGCGGTGCTAGAAAATGTGCTGCTAGTTGGTCTGTTGCTGTTGGCGATTGGGACTTTGGGTGGGCGATCGCTTGGCTGGTATTTGGCAACAGCGGGCAGCAATTGGACGCGGTGTGAGCGGTTGTTTTTGCTGCCAGGTAATTCGGCAAAGGCCACAGTGCAGGCGGCGATTGGGGCGATTCCACTGGCGCAGGGTGTGGCTGGAGGAGAGGTGATTTTAGCGATCGCAGCTTTATCTATTCTGGTCACCGCGCCGCTGGGAGCCTGGGCAATTCCTACCTTTGCCCCGAGATTGCTAGAGCGGGGTGTGGTGGACCCCACGAAGGTTGCGATCGCACAGCAAACCGTCCTTCTTGCCGTTGTAGAAACGTTAACAACTGCGCGCCCCGTGCTAACGAAAGCGGCTGAACTTGCCCGGCGTAACGATGCCGATGTTGTTGTGCTCCGTCTCGCGTCGCTGAGTACTGCGCAAGATAGTTCAGCCCAAACCAATCACAGCGAAAGCCAACAGCTTGCCGTCCTCATTCAGGAAGGTTTAGCCGATATTCGTCACCGAACCATCACCAGCCAGGGCTCAAACCCTACTGAAATCATCCATATAGCCAAAGAAATCAATGCATCTGAGATCGTTATCGGCAAGCAAGGGCGCGGAGCGCTCTCAGCAAGTCATCCACTCATTGGCATAACGGCACGCACCGTGATAGAAATCAGCACTTTGCCAGTAATAGCTGTAGATGACTTAGCCTAAACACAGACACTGCATCATCGGCAAAAAGATCGGCAAAATTGGACCTAATAAACTTCTGAAAGCTTTGTTTCTCAAGGCATTTGAGGCTTTTTGTGATCGGCATTTCGATCCTTTATTCTCAACAGCTTTTCTACGTTTAGATTTTCTCTGGAAACGCTCTAATGTGCTGTGTAGTGTAGGGGAACGCTTCTGATACTACCGATGACCTTCTCTACAAAGTCTTTGCGATGTCCGTTTCGATTTCGCCGATGGAGATACGTTGGCCTTTTGGGGGTGGTTATCGCCGTAGCCGCATTCAATGGCATTGCTTGGATGCAGGCACGGGCGATGACTCAATATTTAGAAGGACCCGTCGTTAAAACCGAAAAGCCTGAGTTGTTATCGGCTCGTGAAAAAGCATGGGTCGTTCTAACCGGTGTGAGAGTACCTAGGCCTACGAATGCTAGAAATCCTGAGACGGTAGGGCTCGCCTACGAGACGCGCACTGTTGAATTACCTCAAGATGAATCTTTGGAGACTTGGTTTTCACCGGTTGAACCCTCATCTGCACCTTCGCTGGGTGTTGTTCTTTTGTTTCCTCCCTACGGTGCGAGCAAGCAGTCTTTACTGGCACCAGGTAAAATTTTCCACGAACTGGGCTATGACGTTTTGTGGGTAGATTTTCGCGGGGCGGGTGGGTCTTCGGGTAGTGATACAACGATGGGTGTGAGAGAGGGCGAAGATGTTGCTTCTGCTGTGCGATATGTAGAACAGACGTGGGCTGGGAAGCCGGTGGTATTGTTTGGTGGCTCTCTAGGTGCGGTGGCGGTGATGAGAGCGATCGCACACGAAAATATTACGCCTGCTGCCGTAATTCTCGAAAGTCCTTTCGACCGACTGTTAAACACCGTGCGGCGTCGGTTTAACGCTTCGGGATTGCCTGCGTTTCCCAGTGCGGAAACGCTTGTCTTTTGGGGCGGCTTACAGGCAGGTATCGACGGCTTTTCTCACAACCCAACAGAGTATGCAGAATCGATGCGTATGCCAGTTCTGCTCCTGCATGGCGAAGCGGATACTCGCGTCACCAATGAAGATGCCGAAGCCATATTTTCACAACTGTCAGGGCAGAAAGAGCTAGCTTTTTTCCCTACGGTAGGCCACGGTGCTTTCGCCAGCGAACATCCTCAGGAATGGACTCAAAAGGTACAGACTTTTTTGTCTGATACAGTCGCTTTGCCCGAAGCTGAACGTGGTAATCAGTAGTCCTTTCTGTGTAGTTTCTAAGCGATGGCTATCTCTGCCTTGTCCTGTGCTCTGTCTTGCTCTACAACAGTTACGGTACGTTTGAAAGCAAGCTCTCTATTGGTTCTAAACGCATTAATGCGCAAAGAATTACCCCGTGCGCCGTCGGATCGGGTTGTTCTTTTGGGCGTGAATAGTCCTGAATGCTGAAGCCCGATATGAGCCTTGTCGGGTGTGCTAACAGCTGCTGAGTTCCGAGAGCCTATGGTGCTCGGTGTGCCACTAGCATCATTAAACGTGTTGAGAAGCTTACTCACTGTAAGATAGCGGTTGAGCTGATTTGTTGTTTCGGTAGAGTTAGACATAGCTATCTTTGTGAAAGCGTGTGATTTTTGAGAAAGTTACACTGCTTTCTTTCTGACTATCTTCCTTTTGTGTGAAAAATGGGGATGACCATAAGTAAATTCCCACACGCCATAGCGTCCCACCGTGATCCATGACACGGTAACAAGCCGTATGCGATCACAAAATTGTAGCCCTGGCTACTAAAAAACTGTATGACCGAATGACTTTTTGTCACAAAAAATGCCTCCTTTTTGTCTGTTGCTTTCGCTAGAAAGATCAGACAAAGGAGGCATTCTTTGAAAGTATTTAAACTGTCTGTCCTAAATATCTAGACCTAAATGACTAACTCTAGATGGCTAGGATTAGAGAAAAGCACTTTCATCAATGAGGCCGGCATCTACGCCGCGCAAGCGTGCAATTTGCTGACCTTCTAGCTCAATCAAGGTGCTGCGACCAGACTGAGTGATAGTGACGTCGGCTGGCTCGAAGCCAGTGCCCAAAGAGATGCGATCGCCACTCGCAAACCCTCGAATATCAGCAAAGCCATCTGCCGACAGCACATAGATATCGTCACCTTTACCACCGTGCAGTACGTTTTGCCCTGCGCCACCGCTCAAAATGTCATCGCCATTGCCGCCTCGAATGGTGTCGTTGCCAGCGCCGCCGAGCAGCTCATCGTTACCATTTTGGCCAGAAAGCCTATCGTCACCCTCGCCACCAAGTATCCGGTCGTTGCCAGCACGACCGACTAATGTATCGCTCCCGCCATTGCCTTCGATATAGTCATCTTTGCGAGTGCCCCGTAGCAGCTCATCGCTATCGTCACCAATCACCGCATTGAAAATGCGCACGCGAGCAAGCTCATATCCTGGCTGAGTAAAGTCAGCATTGCTGAACCGAGGCGTACTCAAAATGTTGCCACCAGGTATAAACCCATCACTCACGGTAATAACGCCATTCTCTTCTACGCCCGTGTCATCTACTGTTTGCCCAAAGAAAGCAGTATTCTCAGGAATTTCGTCATTGACTTCGGTACCCGCATCGAGCACTTCGTCGCCTGTGATAATAAAGTCTGCGCCAAGGAAACGGCCTTTGCTATCAAAGACTAAGTGCTCACGCTGGTCGTCGTTGGCAACAAAAATATCGTTGCTAGGTAGTACCATTGCTACATAGTTAAAGTAGCGACCCTGACCCGCTACATCTTCGACGTCAATAAGTAGCTCAGCGGTTTCTCCTGGCGTAATAGGGCCGTTGGGTCCAGGAATAACGGCTTGAGTGCTGCCCAAGCCAGATTGTAAAAATTCTTGGTTCAATACGGCGGCATTGCCATCTTCCGCAATGCGCTCAACCCCTTCTGAGGCCGGTCTGCCAAGGTCAATTGTGTCGAACCCACCGTTGTGAAAACCCACCCACAGTGGCGTGAGTGCGCTGCCATTTTCGGGCGCAATATTTTCAATAGAAACGAGAACTTGTTGGTTGTTATCCATGATTGGCGAGTTGTTGTTGTGTGAATAAAAAGACTGAAAAGTAAGAGAGCTCAGCAGAAAAAGGGCGCTGGTAGGAGACTCTCTACAGACGCTGAAATAGCCGCTAAAAGCGGCAGATGCAGTGATTCTATTTTTGCAATCGTCTGCGAAGGCTCTCTGTTATAAGCCTGATTTTTTGTCGCCGTAATTTAGTCGCAGACATTCATTAAAGTACTGGCAAACCTTGTCAGTTGACTGTAGATTCGTTGAGAGCTGTCTGAGAATTTCCTGAGAGGAACAATCTTTAAAGAGTTTAAGTATTTGAATGACAAAGTTAATACAGCAGCCCTACGAACGACTACTCAAAAAAGTTGTATAGGAAAAGACTTTTAGGTCGTATTGAACAACACAGTGATGCCTTGCTCTAAACGCAAACAAAGCCAAGAACAAAATTCTATTGAGGCCAGCTAGCGTCTATTTCCTTCGTGACCTCTTCGGCAGATGTGCCTTCCGCAAAATCAACAATGCCTGACCAAAAAGTGCCTGTGCCAACCTCGCTTGGCATCATGTCCGAACCGTCGAACCGAACCAGGTCAGCGTTGGCCAGGATCAGGGCAATCTTTTGGCTGACGGCGTCTGGATAAATATCGGGAGAGACTTGCTTGTGGGGTGATATGAATCCGCCTAGCTGTGCCCAAATTTCGTGAGGGGTCGGTGTTGCTAAGTAGGCCATGAGCGCTCTCGCTTCAGGCGTATCGTTGAACATGGCAAAAGCGTCTCCGGCGACCAGAATCGGCATGCCAAATTTTTCGTCTATGGCAGGCAGGGGGAAGACGTCGTAGTCGTTTCTAGGAACTTTGTCTTCTTCAAAAAAAGAGGCGATGAAGCTGCCTTGCTTATGCATGTAGCATTCTGGTGGGTTGGCAAAGAGGCCTGCGGGCGACTGGTCAAAGGAGGTTTTAATAGCGTTTTCTGCGCCACCATTGACATATTTAGGATCGCGTAAAATCTTGCCAAATTCGTTGAACGCGTCGATGACCTGCGGCGAGTTGAACGGCAGCCGGTGGTCGATCCACTGGCTGTAGGCTTCTGGCCCTGCGGTGCGCAGCATAATGTCTTCTATCCAGTCTGTACCGGGCCAGCCTGTGGCGGTGCCGCTTTCTAAGCCGATGCACCAGGGTGTTTTTCCTTCTGCGGCAATTTTGTTGCTAAGGGTTAGTAGATCGGACCAGGTTTGCGGGACTTCGTAAGCTTTGGCTTCAAAGGCAGTGGGTTTGTACCACACCAGACTTTTGACTGAGGTGCGGTACCAAACGGCGTAGATTTCGTCGTCTACGGTGCCAATATCGAGCCAGTCGTCACTGTAGGCCGCTTTGAGTGTGCCCGACTCTAGAAATGAGCTGATCGGAATGAGCTGGTCTTCTCTAGCGAACTGAGCAATGAGTCCCGGCTGTGGAAACATGCCTAGGTCGGGTGCATTGCCAGCTTCAACCTGCGCAGGCAAAATTGTGGCAAAGTCGTCGGATCCTTCATAGATGACATCGATACCGGTTGCTTCTTCAAACGGGCGCAGGGCCTGTTCTAAATTGCTTTGCTGTTCTCCAGTCACCACGCCGAGAATAGTGACGGTGTCGCCGCCGGTTTCTGGCGTGCTTTGAGAGCAGGCGGAGAGTCCGCCAAATAGCCCTAGCAGCGAGAGCGTTATGCCAACGGTGATTCTAGGAAGTGGGCGGTGCGATTTACAAAGCGGACGATTCATAGTCGTAGTCAAAGAGGATTGGGCCTTTGAGAATTGGACCTTTATGTACGCTACCCTTTAGAGTAACGGATCCTTCATTACACATGTCCCAGCTCAATTTGTTTGCCACTGACTCTTCTGCTCAAGGCGAAGCGGCATCTATTCCATCAGCTCACAATTTACCCACTTATAAGGTGCGCGAAAGTAAGCGTGCTAAGCATGTATCTATTAAGGTTTCGGTAGAGGGAGATGTAGAGGTGGTAGTGCCGCCTCGATTTGAGCGATCGCGCCTCCCAGAAATATTGGAAAAGCGGCAGGACTGGATTGCGAAGACTCGGGCGAAACTGTTGAGCGATCGCGCCCAAACCTCAGAAGACTGGCAAGTAGAAAAGCCCGACAGCATTTTATTCCGTTGGCGCTCCAACGACCTAGACGACGATAGTGTTAGCAATAGCAGTCGCAACAATAGCAATCTCAATCAAGGCGGTTTCAAGAAGGGCGGTTTTAAGAAAGGCGGTTTCAAAAAAAGCAGCTTCAGTGATAACTCGCTCGAAACATGGTCTGTCGCTTACGAGCCAGCGTCAGGAGATAAAAGAACCATTTGCATTCCAGAAGGCCCGCATCGCATCACCCTAAAAGGTAATACCGATCATTTACCCGCTTGTCAGGCGGTTTTAAGAAAATGGCTAGCATACCGAGCCAAAAGAGATCTGGCGCCTTGGCTCCGTCAGGTTGGCTTTGATATCGACCTCCCCTGTCGCAAAATCTCTGTACGTGGGCAAAAAACATGCTGGGCTAGCTGCTCTGGCCGCAAAGATATCAGCCTGAACTTTAAGCTACTGTTTTTACCTCGGCCACTAGTGCACTACGTGCTGGTACACGAGCTTTGCCACACCGTGCATATGAACCACTCCAAAGACTTTTGGGCTCTCGTTGGCCAAAAGCAGCCAGACTACGAATGGCGACGTAAAGCTATCAAAAGCGCTTGGCGCTATGTGCCTCGCTGGGTAGAAACCAAATGAGGGTTTCTAGTCCTTTGTTCTCGGGCCCTCTGTTTTCTGGTCCTCATAGCGGCTACCACTGGCGCGGCCAAACCAGTCGTTTTTTTGAAGGCTGGTACTTTCGCCTCACCCTGCCAGCAGCTGCCCAAACCTTCGCCTTCATGTACTCCATTGACGACCCGGCAGGCGGTACAGATCACAGTGGCGGTGCCGCTCAAATTTTAGGCCCCAACGAAGCCTACTACTGCCGCACGTTCCCCGATGCTCAGCAGTTTTGGGCATGGCCACACAAGCTTGGCTTCGGGCACTGGCGCTCTGCAAAGCGTTCTACAAAGCCAGCTTTGCCCGCCCAACATCTTCCTGCTGACGATTTTTTTCATCAGGTGACAGAAGGCTATCAAGTGTGCGAGGGCCAGCACCAAGGTAAATTGCTGACCCCGGCCGGAGAGGTGAAGGCGCAATGGCACTACCAGGTAACGCCACTGACTAGCTGGGGTGCAAAGACGCCTCAGGCTACTGCCGGATGGCTATCTTACCTACCTGTATTTGAGCCGGGATGGCAGGTGCTCATGGCTCACGGGCTAGCGTCGGGCTGGGTCGATTGGCAAGGCGATCGCTACGACTTTGAAAATGCGCCTGCCTATGCCGAAAAAAACTGGGGCGGGGCGTTTCCCTCCAAGTGGTTTTGGCTACAGTGCAACGCCTTTGAAGCAGCTCCAGGACTCAGCATTACAGCAGTAGGCGGTATCCGCGATGTGCTCAGCTGGCAAGAAAATGTTGGTCTGATTGGTATCCATTACCAGGGTCAGTTCTACGAATTTGTGTCTACCAAAACAGCCCTTACCTGGCGGGTCGACCCTTGGGGCAGCTGGTATATGAGCGCCCAAGACTACCGATATCGGGTTGAGCTTGTAGGCTGTGCGCCAGATGCGGGTGCTTGGGTGCGAGTGCCCACACTGGAGGGATTGCAGTGGCTGTGCCGCGATACAACCCACGGAGAGCTACAGCTAAAACTATGGTCTGTCGGTAGTGATTCTGGCATTGGCGAGCAACTGTTGATAGATGCATCGAGCGACTTAGCCGGGCTAGAAGTTGGCGGCGGCCCATGGGACGAGGTGTGGAGCCGAGCGTAGGGGCATAGCACTGTGTCACACACTGCTGTGCCCAATGCAGTAATAGCCGTTGAGTCAGTACGTTATCTAAACACACATACCCAAGCAACCGGACAGGCGCTATAGTACTTGCAGTAATAGGCATAGTGGCGATAAGTCTAGGCCTAGTTTGGGGCTGTAGCTCAGCTGGATAGAGCAACCGCCTCCTAAGTGGTAGGTCGCGCGTTCGAATCGCGCCAGCCCCGTTTGAGTCCTTAGCTAACTGCTAGCTGAGGACTCAATTTTTGTTTTGGACAGAATCTTCTCGACACGGGAAACTGTTCCGACCAAAAAGCTTACCGCCAACGCAAGACCTACTAGCAGGCGACTTCTGCAAGCTGTAGCTCTGAGTTTTTGACTTTTACCTTGATTGGATGAGTGCTGCTGTTGCGCAGTGGCGACTGAACTCTGAGCGTAGAGAGGGCTTGCAGTAGCTGCTGCTGGAGATCATTCCAGGCGGCGGCTGAAAGCTTGTCCGACAGCACGGAGAGAATATTCTCTCCGTGGTAGGCGGTGAGTGTAATCAATGCTGGCACGACCATGTCCATGGTGTCTTGGTAGTTCCTCTGTTCGGCCCCTATTTCAGTTTCTATAATTTGAGCTAAGCCAATAACTAGAGTAGGCACTGACATTGTTTTGAGGCTTTGCATTGAAAGCATAGCGAGCTGTTGCTCTCTCTCTAACGCACTGTCTGCTGTGCTGAGGTGATGAGAGATTTTGAGAAGAGAGAAAACGGCGATACTGCCGAACTTAGGCAGAAGGTGTGCAAGCTGTTCGCGGGAGGAACGAGATTCTGTAGTGATAAAGAGATGACAGGCAAAGCCAAAGAACTGCTCGAAACTGAAAGATTCTATTTTGTCAAAAACGTTCTCAACTTTGGCTAAGCGACAAATTTTCAACAGATCGTCGCTCTCAATAGTGTGCTGAGCTTGTAGCTCGCTTGCATAAATGTTGGCAGGTGTGCGCATCCTAATAATACCAACCGTTTAGTTGGCCATAAACTGTAGATGATAGGTAAGTCAGTTGATGTAATTAGAGTTGAGAAGATGAGATGTTTGGCTGTTGTTTGCTTTACAAACTAGCCTAGAGAAAGACCCTAAACGAAAAGGGGCATAACCCTCTTTATGACTGTTTTTGGGTTGAGCGTTATCGCTCACTATCTTTGCTGCTGCTTTTCTTTTTCCAAAGAGCAAACTGTGATAAGTGATGGTGGCTTGTCGTCGTCAGCGAGCTGAGATACTGGTGAAGCCTGTCCCTACGTACGAGCGAAAATCTGAAACAGAAATATCTTGCGTTAGATCCGTATTAGACCCGTAGATGAGAGAAGCTGACCTCGCGTGTGTTTGAGAAATGTCCTAAACGGTTGCAGCAACCTTTTTCGTTGCTACATATGTTGTACCGCCTTCTAAACCGTATTGCAATATACAAAACTGAAATAATTGGACGCAATCTTCAGCCTTTACTGTCGCTGAGTGGATTATATTGCTTGTTGACTTGAGCGATCCCCGTATTAACACTGGGATAGACGGGGATTTTTGGCGCGAACGTGACAGGGTAATGGTGATTCAGCCTAGTAATATCTGTCATCAATTCTAGATATTGCTAGGCTAACTGTATGTATTTTTTGTGATGGAAGTATACAAATGTGTGGACGTTATACGCAGACGCAAGCCGGAGACGTCATCGCGGCTACCTTCAACCTAACGACTCCACCATCTCCCAAGCCGCGCTACAACGTAGCACCCTCTCAGCCGGTTAGTGCGATTGCCCAACCCGCTACAGAGCGCGAGTACCGCATTTTTCAATGGGGACTCGTCCCTTCCTGGGCAAAAGATCCCGCCATCGGCAATCGCATGATTAACGCGCGTTCGGAGACGGCTGCTGACAAGCCCTCATTCCGTACAGCTTTCAAGCGCCGTCGGTGCCTCATCCTTGCCGATGGCTTTTATGAGTGGAAAAAGGCCGCGGCAAAAGGTGCCAAAAAGCAGCCTTACTATATTCAAATGGCGGACAGGGCGCTGTTTGGTATGGCAGGTCTCTGGGAGATTTGGGAGAGCGGCGACGGTAGCTATCTGGAGAGTTGCACTATCCTCACGACCGAACCGAATGAGCTGATGCAGTCCATTCATAACCGGATGCCCGTCATCGTCAATCCGCAAGACTACGACCTATGGCTAGACCCAACCGTGCAAAAAAGAGATGCCCTACAGCCTTTGTTACGCCCTTTCAAATCAGAAGACATGCAGGCTTACGAGGTGAGTACTGCTGTGAACAATCCTCGAAACGAGACAGCGGAATGCGTAGAGCCAATAGCGGCATGAATAATTCTGTGTAAGCTGAATACTGTGTGAGTAAATACGACTGCCGAAAAGTGCTAGTGCTAGCTTCGCTGCGTCTGTAGACTAAGCCCAGCTGTTACCAGTGCTGATTAGCACTAGCAGGATCTATATGAAACCCTCTGATGTTGCGGAGCTGTTACTTCTGTCTGCGTTGTGGGGTGGCTCTTTCTTATTTATGCGAATAGCCGCGCCCGTATTGGGACCGGTTTGGCTGATTGAGCTGCGAGTGCTGATAGCTGGGATTGTTCTGCTGCCGTTGCTCTTGCGCCTCAGTGCAGGACCAACGATACGCGCTAATCTTAAGTCCCTATTTGTAGTTGGTTGTCTCAATTCAGCGCTGCCATTCTTGCTGCTGGCGTTTGCTTCGGTCTCTCTGCCGGCGGGCTACACCTCTATTTTGAATGCCACTACGCCACTATTTGGAATGGTTGTGGCGGCTATCTGGTATCACGAGAAATTAACGCTAGAGCGATTGCTAGGTCTCGGTTTGGGCTTTGTCGGTGTGGTGATTCTCATTGGCTGGCAGACCCTAGCAATGACACCGACGGTCGTGGTTTCGATTGTGTCTGGACTGTTGGCTGCAATGGCATACGCTGTGGCCGCACCCTATGCCAAGCGTCAGCTCACGGGAATTTCACCATTGGTGATAACAGTGGTGAGTCAGTTGAGCGCGGCGATCGCACTTCTCCCTTTACTTCCCTTCACCGTCCCGACAGCTGCACCCTCGGCCAGTGTCATATTAGTAGTATTGGCGCTAGCCGTCCTGTCTACTGCGGCTGCCTACATCCTTTACTTCCGGCTGATTCAAAACGTAGGCTCTAGCAAAGCGCTGACGGTAACTTATCTTGTCCCTGCTTTTGCAATGGTTTGGGGCTGGGCTGTGTTGAGAGAGCCAATTACTGTTGCGATGGTTATTGGGTGTAGTTTCATTTTACTGGGAACAGCAATTGCGAATGATCTTTTCACAGTACGATTCAAGAACAAATAGCCAATTCTCCACTTGTTTTGAAGTGCTGCTAAAACCGTATGTAGCTATGGATGATTTATCTGTTGCTCTTTTTTAGAGGCGATAAGCTCTTTATCTTTGCTGAAGTTTGTTGCTGACAAGTGTACGAATGTTTTGAATCAGATAGAGATCTTCGTAGCCGAGACGAGCTATCGCCTTAATCACATAGCTTTGATAGCGTTCAGAAAGACCAACTGTTGTCATGAGTTTAGAGAGATTTTTTTTCAGCTGCATATACTGTTCTACCGGCATCTCTCTAGCGTTGAGCCGTTGGTCCTCTATTTGAATTTGTGTGTGTGACTCTGCCAACGTAAAGGCGTAGATCATCACTGCTTGAGAGAGATTTAACGATGGCTGTAGGCTAACTTGGGGAATGTTCGTCACGACGTCGCAAATGCCTACATCTCTATTGCTGAGGCCAGAGCGCTCGCTGCCAAAAACAATCGCGACTCTTGTCAGGGTGTTACCTTTTGCTGCGATCGCCTCAGGCAAATCACGAACTGAAACGTAGTGATGTTTCTCGATACGATGGCGAGCCGTGGTTGCACAGGCAAGGTCAATATCAGCGATCGCATCTGCCAGCTCTTCGTAAATGGGAGCCGCTTCTAAAATATGCGCTGAGCCGTGGCCCATTGCCTTAGCGATACCGCTGAGATGATCTGCTTTGGGCCGTACCAGACGCAAATCGGTATAGCCCATAGTATTGATCGCGCGGGCTGCTGCGCCGATGTTACCGGCTTCACCAGGCTCGACTAAAACAAATGAGAACTGAATCACAGCAGCAGGGAAAGGTTAAAATCACTTCGTTACCATAGCTGAACGTTGCCATGACTGAAATAAAGTGCCGAAGCGCAAGCCTCTGAAGGGTAGAAAAGCACTACAAAAGTTAGCGTCGTTTTGCGGCTTTATGAATGACAATTTAAGAGGAGATATGAAGGAAACGGCGCATTAGGAGAAATCAGATGTCAGATAATCTTGCTCAGCAAACGTGTATTCCTTGCTCGGGTACGCTGCCGCCAGCGACCGCAGATGAAATTGCTAAGCACCATGCCCAGCTACCTCACTGGCAGGTAATTACTCCAGATGGCATCTCTCAAATTCAGCGTCAGTATGGCTTCTCAAATTTTCTGCAGGCGCTGGCTTTTACCAATCGAGTGGGCGAACTAGCAGAATCAGCAGGGCATCATCCTGCGCTACTGACCGAATGGGGGAAGGTGACGGTAACCTGGTGGACCCATGCGATCGCTGGCCTACATAAGAATGATTTTGTAATGGCTGCAAAAACAGACGAAGTCGCCGAGCGATGCAATGCAAAGGCTTCGGCGATTTCAGTTGGCATGCATGATTGAGAGCTGGAGATTAAGATTCGCTGTCTTTACTGAGGCTCTTTTGCACGTGCTCTAGCATTTTCATTTTCTTGGCTTCGTCGCCTTTGGTGGGCTCAGAGATACCGAGGGAGATGGTGGCGCTCTGCGCGAGGTGCTGTCTGATTTTGTCTTTGCTGGCCATGGAAAATAGGTCTGTTAACTTACTTAACAAAAGTATATAGGATGGTGTCGCGATTGTAGATCTCTAGAAAGGCAGAGGAAAGCCATTGGAGAAGCAAAGACAGCCATAGAATAGAGATGTCAGCAGATTTTTCAAAAGTATGGGTGAGCGGGAATTATCGATAGCAGTGGTAGGAGGTGGCGCAGCAGGATTTTTTGGCGCGATCGCAGCCGCAAATGCCAATCCTAAAGCCCACGTTACCCTCTACGAAGCCGGTCCCCAACCTCTCGCCAAAGTCCGTATTTCTGGTGGTGGTCGCTGCAATGTCACCCATCACTGCTTTGACCCGGCCCAGCTCGTACAAAGCTATCCGCGTGGTGGTAAGGCCCTGCGTGGCGCCTTCAGCCGCTTTCAGCCAAAGGATACGGTGAACTGGTTTGCCGAGCGTGGGGTAAAGCTAAAAACGGAGCCAGACGGACGCATGTTTCCGGTGACGGATGATTCAGGAACCGTGATTGCGTGTTTGAGCCGGGCGGCGGAGCGGGCAGGTGTGATGGTGAAGGTGCGATCGCCCATCGTCAGTGCTGAAAAAGTAAACGGCAGATTCAATCTCCAGCTGAAATCTGAACAGACAGTAACGTATGACCGCCTCCTCCTCACTACTGGCAGCAGCCCTACTGGCTACCGCATCGCCAAAGCCCTAGGCCATCAGTTAGAAACGCCCGTTCCCTCGCTGTTTACCTTCAATATTGCCGATAAACGCCTGCATCAGCTCAGCGGCGTCGCTGTCAACCCGGCGCACGTGCAGCTCAAAGTAGAAGGCGCGAGCAAAAAAGAACTCAAAGCGCTCCAGCAGACTGGCCCTTTGCTCATTACCCACTGGGGGCTCAGCGGCCCGGCTGTTCTCAAATTATCTGCATGGGCGGCGCGCCTTTTACACACCACAAAGTACAGAGGTCACTTGCTTGTCAATTGGCTACCTGATATAAATCAGGACCAAGTACGCAGTGAATTGCAGCAGGTAAAAGCGACAAATGTGAAGAAGAAGATCGCCACCTACAGCCTCTATCCTGTTATCTCCAAACGACTATGGAACTACTTGCTAAGCCGTATCGATATTGATACCGCCCTCACCTGGGCCAACCTGTCCAAAAAACAGCTCAACCGCCTTGTCCAAGAACTCACCCAAGGCACCTATGAGATTACTGGCAAAGGTGTTTTCAAAGATGAATTTGTGACCTGCGGTGGCGTCTGCCTTAAGGAGGTCAACTTCAAAACTATGGAGAGTCGCAGATGTGACGGTTTATACTTGTCAGGAGAGATTTTGGACGTAGACGGGATTACCGGTGGGTTCAATTTTCAAAATGCTTGGACGACAGGGTGGCTTGCAGGCCAAGCCATTGGCACAGTCAATGACTCAGGGACTGACCGGATTTAGCTGAGCGCTACTGTCTATATAACCAGACTCTAACTTGAGAAACTATGAAACGATGGAGACAGCTCAGCTATGGTGCTGCTTGTAGCATGACGCTAACGGTGCTGGCGATGTCTTGTTCTGCTGCAACTGCTCAAGCCCCTACGGAATCTCCTTTAGGTGATCAGCCAGCTACTCAACAGAATATAACCGAAGCGCAGTCTGACAGCTCTCAAACATTGAAAGTAGGCACCAAAGAGATTCTTCCCTTTGTGTTTTTAGAAGAACAGGTGCCCTTTGGTTACAGTGTAGAAGTGTGGAATGAGATTGCGCGAGCCTCAGGGTTTGAAACAGAATGGGTTCGCTACGACTCAGTGCAATCTATGCTCGATGGGCTAAGTGTGGGAGAGATTGATGCGGCGATGGCAGGAATTTCTATCACAGCTGCGCGTGAGGCTGCTGGCATTGACTTTTCATACCCCTTTTACCGATCAGGCTTGCAGCTGATGGTGCAAGCGTCTAGTGGCAATCGATGGCAGTCTGCGCTGTCGGGCTTGTTGAGCTGGAAAGTCTGGAAACCCTTTTTGCTAGTGATGGCCACCAGCGCAGGTGTTGCCTTACTAATATGGTCTTTAGAGCACAAACACAACGATAGCTTTTCGAGCGATCCGCTCAAAGGTGTCGGTCAGGGTATGTGGTTTGCCATTGTCACGCTAGGGACATTCGGCTATGGCGATGTCACACCTAATCGGCTACCTGCCAGAATTGTTGCCTGCATCTGGATGGGAGCGAGTTTCTTCATTGTGGCTGACTTTATCGCTTCGCTCACTGTTGACCAGTTAGAAGAAAGCAATCTGTCTTTTGAAGATCTGGTAGGCGAGAAAGTGGGCGTTATTGATACCACTACTGCAGAAAGCTATGTTCGAGCAAAACCCGTAGAACTCATTGAATTTGCTAATTTTGATGACATGGTCGATGCCCTAGAGGCGGGAGAAGTGGCTGCCGTTGTGCACGACTATCCAGCGCTCAAGTATGTGGCTAGCCGTGCACCCGATACCTTTGAAATCACAGGTCGCCTGCTCACGCGAGAAGACTACGGTGTGGCCTTTCGTGACCAAGCTCAGCTGACAGAATCCGTTGACCGCGAAATCTTGACACTCCAAGAACAAGGTCGCCTACAGCTTATCCGCGAGAAGTGGTTTGGCGATAGTCAAGACTCGCCATGACCAATAGTTGTTTTGACGTACTCGAAACAACTATTGGTCATAAAACATGTCTGAAAAGCTAAATCCCTAGGCTGCTGTAAATGACATTGCAACACCGTTCATACAGTAGCGTAAGCCAGTTGGTGCGGGTCCATCTTCAAATACATGCCCCAAGTGTCCGCCACATCGGCGGCAGTGTACTTCAGTCCGAGTCATTAGAAATGAGCGATCAACAGAGGTGGCAACTGCGTTTTCTAATGGTGCATAGAAGCTAGGCCAACCGGTGCCGCTGTCGAATTTGGTTTCAGAAGAGTATAAAGGAAGCTCACAGCCAGCGCAGCTGTAAATCCCGGCAGCAGAAATGTTATTGAGCTCACTGCTGTGAGGGGCCTCTGTGCCTTCTTTTCTCAAAACTGCAAACGCTTCAGGCGACAAAATAGCCCGCCATTCTTCCTCTGTTTTGGTGATTTCAAACTCACCCTCTTCGCCTTTATTTCTGTTGGATGTGGGTGCACTCGTTGCCGCACTATCCTTCGCCTGCGATGGCAAAAACTCCGATAGTGCCACCGCACCCAAAATCACGGCACTGGTCTGTAAAAAGCGTCTTTTCTTCATCGTTTCAAAATTTCTCCCTTCTTCACAGAGAAGAGAGCACTACTAACGTTTCTGTTATTTATATAGTAGACAGCTACGCTGAGATATCGCTGAGCTTAAGGTAGTGACTTCCTGAGGAGGTAGGTTATTGCGATGACTTGCTGTTTCCTTAATAAATATCGTATTTCATCAGTTGGCAGAGTAATGCGCCGTTGTATACCGGGGTGCGTTCTGCTGATTTCATGCCAATGTTGCGCGAGAGGGCTTTGTTCCCGCTGAGAATGTAGGCAGTCCAACCTTTGAAGCGCTCCTTGAGTACGGTGCCGAGTAGTTTGTAAAAGGCGGCTAAGTCGGTGTCTTTTCCGAGGCGTTCGCCGTAGGGAGGGTTGCACATTACAATGCCGCTATCTGTGGGTGCTTCTACGTTTTCGAGTTCGCTCTGCTGGAATTTTACGAGGTGCTCGATGCCGCATTTTTGAGCGTTGCTGTTGGCTTGCACAATGACGTTGAGGTCGCGATCGCTTCCCCCCACAAAAGCTGCCAAATCTTCCTGCTGCTGATCTTCCGCCTCGGTGAGCATGCTTTCCCACAGTGTTTCGTCAAAGTCTAGCCAGGTTTCAAATCCAAATCGCTCACGAAAAAGGCCAGGGGCGACTCGTAGCGATCTCAACGCCGCTTCCAACGGCAACGTCCCCGATCCACACAGTGGATCGAAAAAAGCCTGTCCCGGCTGCCAGCCAGACATTTGAATCAATGCCGATGCCAAAGACTCCTTGAGCGGCGCTGCGCCTACGGCGGGTCGGTAGCCGCGTCGATGGAGACTGTCACCGGAGCTATCTAGGCTAAGAGTGGCTCTGTTTTCGTGCAGGTGCACATTAATGCGCACATCCGGCTCATGTGTATCGACATCGGAGCGATAGCCAAGGGTGTCGGTTTGCTGTTGCACAACGGCGTTTTTTACCTGGAGCGAGGTGAAGTGTGTGTGGTTTAGTGCGTCTGTTTTACCGGTGGCAGTTACCGAAAGGGTGAGTTCGGGAGTGAGATATTCGCTCCAGTCAATGCGCTGCACCCCGGCGAACAGGTCGTCGCCATCGGCGCAGTCGAATTCGCTGATACGTAGCAAAATTCTGAAGGGGAGGCGAGCCCATAGGTTTACTTTATAGAGGAGCTTGCGATCGCCCTTGAATGCCGCCCCACAAAAACCAGGCACTACATCCACCGCGCCTAGCCGCTCTAACTCTTCTACAACCAGCGGTTCTAGGCCTCTAGCAACGGTGGCAAAATACTGATTCATAGCGTTCCTTGGCGCGATTCCTTTCGGCGGAATACGTGTTAGCAGCTGTTTGATCCTACCTGAAATCGCTACGTCAGCTTTTCTCTACGGACAAGTCCTCCCATGTGACGTTACAAAAAAATATCTCTACCGTCAAAAATACGGATGCCCTTGCGCATCTATCAAGAGACTAATAACAGCCTCGCGCTTTGTCCAAGAGTGATGCTATCCAATCCGAGTACGGTTTTTACTGAAATAAATCATCAACTTTGTTTGCTTTTGGAATCTATCTGGGAACGATTAGCTACGTATAGCGCATGAATAAAGATGGCCTTATCTTTTGGGATGTGTCTAGGACTTTGTTTTGGTGCTGATGCCTCACAGTTTCACTTCTCTCATATCCATCACTCTGCATTTTTATAAAGAATATGACCACTAAACTGTATAGAAAAATTCTGGCTGGAACATTGTTAGCTGCGACGATGCTGTTGAGTAGCATCGGTGTAAAAGCAGAGGCTATGACCAGTGGGAATGTCAATGGTCTTTCCGCTGACGAGCTAGTGTCAGGCTATATCTCAAGCGATGCCTCAGATGCAGTAGCTGCCACTGTTCGCAGTTCAATTATTGATGAGATTGTGCCAACGGCCAGATTCTCTCGCTCTCCGGTTAGCGATATAGCAATGTCTCGTGCGGCTCAAGATGCCTACGATGATCCGGTGGTTGCGCAGGTCTCAAATCCTGTTGAAGATACCTTTGCACCATTAACAGACGACGAGATTCGTCAGTTGTTGCTGATCGACCCTACGGCAGCTTTAGATCGTCCTCAGCCATCGCCGGGTTCTGGTTTCCTAACACCTTCTGCCTACGGTGCGGATTGGGGTGATGCCTTTATCGGTTTGTCTGGGGTAACTGCGGGCCGAGATGACAATAAGTGGGATGGTTCTGCTAGCGTTGGTGTTGGCTTTGGTGATGCGGTAGAGAATGTAGGCGTAGAAGTCAGCGTTGGTATTATCAGCCTAGATGGCTTTGCTGACGACGGTGTGGTGGGCTTTAAGCTGCACAAGGTGTTCCCACAGGCCGACAATTTGGCGGTGGCCCTAGGTTGGTCGAACCCGATTAAGTGGGGCGATGCTAACGATGCAGAAGATACATTTTATGGCGTGGTTACCCATCGTTGGGATTTGCAGCCAGAACAGTCTAATACTTTGCCGCTAACGGCTTCACTGGGTGTCGGTACGGGGTCTTTCCGTTCGCTAGGTGCGATCGCTGACGGGACCAATGCGCCAAACGTTTTTGGTAGCTTAGGCCTGCGGGTTATTCCTGAACTCTCTCTTGTCTCTGGTTGGACAGGTAGTTCTCTAGGCTTAGGCGTTTCTGCTGCACCTTTCGATTTCCCTTTAGTGATGACTGCGGGTGTTTCTGATGTGACAGACAACACTTCAACCGGTGCCAGGTTCAATGCATCTTTGGGCTATAGTTTCAGCTTCTAAAAACAGCAAAATAAACAACAGACTACATCACAAACAACAATTTTAGAGAGGTTTCTCGCATGCGAACGCTTAAGCAGACGTTCATCAAATATCCCTTAGCGACCCTTTTCTGCCTTGCGGCGGTCTCTACGGTCTCTCCTCGCACTGCGATCGCAGGCAATCAAACGGTTTCTCCTCCAGACTCTGGTGGGGTTAATGTTAGTGATACTTTTGCACCAGATGCAGACGATTCGAGTAGTTCTGGAGGATCTGACCCACAGACGATTGCTGCTCAAATTAGTGCAGGGATTGCTAGTACGGTGAGCAGTCTTCGTGCTACAGGTACAGTGCCGTCGGTAGATGGTACTGAGCTGTCAATTTCTGAAGCAAAAATAGATACTATTGTTGCGGCTGTATCCACTACGGGTGCAGGTAGCGAGGCTGCGATCGATGCACTAGAGCAACAGCTAGCCTCAGAGCTAGGTGCAGAAGGCTTTGACCTAGACATTACTATTCTAGGAAATACGCCTACTAACTTGCAGGCTGCTATTTCTGCTGCCAATAGCGTCATCTTAAGTTTAGATAGTGCTCAGCTAGCCGCAGCCATTCAGTCGCCAACGTTTATGGCTATTCTGCAAATGTTGGGTGGCGCGGTAGAAACTGTAGATGGCGAGCTAGTTATCGTTACTGAAGAAGGTGGTGTTCTTGGGCTGCCGCTATTGGCTATCAACAACATCTAAACAGGCCTCCTGGTGGCAATCGTATAGATTGTTGCTCTGTTTGTAACTATAAATGTAAAAAGGCAGTGCGCTTGTTTGAAGCGCACTGCCTTTTTGCTGACTACTAATGCTATCAAATAAAGAATAGAAGATTCTATGGAATGGCGTCGATGCTATTCTTCAACTGCTGGATACTTAACTTCTCTTAGCTCTATTAGTGGATAGCAGGGAATAGACTTAGGACCGCAGATGCCAGTGACACTGCCCGTTGCCACAACAGATTCTCCTACATAAGACTGGAGGGGTTGGCCGCTGAGGTACACGCGCCCAATGCTGGTGCCTTCGATGTAGTATCCGCTTGGTGGAGGTGTGAGGTCGTCACTTTCTTCGTAATCGTACTGCGCTTTTACAATACCTTCTACTGCAATCGGGGGGGCGACTGTGGCACGGTATAGCTTGTGTAGCTGCCAAATGGTGGCTACGCTAGCGGCCGATCCCATAACGAAAAAGACGATAGCGATCGCCCAAAGGGTGGGCTGCGATCGCTCTTTTCGCACCCGTACCCGATCCGATGGCTGAATGACAGGTTGCCCAGACCCAGGCTGTTGGGGCATTGCTGAAGATGTCATGGCTAAAAGTCTCCCCTTATAATTTTTTGAATAATCAGTAGGCCAACATCTGCGAATATTACCGACTGGCCCGTTGCTCTATGACCTTGCTGCTGACGGCTTTGCTGCTTATAGATGCACTATAGCGATGGAGTTGCGCATATAAAGGCAGCGGTTATCCGCTTCGTACAACTGGCTCGCATTCGATTTTTTGCGCTGGATATTTATCACTTGCTAAAGTAAGGTTACCCATCAAGATAAGTAATGCTCTACTCCGTCAAAAGCTTGCTGGGCGAGCGCTTGGAAGCCCACTACTAAACGTGGAAATTAGAAGAAACGTTAACTTTTTGTGCGTATGTTGAAACGATGAAGCGTGTGACAGTCTTCGGTAGTGACTGTTACACGTTTCGTCGTTTCAAAGGATTATTTGTAGTTGATCGGGTTACTGGGTGGTTGCCGAGAGCGTGTGGTAAGTAGCCCAAATTGCGAGTGGCCTTAGGTAGTGGCAAGCCCTAAAGGTGCCTACGGCTGTGATTGCCTCAGGCGTACGAAATTGCAGTCCGTGATTGTAGATTTGTTTGACAACGGCCTCTGTAATTTCCAAGGCTTCACCGCGTTTGCCTGTATGGGCAAAGAAGGCAGCCAATCCAAAGTTAATGCCTGTCCATACTTCTAGCTGGTGTGTGTCGTCGGGGTTTTGGGGTGAGCCGTCTGGGCGAACGCCATTGGCGCAGCCGATGCGGAGTCCTAGGTCTGCGGCGCTGAAGTGTCCGGTTTGTGCGCCTTCAAACTTTTGGTTTTGTGGTCCTAGCTGCGCTGTGTATTCGTTGAATTTTACAAAGCAGGCATCGTAAATCGCAGACAGCGTGGGCTCTATATATTCTTCATCAACGATGTTGGGTAGGCCCATGGTAGCCGTGCAGAACTGCCCACACAGCTGATCGGCCATGACCACGTCGGAGCCGCTGCCGGTGTCGAGCCGGTAGTAGCTACCGTTCCACAGCTGCTTTTGGTAGGCGGCTTGGCCATGTTTCCACCAGCGGCGGTACTGAGCGAGCAAGATGACGATGGTGCCCTGCACTTTGTTGTTCTTTTGTAGGATTTCACCCATTGCGATCGCCGCGCCCAAAGCCGCAATCCACAAGCCACCGCAATAGGCACTGATCCCCTGTAATCGCCAATCATCAAAGGTTTGGTCGGGCGCGCCACTATTTTCGATCAGGCCATCACCATCGGTATCGAATAGTTTGGTGTAGCGCAAAGTCTCTACCACCGCAGGCCAGCACTCAGCTATGAAGTCGATATCTGTGTTGCCGGTTGACTGAAATACTCGATATACCTGGAGCACAAAGTCGCTGGACAGATCTTTCCACTGGTTACAGTCCTGATAGCTGGTGTAGTTTGTCGCTACCCAGGGGTTCTCGTTCGGTGCGCCTAGGTCGTGTGGCGTTGCGCCTTTTATCTTTCGTGGTGCTAGGTGATTTTCTTCGCCAATGGTGTAGTAGTAGCCAATGATTCTCTCTTTATCGTCGACGGTGGGAATGGCTCTGGCAAAAGCGCGGACAATAGATTTTTCGAGTTCTGGCCACAGCAGCAGTGTGGCAAAGCCACCATATAGCCGCACGTCTAAGCTTTCGTACCAGCGGTAGTCTATGCATTCGAGCACGCCGAACTGGCCGACAGGGTCGGCTTCGCTGGCCGCAGACCAGAGGGTGCCACCGGATGCAAGATCGTATAGCTCATTGAAGAGAGCCATTTTGAACCAGTCTGGTAGGTCAGGGCGGTCGAGGATGGGTTGCTGCCAGTTTACGATCTGTTGTTGCCATTGGGTGTAGTGGTCTAGGGCGGTGGATGCGATCGCCCATGCATTTCGCCCTTTTCGATTGAAGAAGTCGGTGTAGCGGCGATAGGCGATTGCACCCTTGGCAAATTCGGTGACAGGTAAGTCCCAGCTGAGCGTGAAGGGTATTTGTTGGCTTTCGCCGGGAGCTAGGGTAAATTTGAGAGCGATCGCGCCGCCAACTCGTTCTCCCGCACTTGGGCTCACATCCTCAATGTTCTCTAAGCAACCGCTTTGCGAAAAGCTATCCCATAGCTCACGGCCATCCCCAGCCGGATTCCACCTAGTACGATAAGAAGCTTCTGCTGTCTCGCAACGCGCTGCAATTGCAAACTGACCATCTCCTTCTGTGGGCTGCTCCTTCCAAGATCCATCCATCACTACACCTGCTGCAACACCATGCTCACATACAAGTTTGTTGTAGTTTCCCGTACTCTCTTTTAGCGGCGGCACATAGTCATAAAAAGGACTACCGTCTTCTCTTTGTTGAATCTCTGGAGAGGTTTCACTATTGGTAAACCAGCCCACCATGTTTTCCCAGCTCATCATGATGCTCAGCGTTAGCGGCTTATCCGTGGGATTGTGCGCAGTCCATACAAAAATTGCAACTGGGTAGCTCGTTTCTTGATAGTTGTTTTCCCAGATAGGAGAGAACTGTTCGCAGGTAAGTTCTGCCTGGAAGACATTCTTGTAGGTGTACCAGCTGCGAGGATAAAGTGCGCTGTAAGTACCTGTTGATTTGCTATCTGTACTTTCAGGATAGGGTTTCCAACTACTGAGTTCTTCAGTTGGAACCTTCGTTGTCATTGCGTGCACAATGGGATCGCTTTCCTCTGCCTGTTCGTAAATGCTGAACTGACAGCCCGGAAATGCATCGAAAATATGTTCGCCTCCATCTAGGTGCCACAGGTTAAATGACCCGTGAGGCGAGCGGCCAATGCAGCCAGCACCAAAGCCGCCTAAGGGTGCGCCGTGCTCTGGTCCATCGTCTAGGTTACT
>ERZ1740067.712-NODE-712-length-25397-cov-22.200616_pt1 | contig 25397 bp, 24 predicted proteins | sample MGYA00581736_ERZ1740067 | MGnify/ENA primary metagenome ERZ1740067 (study PRJEB43018, sample SAMN04849236) | marine metagenome | isolation source: floating plastic debris | place: Pacific Ocean | collected 2008-08-27 | study: EMG produced TPA metagenomics... | reverse complement strand
ATCATCACCCTTCCCATCAAGCAATAAGGCCAACAACTATCGTCGTCCCAGCCAGACTACAGCCAGGGCTTAGTCACCGCATCAATCTTCCCCTGCTCGTCATCGGTCAGCATCCACCCCAGGGCTCCGGCATTTTGTTTGGCCTGCTTAGCATTCTTCGCCCCTGGAATCGGCACCACACATCCCTGACCTATTAGCCAGTTAAGCGCCACCTGGGCCGGTGTCTTGTCATAACGCTGCCCCACCTCTTTTAAAGTGGCGATCACGGGCTCGATCTTACGCAGATTATCCTTGCTAAACCGTGGATCAATCCGCCGTGCCCCCGTCGGCGGCTGATAGGTTTCCACCGTATATTTCCCCGTGACCAATCCTTGCGCTAGGGGGCTATAGGCCAGGATTGTGACCCCTAAATCTTTGGCCGCACCCAGCACACCATTGGACTCAATTTTGCGATGCAAAAGAGAATACTGCACCTGGTTAACCGCCAAGGGAATCCCTCGCTCCGCCAGATAGGCATGGGCCTTATGCATTTGGCTAGCCGAATAGTTGCTGACACCAATAGATTGAATCCGGCCCTGGTTTACTTCGTCCGCCAGGGCATTCATCAGCGTCTTTTGCCCCATTAAAAAGTCAAAGGGCCAATGGACCTGATAGAGCGCCACCGTTGGCAGCTGCAGTCGCTTTAAACTCGCCGTTAGGGTATCGGCCACGGCCTGGGCATTAAACCGCCAGGGTAGGGGGAAATATTTGGTCGCCACCGCCACAGGCGCATCCGTCCCTTGGATAAACTGCCCCAGCAGCTCCTCAGATTTGCCCAGACCATAGACTTCAGCCGTATCAAAAAATGTGATTCCCGCCGCTAGGGATGCCTTAAACGCCTGTTGCACATCATCGACACCATAGTCTTTGCCATACTGCCAAAACAAAGAGTCCCCCCAGGACCAGGTCCCCACTCCCAGGGCGGGAATTTCAGGACCGTTGGGGCTCAAGGTCACCGTTTGCGATCGCGACGATTCTGCCATAGTCTCCATTAGCTCTAATCTGCATGCTCACCCACAAAAATAAAGGATGCGCCAGAAACGCATCCCCTATTCACTAAATTCTAAAACTAAACGCTAAACACAGGAACGAGATAACGCCTCTGCCCTAGCTGGCCAAATACTCACGCATGTCTGACTGACGCTTACGCAGACGGGTAAGGGCCTCGCGCTCAATCTGACGCACACGTTCACGGCTAATGCTTAGCAGCTCACCAATTTTAGCCAAGGTCATATGCTTGCCGTCATCTAGACCAAAGCGAAGATGGAGAACCCGCTGCTGCTGGGGCGTTAGCTCAGCCATCAGCCGGTCTAAATCCTTACGCAGCAGTGACTGGGTGGCATAGGCCTCCGGAGACTCACCGGGATCTTCCAACAGGTCACCCAGGTTTGTATCCTGGTTGTCTCCAATGCGCAGATCCAATGACAGCGGTGTGCGAGATTTTTCTAAATAATCCCTAACCTGCTTAGGCGTCAGCTTCACCTCATCCGCCAGTTCAGCGATGGTGGCGGCCCGACCCAGCTTTTGAGAAAGCTGACGCTGGGCTTTCTTAATTTTGTTAAGTTTCTCAGTAATGTGGATGGGCAGACGGATGGTGCGGCTTTTCTCAGCAATTGCCCGGGTAATCGCCTGACGGATCCACCAGTAGGCATAGGTAGAAAAACGATAGCCCTTCAGCGGGTCAAACTTTTCTACACCGCGCTGCATACCGATGGTGCCTTCCTGAATCAGGTCCAGCAAATCAACGTTGCGCTTAATGTACTTTTTAGCAACCGAAACAACCAAACGAAGATTGGCTTCAACCATGCGCCGCTTTGCCAGCTCGCCGGCATCAATGGTCTGCTTTAGTTCATCGACTGAGAGTTCGGCCGCCTCAGCCCATTCGAGATCGCTAGGTTCGCGGTCCAGGCTCTCCTGCAGTTCGGTGCGACGGGCTTGCAGGGCAACAAACCGTTGAACCTGCTTTCCATAAACGACTTCCTGTTCGTGGGTTAAAAGAGGTACTCGCCCAATTTCCTTTAAATAGGTGCGAACCAAATCGCTGGACGTCTGAGGAGCTTTCATAGTGTGACAGAGCGCAAAACTACAGAGGAATCGTAAACTGCCCCTCAATCTAGAAGGGTGGAAGACACAATGTGTGAACGTAGAGCGAATAAGTGTGCTGAAAAGAGCAAATCCATAAACCCTTGGTGAATCTGTCGAACTAAGCTACCAGGATGTTTCTTCACATAGGTAAAAGGAAACAAATATGGGTCGATACAGATGGTTAAGACGACGGGCCATCAACCTTGAAACAGGGATGAACCTCCATGAACTGCTCAATAAAGTAGTGATGCTGCGTTTGTATGAACCCAGATTATCATAATTTTAAGTAATGTAACTTTTATTAGAAATACTTTTTAATCTTCTCCGCTTAATTTTTTAGCGGCTGTCCAGTATCTCTTAAACCGTTAGAAGTTAGACTAATTGATTTGTATAGGCTTAGCTGCATCAAACGTGACAAAATCTGACCTAGGTGCTCGATTGTTTTTGAGAGTCCTGTCTGAGGGATGGTGAGTTCCATTAAGTTTCTAGACGTTTATGGTTGCTAAATTGAGCCAGACTATGCGTCATTGGCTCTCCAATGAGGTCTCCACCATGCAGTGCGCCCTAGCCTAGCAGCAGGCTATCGTTGTTGAGGGCATCGCCAGCAAAGCGGTTGAGTAAATCATTTATGGTGAGATTGCCCTTTTCTGAGCCAAACGCATCAAAAACGATGCGGCCTTCGTGGAGCATGAGTAGGCGATTGCCCACCGCCAGGGCCTGACGCATACTGTGGGTGACCATCAGCGTGGTTAAGCCATGCTCTGTCACTAGCTGCTCGGTAAGCTGCATGATGTAGTGGGCGGTTTTGGGGTCCAGGGCCGCCGTATGCTCATCCAACAGCAGGATTTTGGCCGGGGCTAGGGTGGCCATCACCAAACTGAGGGCCTGCCGCTGTCCACCGGAGAGGAGACCGATGCGATCGCAAAGTCGATCCTCTAACCCCAGCTCTAAGCTTGCCAGCCTGGCTCGAAACTGATCTCGAAACCGATTATTTAGCGCCGGTCGTAGCCCCCGCGACTGCCCCCGCCGAAAGGCCAGCACCAAATTTTCTTCGATGGTTAGCTCAGCACAGGAGCCCGCCAGCGGATTCTGAAAAACCCGCGACACCAACGTCGCCCGCTGTGCCGTTGGCCAAGTCGTGACATCCTGAGTCCCGACAGTGACCCGACCGCGGTCGCTCAAAATGTCACCGCTAATAATATTGAGTAGCGTAGATTTACCCGCCCCATTGCTACCAATAACCGTAATAAATTCCCCAGCAGCAATATCCAAATCAATCCCCAGCAAAGCCGGTTTAGCCAGGGGCGTACCCGGATTAAACGTCACATGAATATCGGTCAAAGAAATCATTGATGGCGGGTGGGTATGACCCACCGAACAAGTGAAAATCGGGCGTTGCTGATCCCCGGCATGAATTTATCTGGCAAACATGGGCACATCGCGTATCTCACAGAGCGGTTCATCCCACAAATCAGCAACGGCAAAAACCGCAAACCCCAATGGGAAGATGGGCACAGCCCATTATCGTTTGAATTTTGCCAAAAGATTTGCCTGGGGTAGCACCAGCGCCAACACCACAATTAACGCCGTTACCAAGTTCAGATCCTGGGCCCGCAGCCCCAGGAAATCGGCATTTAGCGCCAGGGCAATCACCAAACGGTAGATCAGACAGCCTAAGATTACCGCCAGGGTGGCCCAACGCACGGTGCGGCTAGGAAAAATCGCCTCTCCTAAAATCACCGTGGCCAGCCCCACCACCACCGTACCCACCCCCAGGGCCACATCAGCAAACCCGTTAACCTGGGCAAACAGCGCCCCCGATAGGGCCGCCAGGGCATTACTCATGGCCATACCCAGCAATATCAGCCGGTCGGTATAAATCCCTTGGGCCTTCGCCATCGTAGGGTTTAGGCCCGTTGCCCGCATGGCCAACCCCAGGTCTGACGTCAGAAAAAAGTCGATGGCAAGTTTTGCCAGCCCCAGCCCCACTAATAAAATCACCCAGATCGGCAGCACGGTATCTAAGCCATCAAACAAGGTGGGCTGATTGAGCAGCGGGACATTGGGTCGCCCCATAATGCGTAGGTTAATGGAGTAAAGGGCAATCATGGTGAGAATGCTGGCCAGCAGATTGAGGATATTAAACCGCACACTGAGGCTGGCAGTACACAGACCCGCTAACGCACCGGCCACCATGGCCACAGCAGTGGCCAGCCAGGGGTTAACGCCCTGGGTGATCAGAGTGGCAACAACGGCTGCTCCCAAGGGGAAACTGCCATCTACGGTCAGATCTGGAAACTTGAGCACCCGAAAGGAGAGGTACACACCCAGGCTAAGAAAACCATAGAGTAGACCGGTTTCAATGGCTCCAAGAAAGGCGACAAGGGACATGGTTTACAGACACTCCCTCATCTCTTGACATAGGTTGGGTTCCATAAGGTCAACCCAAACAACGTTCATGCATCCGTTCCCTTTTTCTCCATTACCCGAAACACCTGTCCGATCCGTGTGTAGAGACGTTCCATGGAACGTCTCTACACGCGAAATTTCCCTATTCAAATACCTGGTCGGCGCTGTCTTTAATCGCGTCGGGTATGGTGACGCCCATGGCTTCGGCGGCGGCTAAATTTACGGCCAAATCTACGGTGTTGGCCAGCTCCACCGGAATATCACCGGGGTTCTCGCCACCCAGAATGCGGGCCACCATGTCACCGGTTTGGCGACCGACTTCGTAATAGTCAAAACTGGCGGTTGCGATCGCACCCCGCTCCACCGAATCCGTATCCCCAGCAAACACCGGCAGCTGATTCTCATTACCCACCTGAATCACCGATTCTAGGGCTGATACCACCGTATTGTCGGTGGGGATATAAATGGCATCCACCTTACCCACCAGGCTTTCCGCCGCCGTTACCACATCAGCAGAGCTAGACACCGTCGCTTCTTCCAGGGTAAAGCCCTGCTCCTCCGCCTCGGTTTTAAGCAATTCCACCAGGCTTACAGAGTTAGATTCCCCGGCGTTGTAAATCACCCCCACGGTCTGAGCCTCGGGTGAAATATCAGCAATCAGGGCTAAATGTTCGTCAATGGGGGAGAGATCGCTAACGCCGGTCACCGTGCCCCCCGATGCGTCTAAGCTGGGCACCAGTTCCGCCCCCACCGGGTCAGTGACGGCGGAAAATACCACCGGAATTGTGTCGGTATTGCCCACCACCGCCTGGGCCGACGGGGTGGCGATGGCCACAATCAGGTCTGGACTGTCACCGACAAATTTTTGAGCAATCTGGGCTGCATTGGCCGCCTGGCCCTGGGCACTTTCCCACTCCCACTTTAAAGAGCCATCGGCCTCATAGCCTTCCTCCTTGAGCTTGTCCTGGACCCCATCGCGCACGGCGTCCAGGGCCGGATGCTCCACAATCTGCGTCACGGCCACGTGGGGCACATCCGTAGCAATGGGGTCACCATATTCATCTAGCCCCGGATCGTTACCACAGCCGAGCAGGGTGGCTGAAAGCAGGGCCGGGGCCATGAGGGTTTTGCTTAAAAAAAGGGTGCGTGTCATAGCTAATAATTTTTTAAACAGCCATAGATTAAAGGGTATCCCCGCTTCGAAGGGGACAGGATATCGGTTGTTGCGTAGGGCCCTAAAGCTGCCCCATTATTCACCTCCATACTGGGCCTTTAGTTCAGCTACGCGGTCGTCGTCCAGCTTTTGGAAGAGGGGGGCCGGGATTTCAAACGGCCGACCCGCGGCCAGAATGGTTAAGTCCGTGGCCGCGGCCATGGTGCTATTCCGTTCGTCATCGGTGAGCTGCAGCGCATCGTACAGAGCAGTGGCGGTGTGGGGAATAAACGGGGCACTTGCGATCGCATACAGCCGAATCAGGTTAATACAGGTGCGAATCACCACAGCGGCGTCATCCTTATCTTTTTTAAATAACGCCCAGGGAGCCCGCACATCAATATATTGATTTCCCGCCGTCCACAGCGCATTTAATGTTTCGGTCGCGCGCCGAAACTCCTGGTGGCGCAGATGTCCCCGCAGTTTTTCCACCAGTTCTGTACAGGTGGCCTCCAGCTCAGCTTCAGCTTCCCCAGGGGTTCCCCCCGCCGGCAGTTCCTGACTAAACTTAGACGCCGTAAATTTCAGAATTCGGTTTACAAAGTTACCCAGGTTGTCCGCCAGTTCTTTGTTGACCCGATTTTGAAACTGCTCCCAGGTAAAGGCAGAATCCGACGACTCCGGCGCGCTGGCCATCAGCATATAGCGCCAGTAGTCCGCCGGCGCAATTTCCAACGCCTGGTCAAGAAAGACACCGCGCTTGGAGCTAGTGGAGAACTTACCCCCGTAATAATTGAGCCAGTTAAAGCCCTTAATGTAGTCCGCCATCTTCCACGACTCGCGGCTACCAAGAATCGTCGCCGGCCACATGATCGTATGGAACGGCAGGTTATCCTTAGCCATGAACTGGGTGTAGTGGACCTCGTCCCCCCCTTTCCACCAACTCTCCCAGTCGTTACCGGTTGCATCACCCCAGGCTTTTGTAGCCGACACATAGCCAATGGGGGCATCAAACCACACATAAAAAACCTTGCCATCGAAGCCGTCAGCGGGCACGGGCACCCCCCAGCTCAGGTCGCGGGTAATGCCTCGGCTCTGCAACCCTTCATCAAGCCACTTAAACGCAATCGATGTGGTCAACTTTGGCCATTGGGTTTGCTGCGTCACCCAGGTGCGGACCTCATCGCTCAGCTTGTCTAGCAGCAAGAACAGATGCTTAGAACTGCGAATTTCTAAGTTAGTGCTGCCCGAAATAGTGGAGCGTGGGTCAATCAGATCCGTGGGTGACAGGACCTTAGTACAGTTCTCACACTGATCTCCCCGTGCCTTATCGTAACCACAGTTAGGACAGGTGCCCGTCACATAGCGATCGGGCAAAAAACGTTTGTCGTCTAAGGAATAGATCTGGCTAATTTCCCGCTCTTCGATAAATCCATGCTCGGCCAGCTGTCGATAAAAGTGCTGGGTAAGATCATGATTTTCTGGAGCCGATGTGCGGCCAAAATAGTCAAAGGAAAGGCCAAAGCGCTCGTAGATGTCCTTTTGCTTTTGGTACTGGCGGGTGCAAAACTCAGCCACATCTAGCTCTGCTTCTAGGGCGGCAATTTCTGCCGGGGTGCCGTGCTCGTCAGTGGCACATATATAGAGGACGTCCTCGCCTTCTTGACGCAGGAAACGTGCATACACATCGGCGGGCAGCATGGAGCCCACCAGGTTACCCAGGTGTTTAATACCGTTGATGTAGGGGAGGGCGCTGGTAATGAGGTATCGCATGCTGGGGTTGCTGTCGTTTGCCAAGGCGGTGTGCTCTATACACCCTAGCGGGTTAGGTGTGTTGGCTCAATAGTAGCGTCTGTTAACGTAGGGCAGCGTTAACTACAGATCCATTTTGAGCGGAGAAAATATTCCGTTGATGGCTCCGGTGTCAAAGGATGTAGCAGAAGCACACAACTAACAATTGATGACGTTTGTCATGGAGTGCACTCAGCAGATGATCTAGGATCCAAACCATGGGAGCGTCATCATTTCTTCCCATATATTCATGGTAATCGGCATAGCGTTATGGGCCAGACAGCGAGCACGGTAGCCAAGGCGAACGGGACAGTCCCAGCGTCACCCTCAACATCCATCGCCACCATATCTCCTTCCATTCCAAAAACATTGCGTTACGTAGAATGGGCCTTCTTTATGGTCCTGATTCTGCGGTTAGTGCTGCTATTGGCCAACAGACCGCTGGGGTACGAGCTAGAAACTGGCGACTACATCATGTTTGGGGCCATGGGCATTATTGCTATCCTTAGCTTTTTCTTTCCCATCCACCGTCCGATGTGGCAACGGCAAGGGTACATTGGCTTAGAGATTTTTTGTCTCTTGGTTACCCGTGCATTTTCCATTTGGGGATTAGATCTGTTTCTGTATTTAGTCCTGGTCAAAAGTTGTTTTCTATTACGCCGTCGAGTCGTCATCTTTACCACAGTTGCAGCGGGTATTGCCTGGCAGCTTAGCTTTGCTCGACATCTGTTTTACCGATATTCAGTCCCCATAGAAGAGATCCAAAAAGAACTAACCGCTGCGCTAGAAGCCCCCAGGGCGCTGATGATTCTAGATACGATCATTAATAGTACAGGTCTGTACATTGCATCGAGCCTGTTGATTATTTTGTTGTGTTTAACTGTGCTGGCCGAGCGCAAAAGCCGACAGCAGGCCGCGGCCCTATCGGAAGAAGTAGAAGCCCTAGCAGCAGACTTAGAGAGAAGCCGGATTGCCCGAGACATTCACGACTCGCTGGGGCACACCCTGACCACCCTCGATGTGCAGCTAGAGGTGGCCCAAACCCTACACAGCCAAGATCCTGACCATGCATTCCAAGCTCTCAGCCGGGCTAAGACCCTATCTAGCCAGTCGCTTCAGGAGGTGCGTCGGGCGGTCTCTACCATGCGCCACGACACCTTTAATTTGTCCACAGCCCTAGCCAGCCTGGTGGAAGAAATTCAGCAAACCCAGTCCTGCAATGGTTCCCCCCTGACCGTCGAAACCCAAATTAATTTACCCAGCCTGCCCCTCCAGGTCAGCCAGCAGCTGTTTTTAATCCTCAAAGAGGGACTCACCAATGTTCAAAAACACAGCCAGGCTTCAATGGTTAAACTCTGGGCCCAAACCACCCGCGAGGGGATTACGGTAGCCCTCTCTGACAACGGCATTGGGTTTTCACAACAGGAACCGAGTAAAGGCTTTGGGCTGCGGGGTATGCAAGAGCGCACCCAGCTGTTAGAAGGCCGGATGAAAGTGCATAGTACCGTTGGCAAAGGCACCTTTATTCAAGTAACAATTCCGCAGTGATTCGACCATGATCCAGCCATGATCCAGATTCTACTTGTTGACGATCAGCCCATGTTTAGGGAAGGACTGGCCTCTCTCCTGACCCTAGAGGCTGACTTTGAGATCATTGGTGAGGCCAACCATGGGGAAGAGTCAATTGCCTTGGCCGCTCAGCTGCAGCCCGATGTGATTTTAATGGATGTGCGCATGCCGGTTTGTAATGGTGTCGAGGCAACGCGCGAAATCCATCAGCGGTTTCCCTGGATTCGGATTTTGGTGTTGACCACCTTTGATGAGGATGACTATGTATTTCAATCGCTAGAGGTGGGGGCATTGGGCTATTTATTAAAAAGTACGCCGGCTAAACAGGTTGCGATCGCAATTCGCAATGTTTACCAAGGCTACAGCCAGCTAGGCCCCACCATTGCCCCCAAAGTCTTCTCCCAGGTCAAAGCCGCCAATGCAACCGAGAAAGTAGAGGCTGAGACATTATTTAACACCCGCGATGTAGAAATTTTAAAGCTGTTAGGACAGGGCCATAGCAATCGAGAGATCGCCGATACATTGCACCTGACCGAGGGCACCATCAAAAACCATCTGACCAACATTTTTAGCCAGTTAGATGTTCGCGATCGCACCCAAGCCGCCCTTTGGGCCCACCAACACCTACTACCCTAGGAAACAAAATTAATTTAGCCGTATTGAGCACACCTGTATTCACACCCCTATGACTTATCTTTCTTGTTGGCTGAAATGGTTAGCACTGGGTAGCCTTGTGGCCATAGCACCCACGTCACTAGCCCTAGCCAAGCCGGCTCTATCACCATCTGTTTCCCACGTTGCTCAAACGTCTCAAGCCAACTTTTCTCAGCATTTTCAAGATCTAGACATAGAAGGCTCAATCATAATTTACGACTTAAATCAGGAGCTCACCTATCAGCACAACCCTGAGCGTAATGCGACCCCTTTTTTACCCGCCTCCACCTTTAAAATCCTCAATTCGCTCATTGCATTAGAGACTGGCGTGATCGCCAACGATCTTTCAATTTTGACTTGGGATGGTGTAAACCGCAGTATTCCAGCCTGGAATCGTGACCACAATATGCGGACGGCTTTTCCAGCCTCAACCGTGTGGTTTTACCAAGTCCTAGCTCGCCGCATCGGGTATGAACGCATGCAGCAATGGGTCGCTGCAGCGGATTACGGCAATCAAAACATTGGCAGCAACGACGCCATTGATACTTTCTGGCTAAACGGAGATCTGCGCATTACCCCCCAAGAACAAATTCAGTTTTTACAACGCCTGGAGAGCAACGACCTACCATTTTCAGACGATACAATCGCCACAGTCAAAGACATTATGATTGTTGAGCGCACGCCAGACTATACCATCCGGGCAAAGACAGGCTGGGCACTTGTTGGGGAAGTGGGCTGGTATGTGGGCTATGTGGAACAAAATGAAAACGTATACTTTTTTGCCACTAATATCCACATTCGCGATCAGACCGATCTGAAACATAGGGCAGAGGTGACTCGGCGTAGTTTAGAGACTCTTCAGCTTTTATAAAAATGGGGCGTTGCTGATCCTCGGGATGATTTTATCTACAAGATGTTGCCCTGTGGCCTATCTAACCGATCGGTTCATTCTCTAAATCAGCAACGGCAAAATGGTGCTATAAAACTATCCCTAAAGAGAAACAACTCCTGAAAATATAGTATTTGAGCCTGACCGTAAAACTCTGAAACCGTAAGGCCAGAGATTTAGAAACCTCCAGCCTTGAGACATCCACGTAAGCTTAACCGTTTCTAATCCTCTAAGTTAACAACCCCTAAGCGACTGTGCTCATTTGCGGGTGCGGCGGTGTATAAATCGTATTTACAGCAGGAATATCCCACGCCTCCGCCAGATAGCCATCCACTATCCGCCATACCACAACCGCATCCAGTTTGATTGGCTGACCGTCCCAACTCATCCTATCTTGAACGTGGGTAACAACTAGCTCATCACCAATGGGAATGTTGGTGATTGTCTCAACATGAAACGTGCCTCCGGTCACCACGGCCAGTTTCTCAAAAAAGGCCTGTAGCCCCTCTAACCCCACATAGTCACCCTGAATATGGGGCAGTTTAGGATTGAAGAAATGCCAAACAAAACCTTTCGCAAAAAGATCTGACGCGCCAGCAATGTCATTATTGTCTAAATGCTTGTCTAATCGGCTCAAAAGAGTGATATTTGCATGTTCTTTAGTCATTATTTTCTTATCCCCCTATGGGTGTCTTGATTCAAGCATGCTCACACCGTAACGAAACGTTCAAAGCCTTCCCACAGCCAAGGGTCATTTTATTTAATGACTTTTGTCATGGCATCATCAAATAAGGTCAGTTACAACAGATACAGGTTTTGACCAAGGTAATTGCCACCCTCAAGTTGGCCATCGATAGCATAAATAATCAAACGTCGACTGGCTAAACCTGTTGAACAAGATAAAACCAGTAAAAGTTAAGCGCTGACTGCTTTTGTAGAACTCTTCATAACTATATTGCCAAGCAAAATTATGGCGCGCAACAGATCATTTCGATGGGGGCTATTACTTTTCCTAATAGCTCTAGTCTCCACTGGATGCGTCCCATCCTTTGGATCAAATTCAGATGAGGATGACGCTGTCCCAGTAGATGTCGAAATTGATTCGGTTGTGGCGCTTGGGCGGATTGAACCTAAGGGCGAAGTGATTCGGCTGTCGGTGTCAAATGCAGCGGATAGCCGGGTTAACGAAATTCGAGTCAGCGAAGGAGACTGGGTGGAGGCCCAGCAGGTGATTGCCGTATTGCAGGGGGCGGAACGACGCCAGGCCGACTTGCAAGCTGCCCATGCCCTGGTACGACAGCGACAGGCTGAACTCACCCAGCAACAAACCGGCGATGTTAAACCCGCCGAGATCGAAGCTCAACAGGCAACCATTACGCGGTTAGACGCCCAGCTAGCTGCCCAAACAGCCCAGCGGCAGGCGGCGATTAACAAAGCTCAGGCCACCCTGCAAGAGTCTCGGGTAAACTATGAACGCTATCAGCAGCTGACGACCGTGGGTGCCACCAGCCAATCGGAGCTAGACATTGCGCTGCGGGACTACGAAACAGCCCAGGCAGATTTAGCCGTGACCCTGGCCGAGAAAGAGGAAACTGGTCGCACGCTGCGGGCTCAGCTAGCAGAAGAGCGCTCGCGACTGGCAGAACTCACCCAGGTAAAGCCAGAGGATATTGCGATCGCAACCGCCCAACTAGACCAGGCCCAAATCCAAGTGTCTCAACGACAGGCCGATCTAGATGATGTTCTCGTCCGCTCTCCCGTTGCCGGACAGATCCTTAAAATCAACACCCAAGTTGGGGAACAGGTCAACACCCAGCAAGGCATTGTGGAACTGGCCCAAACGGACCAAATGATGGTGGTGGCAGAGGTGTATGAGACCGATATTCGCAAAGTGAGCTTGGGGCAGTCTGTGCAGATTACCAGTGAATATGGCGGCGTGGCCACAGAGCTAAGCGGCACCGTGGACCAAATTGGCCTCCAAATCGGTAAGGCCAACTTTGGTGAATCCCAACAGGCCAACCCAACGCAAGATGTCAACGCCCGTGTGGTTACGGTTAAGGTCCGCCTAGACGATGAGGCCAGTGCCCAAGTAGCCGCCTTGACCGGTATGCAGGTACGGGTAGCCATAGACGTTAAAGCATAAAAATTCGGGCGTTGCTGAACTTCGGTATGAATTGATCGGGTAGCTATTGGTACCTGGCATATCCCACAGATCGGTTCATCCCCTAAATCAACAACGCCAAAAATTTAGTTGACTAGTTTTGTTGTGATGCTAATCAAACCAATCCGCTCTCTCCTCACCCTCGAAAAACCCCTGGCCTGGGCTCAGCTGTCCCATCAAAAAGTCCGCCTTGCCGTCGCTATCACTGGCGTCAGCTTTGCCAACATTCTCATGTTCACCATGATGGGTCTGCAAAGCCTCATCGCCGATGGTACCACTACCCTACATGAGCACCTCAAGGGCGATATCTTTTTAATGTCATCGTTTAGCCCCAGCCTTAGAATACCGATGGCATTGCCCCGCGCCTATCTAATTCAGGCCCATGGGATCAAGGGGGTGGCAACGGCAGCACCGCTGTATCTCAATATGGCCAACTGGACAGACCCCAGCCAGCTCAACCAGTTACCGGATGATGAAAACCAAGGAGACATTTTTGGGAATCAGGTGCGGGTGATTGCGTTTAATCCGTCCCAACCTGTCCTGAATATCCCTGAGGTCGATCGCTATCAAGGGCATTTGAGTGCCGCTAATTCGGTGCTGTTTGATCGGCTCTCCCAGCCCTCTCTAGGGGAGATTCCAGAATTATTAGCCGCCTCTGGCGAGGTGCAAACCCTGATGGCAGGTCGTCGGGTCCACGTTGTGGGGTTATTTAGCCTGGGCAGTACCGTGATCGAAAAAGGGACTGTCGTCATGAGCGACTTAAACTATGTCCAGTGGTTTGGTGAAACGGCTCTAACCCATGTCACCCTAGGCGTTTTAACCGTAGATCCCAACAGCGACATTAACGCAGTCCAAGCCCAGCTAAAAGCCCATCTCCCCACCGACAAGGTCACGGTTTTAACCCTGGATGAACTGATTGAAAAGGAGCATCAGTTTACCCAAAATGACCCCATTGGCATTATTTTTGGCTTTGGTAGCGTCGTTGGTTTTGTTGTCGGTATTGTGATCGTGTATCAGGTGCTGTACACCGATATCAGCGATCACCTACCAGAATACGCCACCCTCAAGGCCATGGGATATAGCGACGGTGCTCTACTGCGGGTGGTGCTACTAGAAGCGCTTTTATTAGCGATTCTGGGGTTTATTCCGGGGTTTGCCACCTCCCTCGGGCTCTATCAGGTGTTGACCACCCTGACCCGGATTCCGCTGATCATGCAGGGTACGGTGGCACTACAGGTGTTTGTGCTCACCCTGGTGATGTGTAATGTGTCAGGTGCGATCGCAATGCGGCGTCTTCAATCCGCCGACCCTGCCGATGTCTTTTAGCCCCGTTCTCAAAACAACACCATGACACCTACGGTAACAATCAACAACCTCAGCCATACCTTTGGCAAAGGCTCACTCCGCCGCCCGGTGCTTACGGACATCAGCCTGGAACTTTACCCAGGAGAAATTGTGTTGCTAACGGGGCCATCGGGTAGCGGCAAAACCACCCTACTCACCCTGATGGGTGCCTTGCGATCAGTCCAGGAAGGCAGCCTACGCATTTTTGATCAAGAACTTCGAGGCGTGCGCAAACGCAGGCTAGTGAGGCTACGTAACCAAATTGGCTTTATCTTTCAATCTCACAATTTGCTAGATTGTCTCACCGCTGCCGAGAATGTGGGCATGGCCTTAAAGCTACACAATATATCACTGCCAGAGCGGCGCAGACGAGCTAACAATATTTTACAAACCGTGGGCCTGGGTGACCATAGTCATAAATATCCCGGCCAGCTGTCTGGCGGTCAGAAACAGCGCGTTGCCATCGCCCGTGCCCTCGTCTCTCAACCTAAAATTGTCTTGGCCGATGAACCGACAGCTGCGCTAGATAGCCACTCAGGGCGTGATGTTGTTACCCTGATCCAGCAGTTAGCCCACCAGCAACATTGCACCGTCTTGATGGTTACCCACGACGTTCGCATTCTCGATATTGCCGAGCGCACCCTACACATCGAAGATGGGCAGTTAAGTTAGTCAAGCCCGCTTACGCTATCGGCGGGAATGATTCTAGCAAAGTCATCAGAGCGTGCAAAAATCTTTTTCCAAAAAGAGCCGATAGCGTTCCACCCACCATAGCCAGTGCCACTGTCCCAGCAATATTCCAGAGGGTTAATGTCGGCATGGATAGGGCCAAGGGAATCAGAGCAAGCACCAAGCCAGCCATTGCCCCCCATAAGAACTGATAGGCGACGTCCGCTAACGTCCGCTGGTTTGAAATATCTTCTTTGGGGGGCATGGTAAAAATCGTCCTTTATTAAGTCGTCAAGTTTGGTTGGGCAAGGCTGTTGCGCCAGAAAATCTCCTGGGGCTATGCTAGCAAATTAAACGTTGTGTCCGCCGCACCTACGGGTCGCTTATCTGACCGGATAGGGTATGGCTAGGAAATAACCCATCTAACAAAGGGTAATCTGCGTAGGAGAATACTACAGCCAAAGCAAAGCGGAATCCCAAGCAGGGTTACCCAACCAAATTTAGCTAGTGGTGCCATGGAAAGATCAGCCATTGCGAATTGAAGATAGAGAACGATTAAAATATGAATGAGATAAACCGCATAACCATTATTAGAGAGGATTTTCATAAATTTCCCTTGAAAGTCAACTTTTTCACGAAATAAAATCAACAGCCCTAGACAAAGTCCCACACAAATTGTCGCTTCCCAGCCGCTCCAAACCAAAGACCGCCAGTCCCAGCCACCCCCTGCCAGTACATCAGCCAGAAAAAGCCGTTCTCGCCCCAAACTATAGGCATAGCGCAGCAGTGCGGCACCCAGCCCAATCTTTAGCCAGATAAACCCTTGAGCCCGACTTATTTGCCTGAGCCAGTTGTACCGATAGGCAACAATTCCTATAATAAAAAGACTGAGATACTGGGGCAGGTGGGCAACTTCGGTCGGCAAACATCCAAATAACTGGACCCATCGATCAATTGGATAGTTGATGCGAACTATAAATGTCACAACGGTTAGGCTAAATAGATAGGTAATAATGGCCCCATGCCTCGACACGCAAAGACGCCTGAAGGAAAGCGTGACAGGCAGTTTACGCTCTCCGCCAACCTGTCGCCACAGGGTATAACAGACAGCATAAAACAACAGATGAACCAGAAACCAGAGATGGGCAACTTCAAGTGTTAAGGGGCGGACATAGGCCTGACCAATAAACGCCCAGAAAGAACCTGACCGCGCAGTTAAGTGATATAACACCCAGGGAAAAACAACTAAGCTAAAAAACAGTAAGGGCAGTCCCAAGCGTTGAAACCGAGCGATGAGAAACTGCCATGGCCCCTTACGGTCATAGGCGGCTGGCAGTAGATAACCAGAGATAAAAAAGAACAGCCCCATAAAAAAAGCAGCATTGACCGCAAAAAAGGGACCGAGGACAGCGGCCCGTTCTGGGTTAAACATAGGCCAGGCACCACCAGTGGGTCCGTAGGGCTGGGCCGCATGGTGGGCCACCACCAGCATGGTTAAAAATACTCGCAGGTTATCGATAAAGATAAATCGGGTAGCAGATGCATTTCCCATGGTCGCTGGCCGAGGACTGATGACGACGGACTTATGGCGACGGACTATTGAGCAGCCCCAGGGCAGTTGCGATCGCACGTTCCTTTTGCGGATCTGCTCCCTGGGCATACTCAATCGGGAATGGGACCACCACATCTGGCGTTACCCCCTCCCCCTCCAATCGCACGGTCTGATCCAGATAAACATCGGCCACCGCCACATACAACAGGCTGTCATCGGGCATAATAAACGCTCGACCGGCCGTCACCGCACCCGCGGTGGGAGTACCAACCACGGGGCCAATATCATACTGTTGAAAGCCATAGGCTAAAATCTCTTTAGCACTGCGGCTACCCCCATTCACCAGCATCACCACCGGTTTATTCCACTGACCATGGTAGGTGGATGGGGTCCGATCTCGACCAATACTTGTGACGCTGGGTCCCCTGGCTGTATAAAGCTGCAGAGCCGTCAGCGGAGCCCCACCCCACCCATCCCTAAGGTCTAGCACTAAGGCATCCGCATCTCGCAACCGACCATAAATTAGTTCATCTTCCAGCTTTTCTTGATACTGGTCCCCCGCGTAGGACCAGATATGAACATAGCCAATCTGTTTGCCCGACGTTTCAATCACCTCCACACTGTCGTCCATCACCTCCAAAAACATGGTGATGCCGTCATAGAGCTGAGGCGTCACAGTCATCTCTTTCTGACTGCTGGCACTTAGGGAAGACTGCACCTGCAGGGCCACAGGCTGGTCGGCCTTGTCTAAAAAAGATTGAATCGGATGAAACGGCTGGCCCGCTACGCTCAGCAGCTGGTCTCCCACCCGTAGCCCAGCCTTAGCCGCCGGACTCCCCTCAAAAACTCCCTTAATAAAGGTTTTACCCGCTTTCTCTCGAGTCACAATACCGATACCGGCATATTCAATTTTGCCCTCCGGAAAAGGCTCTTCTAAGCGCGCTTTAAACTCGGACACCCGTGGGTAAAAGATGCCCAACAGCTGATAATAAGCAGGTTCATCAGGGGTATATAGCTGGGTATGGGAGGTTTCTAAGGAACCTAGCATCTGGTTGATCAGAGCCGCCTTTTCTGCTCGAGACGGGGCAGCTGCCACCTGGGAACGGTACTGTTCTCCCATTGCCGACCAGTCTACGCCATTAAACTCAGGATCATAAAAGTTGTCATTCACGGTGTCCCACACAGCATCAAACAACGCTGACTGCTGTGATGCGGCAGGCATGGTCAACCGATGCAGCACGCCTAAAGAAAGTACCAATAGAGTGACTATCAAAAGCCCTTTAAACCAAAGTTTATCTCGTCTAAGAACCATTACAGTGTCCTCGAGCCTATGCCTGATCTAGCAATGTAGGTCTGAACAATTCGATCAATTTCATGACGATGCGCTGCCGGAATTCTAATGCGCATCAAACGGGGCAGCAGCAGCAGACGGGGTTGAACCCGAATAGTTAAAATATCAGGGTATGACGTCTCCCAGGTATAGGATGTCATACGCCGCCATGGGATAGCGGTATATAGAAAGCAAAGACCGTTTTCTCTTAGTTCAAGTTTGTTTAGACCAACAGAGACAATAAACAGAGCAACCATCCACCAAAAGGAAATCTTGGTAAATGCCGGTGCGATCTCACTTGAAATATCAGGAAGATCCGTAAGCGTAACGACCGAAACCCAGGTAATCACAGCCGCCACGGCAATCTCAGCTATGCCAATCCAAAACAGCACTTTATTATGCCAAGTCCGACCAGCGTTGAGCAGCAAGTGACCGGCCTTTCGTTTGCGAACAGGCCAGCTCAATAGCCAGAAACCCATGCCTATCGAACAGACCAGATAAAAGAACCAAGCCATCGCAAGCCCTCAGCTGAATTAGCAACCAGCTCAAGCTTAGAAAACGCTTAGCTAGATTCCCATGACAAACGTCATTTTTAACTATGACTTTCCGATATGGCACTAGTTTTTATAATAGAAGACACTTAACGTTTCTAGCGGCCATGGAGGAGAACGTATGGTGGAAAACGTTATGGCTCACACTATTTGCCGTTGCTGATTTAGAGGATGAATCGGTCGATTAGACATGCTATTTGACAATATCTTGCAGATAAAATCATCCCGAGGATCCGCAACGCCCACTATTTTAGTAGGGCATCTACCGTGATTCTTCAAAACCCTGACGGGAGCGAAACCTACTATGCAGAAATAGGCGATCGCACCTCCAAAACCCTGATGCTATTGCACGGTATCGGCGCAGACCATGCCATGTGGCAACCCCAAATGCAAACCTATGCACAAGCAGGGTTTCACCTCCTGATACCTGACCTGTTTGGCCATGGACAGTCTGCCAAATTAGGTGACATTACCCTGTCTAGCTGGCATAACCAAATTAACTGGCTTTTAACCCATTGTGCTGTAGACACCTGCACAATTATGGGGGTTAGTATGGGCGGCATAATTGCCCAATCCTTTGTCGTTGAATATCCCCACAGAGTAGAAAATCTTGTCATTGCAGACTCTTTTGGTGAACTCCGTACGTTTGAAGAGAAATTACTAGGTTTCTCTCAAATTATTGGATTTAATCTGTTTAGTCACATGGGTCGAATGGGCAAACAGCTTCTAGTCCAGGCCATGCGCCATACCTATCGGGCTAGCTATGCCCAGGCCACCCAAGACTATTTTGAAAACGTCTGTTTGACCGCGGATCTCAACCAGTTAATTTTAGCTAGAAAGGCGATTAATCGGATTGATGTTTTAGAACAACTGCAAGCTGTCGCTATTCCTGCCCTCGTCATCGTGGGTGCAGACCTGGGACAGTCATTTATTCACATCAACCAAAAGATCGCAGAGGCATTACCCAAGGCCGAGTTTATCGTCCTAGAACAATCGATGGACCCATCGAATTTGGTCAACCCAGCTGCATTTGATCACCAGGTTCTCAAGTTCTTAAACAAAACCTCAGCTTAGTAACGAAGAAAAAACTATGGCCACACAACCGTTAAAAGCAAAAAAAATTAAATTTCTTTTAGTTTGGATTATTGCCAACTCTATCGGCGGATTTCTGATCGGTTTTTTAGAAAATAATGGGGCCCAGTTTATGGCCACGCTGTTTTTCTCTGGGGCCATCATCGGCTCGTTGCAGTGGGTCGTTTTTAGATGGATGGGCACCAAGGGGCTACAGTGGACCCTTTGGCCCATTGCCAGTGCCCTAGGCTGGATTATCAGCACAGTCCTGAGTAGCTTGCCTATTCGTCTTGATAGTCTCATAGGGACATTGGTGTCTCAGACTGGACTATGGGAGGTTTTCTGGCTTAACCTACTGCTTCAGCCGATATGGATTATTTGCATGGCCATCGTCCAGAGCATGATTCTCGGCTATCGTACCCGTCGACGTGGGCGCATACTGGGTGTTTGGCTGGCTGCCAGCTGTCTAGGTGCCGCCATCCATGGGGCCACCAGTGCTGTCCTGTGTAGTCAGTTTTGTCAGACACTCCCAAGACCACTAGTGGGCATTGTCGAGGCCAAAGGCTGGGCCGTGTATGGCATTATCACCGGACTGGCTTTGTTATGGACCCTAAATCAGAGGCTGGCCAACGACAATAAATCGTTACGGCGTATATCTTGAAGCGGCTATCCTGAATGCGGAGCGACATAGCCATACTAAGAAACGCCTCTTGACACCGCTAAGGGGTATCTTACTTAAGGCTGCATTGTTTACCGGCATTTATGGTTGGTTTTTCGCTACTGCTTACACGACGTATTTTTCTAAAATTCTCCTTCGCTAGCCTGTTGGGCCAGATACCTGGATGGGACTATGGGAATGAATCAGGCCCAACCCACTGGGCTGAGCTATCCGCCGACTATCACACCTGCGGTGATGGACAGCGACAGTCCCCTATTGATTTGGACATTACCCAGGCTAGGGATGCTACCGTCAGTTTTGACTATCACCCCATTGCCATTGACCTTCTTAACAATGGTCGTACGCTTCAGCAAACTGGAAATAACAGCTGTACCCTCACCCTTGACAACAAGATTTACCAGCTGTTGCAGTTTCACATCCACACCCCCAGCGAACACACCCATGGCGGCACCCACTATCCAATGGAGCTGCATTTAGTCCATCGACATCCCTCCACCGGAGCATTGGCTGTTGTAGGTGTATGGCTAAAACCGGGCAAAGAACAGCCAGAGTTTGCCATTCTCAATAAGCATTTGCCCCAGCAACCTGGAGAACAAATAGCTAACTCTACTGTCATAAATCCTGGGAATTTGTTGCCCAACAACCATAGCTTGGTGCGCTACAGCGGTTCCCTAACCACCCCACCCTGCTCTGAAGGGGTTACCTGGCTGGTGCTGACTACCCCCATCGAGGCGTCGGCCCAACAGCTTGACACCTTCCATAATCTTTTGGGAGATAATGCCCGCCCGTTACAACGCTTCGGGGGTTAAACGGGTGGGCCGTGCCCGCCAGCGTCTCAACGGCCTAATTTTTCGCGAATTTGGGCTCGCAATGTTTGAGCGGCGGGATAATCTGGCTGGAGGGCAATGGCTTTGTCGATGGATGCGATCGCATCGTCAAATCGTCTTAGTTCCCACAGGGCCGCACCCCGATTATTCCAGGCTTCAGCAAAATTTGGATCAATTTCCCGAGCCCGATCAAAGGCCGCCAGCGCCTCCTGGAAACGCTGTTGCTGAAACAGAATGCCCCCTTTATTATTCCAGGCCTCAATATAGTCAGGGGCCAGGGCCAGGGTTTGATCGTATAAATCCAGCGCCGCCTGGGATTGCCCCTGTTGCTCTAGGGCATAGCCTTTGCTCCATAGGGACTGGATATGGTCGGGTGCGATCGCAAGGGCGCGATCGCACGCTTCAATTGCGTGACCATAGTTCTGCAATTGGTTCAGGCTATAGCACTGTCCCCAATGGGCCTCGACGTTATCAGGCGTTTGGGCCAGTAGCTGGTCGTACACCTGGAGCGCCTCAGAATACTGGTTGCGATCGCGGAGCTCACTTGCCGTTGCCAACAACTCATCCACAGAGGGTTTGGCAGCGGGCGCGGCTATCTTGACCGGTGCGGCTGTGCTCACGGCAGGAGATGCAGTTGGGGACGCCACCGGAGATGCAGCCGGTTTTGTCGCGCCATTCACCGTTGGAGATGCAGCTGTCGTCGGTGTCTCAGCCGGTGTCTCAGCCGGTGTCTCAGCCGGTGTCTCAGCCGGTGCCGCAACCGATGCCGTTACGTCACTGACCGACGGCGATGCGGATGGAGCTGTCTCCACCGCTGACGGTGCTGATTCAATCGGTTGAGAGGCCAAATTAGGTGAGGCCAGATTGGAAAATGTCTGACCGTTGCGGAATAGCCCCAGCGCCACTACGGTCAACATACTCAGCCCAAGCATCGACCATCGTCCCATGGGTTTATTAAGGAGCGTGGACAAAGCCGCTGCCTTGGTAATCGTGGGCGACGATTGGGGTGATAACGGTAGCTGTAGTTTTTCTATATCCAAGGGTTGAGTCGGCGTGGATGGCATCGACTCTGTTTTAAGCGCCCCCTGGGCAAAATTAAGCCCCCCCTGGGCAGAAGATACCTTGGCAGGCAGGCCAGACAAACCAACAGAGGGACTGGCTAACGCCAGGGTCGGCCCCGTGGGCAGATCATTTCCTGACAGCTCTACCAGAGGCTCGCTAGGAAGATCTGACAACGCTTGTAGCTCAGCTAATACCTCTGTCGCCGTTGAATAGCGTTCGCGAAAATCATAGCGAACCATGCGAGCCAAAATCGCTTTAAAGTCCTCGCTTATATCTAGATCGGGACTGTGCCAAATCACTTCACTGGTGCGCGGGTCCCGCTTAATTAAGTGGGGAGCCGTTCCCGTCAATGCCTGGAGACACATCATCCCCGCCGCATAGATATCGCTGCTAAACCATGGATTGCCAGCCAGCTGTTCACTGGGCATATAGCCTTGGGTGCCAATGGAAATCGTTCGAGTCGCCTGACCACTGTCGCGCCGTTCGCTGACTTGCTTCACGGCCCCAAAATCAATCAGCACAATATGGTTATCAGCCCGACGATGGATCAAATTTGAGGGCTTTAAATCTCGATGAATCACCCCTTGCCCATGCACAAAAGCCAGCGGTGTGAGAATTTCGGTGAGTAACTGACGGGCCCTAGCCTCGGACCATGGCTGCCCCGGTCGAATTACATCAGCCAGGGACTCTCCCTCGATTAGCTCTTGGGCTAAATAAAACTCTTGCCCGTCTTCAAAGTGGGCCAGTAACCGAGGAATTTGAGCATGCTCCCCCAGCTGATAGAGCACCCGCGCTTCTGTTTCAAATAAACGTCTGGCGGTTGCTAAGCTCTCAGCATCCTGTAAGTGGGGCTTGAGCTGCTTAATCACACAGGTGGGGTGATCGGGTAAATGTAAGTCAGTTGCTAAAAAAGTATGGCCAAAGCCTCCCTGTCCAAGGGGTTGGATCAGTTTGTACCGACCTCCGAGTGTTTCTTTAGATTTAACACCCAACAATTGCATCAGGTTCATAGGGCGGTTCTCGGCAATGCCTGAAATTGCTTTACATATAACGTTTGCTATAGGCAGCGCCCCACGCCCTTGGTATAAGCATGATGGGCAGTCATCAAAAATAATTGAGTAGATGAACAGTGTCACCCTAGCGAGTCTACGGAGAACCTAGAATTGACAATAGACAGTACCACCGACCGACCACCCGACATAGTACTCACCCGCCATACCGCCCGATACCAAAATTTCCTGGCCGACGTGCCCCCTTACCCGAAACCATTAGAGTAAGATCGTCCTCAAACCAGTCGTGTAGCTTATATCCCCATGTCAGGTGCCCCGGTCGTCATTCAACTTAGCTGGCAAGATCCGGTGACGGGAGAATCCCAGTACGCCTCCCGTCAGCTGCCGGTGGCCATTGGACGGGAGGCGAGTAAAATGCCGGTGCAGCTAGAGCATTTACCCGTGTCCCATTTAGAGTTGGACCATCAGCAAGTTTCTCGATGTCACGCATTGATTTCCATAGTCAATCGCCAGCTTTACATTGCAGATCAAAGTGCCAATGGCACATTCCTAAATGGTCGATTAATTCAGCAAAGCGGTCAGGCGCTGACCCCCAAAGACACTATTAGAATTGGGCCATTTAAGCTCACAGCCGTGATTGTTGATAAGGCTGATGCTAATTCTACTGAACTAAACCGCGACTATAGCCATATGGCGAAAGGAGAGCTAACGGCTGAACCTAATACTATTTTGGGATGGCTGTTGGGTGGGGGTGTTTTACTTCTTTTGGGTATTGGTCTTTGGTTTGCTGCCCAAGCATTGCTCAACCAGGCCCGGCCTAAACCTGAGCTACCGGCAGAGTCATCTTTAAATACCTCCAATATGGAACTTGGCGCTCTTGATGAGATTCCAACAACAGTTTAAGTTTAGGCGGTTGCTGCGTCGCTGGGGGTTAGGGTTGCTCACCCTGGTGGCGTTTACCTGGTTAGGCTACGCACCACCGGCTCACTCCCAGCTCACTCCCCTAAATGCCAACCCCACAGCGCCCGTTGTGGTCAATGGCCGTAAGGTTTTAGATGTCCAAGGAGTGGGCAATTTTTCTGCCGCTGACCGGGCTCAAAGTATTAATCAGCGGCTGCAAAAAGAGTTAAAACTCTCTCAACTGCCTGAGGTTGAGGTTGTTGTAGAGGAAGACGGGCCTGTTTATCTGCAAAGTAAACATAGCGGTAATACCCTAGCAACCGTTACAGATGTGGATCTCAGTACCCCCAGCTATCCCCTTAGTCGTCAGGCACAGGATTGGGCTGAGCTCCTAGAGCCGGCCCTCCAACAAGGGCAGTGGGAGCTAGGTCCGGCTTATTTTCGGCAAGCGCTGCTCTATGGGGTAGTGGTGGTGGTGGTTGCGATCGCAATCCACCTCCTACTCCAACTTTTTGGCCGCCGCAGTTCTCGCTTTTTAAACCGATGGTTCACCGTCCCAGGTAACCCACTAACAGTCTGGGAAAGACCGATCAAAGTCTTCTGGCAGCTGGGCATTATCGGCCTAAAAGCCGGACTATGGCTCACCGTTTTTGCCTATATCACCGGTCTGTTTCCCCAGATTCGTATTTGGCGTCACACCATTTACACCCTGCTCACCGCCGAGAGCATTGCCCTAGGCAATCAGCAATACTCTCCCCTCAGCCTGCTCCTCTTACTTGGTCTCACCGTTGGGCTCTGGTTTGCCGCCCGGCTAATTGCCCAGCTTTTCCGCATCTATATTCTCAGACGGGCCAGGATAGAGTCCCATCTCCAAGATATTCTGGGCGTTTTAATTCAATATAGCCTGCTCTTTTTAGGCATCATCATTCTGCTGCAGGCGTTTGGCATCGACGCCAGCTCCCTTACTATCCTGGCTAGCTTACTCGGTGTCGGTATTGGTTTTGGCGTCCAAAATATTACCAACAACTTTATTAGCGGCTTTATCATCACCTTAGAGCGCCCCATTCAGACAGGAGACTTTATTAAAATTGGCGACTTGGTGGGCATTGTTAAACAAGTGGGGGCCCGCAGTACAGAAATCACCACCCTAGATAAGGTCACCATCATTGTGCCCAATTCGCGATTTTTAGAAAGCGAAGTCATTAACTGGAGCCACGGTAATCCGATCTCTCGTCTACGGGTCCCCGTTAGCGTCGCCTATGGGTCTGACATTGCCCAAGTTAAAACAGCCTTGCTAGAAGCCATCAAGCATCACCCCGAAGTATTACTGCGTCCTGAACCAGAAATATGGTTTCAAAGCTTTGGCGATAGCGCCCTAAATTTTGAAATTATGGCGTGGACCGGAGACCCCCGCAAACAGTTTCGGGTCAAGAGCGATTTGAACTATGCCATTGAGGCTAGCCTGCGTCATTACGACATTGAGGTACCCTTCCCTCAGCAGGATTTGCATTTGCGATCGCCCCAGTTAGACGAAATTTTAACCATCCTCAAGCAGCAGGCCATCGGTGTAGCCACCCCTTACAGCCACACCACAGCCCTGCAACCGACGGCAGAGCCCCCTGTCGAGCCCGTCGAGCAGCCCGTTGAACAAA
>ERZ1740067.711-NODE-711-length-25463-cov-5.432738_pt1 | contig 25463 bp, 19 predicted proteins | sample MGYA00581736_ERZ1740067 | MGnify/ENA primary metagenome ERZ1740067 (study PRJEB43018, sample SAMN04849236) | marine metagenome | isolation source: floating plastic debris | place: Pacific Ocean | collected 2008-08-27 | study: EMG produced TPA metagenomics assembly... | reverse complement strand
GCTTCGAATATCGACGCGGCAGGCCAAATACGAATGGTGGGCGAAGACAAGAGTATTATGAGAATCGGCCTACTACGGCTTACGGGTCGATTGGAGACTTGCCGAATTTGCTTCGCAGACAAGGGCGTCGTCTGCCAGAAAAGAAAAATCAGCAGTCGGAAACTGACGCTGACCCTTGTCCACAAACCTCATCCTCGGTGGAAGCCCGCTATCAATCTCGCTTCGGTAATGGACAACTTGCCTTGAAAGGAGTTTCATGTCAGCCCCGGCAGTCTCAGTGTTGAGTTGTTAACGAAAACGAGGGCGTTTTCGGGCAAACCATGATCACCGAGAGGGACGGTGAAGACCCTTTAATGGAGCGGGTTAGTGAAGCGGGAGTGAAAGCGCTGCCCAGCGCCCGTTTCTTTTAAACGATTCGATGTGAGTGACGAAAAACCTTGGGGACATTTTCTTGCGAAGTGCGCTTTATACATGGCTTGATACTCTAGGCGTACATCCCCGACTTGTGGGGCGTACGGTTTGGGTCCTCACGCTTGCTGGTTTTTGTTTTGTATTCGCCTTTTTACTCTCGTCGGCGCAGTGGATCTTGGCGGGCATGCTTTTCGCCATTGTGGCTGGCGTCGTCGCCCTGATTATCGGTTTTGACCGCATCGCCCTTTTTTGGGTCGTCGGCATCCCTTTCCTTTTCACCTATGTCAACAATGTCGCCGCAGCCATCCCCTCATTTACAATGGGTCGGTTTTTGTTCGTTGTTCTGATCGGTATGCTCACCGCCCAAGTGTTCTTAAGGTTGCGACCAGGGAGGAAGCTGGACGCGGTCGAAAAAGCATCGCTTGCTTTTCTCACCTGGGTGTTCCTCGCCATGATCTTGCGATGGGTAACGAAGGATGCGAGTGATTGGCGTCCTGATGGGGCTTTATTTTTGACCGGCTACGCCATGCCACTGGGCGCCTACGGTATCGCGCGTCGGGTGCGCTGGACCCAAGCCCGCAAACGGTTGGTTTTGATTGGATCAGCGGTCAACGGCGCTCTTTTGGGGGTCGTATCAATCGCCCAGTACGTCTTTGGCCTCCGTATTTTTGACGCAACCTTTATCGAGACCCAACATCAAGGGGAAGCGTTCGAACGCGCAGTCGGCACGTTCGGCTCGTCGTGGGAGCTGGGGCTTGTGACCGCCCTTTGCGGTATTATCGGGGTCTGCATGCTGACCCAAGCCCGCTCCGCACCGGGGCGGGTCGTCATTGCAGGGATGATTGGGGCCACCCTCGTCGGATTAGCGCTATGCCTCACCCGCGCGCCATGGTTGTCGTTCGTTCTGGGGCTAGGGGCCTTATGCTTATTCGACACGGCGGTGCGGCGATTCACTATCCCCTTTGTCATTCTGGGGGCTGTGCTTGGGTTTATCGCCGCCCCCATCGTCATGTCCTCACCGGAAGTAGCCTACCGGCTCACCGATATCTCTTCCATTTTAAACCGGGTCGCGCTTTACGTGACGTCAATCAATATGAGCATTCAAAACCCCTTGTTTGGTGTTGGGCTAGGCGTCACAAGTTTTGTCAAAGAATCAAGTGACTACATTATCAATTTCGGGATTGTGCAGGGAAACTGGATGCTTGGCGTGACTGTTCCGCACAATGAGTTCTTGTTCATTGCGGCCACCTCCGGCCTCCCTGCCCTTGGGATGTTCATCTATATTATGTGGAAAATGACCCAAGACCAACTCCGCACCGGGCTGAACAGCGAAACACCAGTCGATATAAGGCGTTTGTCTGGGCTTGCTGTAGGGCTACTGGTGGCCTTTGTCTTTGTGGCCAACACACTCGACACAAGCTTTGGCCGTTATGCCAGTTTACTGACGTTTTTTGTGGTGGGCATGGCACGTGCCAGCCACACGCCCCCGCCTAGAGATGCGGTTTAGTCGTGTGGTGTCGGTGCGCCTAAGGGCTGACCCAGATAATCCCGACGACGACGTCGCCAGTGCGGGACAAACCACCAATCTATCAGCCCCCGCACCGTCCCTGTGATGATCGCTACATCTCGAGCGATGGCGATCCCCGTCCCATAGGCAAAATCGCGAGGACTGGGCCATCCACCATCAACACGGCGAATAGGGCGTAAAACATATTTAAAGAGATATCCTAGGCCCCCAAGTGCCGCCACAGGCCAAAAGAAGGGCCAGACCATCGCCAAGACAAACGCACCGATCACCCCGATGGCCAACAGCAACTGCACCAAATAGGTTCGGCCAAACAGGCCCGCACGCAAACGACCCATCGTGTAAATCATCCGCATTCGAAAATAATCACGCAAGCTGCTCCGCATATGATGGTAAACAAGGGATGTGGGTTGCAATGCAATATGGGGGGAAAGCGCCAAAACGCGATGACCAAACAGGATATCCTCAGCGGCGCGTAGCCATTCAGGCTGCCCGCCCGTTCGCTCATAAACGCTGCGTGACCATGCCACCGACATGCCGGGGGCCAACTGACCATCCTTTGGGGCCCGCGCCGACCGCTCCTCAGGCGTTAGCCGATCGACCAACATGTTTTTGGTATAGTCGATAACCGCAACACAGCGCTCAAAAGGGGTTTGTGCGACCGGCTGGAACGTGCCCGCCACGACACCGACAGTTGGATCCTTTTCAAAAGGCGCGACCATATCCTCAACATAGGTAGCGTCAAATCCGTTGCCGAAATCCATGGAAATAAAAACATCGGCAGTGCTATTCGCTGCAGCGCGGTTGCGACCTGCGCCTGCAAACACTCTATCGTTGTGGATAAGGATGATGGGGAAGCCCCGTGCCTGCCAGGCTTTTACCTTTTCTAGGGTCCCGTCGGTCGAGCCACCATCAGCCACAATCACCTCATCAGGGACACGCGTGCCGCCAAATACCATCTTAAAGGTGGTATCAACTGACAGCTCTTCGTTGAGGCAGGGCATTAAAGCGGCAACCGTTAGCGATTGTGCCTTGGCTGATGACTGATCCAAATTGGCGTAACTCATCATTTGTCTCGCGCAGGATTTGATGAGGTTAAGGCACCGATATGCGATCAATGTGATCTAGGACCTGTACCGTTACGCGCCTCATAACCATTAACGGTGAAGACTGGCAACCAAAGAGCCATCATGGCATAGGGATTGCGAGGAGACAAAGGCGTTTTGCGCCCCCAAGGAGGATTTCCCTTGTTAAGTGTCGTTCAACCGATGCGGTCTGCCGTATTAAGGGGGCTAATATTGTTAGTCCCGTTACTGATGGCAGCCTGCGCCACAGCACCGTCCCTACCTGCTGATGGCGCGAAGGTCGCTGACTTCAGAACAGCGGGCCTTGGTCCTGGCGATTTGCTGGAAGTCACCTTTTTCCCCACGGGAACGAGCGCAACCGAAGCCTATCGGATCCGTCCTGGCGATGTCTTAGGGATACAGGTTTTTGGTCATCCTGAGATCTCAAGAAATGATGTCCTCGTGCTTCCTGACGGGTCAGTCGCCTTGGACGGTGTTCCCTTTATTAAAGCCGCGAGCCTTACCCCGCAAGAATTGGCGTCGGTGCTCACCGGTCTTTACAAAGAGCGCCAGTTGCGGAACCCAATCGTCAGTATTGCCCTTAAAAGTGCTGATTTACGTGTACAAAGCCTGACGGAACCTTCACTCAACATGAACAACCGCTTTCAGATCACACTTGATCAGTCGGGCGCAATTGACCTGCCCTTTATCGACCCGATTGCGGCCACAGGTACTATCGACGCATTGCAGCGGGACGTATCCTCCGCCTACGAAAAAGAATTCGGTGGGCTGATCGACGTGACCGTCAACCTGCGGGACCGCCTTCCGCCTCGCGTTTTGGTCGCCGGTGAAGTCAACATGCCTGGTGCCGTCCCCTATCGTCGTCCGATGACGGCCTTTATGGCCGTCGCCGGGGCTGGTGGGTTCTCCACCCGGGCGAAGGCGAGCGAGGTTCGATTGCTGCGTGTGGGTGACGATGGCCTTTACAGGATTGTGCCGCTCAACTTGCGCCGCGGGTTCGAAGGACAGCTTTTAACCGGGGGCGATATCGCGCTTAACGAGCAAGACATTATCTATGTGCCGGCCACAGGCGTTGCGATTACCAACACTCGGATTGAACAGTATATTCGCAAAATGCTGCCGACAGCCGTCGGGTTTGGGGTTTCCTATGACGCCAATCAATAGTGACAATTCAGTGGAGAACCACCGTCATCCAGCCAGCGACCTGCGGTTTGACGGTATCCGCAACCGCCTTTTAGCGCAGGGCCAGTTACCCCCCGACCTGACCGCGGGACACAATATTCTTCTGGCGGGCTCACGTTCAGGCGTTGGGGTGACAACCCTGACCATAGGGCTTGCCGATAGTTGCGCCCGGGCGAGCGCCCAGCCAATCTTGGCGATCCTGCAAGGGGCGGGAGACAACGACGCGCCCCAAACGGGTGATCCGTCTTTCGCGCCCATCCAGCGGGAGCCAAGCCAAGCCGACATCTTAAGCTTTCGGGGCACTGATAGCGATGAGACAAACAAGCTGCTGAGCGCGCTTCCCCGATTTAAATCTGTCTACGGCATGATATTCCTTGATGGCGGTAGCCTTGAGGACTCTTCTTTTTCTACTTTAGGTCGCGGTGTTCAACGACGGTGGTTGGTGGTCGACTTGCGCAATGCCCGACGCAGTGAGTTAGCTACCCTCGGCCGCGACCTTGATCGCCTTACCGTTAAATTTGATGGCTTTATCGCCAACCGTCTTGTCGACCAGGTCCCCGGACCCCTCGCACAGATGACATCATAGTCGAAAGGGGCGCACAATGACTGTCCATGACGTAATTGCCTTCCTGCTGCGCCGCCGGTTAACATTGATCGGGACCTTTGGCATGATTGTGGTGCTGGTCACCCTCTTTGCCTACGCGCTGCCGCCGGGGTTCCAATCGACAGCGTCCGTTTTGGTAGAACGAACCCAGCCGACGGCCACCCCCCTCACCTATGCGCCGAACCAGGAGATGGTTGAGATCCTCAATACCGAGGCGGCGATCATCACCTCCCGTCCCGTCCTTGAGCAGGTCATCGATGAACTGGGCCTTGCCAACCGCGTCTCTCAGCCCAAGGGCCTTGGAAAAGTCTTGTCAGACCTCCGACAAACCTTCGTGAATATCGGTTTGACCACAAACGCTCCCCCTCGGGAGCGTTGGGTTAGCCGATTAGAACGACAAGTTCAGGTCAACCCAGGCATTCAGTCGAGCGTGCTGACCATTAGCTTTAGCTCAGAGGACCCCGCTCAGGCTCGTCTCATTGTTGATGGGGTCACCTCCGCGTACCTTACCCGGCGCCAAGAGATATTCGCGGACCAAGGCCTGTCCGCATTTTACGCAGCGCGACTGAGTGAGGTGGAGGTAACCTTAGAGACCCTTCGAGGAGAGCTGGCCGAGAGCCGCGGCACAAGCGATGAGGGCAATGTTGCCGCCGAGAGTCTTCGCACACAGCTTGCGAGACTTCGATCGGAGCTGGCGGTGCGCGAGGCCGACCTCCAAGTCGCGTCATCGCGGTTCTTGCCAGGCCACACCGAGGTGCGAAGTGCGCGAGCCCAGGTGGCCTTCCTGCGCGAGGCCGTGGCCGACGCAGAGGAGCAACTCCTACAAACCGCAAAGGTTCTTCCGGATGTCGAGCAACTCACGATTGAAATCGCGAATGAGGAAGCATCATTGCGGACGCTAAAAGCGCAGTTTGAGGCGGCCGTCATTAATGAGCGGTCCCAGTCTAGCTTCCTTGATGTGCGACTAGTGTCACCGGCGAACCTACCGGCAAAGCCAACAGTATCACGTCTTCTGATCATTTTTCTGGGGGTTACCAGCGGTATTGCCCTGGCAGTGATGTTCGCCATTGTGGTCGAGTATTTTGATGAGCGTACCCATAACGCAGATGAAATAGAAGATATCCTAAAGCTGCCTTGCATTGGTACGCTGCCGCAAAAAATGGCGATCGCCTCAGCCTTTCCCGATCCACATCAATGGCAGGACGGACCGCGCCGGCCGGTGCCGGATCAAACCTCAACTGACACGCATCCGCAACGCCGGGCAGGGGACAATCCATTCAATCAAAAACAGCAGCAATCATAGGCCGCTCCACTCATTGTTGGCGTTTTGACAAGCGCAAAGGGGACCGCTATTTCAGGGGTTGCGAGAGGGATAATGGAATATACTTCAGACCGAAAATCGGCGGCAGTTTCGCCTGCGCGCCGGGTCGCTGTTCTCGGCCTGGGCTATGTCGGGACGGTGACGGCCGCCTGCTTAGCGGCAGAGGGGCACACCGTCATTGGAGTCGACATCAGCGACCAAAAGGTCGACCTAATTAACCAAGGCCTATCGCCCATCCGCGAGCCTGGCACCGATGAAATGATCGCGGAAGCGGTCGCAGCAGGACGCCTACGCGCCACCACGCAACCAGAAGATGTGATCGCGGAGTGTGATCTCTCAATCGTCTGTGTCGGGACGCCATCCGCGCGGGATGGGCAACCTGATTATACTCAAATTGACCGAGTATGTCATACGCTTGGGACTCTCCTCCCTCAAGATCACCGACACATCATCGCCGTTCGCAGCACAATATTGCCCGGCACCGCTAAGGATTTGATTGCTCCAACAATCGAGAAGGCGTCGGGCATGACAGCGGGGGACGGGTTTGGATTTGCCCATATCCCTGAATTTCTCCGTGAAGGGACAGCTATTCGAGACTACCTTAATCCACCCAAAACTATTATTGGTACGGATGATACTGATACAGCGACGTTCCTTTTATCTCTGTTTGAAAAACTACCCGGGGTGAAGATCACCGTACCGGTCAACGTTGCCGAAGCGGTGAAATTCACCGATAATGTCTGGCACGCTTTAAAAGTAGGTTTTGGTAACGAGATCGGATCCATCTGCAAAGCGCTTGAGATCGACTCCCATGCAGTCATGGACATCTTCTGCCAAGATACAAAACTCAACATTTCGCCCAATTATCTCACCCCTGGGTTCGCGTTCGGAGGCTCCTGCCTACCGAAAGACACAAGAGGCCTCTCTTTTTTGGCGCGACGAGAAAATGTGGGCATCCCTATTATCAATAGTGTGCTCCCCAGCAATGCCGATCATATCCAGCGGGGCCTTAACGCTATTATAGACGCGGGACGTCAAAAAATCGGAATCTTAGGGTGTAGTTTTAAGCCCCACACAGATGATCTGCGGGAAAGTCCAATTGTTGAGATTATTGAGCGACTGATCGGCAAAGGGTACGATGTCCATGTATTCGACCCGAACGTTCAGCCCGACAAGCTCGTTGGTGCGAACAGAAGCTTCGCAATCGATCGGTTACCTCACATATCGCGCATTTTGCTGAACTCACTGTCCGAATTGGTAGAACGGTCAGAAACCGTCGTTGTGGGGACAAATGACCCCCGCTTTGGGGATCTTCCTCAACTGGTTGGGCCGCACCATCACGTTGTGGACTTTGTTCGCTTGGCCAATGCAGAGAGAATAGAGAATTATCATGGCCTTTGCTGGTAAACGACGCGTTCTCATCATTGTAGAGAACCTGCCCGTCCCTTTTGACAGACGCGTTTGGCAAGAGGCTCGTACCTTACGTGAAGACGGGTATGATGTATCGATTATCTGTCCAATGGGTCACGGCAGCCCCGTAGGCCACGAGGTTCTTGAGGGCATTCATATCTGGCGACATCCCCTCCCCTATGAGGCGGATGGCAAGCTTGGATACATCATTGAATATGGTAACGCGTTTTTTTGGCAGACATGGCTCTCCTTTGTTGTGTTCTGCAAACGCGGGTTTGACGTTATTCATGCCTGCAACCCGCCCGACCTTATCTTTTTAACGTGGCTATTCTTTTGGCCATTTGGCAAGAAATTTGTGTTTGACCATCACGATCTTAACCCTGAACTTTTCGAAGCAAAGTTTGGAGAACGCGGTAGCCTGTATAAAGGATTACTTGCTGTGGAGAAGGCGACGTTTAAGTGCGCCTCAATGACAATTGCGACAAACGAATCCTATAAGGAAATTGCCATTCGCCGTGGCGGGATGCCCGCTCATCGCGTTCATATCGTCCGCAGTGGGCCCGACCTACGCCGGTTAAAACGATTGCCGCCGGACCCGCGTTTTTTAAATGGTCGCAAGCATCTGGTTGGCTATGTGGGGGTAATGGGCAAACAGGAAGGGTTAGATATCCTCCTTCGCGCTGCACGCCACATTGTCGAGGACCTTGGCCGAACAGACATTCAATTCCATTTTGTCGGCGGGGGGACAGAACTTGAACCATTAATCGCTTATGCGGATGATTTGGGGCTGTCTGACTATTGCACGTTTGCGGGGCGCGTCGATGACACGGCTCTCTTAGGCGCACTGAATACGGCAGACGTTTGCGTTAATCCTGATGTACCGAACGCGCTTAATGATTTGTCCACGATGAATAAAATCATGGAGTATATGAGCCTTGGGAAACCCATTGTTCAATTCGACTTGAAAGAGGGGCGCTTTTCTGCACGAGAAGCTTCTCTTTACGCCAAAAATGGTGACGAACAAGATTTCGCTCAAAAAATCTTGCAACTCATTGACGACCCAGCCCTTCGCAAACAGATGGGCGAATATGGGCGCCAACGGGTCGAGACTGACCTCTCCTGGGAGTATGAGCGGCCAAAGCTGCTAAAGGCTTATGAGTCAATATTCAGCACCCGCCCTGCTCGTGCGGCGATACCCCTTCGATATCGCCTGAGACGGATTCTCACCGGGCGAACGACATAGCGAGCCCATAACCCATGCGCGTGATCCACATTATCCATAATCTGGACCGTGCGGGTGCCCAGAAGAGCCTTGCATCCCTTCTGCGCGGGCTTAGCCGCCAAGATGGGGAGCACCTTGTCTTTGCATGGAAACGGACCGGTCCGGTTGCCCGCGACATCGACCTGACAGGGGTGGAAATTGTCGAAGGACCAGGCCGCTTTTTAAAGGCTGTGGGGCAGCTCAACCGTCTTATAAGGACCTTTCATGCAGACCTCCTCCATGCTCATATGGAAGACGCCGCAAGCCTGGCGGCCTTAGCGCAACTGCGCACGCGTCGTCCTTATGTGGTGACTTTTCATGACGGGACCAAATTGGTGCCCGACCTGCCACCGATTAAAAAAATCATCCGTAAACAAGCCCTTGCCTGGAGCGCTGGGCGCGCCAGCACCGTGATTGGCGTAAGGGGTGAGCTAAAGCCTCTCATTGTGTCCGGTTTAGGGGTGCCCGCTGAGCGACTTAAAACTCTGCCAGCTTGCGTCGAAATCCCCAATAGCTATGACGTGAAGGCCGCCGCGGCGGCGCGTGCGACCGCCCAAGGCCCCCTTCGTATTTTGGCGGTGGCACGGCACGTTCCCCTCAAACGACATGATATATTGATTGATGCTGTGGCTGAATTGGGACGTCGCGGCATCCCTTGCGAGGCAACAATTTTGGGGGACGGTCCCCTATTGGCAGACAACCGCGAGCGAGCCAAAGCAGTCATCCCCCCTGCCCATATCCATTTGCCAGGCGCAAGCGATCAAGTGGCCGATCACCTTAAAGAGGCGCATATCTTCGTGAATAGCTCTGAATACGAAGGAACGAGTATGTCTATCTTAGAGGCGATGAGTTGGCGGATCCCGGTTATCGCTTCAGATGTGCCCGGCAACCGTGAGCTGGTTCGTTTGGGAAAGACAGGATATTCGTTTCCCCTCTCATCCCCTTCTGCCTTGGCTGGTCGAATTATTGAAGCAACTTCCACTGATAATAGTACCATTGTTGAGACAGCCGCTCAAACAGTGGAGGATCAATTTTCCGCCGATGCCTTAGCCTGGCAGCATCTCACCCTTTATCACACTCTTTGTAACAGCCGTGGTGAGGCAGAGCCCCATGGATAGCAACCGCAGACCAACAATCGTTCATCTGTACGCCAATCCCCTTAATGGCAAAGGAGGCATTGAACGCCAGGCGGAGTATTTGATCAGGGCGCTTAAAGACTTACCGGATGCACCCCACGTCGTTTATCGCCGAACACGTTATAGTGAGTGGGGTGTTTTACATCCCCTATCGACCCTCATCGCGCTTTTTCAGTTTATCGGGTTTACACTGATAACACGCCCCCGGTTGGTGCATATTCATATCGCAAGAAAGGGCTCAACCGTACGCAAGCTCGCGTTCCTCGCCACCGCACGCATGCTTCAACGTCCAATCATTTTACATTTACACGGATCATCTTATGATGTTTTCTATAGTCGCCTTCCTGGACCGGCACAGAGCGTCATCCGTTGGGGGTTCAGCCTTGCGTCAAAAGTCGTTGTCTTAGGCGATCATTGGCGTCGGTTTGTGGTGGAAACGCTTTGCGCCTCACCTGGTCGTGTACAAATCATTGACAATGGCGCTCCGTCCGCCCCCCTCGCCCAAGGACCAGGCACTGATCGCCCACGAATGGCCTTCGTCGGCGCCGTAGGCGACCGTAAGGGGGTGGACATCCTTCTGGACGCGTGCGCCAAGCTTAAAGACATACCGTGGGATTTGGACATCGTCGGCGGGGGCGATCTTGACCGCTTCAAAACCCAGGCCGCGGCCCTTAACCTCACCGACCGGGTCACGTTTGCGGGGTGGCGAAACGAAAATGCCGTGGGCGAGATCCTCAACCGCGCCAGCCTGTTCGTCCTGCCCTCCCGCGCAGAAAATCAGCCCGTGTCTATATTAGAGGCGATGGCGCGCGGCTTACCGGTTGTTGCAACAGATGTGGGCGCCATTCCAGAAGTCGTCAAAGACGGGCAAACCGGTCATGTGGTCCCGCCAGAGGACGCTGGCGCCCTATCCGTCGCGCTTCAGGGGTTGCTGACGGCACCAACACAGCGACAGGCCATGGGGCAGGCCGGGCGTGCGCTTTTCGAAGACCAATATAGCATTGGACGAACGGCAAATGCTTTTCATACCCTCTATCAATCGCTTCACCGCGATGGCACAATTTCATCTCAGGACGCGGAGGAGCAGAACACCCCATGAACACAAGCGGAGTCCTTTCCTTAGTGGCTGCCCTGGCACTGATGTGTGCCTGTGGGGCGGCTGACACTGAACATCACTCCTTGATGCCGGTGGTGGCCACCGCCGCCGCTGATGCGCCGGTCACTCTACAACTAAGCGAGAATGATATGTCCCAGGGCAGCATGGGGCCCCGCCAGCCAGCTTCAGTGGGACCCGCAAATCCAAATGCAACAGCGGACGCGAAGGCTGTCCTCGCCGGCTTTACAGCCCTGAGACACAATGGTGGTCAGCAAGTCCTCTCGGGTCAGAACATTGGCCACATCGAGTACAAACTGGCGGAAGGGTTTGAGAAATTCTATCGCGCGCTCGAAACGTCAACGGGGTCAGCGCCATCTATTCTGGCGCTTGACTATGGGTACGAACCGCCAACCACCGTCAACATGCGTCGCGCGAACCAATATCTACTCGATCACTGCCAGCGGGGCGGCATTATCAGTATAAGCCTCCACCCAAAAAATCCGTTTACCGGCAATAATGTGGACGACCGGCAAACTGGCGGAAAACCGTTCAGTGACATCCTTACCAAGGGCAGTGAGACCCACCAACGGTGGATGGCCACCCTCGCCGCTGTCGCAGATGGTTTAGAAGAATTGCGCGACACCAACGTCACCGTTCTCTGGCGCCCTCTACATGAAATGAACGGTAAGTGGTTTTGGTGGACCGTCAACGCAGATGGCGACTTCGTCACACCCGAAGAGTTTACCGCATTGTGGCGTGAGATGTTCGTGTACTTCACAGAGACACGTGATCTAGACAACTTATTATGGGTATACGCCCCAAATGTACAGGTTGACCCAGACCTTATGCCGTCAGACTTCTACTACCCTGGCGATGATTATGTCGATATTGTCGGTCTTGATTACTATCGTAATTCGCTAGACGAGCTGAATGCGGGCGGTAGCTACGACCGTCTTGCCGCGATCGATAAGCCGATGGGCCTCGCCGAAGTGGGTCCTGCCAACTGGGCGAAGGCCCACCCCAATGGGCGGTATGACACAACCCAGGTCATTCGGGCCATCGAAACGGATTACCCCAAAATCAGTTTCTTCACCTTTTGGCACGGGTGGCAGACGGGTTTCCGACGGGCCCGTTCTGCGATCATTGAAAACCAAAATGCAGATGAGCTGATGAGCCATGAAAACGTCGCGACCCTTGGCGATATGCCAGCCCTGTTCAGGCCTCACAGCTGTCAGCAATAGGCCAAGGATGTTTTTACGCGGTATCCCCCTTATAGGGAGCTGGTGGAGGCTTTGGCCTTCATCAGATTATGAGCCCATACCATGGATCGTTGACCGTTCAACAAACATCGCGGCAAGATGAATTGCGAACTGTCTTCAGTGATAAGTCCAGGGCCCGTACCAAATCCGACAGTCACCTTTGTCTGCGCCGATAAAATTTCAGATACTTTTTCATCAGTATCGCGCACAATACCGTAGGGAAAAGCAAAACTTGTGGGCGCTGACCCAAGTTCTTTTTCTATATGATGAGCGGCCCCAACAAGTTCCGCTTCGAGACAGGCAGGATCAGCCAATGCAAGGTTGGGGTGCGTCGCCGTATGCAAACCAATATCGTGCCCCTGATCTCCCAGTTCACGCAAATCGTCCCAGTCCATCAATGGATAGGCCCGCCCAACGGGCCGCCTAGGGATGCCAAGGGTGCCAGCCACCGCGTCCATCATCGCGTTAAGAGCCGCCGGATTTGAAGAACGAATATGAGCCGCCACGTCTTCTGTCGCGGCAAGGCGTGAGGGGGCAGAGCTTAGATCCGCAACCCGCGCGCTGGGCCAAGGGCACCTCCCTACTTCGCTGACAGCCGCATGCAGGTCGACCGCGGGCTGATCTGATTGTCGCATCAACGCCGCCAACTCTTCCCACCAATAGGGCCGATCGGTGCTCACAAAATCGCTCACGACAAAGAATGTTGCTGGAATGCCAAGGCGTTTTAAGATAGGGCCCGCAATTTCCAGATTGTCACGCGTTCCATCATCGAAGGTAACGGCAAACCGCAAGCCCGGTGAATTATCTGCTAGGGCCTCGGTCGCGCGGATCGGTCGAAAGTGCGCCAGCATAAAGCGCATTTGCGCTTCAAATACATCCGCAAGGACCCCCGCTTCTATGTCCGTAAACCCTGGCGGCTGGTCGGCTGTCACGCGATGGTAGCACAGAACCACCGTCACCGGCCTCTCTTTCGCCAAGGCATTAAAATCACGGTGAAACTGGCCCGTTGCGTAGCGCAGCACGGAAAAAAACTTATCAATCACGGCGTTGGCCACGCCCCCTGGCTTGAGCAATCACAGTGAAACTTGTAGGCGATTGCTAAGGGAAAGGATAGTCGAGGTGAGTGCTGAACTGCGCACCGTCATGCGAGACGGGACCATCTACGCTGTCGCCAATATTGTTAGCCGCCTTGCCGCGGTGATCCTTATCCCAGTTTACACTTATCAGTTCACCGTCGATGAATATGTGTTTTACACCGTCCTCGTCGCAGTGACAGAATTGGCCTCGATGCTCCTAGGGATGGGCATGGCGGGAGCATTGAGCCGACTATACTTCGATCACATCGATAACGCCAAACGACAAAGCTTGGTGATCAGCACGATATTCACCGCCGTTATCGCCTTAGGTATTGTGGCGACGGTCGGGGCCTTCATGATTTCGCCTTTTGTCAGCCGGAGCGTCTTTGTCGCGTCGGCCCCTCAATATACCTTCGGGTTGGCCATTGCCAGCGTCACCCTTGTTGTCGTTTTCGAACTCGTGATGAGCTATTTTCTCATCCGGAAACGGCCATATGCGGTACTTGGACTAGCGACACTCAAGATGGTCACAACCCTCGCCGCAAATATCGTTTTTGTTGTGATACTGAAAATGGGGGTCATGGGTGTTTTGTATGCCATGATTGTCAGCTTCGGGATCACCGCGTGCCCCTATCTTATCCATATTGCTAGAACCCATGGCATGGGCGTTGATCCCCAAATCACCAGAGGCGCTATCGCTTTTGGATTGCCCCTTGTGCCAGCAACGTCGGCCAATGCGATTATGCGGCTGGTGGAGAGACAATTGCTCGCCGCCCAAGGCGGTGCTGGGGCTGCTCTTTATGGGTTGGCTGATCGCATCGCCTTGCTGTTACAAATGCTGATATCTGCCCCATTCGCTCGGATATTTCTCGTCCGCCGCTTCGAAAGCTTGGCCGCGGATCAAGACCAAGAAGAATTATCCCGTATCTTGACACTTTTTGTCGGTGTGTTGGGTGTTGCAACCCTAGGCCTCGCCGTAACGGGCCCTGAGATTCTTTTCATCCTCGCGCCGCCGACTTTTGCACCCGCCCTCCCCCTGCTGCCGTGGTTGGCCGTAGGATACATGCTCGCGGCATTAACGGTGAATATCGAGCTTGGCTTGCTCTATACGAAACGAACACACTTCATCCCTATCATCGGCATTAGCGCCCTCATTTTATCCATTGGTCTGAATATTTTACTGATACCGTTGTTAGGGCCAGTGGGAGCAGCGGTGTCCCTTGTGGTGGTTAGCCTGCTCCGCCTTATCATCACGATTGCTGCGAACACACGGTACGGGGTGAAGGAAGTGCGCGCGTCATGGGGCGCCGTGGGGTTGGTGCTGACAGCAACATTTGCGCTGAGCCTGCTGGTGACGAATGGCATGTTGGGGGATTTAAGCTGGACCGCGCGCGTCCTGCGGATCATCATCTGGTTTTGCTTTGTTGGAATACTGTTCATCAGCCCAGTTATCGATAAGAAAACGAAAGCCGATCTTCGCCAGATGATCCCAAACCGCCCCACGGGCAGAGCGGGGTAGAATGTCCATAACTCCCTGGATCCTTAAAGAATCCCATCACAATGATGCGCAGATACGGCTTTTTTGTTTCCCTTATTCTGGTGGAGGCGCGTCTATTTGGCGTGGATGGCACGAAGCTTTAGCACCGTACATCAATGTCGTCAGCGTACAACTACCGGGTAGAGAAAACAGAATCAAAGAACCGCCGGCGCAATCGTTCGACGAATTGCTGGGGCCCCTACAATCGCTGATACAAGGGTATACCGATATACCCTTCGCCCTTTTGGGGCATAGTATGGGCGCGCATCTTGCGTTCGCGCTGACAGATCATTTTAATCGTATTGGAGTGGCCCTACCGTCGCATCTCATTATTTCAGGCCGCAGACCGGTTCACCTCCCCGCTCCTCCTAAGGTCTCCATACTGTCCGATAAAGACCTAGCGGACACAATACGTGCACGCCAAGGCAGCAGCGCGCTGTACGACGATCTGTTGGAGATGATGCTCCCAACGATACGAGCTGATTTACAGTCGACCGAACATTGGCCCGCGCCACCACCAACCAAGTTTCCAGTCCATCTCACCACTATGGGGGGGACAGATGACCCCTGGGCAGACGCCGAACAGCTCACCCATTGGTACGATTACTTCCCCCAAAGGCAGACACCTAAGATCTTCCCGGGGGACCATTTTTTTATTCACCAGCACACAGCCGAAATTCAAGACTATATCAAAAAAACACTCCTCACTCCTCCTGGGCAGTCTTTTCAGTAGGCTTATAAGGAGGGTCCTATCGCCATTCTTTCGTGTTCCACCGGACCTAATCGGCAAAGGCTTTTAGATGCAGCTGACGCGCTAGCCGCAGAGGGAGCATTTCACCGTCCCTTACACGTTCAAACACCAACTTCAATAATTAGCCTACACCCTTCACTTAATAGTGACGGGACTTCCCACTATCAGCAAGGAGATGAATTCACACTCATTGCCGGGCGTTTTTTATACGATGGAAAACATGGTGATGCGGCGGCCAAGGCCTTTCACAATCAGGCAAACGTCCACTCGATTGATCTTTCGGATTGCTCAGGACATTTTGCGATTGCCGTTTACAAGGAAGGCAAGCTAACGATTGCGTCGGATCCATTTGGCGGTGTGCGCCTTTACCACACTGAGGATTGTGCATTCGTTTCCACCTCTTTTCTAGCGGCCATGCTCCTAACAAAGGCAACCCCAGACCATATAGGCGTATATCAGTATGGGTTTGCAGGGTGTGGATTTGGCGGCAGAACATTCGTTCAACAAGTGAAGGCCGCACCAAGCCGTATCCTCTTCACCGGCGACGTGACGCTTGAAAAACGACCTGTCAGGGCGCTACGATCAGCGCCATCGGAAACTCTTCCTTCCACAGATGAGGAATGGATAGACTTAGCCATCAAAAAACTATCGACTACCTTCGAGGGTCACCAGGCAGCCCATGGTGGTAAGCTGCACATGGCGATTACGGGTGGGCTTGATTCCCGTCTTCTCCTTTCTGTGGCCCGAGAATATTGTTCGGATATTTCACTATTTGTGTACGGCTCGGATGCTGACATAGATGTTCAAATTGCCAAGCAGGTCGCATCAGCGGCAGGCTTACCCCTTCGGCAAGTCGATAAATCCGCGTGGGCCCTTCCCGATCCTGACGAATACCGGGAAGTCTTTTCAAAACAGGCGATTGGATATGATGGGTGGGCGAATGGCTCCATCATTAATGGTGGCCAAGACTACATCGAGCGACTTAACCGCAATGCCCCTGGAGAAGTGGTTGTAAACGGCGGGTTAGGCGAAGTGATGCGTAACTTCTTCTCCCTTCCTGCTCGACCTTTCCGTACACGCGACATATATGATCATTTCTTTAGCAATTTCGATGCTTCGTCGGCAACAGACCACTATGCCGAAGAGGAATATGCCAACAGCATCACCGCCGTCGTGCGTGATGAACTTGGGCCTACGGACGAACCCTTAAGCCGAGCGCAGGTGGAGTTGATTTATCCCCTGGTCCGCGGTCGATGGTGGACCGCCAGAGAGCTGGCCGTGAGTATGAGGTTTACTGAACACTTATTTCCATTTTTAGACCTCGCGATGATCGAGGGATTTGATCATATGCCGCTACCCTTAAAATCAAGCGGACGGCTCCAATGCGCTGCGATCCAAACGCTGGCGCCAGACCTCGCGCGCGTCCCCACCGCCTATGGCTTTACCCCGGAGGCAGGGCCGAGCCGAAAGGCGATGTTAAAAGCATTCGCCAAACAGCAGGTCCGACCGGCGTGGCGTAAAAGGCTGGTCCGGCATACGTTGCAACACATGCCAAATGAGGTGACCAGCCCAGCGCGCCGCATCATTGAGGCAATCGCGGATCCAACCTTTTCCTATATGGCCCCCTATTTTGACATCAGCCGCGTCCGGTCGGGCGAGCAGCTTGGCCGAATTGCCGTGATGGAATGGCTTTTTGCCCATTATGGTGGAGACAGGATGTCTACCGCCTAGGAAGGTAGCAAAGGGTGATCTATCGCTCATGATGAACAATCTGCCTTTGCTGAGTAAGCGACTGCTTCTCTCCCCTTTCTCTTACGCTCCGTTTCGGGCAAGATTACCAAAATGCAAAACGAGGGGTCATCATGCGTTTATCACGCCGCTGCCAACTTGCGTTGTCTGCTTGTTTCTTAGGGCTGTCAGGCCTGTCCAATGCCGCAGCGCAAGCTGTCTACTCCTTCGGCGATAGCTTATCGGACTCAGGGAATGTGAATGACCTTTCGGTCGGTCTGTTCGCGGGGAGTGATTATTTCGAGGGTCGGTTTAGCAATTTTTATCTTTGGTCAGACTATCTAACCGCCCTTTCAGCCGGCGTCGAACAACGACGCAATCAGGGCCTCGTAGGACCCTTTTTCGAGGTCACCGCAGACGGATATAATTTCGCCCATGGCGGATCCGTATCGGGGCCCCTTGGGCCAGGGGTGAACACCTCGTTGTTCGGCGGAGATTTGGGGTTCCTCAGCACCCTTCCAGCCTTTCGGGTCACAGATCAGGCTGAACATTTCCGCGACACTCGCGTATTCGGCCAACGGGCTTTTACGATTAACCCGGATGACTTTGCCACCATCTCCGCCGGGGGAAATGATTATTTCAATGGTGAGACGGATGTGAATTTGGTGGTGGGTAACATCACTTCGGCCGTGTCAGCTATTCACGAGGCCGGCGTGCGCTACATGATCGTGCTTGATGTCCCTAATGTCGGCGATGTGCCGCGACGCTTTGGAACGCAAGAGGCAGATACGCTTAACGCCCTCAGTGCCGATCATAATGCCGCCCTCCGGACAGCGATGGCGGACTTTGAGGCGGACAATCCGTTGTCTCTGGTCGTTGTTGCCCCCGCGGCACGACTTTTTGAGCTGATTATCGATGATGCACAGAGCAACGCAGGCGGCCTTTTTGGGTTCACGAACGTCTCACCCACCGGCAATAGTACTGGCAATTGCCTTGGGGATGGCCTCACTTTGTCAGCATGTCCGGACACCTATCTTTTTTATGACGACATCCACCCAACTGGCCGCGCCCATGCGTTGATGGCAGAACTGACCATCGCCACTGTAAGGGCGCGTATCGCTGGCGAAGCTGAGCCCCTTTCCCAGACGCAAGGCACCAATCAAATGGCCGCATCAGACGGGGGCGTAGTGGCCAGCCGGCTAGCCGCTCTTCGGCTAGGCCTCACGGGGTCAGGGCGCCTTCATGACAGGGCTGTCCATGTGGGTGCTGATGGGTTTGGCGGTGCCTCGCTTGGCCTTGATCGCCTTGGCGGACACGCTTCCGCCACGCCCCTATCGATCTATGGACGGATTGAAGGCCAGCCCCTAGACGTGGCACGGCTCGACTCCTTCGTCAGTAATTACCATGACCTTGTTACCGCTGATTTGAGTTTCAGTCCCGGAGAAGGATTATCGTCCGTTGGTGCTGATATGCTGTGGTCCCCAAAACTTGCTACGGGGATGCTTGTCTCGCGCGCACGGTTTGACCGCGACGCTTTTGGGTTTCAGCAGGAGAATGAGGCTGAGTCGTATGCTGTATACGCAGCGTCCTTCCAAGGTCCGGCGACTTTTTCCCTGACGACGCGGCACACTCTTTCAACGCAGACCTACAGGCGGCCCACTGGTTTATCATACGCGCCGATACAGTCGGGTGCGATCGATATGCAAAACAGCCAGACCATCGCTCACATGGCATACGACCTCTACAACGGGCCGATATCATTAACAGCCCTTGGAAAGGTCACTCACGCCAACGTTGTGATTGATCGAGCCGCGGAAACCGGGACACTGGGCCTCATCGATAGACCCGCGGAGCGGACCGAGTTTACCTCACGGGCACATTATATTGGTATTCAATCAAGCTTCACCGCCCCTTACACCAAGGGAAGTACCCGCATCACGTTTGACATTGCCCGTATTGGCGCGTCCGACAATGTTGTGGGCCTTGCCTCCGTCATCGATGAGCTTGATTTGTTCCGTATAGAAAATGATAGACCACTTATCTTTGGTGATCGATTGTCGACCTCCCCCTGGGAAGCGCAAGGCGGCACATTTGTGGCCGCGCAAGTCGGCTATCAAAACGACCGCCTTACCATATCAGCACGGACAGCTTTAACGGCGACGGATATCGGCACCCGCAGTGTCGCCAAACTCGGGGCTCAATGGCGTTTTTAGGGCGCTGTGGTGCATGGGCGGGTTATCCACCGTTTTTCTATAGCGTCAGATCAATAAAGTACGTATACCTTGCTTGCAAAGGATCTAGGGTATCGCCTTGTGGAATAAGGGCTCATCGTCATAGGCCTTAAATGCAATGCCTTGAGGCGCGGAAGCCCCTACCGATTGGCAAACGATAACAGGTACCGCATCGGGGGCAGGCATGTTGGTATCCGAATAGGCAAGGCCGATGTGATGCCCCGTCTTCAATCGATCAAGCTGCACACGAATATGTTTCCCTGCCCACTCAGAGGATTCAGGAATAGAAACGTCAGCATAGCGCGGCATAAGCTTCACGGCGACGGTAGCAGGATCGATGAGAAACCCCGTTCCATGCAGTTTCAATGCAGCCTCTTTCGCCACCCAATAGCGGGTAAAGCGATCCAAATCGTCGCCATGGCAGCGAAGATCGTCACGTTCAGATGCTGTCAGAACAGTGTCCGCCGTTTCCGCAACAACCTGCTGGCTTTCAAGGCGCTCAATATCGAGCCCAATGGCCCCGCCATTGACCGCCATTATCGCGACGCCCACCAATTCGTTGGTGTGACTGATGCTAAAGTTCAGGGGCAGATCGACGAAAGCGGGGCGGCCATTCTCATCAACGCGTATGTTTCCCGGCTCTTCAGGATCACCAAGCCATCGCCGTGCCAACCATCGCGTTAGGAGCCGGCCCAAGAGAAACTGCCTCGCTGGGCCTGGTACTTTAAAAAGAGCGAAGCGGTTCTGTTCCTCAACGGGCAGAAGCGCAACAAGACCGCTGATATCTATCGAGGTCAATATCGCCGGGTCGGCGATCGCGATAAGTGGGCCTGTGCTCAAGAAAAAGCCTCCGCAGGGTTATACATAACCACTACGAAGGTTTTCAGAATTTGTCGCTAATGTCTAAGTGACTTCGCTTAAGCGGCTAAGCTTTATGCCGACGACGTTGGGCCACACCAAAACCCGCAATACCTGTAGCAAACAAAAGAAGTGCGCCAGGGACAGGAACTGGATCAGTGAAAGACAAGGTTGTGATGCCCACTGGCTCAGAATTAGCGGTACCGCCAAAGATGACGTAAGCGATCATTGGGTTTGCAATCGCTAGCATTCCTGTCTGATCAGACATCGTATTCCCAACACTGACGTCGAGCAAGTTATCTGAAGAATCAAAGGCTGCTAAACCAAATTCAGTGTTTGGTATGAAAGAGACCCAATCGACGGAAACCGCTGTCGTTCCACCAATGAAGTCAATACGGCCAAACATTTCTTCAATGGCATTCCCATCAAAAAAACCATTAAAGATGCCACGCCCATCACCTGGGTCGAAGTCATTGTTCGTGTCGTCATAAAATGAGAAATCAGTGAATAATACGCCGAGGCTCTGATACTCATTTGTCGCGCTCAGAAAGCCAGAAGTGAACTGGGCTTCCGTGAAGTCGATCGTTGCTGCATTTGCCGCGCCGGAAACGCAAACCATGCTCGCTAGAGCACAAATACAAGTTTTGAAGAATTTCATAAACTGTCCCCTTTTTAAAGCTAACTACACTATTCGCAGGTGCAGCACAATAGCATTAATCAACCGATGCGGACAAATATACACGCCACTGGTGCAATACCCCACCACAATTCAATCATTAGTTTTATTTTATCCGCCATCACCCTTTTTGGGCAACTGATGAGATGATCGCCTGGATCTCATCATACAAAGAGGTTTTATCAGCACTCGCCATAAAAAGGTGGTCAGCATCTTTCACAATGGTTGCTGATATCCCTTCGGTTGGCGGATCTGTTCGCAGGTCACGCCCTAGAAAGACGCTCAACTCATCAACGCTAGGGTCTCTCTCAGACAAGACAAATTGGATGATGCCACCACCATCAACAAAATTATTCAATTGTTCCTTCACCGTCTCAACGGTTTCGTCAAAGGACGGTGATGATGACGCTGGCGCGTTTTGCCCGCCGCCAAAAACGGCTGCGAGTCGACGGTAGTTGGTCTTCCCCGTAAGGAGGTTACGCCAGGATTTCAGACTGAAGGCCGATTTTTTGAAGTAACGGCTCGTCCACCCCTGACGAGCTAGATCGCTACCTGGTACGATATCTTGGGGATTGACGAGAATGATCGCATCGGCAGCGTTGGCCTTCGCCACTTGACGGGCGGCATAGGCCCCAGAACACAGACCGAACACAATAACGTGCTCAACCCCTTGACGGTTAAGGTAGCTGACTGCGTCCAAGGCCTCCGCAGCGTGAAGTGTAAGCACTGAACGCTCATCATTTGTACGCGGACTGTCGCCAATGCCAGAATGGTCAAACCGTAAGGATGTGACGCCCTGTTCTGCGAGTTGACGGGCAAAGGTAACATATAACCGTCCCGGCCCAACATGGTGGATGAGGCCTGCGTTCAAAAACACAACACCAACCCGGATATCCAACCCGGCGGGACGCGTTAAAACGCCCACAAGGTTCCCCTTTGGCCCGAATAGGACAGGCTGTTCGGTCATGACGCCCCTCCCCGAAGCAAATCGACAATCTTGGCAATGGCAGGGCCAGGCACCATGCCCTCATCGTCAGCCGCCTGCCAAAACGCATTTTGAGGAACCTCATGCCAGCGATCACGCGGACAGGCAGAGATATCCTCCGATGACGATGCAACAATGTCTGATGAGGTGTTTAATTGGAGACTGAGGGTGCTCATCTCCTCCCGCCATTGTCGCGGTATCTCCCACCCTAAAATCGCGTCCCCATAGGCGTTTAACGCACGCCCAAGAGCATCGTTCATATCGCGATGACGCGCCTCCCACTCGTTAAGAAGCGCAGCTCCCCCGCTCACCGGGTGCCAAAGACATGCTTTCCCAGCTGTCTGCATAGCAGCGGCAGAGGCGGCAAAGGCCCCGAAACGCAGGCCCAGAAAAGTAACGTCGCTAACCCCGAACACACCCGAAAAATGCTGTGCCAAGAACGCAGCCTCATCCCCCCATCGAGAGGGACCCGCCACCGGGTCTTCAGCAGAATCCCCCGTATTCGAATAATCGAACCGTATTGCCGGAATGCCAGCGCGAGCGAGTTGTACTGCACACTGACCCAATCCCCGATGGGACCGTTCGTACTCATGCCCCAAGGATGGACACAGAATAACGAGTTTTTCCACCTGCGCTCCAATCGGCACACTCGCACAGGTAAAAAGAGCTGTTCCGTTATAGTCGACATACGCCACGCGTATGTCGGCAGGGTATGAAGTCAAAGAAGGAAGATCAGGAGCCATTGGACTTACTTTGAAAGAGAGAGAGGAGCTTCTTATGCCACGGCAGCCCCCTCGCGCGTTTATCATCAGCAGGCGCAGCCTTCTGGGGAGACGCATTACCAGTGTCGTGGGTGGCGGCGATCTGCGCTATGGTTTGCTGGATAAGCTCGCCAGGCAGTAGTGTAACACTGAGCTCTTTTTCAACCCGTGCCACAACTTGCATCGATAATAAGGAGTGGCCGCCAAGATCGAAGAAGTTCTCAAAACGGCCAACCGTCGGCACCCCAAGGACAGAGGCATAAATCCCCGCTAGGTGTCGCTCAAACGCGGTCTCCGGCGCCACGACGTCACTATGGGCCTCATCCCCCAGCGCAGGCAGAGCCTTTCGATCAATCTTGTTATTCGGTGTCATCGGAAAGGCATCAAGCCAAACAAACTGACTAGGGATCATGTAGGCGGGCAGCGTTTGCGATAAAGTGGCCTTTAAAAATGTAGGCTCTGCACGGAAAGTTCCTTCGGGAACAAGATAACCGACGAAACGTTGATCCCCTGGCCGATCTTCCCGCACAACACAGATAGCCGCCCGTACATAGTCTAAGGCGGCGAGAGCTGCTTCAACCTCACCAACCTCTATCCGAAAACCGCGCAACTTCACCTGATGATCAAGCCGGCCCAGCACTTCTAAGCCACCATCGGTACGTCTACGCGCCAGATCGCCTGTGCGATAAAACGGTCCAGACCCAAGATGGGGCAAAGTCACAAACCGATCAGCGGTCATATCCGGTTGGCCTTGATATCCAAGGGAGACACCCAACCCACCGATCATCAACTCTCCCTTTGCCCCTGCCGGCACCAGCTGAAAATGAGTATCAACTATGTATAAAGACGTATTATCAATTGGTTGCCCGATCGTAATATTGTCAGCTTGGGTGATTTCACCGACAGCAGACCAAACCGTGGTCTCCGTCGGGCCATACATATTCCAAAGCGACCGAACCCGCGGTAAGATTTTCTCCGCCAATTCTTCGGGCAACGCCTCACCACCACAAAGGGCCTTCAGTGCCAATGGCTTCTCCCACCCTGCGTTCAGCATCAGGCGCCAGGTTGCTGGCGTTGCCTGCATTACGGAAACGTCCTTCTCTCCAACCATTTTGATGAGACCGGCCCCGTCGGCTGCTTCTTGGGACGAAGCGAGAATAATCTGTGCCCCCACACTGAGGGGAACGAAAATCTCCAGAACATGAATATCGAATGAAACAGTGGTCACCGCAAACAAGACATCATCCGATGTTAGGCCAGGCCTCTTCGCCATTGACTGGAGGAAGTTAACAGCCGCCTCATGGTGGACCATGACCGCTTTCGGTCGACCAGTGGACCCTGACGTATAGATCATATAGGCCAAATCATCCGACGCTGGCTGCCATGGGGGCAAGTCCCCATCGCCATGAGGGGGCAAATCATCAACCGCCAATACCGTTGACGGTGTGTCGAGCAAGCGCTCCTTTAAGGCATCAGTAGTTAGAATAATAGCGGATCCACTATCATCAATCATATAGGAGATACGATCGGCGGGAAACTCGGGATCAATGGGAACATACGCGCCACCCGCCCTCAGAATACCCAACATCGCAGGAACAAGGTTTACAGATCGATCAAGGAATAAACCAACCCGATCACCAGGGGCAAGCCCCGCGTTTAGAAGGGAGGCGGCAATAGCCTTGGACCGCGCACCCAGTTCGCCATAGCTGATGACATCATCACCGACGATGATCGCCTTTCGATCAGGGGCCCTCTCAATCGACTGCATGATTTGTCCGTGCAGCCCCATACCCTCTGGCACCTGAACGACAGGACCTTGCCCCGATCTGATAAGCATATGATGATCGTCATCAGAGAGGGCCGTGTAGCTTTGTAACGCTCTCCCAGCGTCGCGGACCACTTCACCAGCAAGACGAACAAACATCGCCGCCATCTTGTCCGCCGACGCTCGGGTGAACAGGCCGGTTGAAAACTCTAATGCGCCCGAAAAGAGCGACGTTCCATCATCATCCTGCTTCTGTACATAAAGACTAAAGTCGTACTCAGAATAGTTCGCCTGCCGCAGTCTTGGCTGAAGCGTGAGATCACCCACCCGACTTTCACCGATTACGGCGCCTAAATAGGTAAAAAGGGTTTGGAAAAGCGGCGCCCGGCTCCGATCACGTTCGGGGTTCAAGGCACGAACCAATTCATCAAAAGGCAGGTCCTGGTGCTCCGTCGCTTCTAGAACGACCGTACGCACCTCATCGACAATAGTGTGAAAGCTGGCCCCATCATCCATCGATAATCGCAGCACAACATTGTTGATAAACATGCCCACCGCTTTATCCGCATTAGCCAGGCTCCGTTGAACGAACGGCGCCCCCACCGTTTGCAGCGTTTGGCCGGACAGCTTGCGCAAAAAGACAAAGTAGATCGATAACAAGATCACAAAAGGTGTGGTGCGGTGATCACGGGCGAGGTCCAGGACGCCCGACGATGTTGTCGCATCAAGAGAGAATGAAACGCGATCGCCTGAAAAGCTTCTTTCGGTTGGGCGCGGATAATCCGTCGGCACCTCTAAAGCAGGT
>ERZ1740067.710-NODE-710-length-25476-cov-5.905393_pt1 | contig 25476 bp, 23 predicted proteins | sample MGYA00581736_ERZ1740067 | MGnify/ENA primary metagenome ERZ1740067 (study PRJEB43018, sample SAMN04849236) | marine metagenome | isolation source: floating plastic debris | place: Pacific Ocean | collected 2008-08-27 | study: EMG produced TPA metagenomics assembly... | reverse complement strand
GTTCCGCCGCGAGGGCGCTGATGTGAATCTGGTAGGCATGAACAAGGCAAGCGAGACAATCGTGGATGAACTCAGCATCAAGGATGAACCGGGTGCTCTTGAAAAGGTAATGGGCCACTAGACGCAATGTTGAAAACGATCACTTTGATTGATGGCTCGATCTATGCGCATAGCGTGTGCGATGCGGCTGCTTGGGTCTCGAAGCGGGCCAATGCCAGCGTTGAATTGCTCCACGTACTGGGGCGCCGCGAAGGCGCTACTGAGACCGCTGACTTCAGCGGCAGCATCGGACTTGGTGCGCGCACAGCATTGCTTGAAGAACTCGCCGACCTTGATGCGCAGAAGGCAAAGCTCACCCAAAAGCGCGGGCGCGTTCTTCTTGAAGATGCGAGAGAGCACATCCTCAAGTCCGGTGTGGCGGACGTGACTACATCTCTGCGGTATGGCGACCTGGCCGAGACCGTTCAGGAGCTTGAAACCGATGCTCACATGATCGTGGTAGGCAAGCGAGGTGAAGCTGCAGATTTTGCCAAGCTGCACCTTGGGTCGAACCTGGAACGTGTTGTGCGATCGACACAACGACCAATCCTGGTGGCCTCTCGCAAGTTTGAACCAGTGTCGAAACTGCTCATTGCATTTGATGGCGGCGAAAGCGCCAACAAAGCCATAGATCATATGATCCGTAGTCAGATTTTTTCGGGCATATCCTGCCATCTCCTGATGGTTGGCGATGCGGACCATGCCACCCGCGAGCAGGTCGAGGCAGCTGCCGCACAGCTTCGCGAAGCCGGATATGATGCCAGTTGTGACGTGAAGCCCGGACAACCGGAAAATGTCATTGCCGCAGAGGTTGAGGCAGGGGGCTATGAGCTTCTCGTCATGGGCGCATACGGACATTCGCGCATTCGCAACCTGATCATTGGCTCCACGACGACAGAAATGATCCGCTCTTGCATGGTTTCCATCATGTTGTACCGATAGAGCAACGATTGCTCTTAGCATGAAAAAGCCCGCTATCCATGTCGGACAGCGGGCTTTTCCTGTTCTTGCTGATGGAACGTCAGGCGGCTTTCACCCCTTCAAGGAATTCGTCCACCTGGCGGCGCAGGTTTGACGTCTGACCGGTGAGTTCTCCAACAGCGTCGACAACTTGTGATGCCGCCTTGCTGGTCTCATCGGCACCGTCATTGACACCAAGGAGTGACCGGGACACTTCATCGGTTCCGCCTGCGGCCTCCTGCACATTCCGGGCTATCTCGCCGGTGGCAGCCGACTGCTCTTCGACGGCGGATGAGATAGATGTCGAGATGCCAATCAGCTAATACACGGTCTTGGCAATGACTTCTATGGCTTCAACAGCGCCACCTGTGGCGGTTTGAATCTCACCAATGTGCTGACCGATTTCGTCTGTCGCCTTGGCTGTTTGTGTGGCGAGAGTTTTCACTTCAGACGCAACGATCGCAAACCCCTTACCGGCCTCGCCAGCACGAGCCGCCTCGATGGTGGCATTGAGCGCAAGCAGGTTCGTTTGTTCCGCTATGTCACTGATCAGGTTGACGACCTCACCGATACGATCAGCGGCCCTGGCGAGGGTGCGCACCGTTTCTTGTGTTTCGTCTGCCTGGGTTACCGCGCGGCCAGCGACACCAGAGGATTGCTCGACCTGACGGGCAATTTCCCGGATCGACGAGCTCAGTTCTTCAGCTGCAGATGCCACGGTTTGCACGTTGGCGGATGTTTCCGTTGAAGCACTTGTGGCGGTTGCTGCCTGACCGCGGGTTTGCCCGGCGATGTCAGACATTGACCCTGCTGTTGCCTGCATTTCCTCGGCGGCTCCTGCCACGCTTTGCAGTACCTGCGAAACCGTGTCGTCAAACGTTGCCGTCAGGGCATCGAGTTGTGCCGCACGCTTGAGCTGCGCTGCCTGGGCTTCAGCCTGCTCGGCCTGCAGCCGGTCCGCTTCGATCATGGAGTGCCTGAAGACAGACAGCGCTTCGGCCATCTCTCCGACTTCGTCCTTTTGGCCGGTGGCAGGGATATCTATTTCCTTGTCGCCGCCTGAAAGGCGTTGCATGGCGTTTGTGATGGCGCCGATCGGCCGGGCAATGCCGTTTCCGATGAGCCAGGCGGAAGCCGCAGCGATCATGACAGCGGCGATCACGGCGATAACGACAACCAGTACGGCATTCTGCATTGTGGCCGTCGCCAATGGTCCAAGCCGATCCTGCTCCGCTGTAGAGGCGAGAGCTAGATCGGTGGCAGCCTTCATGATTTGCGGACCGACCGCATCCAGTTCATTGGCAATCGTTGTGTTGCGTTGAACGATTGTGTCGTGGACCCGGTCAAAGGTATCCGCGTATCGAGCAGCTCCCTCCATAACTTCGCTTGAGAATTGCCTGCGCTGGGGGTTTTGCAGTTCAGTCAGCATGATGCTCGCTGCTTCAGCCATAGCGCTGAGTTCTTGCTTGACCCGCTCGAAATCTGCCTCTGCGTTGTCCACAAGATACTTCTGCACATAGAACCTCGCGAGAAGCAGGTGCTGCTGGGTCACACCGGCTCTGTAGGCCGCCTGACTGTCGCCATCGCGGGCGGCAGTTTCCATGATCCGGGTAAGCTTCAGGCGGATCTGCGGTCCAACCTCGTTAAGGCCGGACGTCACCAGCGCATCGCGCTGCGCCCGCAGGTCGACAACTTTTTCGAAAGCTAGCTCGTACTCATCAAGGTCAGTTTCAATAGACAGCAGCTGCTCGTCCTTGGCGGGGTCGGCATTGAGGTCCATGGCTAGGTCAGCCGCCGCTATAGCCCTTTTGTGCGACTCACGTACGCGCTGGGCGCTCCCTTCATCGCCTCTGATGATGAAGTCCTTCACCCCCAGGCGTGTGTCACGCATGTATGTTCCAACGGAGGTGAGCGCGTTCGACTGACGTGCCAGTTCCCGGTAGGTCTGGAACGTGTCGCTGCCGCGCAACAATTCGTAAATTGCAACGCCGCCTATGACTACCAGAAGTGTGAGAACGAGACCAAAGCCGCCAAAGGTCTTGGTCCGAATCCGAATGTCGTTGAGCCAATTCATTGAATTGCCCTCCAGTCAGCACAGCGTCCCCTCTGGCTGATCTGAATGCCTCACATCCCCAGGATGTGTGGAACTCAGTTCACACGCTAAGGTTGCATATCCGTCCTAACAGAGGTTTAATCGCGCGCGTGGAGAGCAATCGCAAAGTATTCCGCCCAAGGCGGAGTGCACGCGTGTGACGATCAGCAACACGCCGCTTTCAGGAATTCCTTGGGTTTTTGATCAGGCCCGCTGGCCACGCCACCGATCAATAACAGCGTCGATGAACTGAGCATCGCCGCGGTCTTCCTGCCAGCCCTCGGAGAAGGAGGCGCCGCTTGAGCGGGGCGAGAGGCCGTCCGGCAATCTGTCAAAGCGAACCCGCATGGGCAGTGGGACGCCTTCACCGATTGCAATGGCTTCGCCGTTGCCCATTGATGGCAGAAACTCCAACAAACTGACGGCCGCATCTGACACTGCAGCCTGGACAATCTCCTGGTCATTCTGGTTGGTCAGCCGCATGGCGAAGATAGTGCTGGTTTGAGACAGGATCGTTGGGTCAATTTCAGCCGGGCGCTGTGTGACCACACACAGGCTCACACCGTACTTGCGGCCTTCCTTCGCAATCTTTGAGATGGCCCGTTTGGTTGGCTCGAAGCCCAACGCCGGGTCGCGGGGCACATAGCGGTGCGCTTCCTCACAGACGATGGTGATTGGCACCTGTCTATCGCTCCAAAGAGCAAGGTCAAAGGCGAGGCGGCAGACCACGGATACAACCACATTGAGAATTTCCGCAGGTACGCCGGACAGGTCCATAACGGTGATCGGATGGCCATTTACAGGCACTCGGAAAATGCGGCCAATGACATCCCGCATGATGTCGCGCACTGGTAAACCACCAAACATGAAGGCGTAACGGCCATCGACGGTGACCGCTTCAATGCGGGCCTTCAAGCGCTTGTAAGGAACCAGGCTCTCGGGCTTGTCCAGCTTGCCCATCATGGTATCGAGCATCTGAATAAGGTCGGAGATGCGATAGGGGACGGGCGTGTCCACAGTTATTGAACTTGTTCCGCCGCCGGTGCTGGCCTGCGGCTTGCGTACAAGCGTGGAGGTTTCAGCAGCGCCAGACCGATAGTTCTGTTTGGCGATCGGAATTATCTCGCGCAGGACTTCCATTTCCACGCGACGTCCTGAGTCCTTGCCAAGCAGCACTTCCACAAGTTCGTCGAAGTTGAGCAACCAATAAGGCAGCTGCAGGGTGTCGGGGCCGATAACTTCTGCACAATCGCTAAATGCAGGTGCGTACTCGTTGTGCGGATCAAGCACCACAATGTGCGCGTTCTTGTGCTCTTGAAGCATGCCACGAAGGATCAATGACACAGCGCATGACTTGCCGGTGCCGGTCGTACCGACAACCGCAAAGTGTTTTGCCAGCAGATCATTTGGCAAGATGTGAGCCGGAATCTCTGAATCCTGATGGATCGATCCAATACGCACCAGCCCATGCGCATCAATATTGAAGATAATGGCCAGCTCGTCACTGGTGGCGAGGTGAACATCTGCGCCGAGTGTGGGGAACGCGGAAACACCACGCCGAAATACGCGCGCTGTTGGTGCGTCATGCGATGTGACGATCTCGCCGACCATTTCTATTTCGAGAATCTTGAGTTCATGATCATCCGCGCTGCTGGCGGGAACAGGGATGCTCAGCCCGGAAACGATGCCGATGACAATGCCTTCGCGGCTCATGATCTTGACCAAGGAGCCCATGGATGGTGCCGCGTCGCTGCTACGCCCGTTGGCGTCGCTGTCGAGAACAACAACTGCCTGTGCGCCTGAGACGGAAACGATGCGCCCGATCGGAAAGCCCACCGTTGCTGCGAGGCGAGGTTTGTTGAGCGATAGGTCAGTTAGTGTGTTGGTGTCAGACATAGAAAGATCCTTTCCCTTTAATCAAGGGCGGCCGCAGATGTGGTCAGACTGGACTTTTTGGTGCGATGAATAGGGAAGCGAATGATCGCTGTGGTTCCGGTTCCCGGCGTGCTTGAAACAGTGAAACTGGCGTCGTGAAGTTCAGCGAATGCCTTGGCGAGTGGCAGGCCCAGGCCTGTCCCCTCCTGCTGACGTGCCAGGCCGCCGTCGACCTGACGGAATGGCCGCATTGCGATCTGAATCTGTTCTGGGGTCATGCCGGCACCGGTGTCGGCGACAAAGAGTGCGACGCTTAAGCCTGCTTTACGGGCGCCAAGTGTTATGTGGCCCCCTGCTTCGGTAAATTTGATCGCGTTGCCGGCGAGATTGATGAGTGCCTGCTTCAAGCGGCGTTCGTCGCCCTCCAGCAGAGGAAGGTCATCTTCCATATCAATGGCAAGGGCTAACTCGGCGCGTTCGGCGCTCTCCGCCAACATGCTTTTGACACCGCTTAGAAGATCCGAAATTGCGACGTCCTGAAACTCCAGTTCCATACGTCCGCTTTCAATGCGTGACATATCCAGGATGTCGTTCACGACATGCAGCAGGTGGGTGCTCGCCTCGTGGATGTCGCCTGCGTAGCTCTGGTACTTTTCCCAGCTGTCTGTGTCTGATCCAAAGCGGCTTTGGTGGATGATTTCCGAAAAACCAAGGATAGCGTTCAAGGGCGTGCGCAGTTCATGGCTCATATTGGCCAGAAACTCGCTCTTGGCGCGGCTTGCTGATTCAGCCTCCCGTGAGGAAGCCACCAGTGCTAACTCCGAACGTCGTCGGTCGATCTGTGCCCCCAGCGTTGAAGCATAGGATGACAGCAGAGACTTGGGACCGGCGTTTCTCTTTGCGTTTAAGGGCATCTCGTCGACCAGAAAATCAGCGGATGATTTAATGGTAGTAAGGAAGTCCTAATGAACGCATAAAGCAAAAGACCCGGTTTTCTCTAAGACTACGGGCAGTTGTGTGCCGAAAAGCCACAATCTAACCTGACGCGTTGTTCATAAATCAGCTGATCGTCTAGACACAAATGCCTCGCAATCTACCTGCCGGAAGACATGCTTCTGCACCACTGATCGACAAGACACTGCAGATCTGGCCCGGCGGCTGGACCGCATCGTTGGCCGTCATGGTTGGCGCAGCAGTTTACATGCTGGCTCACATGCTGGTCAGGTTGCCTTTTTCTGATGTGATTGCGGTCGACTGGGTGGGGGAGACCGTCTACGCGCAGACGCTTGATTGGGGACAGACGCCCAAATATCCGCCTTTGCCTGCGTGGGCCCTGTGGTTGGTCCATCAAGTCACAGGTCCGGGCGTACTGAGCACCCTTGTGGTCAAGTATGCCGTCTTGTGGGCGGCTTTCGTTGCTTACTTTTCTGCCTCCAGGCGTGTACTTGCTCATGACGGCTGGGCAGTCCTCGCGACGCTGTCGCTTCTGCTGCTGTTTCAGGTTGCGTGGAATGCCCATGAGGGTGTGACCCATACAATATTTTTGACGCTGGCTGCTCCTTTGACGCTGCTTGCCATACTACGGGCCCGGGACGCGAAGACATCCGGCGAAGGCGTTGCCGCATATGCCCTTGTCGGACTTGCCGTAGCCATTGGAGCGCTTTCCAAGCAGGCTTACTTTGCCGGGCTCGCAGCCCTCGTTCTTGCCATGCTGCTTCAGCCGGGATATCGGCGGGTGCTGCTGTCTTGCCAAATTCTGATATCGGGCGTTGTGGCGGCTGCGTTAGCAGGTCCGCATTATGTCTGGGCGCTGACAAGCGGATTTGATTTTGGTGGGGCAGCTAGCGCGACACTGGCGCGGCCGGGGCTTGATAGCGTCACGGCGCAAGTCCTGTCAGGTCTTTGGTCAAGCATCCGGGCACCGCTTTTGTTCCTGTCGCCTCTTGTGCCGCTTGCCTTGCTGCTGATGCCACGAGCATTTGCGCCTAGAAACCTGGCTCACCCAGGCACCCATGGAGTGGCGGGAGCTGATCCCGTTCGTCTCGTGCGCGACACGTTGCTATTTGGCGTTGCGGTTCTGATTGTCCCAGTGCTGGTCGCCGGAGTGGCGCATTATGGCGAGCGCTGGATGCATCCGCTCATGTTGCTTGGGCCCATTTATCTGGTTGCGATGATCCGCGCTGTGAGGCCTACCACGTGGCAGGTCCGTGCTTTCATATGGATCATGTTTGCGCTCACGCTCATTGCCCTTGGCTGGCGCCTGGCGGGGTTTGTTGCTCCGTCGCCAGTCACTTGCGGCAAGTGCCGGCTTGAAGTGCCGTATTCGGACCTTGCCGACAGTGTGAAAGACCTCGGCTTTGCTGATGGGACCCTTCTGGCTGGTGACGAACATATCGCGGGAAACATGCGGACCTATTTTCCGCATGTTCGCGTGGTTGCCCTCAACTACGGCTACTATGATCCGCCGCAACGCGAAACGGATTTGGCGGATGCAGGCCAATGCCTCGTTGTCTGGCGTACCCGACAATCAGCAGCAACGACCGTAATCCCGCCAGCCGCATTGAGCTATGCCGGGTTGATCGGCTTGCCCGAAGAGGCGTCGGTCGAAGCCTATAGCTTGCCGCATGCGCATGGCAGTGGAGACGGTGCGAACGAAGTCTCACACTTTGCGGCAATGCTTATGCCGGGTGTTGGCCGTTGCCGGTAGCTACCGGGCCTTGGAAACGGGTTTGGGCTGGTGTGCGGTTTCGTCTGCGCCAGGTCCTGGCATTGCTTCCATATCTTTGGCGTGGATGGGTTCGCCGCAATCCGGACAGGTGAGTTGTGGCGCGATGAAGCCGCCACATGGCTTGTGCCGCGTTACCACCGGAGGACCGGCGTCTCCAGACATGTGTTTGTCACCCCAGTTGGTGATTGTAATGAGGACCGGATAAAGGTCGCGGCCTTTTGCGGTCAGCCGATACTCATACCGGGCGGGGCGTTCCTCGTAACGAACGCGATCCAGAACACCTTCTTCCACGAGCTTCTTGAGCCTTTGGGACAACACCGGGCGTGCAATCCCCAGACGCTTCTCAAAGTCATCAAACCGCCGCACACCAAGGAACAGATCCCTTAGTACAAGCATTGTCCAGCGATCTCCGATGACGGATATCGCCCTGGCAACGGAACAGGAGACTTTTGGCAGGTCGCTCCAGCGCATTGTTATGGCTCCAGCAGCTCGATTCAGTGTCAGGCGTGTGTGCAGATTTCCACACCCCGTTTTGCGCAATCTTACCTTGACGCGTTTTATTTTTGAACCCACCTTCCAGCCGGGCTTGGGCGAGTGTTTTCTGCCCATTTCCTGCGAGTTTGAACAGTCCGGGGGCACGTATGGCCATATCAACAGGTGAGAAAAATGCACAAGTGGACCCTGAAGCGGGGAATCCGGTTGTTAGGCGCGTGGACGGCAAGTGGTGTCCGACCCCCTGTGCCATGGGCCCGTTTGGCGGGCTGCATGGGGGTGTTGTATCTGGCCTCTTAAGCAGCGACATCGAAGAGGTGGGTATAGCAAATGGATGGGGGCAGCCGGTGTCGGCAACGGCCTATCTCGTGCGCCCCGCACCTCTTGAAGACTTCGAAACCAAAACCGAGATCGTCCGGGAGGGAGCGCGGCTGACAGTTGTCGAGAACAGCCTCATAGCCGGTGGCAAACTGCGCTCCAAGGTGAGCATGGCGTTCCTGCAGGACGTCCCCGTTCCTGGCATGGTTCCGCACATTGACGAGCCGAGCGATCCTGATGCCCTTACCGGATGGGATTTTCAGCCAGTTTTCACCACCCAGACATATCTATCTGCTGTTGAAGTGCGCGATGATCGTGATGCCCGCATGGTCTGGGTGCGGCCCAAGCAACCGCTGATCTCAACACCAACGCCGTTTGGTCAAACGATTGCGATTGCAGACTACGCCACATTGTTCGTAACCTACCTCGATGGGGAGCGGCCTAAGGCGGGCGGCTGGCCCAATGCGGATATCTCACTGCATCTGTCGCGTCTGCCGGAAGGCGAATGGATTGGTGTGCGACCGCGCAGCAGCTGGCATCCCAACGGGACAGGTTTCACGGAGGCGGAAATATTTGACACGCGTGGCTGGATTGGCCGCTCGGGCCAGAGCGTGGCGCTCTTGCCTCTGGCTGAAGAATAGTTGATTTCAGCGCCTAGCGAGCGACTGGCGGGAAGGGTGCGTCCGGATCACCATTTTCTTCCCTCACAGCCCTGCGATACGCCTTTGGAGATTTGTATGCCCCATAGGCTTTGAAGTCGGAGGGCTTGGCCGGCACCAGCTTGCCTTTGGTCTTCGGCAGTACTTTGTAGAGCTTGCCGTCACGCCCGATCAGCGGCAGCGGGGTGCCTCGGCGTGAGAAGACGCGGCGCATGGACGCTGACTCGTCAACGAACGCCTCAAGCTCCTCGTCGTCCTTCTCGAACAGCAATTCATAGGAAGCGATGAACTCGTCCACGAACTCTTTTTCGACGGAGGCGAGGTTCGACAGGACCCAGCACCGGTCCTCGAACGACCAGTAGTAGCCCAGGCCCACCAGTTCGCGCTGCTTGTTGAAGTAAGGGAAGAACGGAAAAGCCCGGCAGGCCAGCGTGCGGTTGTCGCGTTCGCAGAAAGCCGCGCCCTTGCACTCGATGGCTTTGCAGCTTGAATGTAGTTCATCAACAATTTCGCGGCTGGTCTTGTCGAACGGTTCAAACTTGCTCCACAGATCAGTACGGCCCTTGAGCAGTTTCCATTCTGACTTCTGAACAATCGGAATGGCGTGGCTGGTGGTACAGCAAACGGGTTCGCCACCGTTCAATGGCGCGCAGTAGCGGCCGCAATCATGGCGGGAAGCAATAGACGCGCCGAAGCGATCATAAATCTCAGCGAAGTCTTTGGCCTTGGCGGTCATGCAATGATGCTCCAGGCGGAAACGATTTGCGACTCGCCCGACTATACAGTGTCATTGCGATGAAATGATAAGGCGTATTGCCGCTATTCGTCTTACATCAGTAGCTCAAGCAGCGGTTCAGTTTACCCCGATTGCCGTTATAGCGTTTCCAGCATCCATCCCGCAGGGCGTCGCGCCAATGGGCTTCGCCGCGCAGGCAGGAATAGCGCTTGCGCTCATTGCCGCTATAGCGCTGCCAGCAGCCATCCTTCAGGGCGTTTTGCTGAATGTCCGTTAGGCCGGAAGCCCCGCCACCACCAAAGAACCCGCCGCCGGAATTGTTGTTGCCGTAGTAACCGCCCTGATTGTTGTTAGGGCCGCCATAGTACGGGTCGTTGCCATAATAGCCGTCGCGATGCTGACGGTTACCATAGCGGTTGTTGCCATACTGGTCGTGACCGTAGGGGTCGTCATCGTAGTAGCGGTCATCATACGGGTCGTTTCCGTAGTAGCCGCCCTGCTGGTTTCCGCCGCGATACTGGCCGCCGCCGAGATTGCTCATGTTCAAGCATCGGTTCAGTTTGGAACCGTTGCCCGAGTAGCGGGCGTGGCACCCATCAATAAGTGCGTTTTTCCAATGTGCCTGGCCATTGAGGCATTGATAGCGCTTGTGGTCATTGCCGGAATAGCGTTTCCAGCACCCGTCCTTAAGGGCATTGCGCTGCAGATCGCTCATGGAGGTCCGTGCGTCGCCGTATTGTGCGTGCGCTGGTGCCGTGGTGATGAGCGCTACGGCAACAGCGCCAATGGCTGCGAGGCTTGTAACAAGAAGACGGCGCATCGTGTGACCCCCGGAAATAGGTGGTGCGGTGAGTATGCGCCCGACACTAGGCGCATCAACATGACGCTAGCATGAACGAAAAAGGCCCCGGCAGATGCCGGGGCCTCTTCAGTGTTGATGCTGTTTTTCGCCTATGCAGCGGATCGCTGATCCAGCGGTACTACGTCGCGCTGTTCTTCGCCCACATAGGCAGAGAGCGGACGGATGAGCTTGTTGTCGGTCACCTGTTCCATGATGTGCGCCGTCCAGCCGGTGATGCGGCTCATGACGAAGAGCGGTGTGAACATCGGGATATCGAAACCCATCAGGTAGTAGGCGGGCCCTGCGGGGAAGTCGAGGTTCGGGTAGATGTTCTTGTCGCCGATCATGGTGTCCGCGAGGTTCTTGGACATCTCCACCCACTTCGCACCGTCCTTGATCTCAGCCATCTTGTAGAAGGCTTCCGTCATGGTCGGGACGCGGCTGTCGCCAGACTTGTAGACGCGGTGGCCGAAGCCCATGACCTTGCGCTTGGAGGCAAGGGCATCACGCAGCCACTGGGCTGCCTTCGCCGGGTCATCAATCTCGATCATCATGTGCATCACAGCTTCATTGGCACCGCCATGAAGTGGCCCCTTGAGGGCGCCGATGCCGCCGACCACTGACGAGTAGATGTCAGATGTTGTGGACGTGATCACACGGGCTGCAAAGGTTGAAGCGTTGAAGGAGTGCTCTGCATACAGGATCATCGAGATGTCGAAGCAGTCGATGACTTCCTGAGCGGGCACCTCGCCAAAGCACATATTGAAGAAGTTTTCAGAGAAGCCGAGGCTTGCGTCCGGCGCGATGGGCTCCAGGCCATTGCGGCATCGATAGTCTGCTGCGATGCAGGTCGGGATGCGGGCCAGCATCTTGACGGATTTTTCGAGGTTCGACTCGTGGCTCGCGTCTTCTGTTGTAGGGTCGTCCTGGCCAAGGAAGCTCACGGCAGTGCGGATGGTATCCATCGGGTGCGCGTTCTTGTTGAAGAGTTTGATAACTGCGAGCAAGTCATCTGAGATCGCGCGGAAGCCACGCTCTTTCTTCACCAGGTCATCGAGCTGTGCCGCGTTGGGCAGTTCGCCGTGCCACAGCAGGTAGGCTGTCTGCATGAAGTCTGCATGCTTGCACAAATCCTGCACGGCGTAGCCGCGATAGGTGAGAGAGTTGGTCTCGTGCATCACCTTGGAAACTGCGGTGGTATCGGTCACGACACCGGCAAGGCCGTATTTGATGTCTTCGGCGGGTACGTCGCTCATTTGGTTCTTACCTCCTGTTGCCGGCCACTACGGTGTGCCGCAAGACCGGTTGTCGTTCGTCTCAGACCTTGAAGTTGAAGATCGATGTGTCGAACTTGTTGTAGTCTTCGTAATTCAAAAGCTCATAGAGCCGGGCGCGGGTCTGCATGTCCGGCACGACACCTTCCTGGGTGCCTTCATCGCGGATGCGTTCAAACGCACTTTCCACGGCACCCATGGCTAGGCGCAAGCTGGTGACTGGATAGATCACCAGGTTGATGCCGAGATTCTGCATCTGTGTTGAGGTGAGCAGATCTGATTTCCCAAACTCGGTCATGTTGGCGAGGATGGGAACATCAATGCCCTTGCGGAAGGCTTCGAAGTCGCTTTCATCCTTCATGGCTTCCGGGAATATGGCATCGGCGCCTGCATCCACATATGCCTTGGCACGGTTGATGGCAGCTTCGAGGCCTTCCATGGAGCGTGCATCGGTGCGGGCCATGATGGTGAAGTTGGTGTCCTTGCGGGCTTCAACCGCTGCCTTGATGCGGCGGACCATCACTTCGGTCGGCACCACTTCCTTGTTATCGAGGTGGCCGCAGCGCTTGGGGTTCAGCTGGTCTTCCAGGTGGAAGGCCGCCAGACCCTGGTTCTCCATCTCCACCATCGTGCGATAGGAGGACATGGGCTCCCCGAAACCCGTGTCCACGTCAATCAGGCAGGGCAGGTTGGTGGAGCGGGCAATCTGGTGGCCGCGGGTGGCCACTTCAGTGAGTGTCGTCAGGCCGATATCCGGCAGGCCGAGATCAGCGGAGAGCACGGCACCGGATATGTAGATGCCGTCAAACCCCTGTTCTTCCAGCAGGCGGGCAACAAGGGGGGAGAAGGCCCCGGGGACGCGCTGAAGCGTCCCCGAGTTGATCCCGTCCTTGAAGGCCTTGCGCTTTTCAGCAGCGGTCTTCGTGACATTCAGCATTAAAAGATGCCCTTCTTGTCAGCTGTACGTTTTACTTTTGCGGCAGGCACCTGAACGTTCAGGCTGCCCAACTCGTCGGCCTTGAGCTTCGGCAGGCGCTCTGCTGTTTCGATGAAACGGTCCGCTTCGTTCTTGGTGATGATGCCATCGGTCAGCGTCATGAACTTGTTGATGTAGTGCTCACGATCGAACGGACGCGCGCCATAGGGGTGGGCATTGGCAACAGCCATCTCGTCTTCGAGCTGTGTGCCATCCTTGAAGATGATCTCGATGCGGGCACCGAATGCTTTCACCTTCGGATCACGTGAGTGGTAGCGCTCTGTCCACTTGGGATCTTCGGTCGTGCGGATCTTGTGCCACAGACGCACGGTGTCCGGGCGTGCGGCGCGCTTGGGTGCGTATGACTTCACGTGGTGCCATGCACCGTCCTGCAGGGCGACAGCGAAGATATACATGATCGAGTGGTCCAGCGTTTCACGGCTGGCTTTGGGATCCATCTTCTGCGGGTCGTTTGCGCCTGTACCAATCACGTAGTGGGTGTGGTGCGAGGTGTGGATCACGATTTCCTTGATCTTGTCGAAGTCGTCGATCTTTTCACCCATGCGGAACGCAAGGTCGATCAGGGCCTGGCTCTGGTACTCGGCAGAGTGTTCCTTCGTGTATGTCTCAAGGATCGCACGCTTGGGCTCACCCGCGATGGGAAGTGGCACGGTGTAATCGGCGGTCGGACCGTCAAGGATCCAGGCAATGACGGAGTCTTCGCCTTCATAGATCGGTGAGGGCGCGCCTTCGCCGCGCATGCAGCGGTCAACGGCTTCGATGGCGAGCTTGCCAGCGTGAGACGGGGCAAATGCCTTCCAGGATGAAATCTCACCCTTGCGCGACTGGCGCGTGGATACTGTCGTGTGCAGGGCCTGCTGGATTGACTGATAGATCGTATCTGTCGGCAGTTTCAGCATGGCGCCGATGCCGCCGGCCGCTGATGGCCCGAGATGGGCGATGTGGTCAATCTTGTGCTCGTGAAGGCAGATGCCCGTTACGAGGTCGACCTGAAGCTCGTAACCGGCTGCGAGGCCGCGGACGAGGTTCTTGCCAGTCTGGCCGGTCTGCTGGGCTACAGCGAGGATCGGCGGGATGTTGTCGCCGGGGTGCGAGTAATCTGCGGCAAGATATGTGTCGTGGAAGTCGAGTTCGCGCACAGCCGTTCCGTTGGCCCACGCCGCCCATTCCGCATGGAAGCGTTGGTTGTTCGGCATGCCGAACACAGTTGCACCATTCTTGCGCGGATGTGCCAGCGCCTGCACACGGGCTGTTGCCGGAGCATGGCGGTTGACGGAGGCAATGGCGACGGAGGCATTGTCGATCACGCGGTTGATGATCATAGCCTCGACGTCTTTTTCGACCGGCACTTTGTCAGCGCAGACTTCGGCCATCTTCCAGGCGAGTTGCTTCTCGCGCGGCAGATGCTTCTTGGACGGATAGACGCGGACTTTGTGCTTCTTCATGGGGAAGTTTCTCTCGATCGAATTGTGTTGCGATACCCATAAGGGCGGTGGGTTTAGGGGACCCGTTTTTATCAGCGCGCGTGCAAATGCGTGCGGCAACTACGCGTGCAGCCAATTTGGGCGCCACTTTGGCTTTTTCCCTTTGTGAGTCAAGCTTCTGGCGCCATTTAGCCACGTTGTTTCGGACTGCTTACACACTTGTATGCAAAACGAAAAACCCGGCTGACGCAGCGGCAACGGGGCCGTCAGCCGGGTTCATTGAACGATTGTTGTGTAGAACGCGCCTAGAACGAAACAGACGTGCCGATGTAAGCCGTTCTGGGTTCGCCCGGAAAATAGCGAAAACTGCGAAAAGCAAAGTCGGCGCGTTCTGCGAATTCCACATTGCCTAAATTCATGATGCGACCAGTGACCTGCACATTGTCGGTAACGTCGATGCGGGCACGTAGAGTAAGCACGTTGTGGCCGTCATACTCATTGATGTTGGCGGCATCCACGAAGTACTCATCGACGAACACATATTCGAGCTCTGCCCGCGCGCGGTCCATGAACTCCCAGCCAAGGCGGGCATTGCCGGTCCAGCGGGGTGCCGTATCGACATCGGTGCCTGATCGAATGGCTTCGGTTTGCTGCGCGGCATTGGTGATGGGCCGGTCAAACTCATACTGATGGACGGCGTAGGTTCCAGACACGCCGAGATCAAAGCCGAATGGCAGGTCTGCGGACCCTTCAAATTCGACGCCGCGATGGGAGGTTTCGCCATCTGTCACGTTGAAGCCATCGGCATCGCGGAAGAAGAAGTTCTCCTTCTCGGCGTAAAATGCAGCAACGGATGCTGACACCGGACCAAACTGAGACCTGGCACCGATTTCGTAGCTATCCAGCGTCTCGGAATCGATTTCGCCGACCGTCTGGTTGATCTGAAGGCGGTAGAGATCCGTTACCTGCGGTGCGCGAGCCGCGCGGGCGATGTTGGCGTAGACCTCGGTGCCATCGGTGACTTCATGAACAATGCCTAGTTTCGGAGTGACGTTGAAGAAGTCATCGGTCCGGTCGGCGGGGCGCTGGAAGCGTCCGACGGTGTTTGATGCTGTCTGGTTGTCATAGTCGTAGCGGGTCCAGTCAAACCGTACGCCTGTGGTCACACGGGTCTTGGGTGCGACCTGCCACTCGGCGTGGATGTAAGGCGCTACCACGGTCTGCGTGGCTTCGAAGTCGTAGTGAATGCCCTGGGTGAAGGTGCCGAAGGTCGGACGTGACTGCGTCTCTTTCAGGTAGCCGTTTGTGTATTCGAGATCGAGACCTGCAACGAGGGAGTGTCCACCGTCCAGATCAACGTAAAGAGCCGTCAGAGCACCGGCGCTCCAGTGACCTGTTTCTTCAAGCGACTGGTCCGGGACGAAGTGGCGCAAAAACTCCATGTCGTTGACGCGGGCGAATGGCGTCACAGACAAGGTCATGGCCGGGCTGATTTCGCGGTCCCATCGCAGGGATGTACGTAACGACCATGCATCGCGGAATGCCTCCGGGTTTGGGTTGGCGCGCGCCAGGTCGCTGTTGCGGTAGGCCTCAAACCCGCGGATGAATCCGGCGGTTTCCTGATTGAGGTTCTGCCCGGAGACTACGAATTTCAGCGTGTCATTCTCAGCTTCATGCAAGAGGCTGACTGTCGCCTTTTGTTGCCCGACGCTTGCATGTTCGCGGAAGCTTGAGTCTTCAAGCAAGGAGACGCTGGCCCGGTAGGCTGTATTGTCGGTCAGGGCGCCCGTAACATCGGCGGTGCCTTTATCGCGGTGGCCACCCGTTTCGAAGGACAGAGTCCGTTTCGCGATGAAGCTTGGGTCAGGTGTGATGACATTAATCAGTCCGTGTACGGCATTTGATCCATAAAGCGCGGAGCCAGGACCACGGACGACTTCGACCCGGTCGGCGTTTTCAAAATGCGCGTCGAACAACCCGTTCACGTTGCCCCAACCAGCCGCTCGCAGGGGGATGCCGTCTTCGAGATAGAGGAATGACCCTTGCCCGGCACCGCCCGTCAGAACCGGGGACCGTATGGAAGTGAGGTGCTCCTGGCCGTCATTCGAATGAACATAGACACCGGGGACGCGATTGAGCAGTTCCGCCGGGTTGTCCTGACTGATCAGCGTGATCTCTTCGTCTTCTAATACGGTCGTGTTACCGGCCAGTTCACTTTGGGGTTGCGGTGCTCGGGTTGCGGTGACGACGACCGGCGGCAGCTCAACAGCTTCACTGGCTCCTGCTTCCTGCGCGAAAGCAGGATGTGAGACCAGGGCGGTGGTTGTAAGCAGACCCGATAGCGCAGCTGCCGTCACCAATTGCTTTGTGGAGCGATTTTTCATGGTTTGAAGCAATATAAGCGGGCTTGAGCTGCGACAAGTGCATTGGGGATACACAGAATGCGTATCTTGAGTCAGTGTTACTTTATGCAACCCTTGCGCGAGCGATGTGGCGGCGGGCTGAATACCACTGTATTGTAGAAGACCGACAATCTGGTTCGGAACGCTTGGCGTGTTTGCAGCGATGGAGTGACTTTTGAGTTCTGTAGTTCAGTTGCGGTCTAATGTCCGATCCCGGACAAATGCCTCCGCGCAAGAGGGGCAGCAACTGGACAAACGTGATTGGGAGCGGCTGTGGGACGAGGCTCTCAAATCCAAAGACCCGCTTAGGCTCTTTGATGTGTTGGCCAACCGACTGGCTGACTTCGGATTTGATCAAGTTGCCTACGTGAACTTCCAGCACTCCGCTGAACTCATCGAGACGGCCTCCAGACAAGAGGAACCAAACGAGGAGAGTGCGGCCCGACGGACGATCACCTATGGCGACGACTGGATCGAGTTTTACGGTCGCGAAGGATACTTTGAGGACGACGTGCTTTTTGACCTTGCACTGACGAACCAGCGCCCGATTTCCTGGGACCAGGTTCAGAATTCTCTTGATCTGACGAAACGTCAGCAGGAAATCTTTGATGCAGGAGCCGACGCAGGGCACAGATATGGCGTTACCATACCGTTTCATGGGCCGGCCGGGCGGGTGGCAACGCTCTCCATATCAACGAGTGGCAGCCAGGGAGACATTCCAAGGGAACCTGTTCAGGTTTTTGCTCTGTCGGCTCAGTTTCATGCCATTTTTGACACGATTGCGAGCTCGAACGAAATCGTTCCGCCCCCACCGCGTCTGAGTGCCCGTGAATATGAGTGCCTGTCATGGGCAGCTCAGGGGAAGAGTAATCGAGACATCGCCCAGATTATTGGTGTGTCGGACCCAACCGTTCAGTTCCATATGAGCAATGTGATGAAGAAGCTGAAAGTGTCGTCACGCGATTCAGCAGTGATTGAAGCGTCTCGGGTGGGACTGCTGCGCTAACGCCAATAGATGTAGACACCGCAGTTTTGCTGATGTCTTGAATTCCCACAACCAAACGTAACTCTGCCGATTTTCCGTTCAAGGATCATTAAAATCAATCGACCGCAACTATGCAGGTGGATAGGTGGTTTTTGTTCGCATTTTAGTTCGTGCTTGGACGAACACTGCGCGTCTTGTGAGCGCGGGGGCCAGTATGAGTAAGGGAGTGAGTGGGGCCATGCAGCGAAGCGATGTAAATGCAAAAATCGAAGCCAATCGTCCAATGACCGGCGTAAACACCCCAGCCAGCTCAGCTGGTGCGTCAGGGGGTCAGGGGGCGGCTGACAGCGCGGACAAGATTCCGCTTATCCGACGTTCTCGTCACCGCGATGAACTGGAGTATGACCTTCTCAATGTCTTGCTGTGGGCGAGCAAGAATGTGCCCAGCGACATGTTCGATCAGATCTACACCTTGATCTGGAGCTTTACGCGTCTTGACGAGCAAGAGCGTGAAAAGGCTTTGGCCGACACTCGAAGTATTGGTGATGCGCGTTACGGGCCGGGTCGAGATGCTAAGAGCCCGCCGCCGCGTTAGAGCTTACCAGCCGTTGCTGAGATTTCGAGTATGGTGCTTTGTTCGTGCATCATCCCAAATTCGTCGGTCGCCACCACCGTGATGGTGTTGGCACCTACATTGATCGAAGATGGCAGGTCGACCCGGTACAAGTGGGATACTTTTTCCGCGTTCACCCACGGCTTTCGAACGGAAGCAAATCGCTCGAAAAGTTCGTGAGCTAACGGGTCAGGCTCGTTTACTCTTGCCATAGGCAAGGGATTTGTTCCGTTGACGGAAACTGTCAGTGTTGTTTTGGGGCCGCCGTCGAAAAAATTGACCAGTATGTCTGTTGATGCTGCTTGATCCGCGGTAATTCGTCCGGCTGTCAGTCCGCCGTGGCGGTAGTCCTTGAAGATCGGGGCGGCCATCTGGTGGAACTGGCTGTCGAACATGATGCGCATCTGGTGGGTGTGAGGCATGCTGGCCGGCTTGAAACGGACACTCATGTCCGCGCCATCAAATCGTGTGATGTGATATCCGTTCGGTGTGCCATCGCGTTGCATTGCCGTGGCGATACCTCTGGCATCGTTGGGGCCGGACCACCACGACCCTGAGACTGTGGTTAGCACATGGCTGTGCAGCGGCTGTGGTCCATCGAAGCCATCTTCCGGCCCAAAATAATGGTGCTCTGTCGTATGCGTATGTCCGTGCGCAGCGTACACAGTGTGGCCACTCAAGACCTTGAACAAATCTTCCTTGTTTAAGGTATTCATAGCTGGTCGGCTGGGGTCTTGGTATGTCCGCAAAGGGATATGATGAAGGATGACAATCCGTTCCCCCTTCGCGACATTTTCCACATAGCTTTCGATGAACGTCAGTGCGTCGCTCGATATGTGGCCTTCATACATTCCGTTGCCGCGATAGGTTGGCTCGTCGCGGCCTGCGTCAAATCCCTTGTAGTCCACATTGTCGATCGCGATGAAATGCACGTCGCCGTAAGCCCAGGCATATGTCGGCGGACCAATGAGACGTTTGTACGATTCAAGTGAATGCTTGTCGTCGGGGCTCAGGAAGTTGAGTTCATGGTTGCCGGGGACATTGTAAACCGGGATACCCATCTGACTCATAACCGCATTGTAGCGCGGGAAAAGGGCCAGGTCGTCGAACATGATGTCTCCCACGGTGACGGCAAATGCGGCACTGGTTCCGATCAGTTCTGCCACGACGTCGTCTCGGATAAAGTCAATTTCCACATCAGATTGCGGCTGGGTATCCGCAAACAGGATGACTTCAAACGGCCCTTCTTCATCCTGAGCGGTAAGGCCGAAATCAATTGAAGCCGGCAGCGGGCCGGTCGGTTCAATGCCCGGATAGCGCAGAACAATCTCTTGTGGTGTGCCGTTGGGGCTGTGGATGTAGTGAAACTGCGGAAGTTGATTGCCGTCCACAGGCGTCATGTAGCCGGTTGGCTTGATAACAAAGAGGACATCTCCTTGGGCGACTTGAATGCTGTAGCGCCCATCAGACTCCGTTTTTGCTATCTCGCGACCGTTGGAGACCATAATGCCCCCGAGCCCGGCTTCACCATCGTCACGTTGCGCGTTTGAGTTTGCATCTTCGTAAACGAAGCCGTTCGCGGTTTCGGCAGCCGCAGTTGCTGCTTGAAAAAGGGCCACTGCAAAAACGATGGCTGCTGCTGTGGTGCCTGCGATGTACGCCATGCGGGGCATGCGATGTCTCCGACGGGGTGTGAAAAAATCGCAGCCAGTAATGACGGCTTCATATAACGGGACGGTGACAACAAGTGCGGCACACCCGCGCGTCGCGGCTTAGAAGCTCGTCCAAAGGGAAAGGAAGGCACCGGATTCGCGCACGGTCCGCATCCCCGACAGGGTTCTCACGCCACCAAACTCAATGTGCTTGCCACTTTCGAATTGCCACCGGACAGACAATTGCACTTTCTGAGATATGAAGTGCTGGAAGGGCGGGCGCGCTTCGCCCACCGTCAGGACGGTGAAAGACTGGGTTGTAAGTGTCCAGTCTGGGTTCACATGCACCCCGTAGGTCATGTCCAGACGGATCTCATCAGGCGCCCCGCCGCCGCGATGACGGTAGGCAAGCTGGCTGTCCCCAAAGTCCGGCCATCCAAGAAGCGTTCCGGGAACGCCATTGAGAAGCCGGACGTCAATATCTGTATGGCCGGATGTTATGAGCGGGTTATTTTGATCGTGCTCGCGCATTGGTAAAATGAGACTGACCTGGCCGGACAGAACCGACTGGTCTTCCTCGAACACGTGTAGACGCGCCCGGGCGCCGGTCTCGATCGTTGCAAGCCCGGTTCTACGCTGGGAGCCCACAATCGTATGCTGAAGTGTCGGCTTGGCCAGCAGAGTAACGGTCTCTCGCCACCCATATTCGACATGTGCCTCGATCTCTGTTTTTTCGAAGTCTGCATCGCCGACGACCTGGCCTCCGGGTCCAAAGGCATTGGGTGCAGTTGTTGTGGTGATGCGGCTTATGAGTGTGGTTTGTGCCTGGGGTTGGGGCCAGGCGCCTGCCCGGCTCGCAGATATGCTTCCTGCGGTGAACACGACGGCGTAGAGGGTGACCGTCATGGCTCGTCGTGTTCGGTTTTGTACGGTTCGCGTATGCCGCATGCCCCAAACACGCTCCAAATTCATCTTTTGCGTGTATAAGGTAGCAGAACCTGTTGCGGTGGCGAGTCGAATGTGTTGTCGGGCAGGTATGCCTTCTAGAACGGTGCCGACTTGCTGCGTGCGCTCGCGAATTTGACGGCGGCATAGAGCAGTCCGCCGGATGCTATGCCCACACAGTTGGCAAGCATGTCCTCAACTGAAGCAGAGCGGCCAGGCACGAAGTGCTGCACGCCTTCGATTGTCAGGCCAAGTGCAAATGCCAACAGGAGTCCGCCCCAAGGTTTATGGGGAAGGCTGACCGCAAAGAAAAAGCCAATGATAAGAAAAGCACCGCCGTGGAATAGAAACTGAAGCTCCTCCGGCGGTCCGCCGTATGGCATGAGAGCCATTGTGAGGGCGGTAGCTGATGCTGTCACGGCCAGGACCAGAGCAAATGTTTGAGTAAGGCTCGGCAAGCAAATGTCTTTCGGATTGAGCCAACAATTGTGTGCATTGGCTGCTACATTGGTCATGTGGGCAGGCCCGACTTGCGTCGGCCTTCGATACACCATGACTGCACATTCCTGTCTGCTGGTTAACGAGCTGTCGATCGGCCCGCAAACCATCCCGTAAACCGGCCCACAGAATGAACACAAATGCGTTAGCTCAGTGTGACTTTTCCGAGGTGTCTTGTGATTGGGAATCGTTGGGGACTGAGGCCATTCTTTCCCCATCGAACAAAGGGCGCGCCTGGGACCCTTCGAGGCAGGCGCTGGCAAAGGGAATACAGCTCATGACCTATTCTTCCAATAATGCGTCTGTCTCACGGTTCTCCGTGAATGTAGTGTTTTCGGTGTTGATACTTCTGGCGGCCGTGATTTTGGCGGCCCCGGCCCAGGCGGCAAAAGACCCGGTCTATACGGGTCTCTTCAGCAGCGTTGCCGTGAGCGGCCATGACCCGGTTGCCTACTTCCGCGAAGGCAAACCTGTTGAAGGCTCTTCGGACTTTGAAGCCGAGTACGAAGGCTACACCTACCGCTTTTCAAACCAGGCTAACCTTGACGACTTCGTGGCTGATCCTGCGGCCTATGCCCCACAATATGGTGGCTATTGTGCCTGGGCGGTGTCACAGGGCTATACCGCGTCGGCTGACCCGGACAACTGGACCATCGTTGATGGCAAGCTTTACCTGAACTTCAATGATGACGTGCAAGCCACATGGGAAACCGATATCCCCGGTTTCATTGAAAAGGCCGACACCAACTGGCCGACGGTTCTTCAGTAGGGCACCAACCCTACGCCCCATAGTGGGCGCGCTAACGAATTCGGCATGTTGTCCCCGGTTTATGTTGCGGGGAGAACATGCCGGTCGTATCTCTTGGCCATGCTAAAGCAGGCTTTCTCCAGATTGAAGTCCGTTGTCCGCCCTGTCGGGCGCCCACCAGCTGCGGTGCCGGATGGCACGCGGGTGTATGCCATTGGCGACATCCACGGGCGGGCGGACCTGCTTGATCAATTGCATGCAAAGATCCTGGAGGACGCGCAAACCTCAAACGCGTCGCGGCGGGTGATTGTGTATCTGGGCGACTATGTGGATCGCGGGCTCGACAGCAAGGGCGTGATCGACCGGCTTCTGGCCGATCCTTTGCCGGGCTTTGAGAGGGTTTTCCTCAAGGGCAATCACGAGGATGCCTTCCTCAAATTCTTCGCCGAACCTGAGTTTGGCCGCGACTGGAAGTATTACGGGGGCCTTGAGACGCTGATGAGCTATGGCGTCAAGGCTCTCCCACTCAAGGATGAGCCGGAGGCCTTTGTGGCGGCGCGGGATGAATTGGCCAGCAACTTCCCGGTCGCCCACCTAGACTTTCTGGGCAATCTTCGTCTCTGGCACGAGGAAGGCGACTTCTACTTTGCCCATGCGGGTGTACGTCCCGGTCGCCCGCTTGAACAGCAGACCGGGCAGGATTTGATGTGGATTCGGGATGATTTCCTCTCCAGCGACATGGATTTTGGCAAAGTCATTGTGCATGGTCATACCCCGGAGGAGCAGCCGGTCCAGCGCGCTAACAGAATTGGCATTGATACGGGGGCCTACATCACCGGCATCCTGACCTGCGCCGTGCTTGAGGAATCTGACTGCCGGTTCATCCAAATTGGGGCGTAAGGGCGCAATCTGGGATGATGTGGCGCAGATGTGGCTGCCCCAGCACAATGGCCATGGAAATTAACTCTCTAGCGCCTAACCCCTTGAGTTGTGCGCTGCAAGAAGGCTAATGTTTCCCTAATATTTTTGTTGTGGGAGGCTGGACCCATGCGTCGCCTGTTATTTGTAGTTATCGCGTCCGTTGCAGCGTCAATGGTTGCCATTTCTGGAGCGTCTGCTCAGGGCGTTGTTGAACCCGGCGGCGGACCCGTCGGTTTAGGTGGTTTTGGTGGTGCTGCTGCTGCTGGTGATGGTGGTGTTGCCATCCTTGGTAATCAGGATCCTGTTGAGGGTATTTCTGTAGACTTGCCGGAAGGTGAATCCGCTCAAATTCTGATCAATGGTGTCCTGACCACTGTCACAGACGGTTTTGTCATTCCTGATGGGGCGGATGTGTCTTTTCCCTCCGGCAATACGGGATCTGTTTCGCTCTCGTTTGCTGATGGCACAACAGTCGATTTGACGCCTGGTTCTGAGGTCTCCGTGAGCACCTCCTCCGATGGTACCCCGACGGTGGAAGTTGCCAGCGGTGATGTTTCTGTGGATGCAGGGACCGGCGGTTCCGTGAGTGTGACGACGCCTGATGGGACGACCGCAACAGGTGACGAAATCTCTGTCGCCGTTAGCGACGATGGTACGTCCACTATCGAAAATGACGGCAGCACTCCGATTACTGTGGCTTCCGAAGATGGCGGTACCCAGACGGTTGACGCCGGGGACTCAACAACGACGACAGGTACAACCACCGCGGTGGTGACACCAACGCCGACGCCGACAGTTGTGGAAGAAGAAGAAGAAGTGGAGGTCGCGACAACGACCGTGACCGAGAACGCCTTGCAGGACACTGGAGACGGGAGCCCGCAGCTTCCATAGCCGGTCCCGCTTTCTTCTGCTGCAGATTTGGAAAGGCCCCGTTTGCGGGGCCTTTCTTGTTGGTGCATCGACATAGCCGCTCGGCGGGATTAGAGGCGGGCCTTCATGTTCCATTCAGGTGGGGACGCCATTATTGTAGCCAGTGTCGCGAGAGGGTTTCGACATTGCTGCACCGCAACCACTTTGTTTGATCCGGAGTTCCCAGATGATGTTTCGCGTGTTTCTGAAGGCGTTTCACGGCCTTTTGGGCCTTGTTTTGTTGGCAGTGGCCCTCTCTGTCGCAGCGGTCGCCGGGGCGTCCGCTCAATCTGCAGCTGACTCGCGTGATCTCGTTTACAAGCTGGGGACTGGCGATCGGGTCCGGGTCATCGTTTTCAATGAAGAGGATTTATCCGGCGAGTTCGAGGTAGACAGTACTGGCAGCGTTGCATTGCCGCTAATCGGCAACACGTCTGCGCGTGGGTTGACCTTACGCGAGTTTGAGACCGCCATTGCCGATGCCTTGCGGGACGGATATCTGAAAGACCCGCGGGTGAACGTGGAGGTTCTCAATTTCAGGCCGTTTTACATTATCGGTGAGGTGGAAAATGGCGGCGAATATGATTTCGTACCTGAAATGACGGTCCTCAATGCCGTCGCACTGGCAGGTGGATACACCTACAGGGCAGATGATCGCCGGGTTTATGTCACCAAAGCCGGAACCAACGCGGAAATTGAGCATAGAATGGAATCAGCCATCAAGGTTCTGCCGGGCGACATCATTCGCGTCCCCGAGCGCTTCTTCTAAAGCGCGGGTCTGCCGCACACCCGTATCGCATCGCACCATGTTGCTGCAATGCAACGCAAACGGTCTTGGATTCAACTAATCACCCGTCCCGTGCGGTTAAACCTAGAGAAGTCTGAGGCTTTTGCGTAGTTTAGCGTGTAACTGTCATCTATGTGACAGTTACACGCCTTATGCTGCTCAGCTGAGGGTGGATTTGCCGCGCTGTGCTGAAAATTGGGGACCTGAGATTATGCCGCGTCTTTTGAGAACTGGTATTGCCGTCGGACTTGGCTGCGTCTTGGCGACCGCTGCCGCTGCCCAGGATGCGCAGCGCGGTGTCGGCGTCGCGGACCGCGAGCGCCCTGAATACGATCCCGTGGGCATCCGCGCCGGGGGGTTCATTATTTATCCGGCCACAACGGCGTCGGTAGAATTTACCGACAACCTCTTCAACGCTCCAACGAATGAAGAAGATGACACGGTTTTCGCCATTTCGCCCGAGCTTCTTGTTGAGACCCAGTGGAGCCGTCATGCGCTCAACTTTGAAGCGGGACTGACCTCGAACTTCCACTCCAACAACGACAGTGATGATGTCACCGAATACAATGTGGGCGTCGATG
>ERZ1740067.709-NODE-709-length-25494-cov-7.523291_pt1 | contig 25494 bp, 11 predicted proteins | sample MGYA00581736_ERZ1740067 | MGnify/ENA primary metagenome ERZ1740067 (study PRJEB43018, sample SAMN04849236) | marine metagenome | isolation source: floating plastic debris | place: Pacific Ocean | collected 2008-08-27 | study: EMG produced TPA metagenomics assembly... | reverse complement strand
TTGCTCGTACTGGTCAAATTGTTTATCCTATCCTTCGTTACCTCATTGTGAAAACTCGCAGTGGATTGCTGAAGGGAGATGCTGCTATTTTTGAACGGCTGATTGAGAAGGTGGAAGAAATCAACCGCAGTACTCGCTCGGGAGAAAGTCAGCTGAAGCTCTACGATTCTGAGAAAGAGGCTCAGTATTTTGCAGAGAAAGGGTTGCTAGCGGGCGATAAAGATGTGCTGGATCATTCTATGGCTAACAGCACTGAGGCTAATGATTTAGAGATGACCATCTCAGCAGGCAATCTGAAAGCAAATGACGACTTGCTGGCTTTGTTAGGCATCGGCGGTAGCGAAGATTCTGCTGTAGAAGAACCAGAACAGGTTGCACTCCCGATCCATTCTGAAAGCGCTAATCCACTCAATCGGATTCGTTTTTATCAAGATATGGACTTTCTAAAAGAGGCTTACGATCTGCTCAAAGAGTCCAATCGCGATTATCAGCCTTTGGATGATTCAGGACCAATGGTGACGATAACGGCTCCGGCGGATTTGAAAAGACGTTTGGGGGAAGAGTCCACTCAAAAAGGTGGTGTGATTTTTGGTGCGACGGCGATTCCGACTGAGGCTTGGCCAAAGTATGACCAGTTTCGACTGACGGCGGATGTGGAGCGGGTCAAGTTGGCGATTGAGGCGGCTCGTAATACGTCGGGTTACTGGTCTCAGGAAATGCTGTGTAGTGAGACTCATCCCATCATGCAATGGCTGGTGGAACGATTGCTGATGGAGTATGAGCAAGGGGAGGCCCCTATTATTACCTCTAAGCATTTACCGGAGAAGGAGCTGGCGTTTTGCTTTATTGGGCAGGTGCCTTCAAAGGTAGGAACTCCTTTGGTGGTGAACGCTCATGCGGTGCGGATAAGGCCGGGGGGCAGTAGTCAGATTATGGCATTAGCAGAGATGCTGGCTGAGGCTGGCTTTAAAGAGTTGGCAAATGTGGATCGGCCTGCGCAAACTACGGCTGGTCAGCTACTGCTCTCAGCGGCGGTTGAGGTTAGTCTGGACTATCTAAAAGGGTTGGAAGAGACTCGGCAGAAAAGCATGATGCCCTTGCTACGCCAGGAAGAGCGGCGGCTTAAGCAATGGAAGCGAAAGCGGAGAGAGCTGATTGCTGAACGCATTTCTGGGTTGGATCCTGATAGCCGTACGGTGAAGCGTTTGCAGCAGGAGCGAGAGGATATGGAAAAGTATATTCAGTCGCGGCAGGCTGAATGGCGAGATATGCATTTGTTGCCGGGCGAGTCTCCGATTACTCGGTTGGTGTTGGTGATTGAGGGAGTATCGTAATGCCTTTAGATTCTGCGATTCAAAATGTAGGAGAGTATTATTCGTCTCATTATTTAGATACTTCTTTCGTAAAGGAGAAGGGTGCGAAGGCGATCATTAAACAGTGGAAGGAACAGGGGGTAAATGCTTCGCCTCGGCGACTGGCAAAGCTAGGTCAGCGATACTTTAAGGCGAAAGCGAAAGCGCTAGAGGAGAAGGATTGGAAACGTCGCAGGGGCGATGAACTGGCTAGTTGGCATAGCTATGTGTTGCAAGCGTTAGGCTATGACGGGCTTCAGCCGATGGACTGGCCGGTGGAAGGTGGGAAAACGCATATTCCAACGCTGGGAATGTTGAGTCGGTTTGGACAACCTTGGCTGGTGGTATGCAGTGCGGATTTTTGCCTGCCGGATGGGAGTTTGCCGGAGCAGTGGCCAAGTGAAGACCCGTTGGATAGCGTCCCGACTAAGACACAGCTGGTTAAGGCTGATCATGCTCTATTCCAGAGAGACTGGAATCGTTCAATTGGAGAATTGTTTAAGGCAGAGGATCGGCCCCGATGGGTGATGCTGTTGGGCGGCAGTCGGATTCTGTTGATTGATAGTCGGACTTTTGCGAATGGTCGTTGGTTAGCCTTTGACCTAGATGAGGCTTTTGGACGGAAGGAGAAAAAGACATTCGAGCAGATTGCGACGTTTTTATCTCGGGAAACGCTAGCTCCTGAGAGTGAATCAGCAACGTTGATTCATGACACTTTGGAGGAGAACAGCCATAAGCTGGCTCATGGGGTAACGGAGGGTTTGCAGGCAGCGGTGAGGGAGGCGATTGAGCTGCTGGCGAATGAGTGGGTGGCTGATCGGCGGCGAAGAAAGCGATCGCTCTTCACAGTCTCTGCTAAAGAGTTGAAGCTACAAGATACTGAGGATGGGACGACGCTGGATGTGACGGCGGAGCAGTTGCGTCATGAGGCTTTGACCTATGTATATCGGCTTATTTTTTGTTTTTATGCAGAGGCGCACGGGGCAGAGTTAGGCATATTACCGATTAATGATGATGCGTATCGGCTGGGCTATAGCCTGGAGGCGCTGCGCGATTTGGAGTTGGTGCCTCTATCGGAACGGGCGATGGCAGGCACTTATTTTCATGAGCACTTGTCTCATTTATTTACGCTGATTCATCAGGGGTTCCATCCTCAGCAAGTAGAAGATAATCCTGATCAGTTTCAGCTGGCGCTAGAAGAAACTACGAGAGCTTTTGTGATGCCGCCTTTGACGGCGACATTGTTTGATCCAAAGGCGACGCCATTGTTGAGTCAGGCGAGTTTGACTAATCAGTGCTTGCAGCAGGTGATTAAGTGCCTTTCGCTGAGCTATGACAAGAAGACTAAAACGACTGGACGGGTGAGCTATGCCGCATTGGGAATTAACCAATTGGGCGCAGTGTATGAGGGATTGCTATCTTTCTCGGGGATGTTTGCCGATCAGGATTTGATCCAGGTGAAACGAGCGAAGGATGATTTTGGGAAGACGAAAACGCAGACTTGGTTTGTTCCGCAGGAGCGGGCACCGGAGTTTGAAGAAGAAGAGGTAGAACGACTGCCCAGTGGGAAACCGAGAATTTATCCGAAAGGTTCGTTTATTTTGCATCTGTCGGGATTAGATCGGGAGCGGAGTGCGTCCTACTATACGCCAGAAGTGTTGACGAAGTGCTTGGTGGAGGAGACGTTGCGGCCTTTACTCAAGGACTATACGCCAGCGGATGCGGATAAGATTTTGATGCTGACGGTGTGTGAGCCTGCCATGGGAAGTGGGGCTTTTTTGAATGAGGCGGCAAACCAGTTGGCAGAGAAGTATTTGGAGCTAAAGCAGCAGCAGCTTGCTCCAGAGGGTAAGTCAATTGATCCGGTGGATTATCCGAATGAGTTGCGGCGGGTGCGCCACTACATTACGACGCGGAATCTGTATGGGGTGGATTTGAACTCGACGGCGGTGGAGTTGGGGGCGTTGTCGTTGTGGCTGAATACGATGCATCGGGTGCGGGTGGTAGAGGCACCAGCAGAAGAGGGTAAAGAAGAGACGGTTCGCTATGTGCGGGGGGCGACGCCTTGGTTTGGGTTGCGGTTGCGGGCAGGGAATAGTCTGATCGGTGCGCGGCGGGCAGTGTGGACAAAGGCACAGTTGTTGGCGGGGGTACACCTGAATAGTGGTGATGAGGCGGTGGAACCGAGGCAGCTAGAGCCGGGGGAGGCCAGAGGGAAAGATGAGGTTTATCATTATTTGGTGTTTGACCCAGATATGGTGCCGACGGCTAAGGATAGGCTGGTGCGGCAATCTCAGGAAGAGAACTCGGATAAGGCGAAGGATTGGTTGAAGCGGCAGGTGAAGGTGAACTGGACGAAGCCGGAGATAAATTTGGCGCTGTCGGTGAGTATGCTGATTGATAGTCATGAGCAGAGCTATGTGCAAAATCGGTTGGCGGCGTTAGAGAAGACGAAATGTCCGGTGAGTGTGTGGCCCCAGCCGGTTGTGGAGGAAGCTGGGCCTAGTTTGCAAGTGCAAGAGCAGATAAAGGCTTCGTTGGAGGTGACGTCAGGGAGTTTTCAGCGGTTGAAGTTGTTGATGGATTCCTGGTGCGGATTATTTTTCTGGCCGTTGAATGAGGTGGAGGCATTACCAAGGCGAGAGGATTTCTTGGAAGCAGCGCAGACTCTCTTAGGGCAGGAAAAGGATTTGGGCCTGAAGGTGGTGCGATTGAATTTCGATGGAGCAGAATTATTGAAGGCAACGGCAACAGATGAGTTGGATGTTGAGGCGTTGATATCGGCAGTGCCTTGGTACCGAGTGAGTCGAGAGATTGCCTCAAAAACGCAGTTTAATCATTGGGAATTATCATTTCCAGAGATTTTAGGACAAGATGCTAGTCCCTTAAGAGGGTTCGATTTGATTTTGGGAAATCCACCGTGGATTAAGGTAAGTTGGACGGATGCGCCATTATTATGTGACTTTGATCCACTTCTGGGAGTTAGGGATGCTCGCAGTGCAGATTTTAATCGAGAGCGTCCGAAACTTATTGATTCATTCCAACGAAAAAAAGAATATCTAAATGCTCAACTAAGTAGTCTCGGCCTAATAGCATTCTTGAAATGTCACCGCATGTATAAACCTTTAAGAGGTAGTCAAACTAACCTTTACAAAAACTTTGTAAGAATCAGCTGGTGGTTGTTAGCACAAAAGGGATATGGAGGTTTACTGCATCAAGAGAACCCTTATGATGATGCAAATGGAGAAATCCTTAGGAAGGCTTATTATCCCCGACTAGAGGGCCATTATCAGTTTATAAACGAATTGAATCTGTTTAAAGACATTGACCACCACAATAAATTTAGTATTAACGTTTTTCGTAGTTATGAAGGAGAAGTGGATTTTGAGAATCTTTCTAATCTCTATACTCCAAAAACAATTACTTCCTGCCGTACTCATATCAATTCAGCAGAGCCAATCCCTGGTGTTAAAGATAACAGTGGAAACTGGGAGTCTTCAGGGCATTGTGATCGCATAATACAGGTGACAGACAAGGTACTAAGATTTTTTCACGAACTACTTGAGCCCTTCAAACCAACTACTATAGGTATAAGGCTCCCCCCTATCCATTCACAACAGATTCTAATAATTGTCGATAAAATCAACAAGTCTCCTAAGTGGCTAAATTCACTTGATGAACCAGTCTTTTCAACAGAATTTTTCCATGAATCGAATGACCAAAAGAGTGGAGTAATAACTAGACAAAACAAACCAAGTTATCAAGGCGCTACAGTTGACAAGATAGTTTTCTGTGGGCCACATATATATGCAGGTAATCCGTTAAATAAAATCCCTAGAAGTAATTGTAAAAACAAAAATGCTTATGACGACATTGACTTACTAGACATTAGTGAAGATTTTCTACCTAAGAGCATATATCATCCCGGAGATTCAAACTTTAATGTAGAGGCCTACGAAAAAGCAATACCAACCTTGCAGGATGGTACTCTTGCAACTCAAGGTTTTAGATGCGTAAATAGGAAAATGGCTGTTGCAAATAATGAGAGAACATTAATGACAGCTATAATCCCGCCAGCATCGACTCATATTTATAGTCTTCACTCTATTCTAATCAAGAACAATATTCAGGAGCTAGTAGAATTCTCTGCTTTTACAAGCTCCATCATTGCAGACTTCATAATCAGAATTTCTGGCCGAACTAATATACTCGCTTCTGATCTGAAAACTCTGCCTAAAATATTTTCTCCATGGATACTGCCTGTTCTACACCGTGGCCTTCGTCTCAATGCTCTTACTAGCCACTACAAAGAGCTTTGGGTCGCTATTTCTCCTGCTGAAATCATTCGAGAGCAATGGGCCTCAGAGAGTGAGATTCTTCAAAAATCAGTAGCAGCCTGGAATAGTCAGGAATCAGAAGCCGGAACCCAAGACACAAACACCTTTACCCACCCAATCAAAACCTACCCTTATGAAGTCCCTTGGTCTGCCCTCGCCCCACACAAATGGTCCTGGCATTCCCCCCTCCGTAGCGACTATGCCCGCCGTCAGGCCCTCCTCGAAATCGACGTCCTCGTTTCCCTCGCCCTGGGCCTCACCCTCGACGAACTCCAACTCATCTACCGTGCCCAATTTCCCGTCATGCGCCAATACGAAATCGCCGACGAATATGATGCCCACGGCATTCTCATCCCCAGCACCAACCGCAAAGCCGCAGGCGGCAAAGAAGTCCGCGCTGCCCGCAAAGACTGGGACGACGAATCTCCTCTAACCGTCAGCTGGCAAATCGACGACGGCAACCAAACCGTCACCAAAACCTTCTACCCGCCCTTCACCCGTGTTGACCGTGAAGCCGACTACGAATACGCCTACGAATTTTTCAAAGCTAAATATGGGATGAAGCAGGTGTAGGCCACCCATACAACAAGCAATGATACGTATCAATAAGCAACGCCTTCAACTTTGACATTCAAGTGCCAGGACTCACATATCGCTAAAACGCGATGTTCTATTGTATGTGTATATGTACGCCCCCTAAAAACTCATGTTTTTGAGGAATATCTACCTATGTCAATGTCCACAAAGCTTATACGCCTCGAAGACGGCTCACTCATAGAAGTAGAAGCCACAGTCGATGAAGCTGAGCAGATCGCAGGTGGCTCCGCAGCCGAGCGAGTCCACTCCACATTCGATAAAATTGCTCCCCTGCTAAAAAAGGTCTGTATGCCTATTGCCAACACCTGGAAAGAACTCAACCAGGATATGTACGTTGACCAAGCTGAAGTGGAAATCGGCTTGAGCTTTGAAAGTGAAGGCAATGTCTATGTCACAAAAGCGAAAGCAGGTGCAAATCTGAAAATTAAGCTTGTAATGAAGCAAAAAACTGAAGACAGCTAATTTAGCTTGTCTAGTAACTTAATTGATAGAAACCTGTCCCAACTCAAATCAAAAGCCAAATACTGGAGTAATTCCTTGATTATGAGTAACTCAATAAGTCTAGCGAGGGTTAAAAAGCGATGAATAAAGGAAACGATGCGCTGAAAGAGCCAAAATTAAAATCATCGATCGCACTGGTTGAGAGCAGCAAAGTCGATAGCAGCGATTTTGGTAGTGGTTTTCTGATTCACAGAGATAAAAAAGCTACCTACTGGCTTACTTGTGCGCATGTGGTTAATGCAATAGGTGCAGAAGACAGAATCCGTGTCGGCAAACTACCAGCAGAATTAGTAGGACTTACAAAGCAAGACTTGTCTTCGCTTAAAGACAGCTTTGACTTGGCCATTCTCAAAGTAGAAGGCCTGTTCAAAAAGAAGCCTGTTCAACTGGGAAAACCCATCGTCCGAGATCTTCGATTTCAAACTCTAGGGCACTTCCAAAACACAAAAACTAAGCAGCTATATCTGCGAGAAGTTTCAGGTAGCCTGCATGTAGACTCCCTAAATTTGGTGGCTCGTGAAAGCTATGCATGGGTCTTAGATTTAAAGATGGATGAAAAGTTTTTGCTACAGCCTGGCTATAGCGGTTCTCCAGTTTTCATCCCCTATACCAGACAGGTCATTGGCGTTGTAGAGCAGCGTAAGGATTCTGGAAAAAAGGGGAAAGCCATAGCTGTAGATGCAGCTAATAGCATTTTTCGAAAAGTACCAGAGCTAAAGCATATGTTGCGCAGTCAAACATCACAGAACTCTTCTAGTCACCGCATGGCAAAGTTTGCTATGGACGTCATAGAGTATCCGCTCCGGTTAGTAATTGGGTCACAGGTTAGAGCTGCGTTGGATTGGCTTCTCCAAGAAGGGTTCAGTAATTTAGCCGCAAAGGCGAGCAATTATGCAAGGGAAAACTCGAACGCACTGAACGCTGAACTTCAGCAATTCTCTGAAGAAGACAGAGAAAAAGTATTCACCGAGTTCCAATGGGAAATTGAGAAGTACTTAGAGAGAATCTACAGTTCATTGCTGACAGACAGCCAAGATTTATTAGAAAAGAACATAGTCAGACCCACACTATCATCGGCTGCATACGAGAGCGCTTTTGTCTACATAAGGAACTCAATTCCTGACTATATTTCAGAGAAAGCATCAAATAAAATAAACAGATATGTTGCAGTCTTAATTGAATATCTCTATTCTGACAGCTGACTACTTCACTTTGTTAACTGATCGACTATTTTCTTTTATAGTTCTTATTCATTAAGTGTTTTGTGCGCGTACCTCTTCCTCTCACTTGTTGTCTATGCAAGAAATTTTGCAACGCCTTATAAGCCATACGCAGCAGGGAAATTATTAAAACAGCTGCCAATGCCCAAAGCCACCAAGCTGTTACCTCGTGAAACATCACCTACCTTCCAATCAAACTTCTATGACCTTCTACAAGTCACAAAACATCTATCAGGATTGATATGTTGTCAATCAAACACTTTATTCAATTGAAGATTTGATAAGAAAGTAGGTAGAGATCAAAATGCTACAAGGGCAAATAACTATGTGTAATTCTATTTTTGTCTAGAAGCCCCCCTTTTCGTGTAAGTGCGCCGATACTGTCTTTCTTCATCTTGTTTTTTATTCAGCAGGAGCTTATACAAACTTCTAAGTGGATTGATCATGAGGGCTTATGCGAATAGTTCGCATGTACTTATAGAACACATGAACTATATTAGTCCAAGTGTACTAAGTTGGCTGTATGGATTTACAGTCAACCAGATGGTATTTCAGGACTGTTTCTAAGCATTTATTGATTGCTATAGCGATCTTAGAACCCTGAAAATGCTTATAGATAAAGCTTTTGAGACACTTCTAAGCACCTACTGATTGATTGAGTAGATAACTGATAAATTGCTTTCGAAACTTCCAGTCAGGCAGCATGGCCCTCGCTTAAATTAATATTTCTTGATTTGGCGAGTATGTTGTGAAGAAATCGGCTTCTAACTGTCTATCCTAAGAACACAGAATTCTGTTCTCAATCGTCTATTTTCGCCTATGCTCCCAGCTCATCTCGCCGAAAACATCCGCCGTCAAGTGCTGTACTACTTGCAGTCTACCTTCGACTTTCGCGACGATGACGTTAGAGAATCCTTCGAGAAATTTTTGCTCCACCCCGAACAGGGTCTTTTCAAAGGCCCCTGGGTTCAGCTCAAGCGTCCCTTCAAGCCCGCTGACGAAACCTACCAGCCTCCGTTCGATATTCAGGTTCCCTTTCACCCCTTCAAACACCAGTCACGCTCCTGGCGAAGATTGCATAGCCAAAAGCATTCGCCTGAGCCAACCCTTGTCACCACCGGAACCGGCTCCGGTAAAACGGAGTGTTTTTTATACCCGGTCTTAGATCACTGTCTCCGTGCAAAACAGGCAGAGCAACCCGGTATAAAAGCGATTATCCTCTACCCAATGAACGCACTGGCTGCCGACCAGGAAAAGCGGTTCGCCGATGCCATCTGGGAAGAGCCTAAACTGAAGAACGCAGGCATCCGAGTGGGCAACTACACTGGTCGCTACGATGCTGCCGACCCTACCTCTCAATCGTCGGGCCATACCCAGATGGGTGAAGACCACGGCATTACCAACCATGAATCCCAGCTAGAGTACCCCCCTGATATTCTGCTAACCAACTATAAAATGTTGGATTTCCTGCTCCTACGTCCTCAAGACCAAAAGCTCTGGCGTTTCAACGAACCCAGTACATTGCAATATCTCATCCTAGATGAACTCCACACCTACGATGGAGCCCAGGGCGCAGACGTTGCCTGTCTGATTCGGCGGCTAAAAGAACGCCTCCAAATCCCCAAAGGGAAACTATGCGTGGTGGGAACCAGTGCCACGATGGACGACCGTGACCGGAGCGATCGCGCCATGGGCAAAGCCATCGCCGATACCATAGAAACCGGAGGCGATCGCCTAGCCCGTTTCGCCAGCACCTTATTCGAAGAAGATATTCCATCCGAAGCAGTAATCATCGAAGATCGGCTTAAAGTCGAAGAGATTATCACAGGCTTTGAATCAGAGCTTCTGGAGCCAGAGCTACCAGGGCGAAAAGAAGATTGCCGACCCAAGCCTGATGAAGATGCCATCGCTTATGCAATTCGGCAGGCGGCTGTATGGGGTGGCCCGACCATCACTAAAACTTCAGATTCAGCAATTGAGAACTGGAGCATTTCTCTTGGTAAATGGCTCAAATCGACCAAATTTTTCAAACAGCTACTCGACATCTTCGAAGCCAACGAGAGAAATAGCACCGAGTCTCTCACCTGGAATCAAATCATCGACAAAATGGCCATTCAAGAATTGGGTTTTCTGCTCATTTCTGAGTTCGAGCACCGTCGATTAATCTTGGTTTCCTTCTTCGCCCTGATCGCTAATGCAAAAGAACTGCGAAGCGGACGGGCTTTTCCCCTCGTACCAACACAGGTTCAGCTATGGATTCGAGAACTCACTCGGATTGGTCGCTACGTACAAGCCATTCCCGCCTTCGGCTGGCTAGACGAACCCGATGCAGAAAATCGCAACCTTCTGCCAGCGTTTCAGTGCAGCGAATGTGGAGCGTCTGGCTGGATTGGCCTTAAAGAACCCAAGTATGACTCAACTATTGGCGCTAGAGGTGTTAAAGGTTTCAAATTAACAGATGACAGCAAAGCGATTTACCAGGGATGGTTTCGCCAAAGCAGCCACGATCCTAAAATTGTTGTTATCGTGCCAGATGAAGCAGATAGCGCTAGTCGAGTCCAGCTTCAAAGAGAAGGCAGTCAGCAAAAAGATATCTTCGGTACCTACTATTTTCATCCACAAAGCTTAGTGGTGAGACAAGGCGATGGCCCCTGTCCTTTAACCAATGACCCACAGCGATTTCGAGTCCTCATCAATGAAGATGTAGAACAAGATAAACGGAAAAAGAAACTTCTAGGAAAGCAAGGCTGTCCCTGTTGTGGCTCCCAAGAAAGCATCTTTATTATTGGGTCTCGTTCCGCTACGCTGTCGAGCGTTATGGTCGATGAAATGTTTGGTTCTGTCCTTAACAGTGACCCCAAACTACTAGCCTTCACAGACAGTGTTCAAGATGCGTCTCATCGTGCAGGATTTCTCTCGGCACGGACATACAACTTTTCGTTTCGTACTGCGCTTCAGCGAATAGTCGATGAAGCTGGCGGAGAGGGCTTACGCCTAGCGGATGTTGGGACGCAACTGTTGAAATGGTGGAGCACACCGGGGCCGGGTCGCCCTGGCAACATAAAAGACGCAATTTCCGCACTCCTCCCCCCCGACCTCGCCGACTACCAAGAATATTTATCCTATCGAAATAATACAGAGCAGCTCAAACCACCTCGTGCTTTGCGAAATGCTATCGAAACTCGTTTGACTTGGCAGGCTACTCAAGAATTTGGGCTTATGCTGCAACGGGGCAGAACGATGGAATCTTGTGGGTCTACTTGCCTGGAGTGGAACCAGAAGGTAATCAACACAACTGTCACCTCTGTTCTAGACAGTATTGAATCGGTCGATACCAGTCTTAAAGATCTGCCTATTTCAACAATATGCCTTTGGTTGTTCGGCCTTTTGCATCGATATCGTTTACGAGGTGCACTGAGCCATCCCTACCTCATCGAATATGCTCGCTATAACTATTGGGGCAAGTCGCCTTTTGGTCGTTACATTCCAGGACGAGAAGTTTATCCCTCTATCTCTCGCTATCGACCTCGCCTAATGGTGACTGGAAAAGAGCGCTATCACGACAATATTCTGAGTAAAACATCTGGCAGCTCTCAGCCCTGGCATATTCGCTGGACGCTGCGCATATTAAATCGACCTACTTTGGGCGAAATAGAAGCCCTAGACCTGCTACAGCTCCTCTATGACAAAGCCGAAGAGTCAGGTTTACTCAAACGCCTACATGCTGATGGCGACAAAAAATACTATGCCATCAATGCCGATGCTGCGACTTTAGTCCCCGATGGCTTGCAGCTAACCTGCTCCGAAACAGGTCGCCGAATTGTTCGCCCAGCGGATGAATTCACCCTGTGGGAAGAAGCCCCTAGTCTGGAATACAGTGCGAAAAATGGTTCATACAAAGAGGAAGAATTCAGCCATAGGCAGCAATATTATCAAGACCGCTACCGAAAAGGGGCTCTTCGCCGCGTCGTTGCCAACGAGCACACCGGATTATTAACCACTGACGAACGTGAATCTTTAGAAAGCAGTTTCAGCAAAGCAAAGCACACGGACGATCCTAATGTCTTAACCTGTACCAGTACCCTTGAGATGGGAATTGATATTGGCGATCTTTCCAGTACGATGCTTTGTTCAGTGCCGCCGACCACTGCTAGCTACCTACAGCGCATTGGTCGAGCCGGACGCTCTACGGGAACTGCCCTCATTGTCTCCGTTATCAATCATCAGCCCCACGACCTGTTCTTTTTCGGACGACCTGCTGAAATGCTCCGAGGGAAAGTCGATCCGCCAGGATGCTGGGTCGATGCTTCCGCAGTCCTCGTACGGCAGTATCTGGCCTATTGCTTTGATTCGGCTACCGCTGCGGGACAGCTTCTGGAGCTGCCTCGCTCAGGCGTCCAATTTATGGAAGACCTGGATAAACAAGACGGTCACTTGCCTCGCATGATGACCTGGGTAGCTCAAAATGAAGCGACCCTGCAACAAAAGTTTCTAGCTCGATTCTCTCAAAACATCTACCAAGACACTAAGGCACGTTTCGTCGAAGAAACTGAGACAGAAAAACTACTCCAGTTAATTCGCAAGGTCGCGCAGGAGTTTTCTCGCCAAAGAAGAGATCTTCAAAATGCTCGGAAGCGGTTGCAGAGTCAAAAAAACGCCCTCGACGATCATGAAATCGAAACCCAAAAAGAAATCGAAGATGAGTTGCGAATACTAAAAGGACGGCAAAATAGTCTAGCAAAAACAACTTCTTTAGAACTGCTGACTAACCATGGGCTGTTGCCCAACTATGCTTTCCCAGAGACAGGTGTAAGGTTTTACGGCTCGGTCTATAATCGTCATCGCACCGCCGACAAACCAGTTCCTCCTATTGAAGTCGTTCGCCCCGCCGCCAGTGCCCTGAGAGAACTCGCCCCACACAACCACTTCTACACCCACAAGCGCCAATTTCAAATCCAGCAGATGGCAATCGGCAATCGGGAAGAACCGCTTACAGAAAGCTGGGCGATCTGTGGTCAGTGTGGTCATATCCGACCAACCGAGAATCTCCATCAGGAAGGAGCAAGCCCAGCCTGCCCTCAGTGTCATTACGATGGAGGCGCAGATAGCCAAACTGATATTGGCCAGCAACGACTATTCATTGATTATTCGCGTTCTCAAGCGATTTCGGTCATGGAGCACTATGAGAGCTTATCCAGCGATCGCTCCGACGAACGAGAAAATCAGTTCTACCAACGTCGCTATAGTTTTGATCTCACTGTAGATTCACCTGCTGGCGCTACGGGGGATGAAGATCTACCCTTTGGAATTGAGTATCGAGCTGCCGTAGTATTGCGGGACGTCAACGTTGGCTTCCTAGAAGATAAAGGCAGCGTTGCCTTTGGCCCAGAAGGCCCAGCCTCTGAGCGTGGGTTCCTAGTTTGTAGCGACTGTGGCGTCGTTGCTAGCCCCTCTCAATCTATCGAACAGATCTCGCACAGGCGAAGCTGTTCTGCCCGGCGTCGATTTGATAAAGCCAAAGCCGAAGGCCGTTCTATTAATCCGTACAAAGAACAATCCATTTATCTATACAGAGAGATTCGTTCGGAAGCCATTCGGATTTTAGTCCCACCTTTAACAGAAGAAGAGATTCAAACCCTGCGAGCCTCTCTACTGTTGGGACTGAGACTCAGATTTGAAGGCGATCCTAGCCACCTGAGCATCTTTCCCCAGCAATTGCCAGATGGAGAAAATAATCTCATGAGAGACTATTTGGTTATCCTTGATCGTGTTCCTGGCGGCACAGGATACTTAAAAGCGCTCTTTCAAGAATCCGATCAGACTGATCGAACGGGGGAAGGCATTATGGCTGTCATGCGGCTAGCACTAGACGCGCTAGAGTCCTGCCGCTGTGGTCGCCTTAGTGCCTTGGAAAGCTTTCGTGATACCGATGGCTGCTATCGCTGTATTCGTACCTATTCTCAGCGATACAAAGCTGCTTCCGTTAGTCGAACCTTGGGAATCAAGCTCCTGAAGCAGCTAATTGAGGCCGGTGAACAACGGGCTGAGCGTCAAAGACTTACTGATATTCCCGATACTTCTTTGTTTGGCAGTATGCTCGAACGTCAGCTGGTCAATCGGCTAGAAGAGTGGACCGATGAAATGTCGGGCAGTTGGGAAAGAACCCTAGTTCAGGGTAAAGCAGGATTCCGATTTAGTATTGGTAGCCCTTCGCGTATCTGGGAGCTAGAGCTTCAGCCGCAGCTTGGCTCACCCCAAGGCGTTAACTGCCCCTGTCAGCCTGACTTTATGCTGCGATGCCCTGATGATGAAACCATTCGGCCAGTGGCTATTTTCACGGACGGATACGAGTTTCACGTAGCGAATAATCGACTTGCCGATGACATGAAAAAGCGGAGAGCCATTTTGAACTCGGGCCGTTACTATGTTTGGAGTCTTACTTGGGACGACCTACAAAAAGGTCTTGACGATTTTTGTATTGTGCCGGGTGCGATCGCCAGCAACATCGAACAGTTCGCCAATGCTGCTTTCGGTCAAGGCATTTCTGTACCCGCCTGGAAAAGAGCGCTCGGAAATCCCTGGCAGCAACTGATTGAATTTATCAAAACGCCTCAAATAGAACTATCCAACACCCGCAGTCAATCTAATGAACAGAAGCAGTCATCTGGGTGGAGAGGTTTAGCAGAATATACGGCTGCTTTCTCACTCGAAGTTCTAGCAACACATCAAAGAACTCACGATCAGCAGGCGTTTTTTGATGCCTTAGACTCTTGGCGTACTGGTGCAGTATTTAAGCAACCTCAATTCACTAGCAGCGGTACATGGGTTTGCAATCCTAAGGCGACGACTGGGACAAGCGTAGTTGCCTTCTCTAAAACTCAAGACTGTATCGGTAATCGGCGTGACCAAGTACGTGTAAGTGCCCGCTTGGACGATAGCGAAGATGAAAGACTCGCTGTGAATAGCTACCGACCGCGTTGGCGTGAATTTTTGGCCTGCCTTAACTTTTTCCAATTCTGTCGGTCATTTTCCTTCTTCACGACCTCGGAAGCCCTAGCAGACACTGCTCCAGAGGTGATTCCAGAATCTGCTGTTAGCATAGCGAGTGGCGAGTGGGCAGAGGTTCGAGCAGAGGTCATCACCTCTTTCCATCGCTTGGTTGATGAGCTGGCTGCTGCGCAAGTTCCTTTGCCCGAAGCTGCTTATGAAGATGAGTCTATTGGGGAGGATGCGATCGCAGAACTCGCCTGGGTAGAACATCATCCTCCAATTGCAGTGCTTGGCGGCGAGCAAGCCACCTTAAGCGCCGATTGGAAAAATGCTGGTTGGGCAGTAGTCACTAGCGATGATCTGCAAGCCAACGGCAACGAATTTTTAATCAATTTAGTTAACACTTAATCAAAGGAGAAATTGTATGGCTCAGTTAATGATGCACGCCAATGTCTTGAAGCGCTTTAATAAGCTGCCAACCAAGGTGCAAAAAAAAGTTGCTACCTTCTTCGAAAAATTTCAAGAAGATCCTTGGGATCCAGCCATCGGTCTACATGGATTAAAAGCAACCATGCTGGATAAAAAGGTAAGAGGGGCAGATCTGCCTGATGGATACCGCGCTATTGTTATTGCGCCTGAGCAAGGTGATACCTTCCTGCTCGTTCATATTGACGCGCACGATCGCGCTTACGACTGGGCCAAAAATAAACGCTTTGAGGTTCATGGCAATACTGGTTCTTTTCAAATATTTGACGTTCAAGAAACCACAAAAGCCATCGAGAAGGTCTCAAATATAGAGTCTGGCACTTTAGAAAACTACTATCCGACGAACAAACTAACTGACGAAGAGCTGTTTCTAGCCGGTGTGCCGAAATTACTCATTCCAGCGGTTCGCCAAATTAGAAATCGCTTTGACCTAGAAGCTCTGGGCACGTATTTACCCGCAGATAGTAAAGAGGTCTTAATTAACATCGCTGATGGCCTTTCATTAGATGATGCATTGTCTCAGGTAATAGGTAACGACATCTCAGAATCAGTAGTGCCCGAAGTTGAGGGGCCAGGAGACTTCTCCAAGCTCACAGAGCGCATCAACCGAGACTTGGTCATTATTGAAGGAGAGGATCACCTCAAAGCCATATTTGAAGGGGGCACCCTCGAAGAGTGGCGTATATTCCTACATCCTCGCCAACTGAAAATTGTTGAGTGGAAAGTCAATGGCCCTATGAGCATCACTGGGGCTGCCGGTACCGGTAAGACAGTAGCGCTGATGCACCGAGCTGTTCATCAGGCAAGGCAGTTGGAGAACTCTAAAGATAGAGTTTTACTCATCACTTTTACGACCAACTTAGCGATCACCATCAAAAACTACATCCATCAAATGGATCCAAAGGTCGCCGATCAAATTGACGTCACTCATCTGAATCAACTGGCTCGCACAATTTGTATCCAGGGTGGCTGGATAGGACGAATAGCATCCCCTGAAGAGCGTTCAAACCTTTGGGAGGAAGTTTGGGCAGCACCGACCATGACGGATTTGCCTATGCAAAAAACAGAACTCCAACAAGAGTTCAATTTAGTGGTTGACGCTAACGGAATTAACTCTGAAGAAGACTACTTAACAACTCGAAGAACGGGGCGACCTCGCATGGGACGCAAGCAACGTCGAGCGGCTTGGCCTATCTTTCAAGCTTATAAACGGCTTCTATTGAAACGCAACTTGTTCACCTTTGAAGGCGCTGTTCATCAAGCAAGGCTAGTTGTTGAAAATGGCAGTTTTTCAAAATATAGACATGTGCTAGCCGACGAAGTTCAGGACTTTAGCTTGGAGGCACTAAGACTGCTTGCTGCGTTAAGTCCAATTGAAGAAACTCTGACCAGTCCCTTAACATTGGCAGGCGATGGACATCAACGTATCTATCGAACAAAAGTACCTCTCAGCCGTGCAGGGATTGAGGTCCGTGGGAGATCTTCTCGTCTCAAGGTCAACTACCGAACCAGCGCACAGATCCGCGCCTATGCGGAGTCTATTCTAAAAGGGGTAGAAATAGACGATTTGGATGATGGGAAAACCACAACTATTGGCGATAACTCTGTCTTTACAGGCCCTGAACCAGAAATTCTTCACTGTAGTGATACCCAAGAAGAAGCTACGTTAATTGCGGCCTGGATTAAAGATTTGGTGAAAAGTGAAGAGTTCAGTCCTCACGAAGTCTGTATCACTCCGTATAAAAGAGAGATCGTAACAGCACTTCGAGCAGAGAATCTACAACCCTACGAGCTAATGTCTCGACAAGCTGACCCTGGAGCGGAAGAGCCTGGAATACGCCTAGGCACTATGAAACGAATCAAAGGCTTAGAATTCCGGGCAATTGTAATGGCTTGTGTTGATCAATCCGACGCTATGAACAACCTAAACTCAGCTGATATCATTGATCGATGTGAGCGTTATGTCGCTGTAACACGTGCCCGCGAACGATTATTAGTCTGCGTTGGAGCACAAAAACAATCGTGATTACTTTTTTCGTCTTTGAGACTGGTTGCTCAGGAGTTCTCGCTGATAAATCTCAATCGCCCGCAGATGAGCTGCTGGATCGCTGCGGTTGTGTAGCCAGTCTTTAATGAGTTCAAGATTGTACCGTACACAACGACTATTGATTCTTACCCAGTGGAGCCCCTCGATCCATTCACCGTTAAGGCGATACTTTTTGAGCGTAGCGCTACTGAGATTGAGGCACTCGGATACCTGCCGCTTGTTGCCGAAGAGAAGCATGATAGTAACGCTGGAATAGTTTGTTTAATTTGCAAGCGCAGACAGGCTTAGCCTTTCTCTATTTCGGAGCTTCGTGACGTGCTCCGTTGCTGAGACTGTGCTTGCTTTTGCTGTTGAAAGGTCTTTAGCACCGTAGAGCGCACGTACTGGCTCATGGGTGCTAAAGGCACGTTTCGTCGATGCACCTGGTGTTGAAGATAGGGGCTTTGATGGAGAATACCGACCGTTTGCTTAGGAGAGTTGCCTACTCTCAATGACAGTGATGCAACCGCATCATCTAGCTTGACAGCGGCCCAGTCGTTTTCAGCGAAGCGCTGGTAGAGGGTGTCGTAATCTAGGTTGGCTTCGCCTGTCACGCGCTTGGCCAGGTCTAGATATTGCTGCCTTGCGACTTTGCCCGATTCGTTGCTGGGTGTCTTTGGTTCCAGACTCATGGAAGTTCGGCTCCTTATCTACGAAGCAATGGTAGAGCTGTCGAAGAGTTCACCGAGTAGGGCTTCCTCATCGAAGTCAACACCCTCATCACTTTTGAGTGCGGGCTTAGCGATCGCACTACTCACAGCATTAGTGGTCTGAGTGGTGACATTCTCAACTGCCGAGGCGGAAATTGCCCCGCTGGCGACAAACTCTTGAACCACCTGAGCGGCCACTAACCTCATCTCTTGTTGGAGCTGAGCTGGATTCGCCGTGACGGTAACGGGTGCTTCTATGCCGTAGGTTTCGCGAATGAGGGCGATTTGTTGGGATTAGGTGTCGATGGATTCTTGCGCGATCGCCCTCTTCTCCTCATCACTCAACCCCTCCTTCTCCTGATAGGCAAACGGTTGCCAGAAAGCAGCGATCGCATCTAGCCCCTTATGCTTACCTTTCCGACTCGGCAGCTTATCGCTCTTCAGCAGATACTTGAACGTTTCCCCAATCGGCGTATCGCGGTCTGCGTTGTAGGCAAACTGAATGCGCTGTCGGTCACTGGTGCTATGGGGAGAACGTGGACGAGCCATGATGAATGCGAGTTGAATGAGTCGTTTGATTGAACGGTCAGCAGTCTGATCTAAGCCGATTGGTTCAATGAGCGGCTACTTTGGTTAGTTTACCGATAAGTCCTTGGAATAGGCCATAGCAGTCAGACATTCGTAATGGAATCGATGAATTCTGAGCGGCAGCTGGCAGCTGGCTAACCACGTCGGTTAGCTGGGGCTGTATTTGGTCTGCGTAGACGATGCGGTCACTCAAACCCAAGGACTCAAAATAATCTGCTAGCGCCGACTGAATGATGCAGGAGCCACCGCCACTGAGGAGGATATCTACTGCCCCATCAGTGAGCTGTCCTAGCAAATTATCTTGTAGATAGACGCTGACCGCTTGCCAATAGGTTTGTCGGACGAAGTTGGCATAAGTGCCAAAATCAAAGAGTCCTGCTTGCGCTTGAGAAATTTGCTGGGACTTACCTGTGGCCAGCGCAGACATCAGCCCGGCATAGTCAGTCGGCGGCACACCGGCTGAGCGAGTAGCCTTTTCAAAGGAGGGCCAGAAGCCGGGGCCATCAGAATTAGATCGACCGGCGCGAAGGGAACCGCCTTCAAAACAGAGGATAGACAGGTTGCGGTGACCCATCATCAGGATGAGGGTACGACGCCCAGAGATAGCTTGGCCACTATTCTCTAGCTGCTTTTTGCGGTTGAGATAGAGGCCAAAGCCCTCAGGGAAGAACTTAAGAATTGGCTGCACGTCCTGTCGGCGTTCGCGGCAACCGAAGCCCTGCTCACAGATGTCGTTGAACTTGGTAGCAATTTGCTCACGAGTTCTAATTTCCGTAAGGGGTAAGGGTAGCCAAATGAACGCTTTGTATTGGCTAGGGAGCTGTTCAAGCTCGGCGATGACGCCCAGCGCTGCCGCAATTTTGTAAGCTGCCTTATCAGACTTGTTGGCACTCAAGCTGGTGTTATCCAAAAAGGCTTTAGCTGATTCTCCAACCAGAACGATTTCCGAACCAATCTCTAACCAAGCGCTGTCTTGAGGTCGATGTTTACTGCCAATGCTGGGTAAGGCCGATTCGTTTAGGCCATTGGCAACGGCGGCGTCCATCCAAAGTGGCACAGTCTGTCCGGGTTGGACGCGATAGAAGAACTTAGAGGCTGAGGCACCAATGTCCCCAGCCAGGTGAATTGTGGGCGAAGCCACAGTGGTTTGTTTCATGGCGAGTATAAAAAACGCTACACCGAAATATTAATCGCGACCTTATGAAATTGGATGATCATGGTTAACAAAAATATATAATTAACCTATTAAGAATTATTAGGTAAATATTGGTTATATTATTGAAGTGAGCGGTAAATCTCGGCCACGATGCTACGCCCTTTTGGGGGCTTCGCCGGAAATGCCACACAGGACGCCAGTTTGCTGGCAAAAATCTCGTAAACCTCACGCATCAATCGGTTTAAGGATTTTCTGTGTTTTGACCATTAGTTCGCCCCGTTTCAGACGCGAATGACTATGCTATCTACGAGCAATCTCTCAGCTGCGCAGGCCGAGAACTATTTCGTCAAAGATGACTATTACACCGAGGAGGAGCAGCATGAGGCTTCCTTTTGGCTGGGGGAGGGTGCGAAGAGTTTGGGGCTAACTGGCACAGTGGAGAAAGCTGTGTTTGGCGAGCTGCTGAGTGGGGTTGGGCCGAATGGGGAGGTGCTCTCAGGGCAGAAGATTGATCCTAAGAAGCGGCGGGCGGCGACGGATTTTACGTTTAGTGCGCCGAAGAGTGTGAGCGTGGCGGCGTTGGTGCAGCAAGACGCGCGGGTATTGGCGGCGCATCATCAGGCGGTGGCGAAGGCACTGTCTGTGTTGGAGGAGCGGTATGCACAGACGCGGATTTCGACGGAGACGGGAAGAAAAAGACTGACGACGAGGAATGTGATCGCGGCGGTGTTTCCTCATGCGACGAATCGGGAGGCGGAGCCGCAGTTGCATAGCCATTGTGTGGTGATGAATGCGACGCAGTTGCCGGATGGGCGGTGGTTTAGCTTTGCGAATGAAAAGGCGATCGCAAACAAGAAACTGTTGGGACAGATTTATCAGAATGAGTTGGCGATCGCCCTCCAAAATCACGGCTACATCATCGAGCCAAAAGCTCACGGCCAGTTTGAGCTGGTCGGCTATTCACCTGAGCTACTCAAATTATTTTCGACACGTCGGCAACAGATTGAGGCGTTGGTGGCGCTGTGGGAAGCGGAGGGGACAACAGTTTTTAGCGCAGATGGGCAAGTGCTGCGGTCTCGGTTAGCACTGTATGAGGCGGCGGCGCTGAAGTCTCGTAAGCGCAAGCCGACACCGATGCAGCCTGAGCAGTTGAGGCAAGGATGGAATGCACTGGCACAGGTAGAAGGATTGGATCTCCCTGAATTGCCAACTGCCAGTTCTCAGCATGCGCAAGCCAAGCAAATTGTGTCAACAGAATCAGAGATTGTGAGCGGGATACTCAAGCCGGATATCGAGCCTGCGATCGCACATTGCAGTGAGCGAGAAGCGGTGTTCAGACGGACTGCACTGGAGCGGTTTGCGTTTGAACACCAACTAGGGCAGCAAAGCTTTGACCAATTACAGGAAGCGATTGAAGCCAGTCCTGAGCTGATTCGGATTGATGAAACGCGGATGACAACTCAGGCCGCGATTCGGTTGGAGCTAGCAACGATTCGATTGATGCAGGGAGGGCAGGGGCAGATAAAGGAGATCGCCTTGCAGGAAGAGGTTGAGCAACTGTTGGAAAAGTCCTCACTAACAACAGAGCAGCGACAGGCGATTCGACAAACACTGACTTGTTCAGATTCTGTGATGGCTTGGCAAGGGTCGGCAGGGGTGGGAAAGACTTATGCGCTGAATGAATTGAAGCTGATTGCCCAGGCTAAAGGGTTTCAGGTGAGAGGGTTCGCACCGAGTGCGGAAGCGGCTCATACTTTGGGCGAGTCGCTGAAGATTGAGACGAGTACGGTGGCGGGGTTGCTGGTTTCACCTGTCGAAGAAGAGACGGTGTCAGCGATTTGGTTTGTGGATGAGGCGGGGTTGCTGAGTATGAAAGATGCTCATGCACTACTGGTAAAGGCGCAGAGAGAAGGGGCAAGGGTGCTGCTGGTGGGCGATACGAAGCAGCTTTCGGCGGTGGAGGCCGGTAATCCATTCAAAAGTTTGCAGGCGGGTGGTATTGATTTGGCTCGGCTAGACCATAGCTTGCGGCAGAAGACGGAGGAGTTGAAGCTGGCAGTGCGGCTGGTTTCTGAAGGGAACGTGGTGCGGGGAATTGATGTACTGGAACAGGCGGGGTGTTTGCGTATTGAGCCTGAGTTGAGCGATCAAATTAACCAAATGGTTAGTGACTATATTGCACTCTCGCCAGGGGCGCGCGAGGAGACGCTGTTGCTGGCTGGAACAAATCAGGAAAGGGCGGTGCTGACAACTCAATTACGGCAAGCACTTCAGGCAGAAGGGAGTTTGAGTGAGGATGCCTTGCATCTGTCGAGTTTGCGACGCAAGGATTTGACTGTGGTTCAGGCTCGCTATGTGTCGGCTTATGCGGTAGGCGATGTGCTGATTCCGACTCAGGATTACAAGAAGCAGGGGCTGGTGAAATATCAGCAGTATGTGGTGAGAGGTGTTGATAAGGGTGCTAATCAGCTGATGGTGGAGACGGTGGCTGGGCAGTTGTTGAAGGTGGACCCGGCGTGGTGCGATCGCAAAACAATATATCAAGTTCAGCCCATAAATATTGCGGTAGGCGATCGCCTGCGATGGACGAAGAATGACCGAAAGACGAAAACTCGCAATGGTCAGCAGTTTACCGTGGCTGAAGTCCTAGAAGGTGGGGCTGTGCGCACGGTGGATGAGTCTGGGCAGTCACAATGGTTTCATATGTCTGGGCATCAGCATATGGACTATGCCTGGGTGAGTACGACTTACGGCAGTCAGGGCAAGACGGCAGACCGAGTGTTGGCGCTGATGAGTGAGAAGACGACGAATCGAGAGTCTTTTTATGTGGCGGTGTCGCGGGCGAAGCATGGGCTGAAGCTATATGCCACTGATAAGGATGAGCTGCTTAAACGGGTGCAGACGTCAAAGACGAAAGAAAACGCAAGTGACTATATTCCACTATTTCAAGTAGGAGAGACGTATGCCGAGACCGGGAAAGCAAAACAATATGGGGAAGAATACGCCGCACGCAATCAACGTAGAAATGTCGGGCAGCGTATTGGAGCAAGCGTTGGAGAACGCCTTGCTCAGAAGTTTGCAGCCTTTACAAGCGGATTTGCAAAATCTCAAGCAACAGATGTGTCTGCTAGAGCAGCAGGTACAGGAGATGCAGATAGTCTCGGCCCAGTTGCCAGTGTCCTTGGCAAGCAAGTTGAATCACTTTCTCGCGCAGTTGCAGATTATGCTGAGCGAGCAGAACTCATCGAATGCGAAGGAGACTTTGCAGGCGCAGTTGCAGCAATTAATCACAGCTTTGGTCAGCTGGAACAAGCAGCTGAAAACAGAAATCAGTTCGCAGCAGCAGTTGATCAGTTCAATGCAGCAGTTGGAGAAGCAGCTGATAAGCAAAGAGATAACACCGCAGTAAGTGCTGAGAGTGCTGGGCAGGCGATTTCTCCGCATGGGAACTATCGAGTGCTTTGGCAGCGTTATCAACGGGGGATAAAGGCTCGCAGCCACAGAGAGCAGGACTACAGGGTCGGACGTAGAGCGCTGCAAGATGGCATGAAGCCCAAAGTGATTTCGCTGATGTTGGCTGCTGAGAGTGCTGTGGTGAAGCAGCTACATCACAGCTATGGGAAGCCGCAGGCGATCAAATATGTTAATCAGATGACTCGCCGTATTTGTTCTCAGAACACGCAGTTTGTCGGTCGGAATAAAACTCGGAGTACTCAGGTAGAGATGGATTAGGCTGTTTTGCTCTGGCCTAATATCTGGCCCAATATTTGGCCCAGCATCCGGCTAAGTGAGTGAGGGCGATCGCATCTTTTTAAGATTGTTTTGTGCTCTTGATGCACCGGATGAATCTCCGATTGACTGTGCGAGTGAGTGTTGTTGATGGAAGTAGTCTGTGGCGATTGCAGTATCTTGCAGTCGGGAATGAAGCTCACCGAGGTAGCCGAGTGTGTTTGCGATGGTTTGCTGATCGCCAATGGAATCTGCTACTGATAGGGCCTGCTGATAGTGTTTTTTTGCTGTCAGGTAATTGCCTTGGACGCTGTGAACGTTGCCAAGATTGCCGAGGGCTTGGGCTATTCGCAAGAGATCGCACATTTCCATCGCCAGCTTTCGCTGCTGACTCATGGATTGGAAGGCATTGTCGTAGTCTTCTTGTTCATAGGCAACGATGCCGAGATTGCCGTGGGCGATCGCTTCACCCAATCGATCGCCGATAGCCTTAGCAATGGTCAGTTGTTGCCGATAGTAGTCAGCGGCTTGTGTGTAGTCGGCAATAGCGTTGTAAACGTTGCCAAGGTTGCCTAGCGCATGAAGCTGACTGCGACGATTTCCTAGCGTTTCGGCGATCGCAATATGCTGTTGGTGGAATGAGACCGCGCCTGCATAGTCTTCCACACTGAAGCAAACATTGCCGAGCCCACCTAGGGCACTGGCTTCTCCAGTCAAGTCTCCAATGTCTTTGGCGATTTCTCGTTGTTGCGAAAAGTAAGCTTTGGCACTGGTATAGCTGCACAGACTATAGAGCGCGCTACCAATGCCGCCCAGTGCGTTGCTTTCTGCCTGCCGGTTGCCGATTTTCTGAGCTAGGGCAAGGTGCTTTTCGTGATAGTTTTTTGCCTTATTGTACTGATGGATGGAGTGATAGCAGCTGCCGAGATTGCCCAGTGCAGCGCCTTTCATTTCCAAGTCGTTTGTTGCTTGGGCTATTTCTAAATGTCGTTGATGGTAGTCAATCGCTTTGCGGTAGTCGCCTTTGGCTTCATAAATGTTTCCTAGGCTGCCGAGGGCGATGCCTTCAGCGAAACGGGTATTATCTTTTTTTGCTATCTCAAGCCATTGTTCTTGATGTGAAATCGCTTTGTCGTACTGTCCTTGTGCGTAGTAAACGTCGCCGAGTGCGCCGATCAACATACCGACATCGCCTGGGTCGCCCACTCGCTTGAAACTCTCGAGACTGCGTTCGTAGTAGGTTTTGGCTTGTTGATATTGACCGCTGGTGTAAAAGCTTTCTCCTAAGAACTGAAGTATCCTAGCGCTCCAGCCATCTTCTGGGCGATGGTTGAGTCTATCGGTCAATGCTTTGTAGAGTTCAATCCGGACTTGGCTGTATCCCCACAGTTTGAGCTGGTAGTGGAGGGGCTCCTGGGTGGGTGTATTGGGCCTGACGGAAACTAGGCTAAAGGCACGTTCCCATTCGTTTATATCGCATAGGTGATAGAACGCTTCTAAGTAACCTTTTACCTGTTCTAGATTGTTGTTTGTCGATGGACGGTATCTGGTAAGCCAGTTTACGATGGCACGGCATTGGGTACGTTTTGGTCCAGGCGACATGTGGCAAATGCGTTTGGGGGCGATGCCTAGTTTGATGAGGATGGGGATGGGGGGTGGGAGCATGGAAGAGAAGGAGGAGGGATGAAGGATGAAGAGAGAAACACACTTTGCTAAAACTCAGCTCTCGCGATTTAGATCTTGCTGAGAAAACATGGCTAGGACGTCATCGCAGTGCTTGATTAAGGTTGGGTTGTTTAAGG
>ERZ1740067.708-NODE-708-length-25495-cov-11.476887_pt1 | contig 25495 bp, 21 predicted proteins | sample MGYA00581736_ERZ1740067 | MGnify/ENA primary metagenome ERZ1740067 (study PRJEB43018, sample SAMN04849236) | marine metagenome | isolation source: floating plastic debris | place: Pacific Ocean | collected 2008-08-27 | study: EMG produced TPA metagenomics... | reverse complement strand
AAGTCCGGTTTTGAAGCCGAGTCGGGTGAAGCGATTCCCCGGCTTAGGTTAACCAATACAAAGCAAGCAAAAGCCAGAGCCAAGGCCACGAAGCTTCAGCCCTCAACATCACCAAAAGATGGATATATGAATAAACTGCTAAAAACAATTCAGTCTTAAACGTACAGTCTTAGGCACAAAATCCACCGAATGACTAGCCGACAGTATTACGTAGGTATTTCATTGAAATAACTCCTGCCTATTCCAAAACCGTAACAAACTGTTCCCGATTTGTTTTGTCAATGTTAGAGCAATTCACACAAAAACATTTACATTTGGCAATAGATTAGAACCTATTTCTAGTCACAAATACAGAAAGCACAGGTACGAAAACAGTACGCAGCATACAAAAGTTATTATTTGTTTCCACTTTTAAATAATCCATGTAAATACTCAGCCAAAACAGCTGTAATACGTGCCACGCTGAAATTATTAAGAGGCCTTTATATCTCGATATACCTGGAAAAGCCCAATTCCTGTACTAAGCGAACCTCTTTATCATCTAAAACTGCGACATGCTCTACGGCTCAACTCAACAGATAAATAATGCAAGCAATCAGCTCACGGAGAGAAAAGGCTCCTAGCTTACAACAGAGTGCAAGAGGGCATCTGCATGTCATTAATAGCAGCGTTGAGCAATCACTTTCAAGACCTCTTCATATCTTGATAAACACATCCATTATGTTAGGCATCACCCATGCTAGGTAACACCATCACCAATGAGCTAGAAAACAAGATACAAACCTACAGGGAACAGAAGTTTACAGGGTTCGTTAAGGTCTCTGGCCAGTCAGAATACCAATGGTACATATACTATCTTTTAGGAAGAATTGTATGGGTCCGTTCTCGCATGCATACGCTTCGCCAGTGGCAAAGATACTTATCCTTTCATAGCCCTGTTTTTTTCGAGCAACTTACACAGCCTGTTGCACCACCTCACAATACTTGGAACTACGCAACACTTGCCCGCCTAGTCAAGCTCAAGAAATTTCGTCGCGATCAGTTTTATAGAATCGCCGAAGGCTGCATTATAGAAAATCTTTTCGACGTTCTACAAAACGGTGCGCTACAGCACTCAACTGGCTACTCACTCACTTGTCATGCCTACGCAAAAGAAGCTGCTAGCATGCCTTTCATCATGCTTGAGAAAGATACCGTGTGGTCGGAAGCAAAGGACAATTGGCAAACTTGGCAACACGCAGAACTTGCTGAAATCTCCCCAGATTATGCCCCAAAAATCATTCAGCTAGAGCTGCTCAGACAGCAGGCACCACCTCAGTCATTTCAAGTCCTCGAAAGCTTCGTAGACGGAGAAACAACACTCAGAGAATTGGCCTTCAAGTTCAAGCAGCCTGTTTTGGCACTGACAAAATCAATCTCGCCTTACGTATCGCGGGGCATGCTCAGCCTTGTAGAACTTCCAGACATTGTAGAAAATGCCGATGAGGGATTCCATCCTGAACTCGTAGAAATCGACACACCAAAGGCAGAGCAAACCACTCCAGATAAAACCCCACAAAGCCAGTCTCCAAATGCCTCTGCGGCAGCAGTGCTACCACCTTTACCCCCTATCGGCTCTAGAAATGTCGCTAAGCTTGCCGCCGATATTTCTTCAGGTCGCACCCAAAAAGCTCAGCCAAACAAGGGAATAAAAAATAGTGGCCCCAGAATCATTTACATCGATGACAGCCCGGCAGACAGTCGAGCCATGTCCAACGTTGTTACAGCGCTAGGCTATCAATACACAAACATTCCCGACCCACTACAGGCCCTGCCAATGCTCTTGGAGCTCAAGCCCAAGCTAATCTTCTTAGATTTGGTTATGCCGATTGCCAACGGCTATGAAGTCTGCTCACAGATTCGTCGTATCTCAGCTTTCAAAGACATTCCCGTCGTCATCGTCACCAGTAATGATGGTATCGCAGATAGAGTCAGAGCCAGAATAGTCGGTGCTTCTGGATTCTTAGGCAAACCCATCCAACAAAAGAAAGTCGAGAAGGTGCTCAACAAGCATCTCTCTCGGCTCAGCAGGCCAAGGCCACAAGCCCGCAGAGGAACAGCAGAACTTTCCCCCTCATAACCCTTCTCACGCCGACAGTTTCATTCAGCTTCACGACACGTTACTCTACCTCCAACCAAAAACTATGGCAACCGCACTCATTGTAGAAGACAGCCTGACTGACAGAGAGCTCCTCACCAACTACCTCCAGCAATCTGGTGTCACCGTTACCAGCGCGCAAAGTAGCGAGGAAGCCCTTCAAATGCTAAAAACAACACCACCAGATTTGCTGTTTTTAGACGTCGTTTTACCAGGGCAGAGCGGTTTTGAGTTTTGCCGCGACCTCAAAACAGACGAAAACACCCAAAATATCCCCATCGTTATTTGTTCTACCAAGGGGACCGAAGCCGACAAACTTTGGGGCTCGATGCTAGGCGCAGATGCCTACCTGACCAAACCTGTCGACCAGCAACAAATTACACAAACTGTCGAACAGCTGATGCCATAACCGCCACCTTAAAATCACCTCAAAAAGTCAAACCAACCATTGAACTAAGTCAACATGCTACTGCTTGAACAGGATTCTGAAATAGAACCGCTCAGCCAACCCAGGCCAGATCCACTGGGTTTAACCCCCCTTCCTGAAGACAACCGACAGCAATTTTTACGATTCACGCTCTCTCAGAATGACGAGTTTCTATTTCCACTGAATCAGATTTTAGAGGTAATGCAGCTGCCGCTAGAAGACATCTTTCCAGTGCCTGATATGACCAGCTGTATCTTGGGCGTCTGTAGCTGGCAAGGTGAAACGCTTTGGTTAGTAGATCTCAATCATTTGGTGGGCTACTCACCACTGTGTCAACAATCCCAGCTCATCGCACCGCCGATTGTCATTGTTGCTCAGTCTGAAGGGCGATTACTCGGCCTAGTCGTAGAACAAGTCGGCGAAGTAGACCTCTTCGACGAAGCAACTATTCAGATGGAACCAGGCCTATGTGCCAAAGCCTTAGAACCTTTTGTAACAGGCTACTGCCCTCAGCAAAAAGGGACCGTCCTCAATATCTCAGCCATTGTAAAGTCTCCCACCTGGCAATCACGCTAAAGATAATTACGTATCTATTCAATCTACCTCTCTCATAGTACTTCCCATGACTGCAACCAGCTCTTCTATCAACAACTCTGACCAGACTCAAAACGAAACTCAAAACAGCGACCCATCGGCGGAATCCAATAGCTCACCTCAAGAAAACAGTCGAGAAAACGTAGAACTGGCGCTATCGCCCGAAGACATTCTAGGCGAGCAGCCACAGACAAATCAATCGGCGGAAATCGACCTCTTAGAATCAGCTCTAAACCAATCTTCTGTGAACGTAGCGGCAAAGTCAGCTGGCGGCAGCCTCAAGTCGGTCGGGAAGCGCGCTTTTGATGTCGCCAACCGTATGGCCCAAGCTAGCGATATCGAGAATCTTTATCAAATCGCGGTAACCGAAATCCGTAAACGCTTTCAGGTAGAGCGAGCTGTTATCTACCGCTTCCATGCAGAAGCCCACGGCGACGTTATTGCAGAGTCCCTAAGCGCTGGGTACAGCCCGATGCTAGGTGAGTCGCTTCCAGCGATCGCATTTGGAGCCAATAGCGCTGAGAGCTATAAGCAACAGCCTGCTGTTGCAATTACAGATGCCGTTGAAACCTCCGTCACGCCTCACCAAATGCAGCTGTTCAACCAGTTTCAGGTGAAAGCCAGCTTAAGCTTACCTATCTTCCTAGAAGAGCAGCTCTGGGGATTGCTAACTATTCAGCAATGCAACGAACCCAGACAATGGGGGGAAACTGAGATTGGTTTTCTCTACCTGGTTGCAACCGAGCTACAGGTCAACCTACAGCCGCTAGGCTTCCAAGGCGAGAGAACACTACTGGCTAACCTCAGTCACAAAATTGGGCAGGCATCTGACAAAGAAAGCATCTTTAGAAGTGCCACCAAAGACGCCAGAAAACTTCTCAAGGCCGATCGCGTTGCGGTTTGTCAGTTCCGCCAAGACTACAGCCTCGAATTTATAGCCGAGTCGAAAGTGGCTAACATAGCATCTATGCTTGGCGTCGTTTCAGCAGATACGTATTTGCAAGAGCAGGAAGGTGGGTGCTTCAATCAGCGCCAGCCGTTTGTACTCAACAATCTTGAAAGTGCAACAGAACTTAGCCCTTGCTACGCCGAGCTCCTAGCAGATTTTGACATTCAAGCCTGCGCACTAGTAGGCATTTTCCAAGGGAAGAAGCTTTGGGGAATGCTAGCTGCCTATCAGCATAGCGGCGCTAGACACTGGCAAAACAATGACATCAACCTCCTCACCCAAGTTGCTGAGCTTGTTGGAGTAGGCCTGCACCAGGCAGAACTCATGGAAGAAATGAGCCGCACAGCTCAAAATCAAGAGGCCCTCCCTGAAATCATCAGCAAAATCAGCAACACTGGGTACGCCGAGAAAATCTATCAGACAGCCGTAGAAGAAGTACAGCAGCTACTTAAGGTAGAGCGCGTCTGTATCTACAAGTTCCGTCCAGATTATTTTGGAGATTTCATCTATGAGTCGGGCGCAGGAAACTGGCCTTCACTCGTTGGCAGCGCGTGGGAAGACACCTACGTACAAAAGCACCAGGGCGGACGGTTTCGCGATACAGAACAGCCCTTCATGGCCGACGACGTTTACACGGCCGGACTCAGCGAATGCCACGTTCAAACGTTAGAGCACTTTGGCGTTAGGTCTTTTTTGATTGTTGCTATCCGCCAGGGCGGAAAGCTTTGGGGTCTACTCAGTGCGTTTCAGCACAGCGATTCACGGCACTGGCTAGAAAGTGACGTCAAGGTTCTTCAAGACGTCAGCCGGCAAATGGAGAACAGCTTAAAGGGCGCTGAATATATCGCAAAGCTGCAAGAACAGTCTGCTGAAATGTCAAAAGCGGCGCAAGTTGGTCGTGCTGTTTCTGACGTTATTCCAGAGATTTTGCAGCCCCGAGAGGCAGAGAAAATCTTGCAAGTTACTCAGCGAGCGGTTCGACAGGTCCTGAAGTGCGATCGCGTCGTTATCTATCGTTTTAACACCGACTGGACTCACGAAATCATCCACGAATCAGCTAGCAGCCAAAACGCCACAGCCAAAACTCTACCTGCAATCTGGCCAAAAACTGACTTGCAAGCTACACAAGGCGGTCCCTACAGTAAACAGGAAGCTCTAGTTGTCAACAATATCTACGCAGCCGATCATGCTCCCTTAGAAATCGAAAAACTAGAAGACTTTGGGATCAACGCTTATGTAACTGTTCCTATTTTCAAGGAGGGTCAACTTTGGGGACTGCTGGGTGCTTACCAAAACGAACAGCCTCGCTCTTGGGCAGAAGTAGAGATCAACGCACTCAAGCAAATTGGCATGCAGCTAGGTACAGCCATACAGCAGGCCAAATACATCCAACAGCTTGCCGAAACAACAGAGCAAGAGCAGCTCGTCAGCAAAATTACTGAGCGCCTACGGCAAACCAGTGACCTACCACAAACCCTCAAAGCAACTGCTCGCGATATTCGCCAAATGCTTCAGGCCGACCGCGTAGGTCTGTATCAGTTTGACGAAGCCACCAACTACAGCATCGGTGAATTTGTAGTAGAAGACGTAGCAGTCGGTGTGCGCTCGGCAATGGCGATGAAAGTGCAAGATCACTGCTTCGCTGAAGATCAAGCCGAGAACTACCAGAAAGGTCGCTACTGGGTTGTTAATGATGTTCAGGCACTAGACTTGCCCGAATGCCTGATGGAACTTCTTTCTGAGCTAGAGGTGAGAGCTAGCCTAGTTGTGCCATTGCTCAAAGGCGACGTTCTATGGGGACTGTTTGCTATTCACCAGTGCAAAGGCCCCCGAGAGTGGCAAGAGAGCGACGTGCAGTTTGCACATCGTATTGGTGCACAGCTGAACTTAGCCTTGCAGCAGGCCGATTACCTCAGCCAAGTAGAGGAAAAAACAGCTAAGCTCACCGAAACCGCAGACCGGGAAAAAGCCTCAAAAGAACTGCTGCAAAAGCAGGTTATTGAGCTACTCAAGGCAGTTGGCCCAGCCTTGCGAGGTGACCTCACAGTTCGAGCCCAGGTTACAGAAACAGAAGTGGGTACCGTTGCGAGTACTTACAATACAACACTTCAAAGCTTGCAGAAGATCGTCCTACAGGTGCAGGCTGCAGCTGACCAGGTAAGTGACACCTCTAAGCTAAGTGGCACGTCCGCTATTTCAGTAAGTCAACAGGCAGAACAACAGTCCGAGGCACTAGCAGAGGCTCTCGACCGAGTACAAAAAATGGTGGGCTCAACCGAAGCCGTGGCTCAAGATGCACAACAGGTAGAAGCCGCTGCCCAGCAGGCTAACCAAGTGGTGCAAAGAGGTGATAGCGCTATGAACCGCACGGTAGACGGCATTATGGCTATTCGCTCCACAGTCGCAGAAACCAACCAGCGAGTCAAACGACTCAGTGAGTCTTCGCAAAAAGTCTCGAAGATTGTTAGCTTGATCGGTCACTTTACAACACAGACTCAGCTGCTGGCACTCAACGCATCTATCGAAGCAACCCGCGCGGGGCAGTATGGCCGAGGCTTTGCGGTTGTAGCCGACGAGGTGCGATCGCTCGCTCGTCAATCGGCAGAAGCAGCCACCGAAATTGAACAGTTTGTTCAAGAGATTCAGATGGGTACTGCCGAAGTATCTACGGCCATGGAAACTGGCATTCAGCAGGTTGCAGAAGGCACCAACATGGTGACCGATGCCCGTCAAAATCTGACGGCAATTGTAGAAGCCACCGGTCAAATCAGTCAGCTCATCGCCGATATCACACAAACCACGCACAAGCAGGCTGACGAATTCAAGGAGGTCACCGCCACCATGACGACAGCCACCGAGATTGCTAACCAAACCTCTGACAACGCGGGCGAGTTGGCTGAGTCTATTCAGCAGGTGCTAGAAACGGCAGAAGCGCTCCAAGCTAGCGCTGGCAAGTTTAAGGTTAAGTAAGCGGGTCATTCGTTAAAGTTCAACAAAACTAACTTTCATCAATACCGATCCTAAACCCACACCAGCCATGACTACAGACCTCTCGGTTTCTGACCAAACCTACCAGTACTTTTTGCAGGAGTCTGCCGAACTCCTGCAAACCATGGAGGACGAATTACAAGATATTAGAACAGCCTTCAGCGTTCAAAAGGTGCACAACCTTATGCGGGCAGCTCACACCCTGAAAGGTGCATCTGCCAGCGTAGGCCTGGATACCGTCAAAAAAACAACCCATTCCCTAGAAGATGTCTTCAAGGCACTATGCCATCAAGACACTGTCATCAGCGTAGAGATGGAAGGGCTAATCTTTCAGGGATTCGACTGTCTAAAATTGTTAATGTCAGCGCAGCTAGCTGAGGCCAAAGTCGACGAGGCCGACATTCTAGATCGGATGGCAACGGTCGTCACTCAGCTACAGCAAATGCTAGGCGATCGCTTTGGTCAAGGCGGTCATCTCCCCACATCTAGCGAGCTGGGATTCGACATGACCCAGTCGATTTTTGAAGTCGGCGTTGCCCAAAGGATAGAAACCCTAGCTGAAGCGCTAGAAAGTCCCGATGTAGAAGAACTCACAGAACTGCTAGAAACTCACGTAGAGGTTTTTATCGGGCTGGCTGAGTCCTTGGATCTGCCCGGCTTCGGCGACATCGCAAAAACGACAAAAGTCGCACTAGAACAAAGCCCCAGTCAAGTTCTAGAAATTGCGAGTGTCGCCTTAGCCGACTACGAAACAGCACACGCTGCGGTACTAGCAGGCGATCGCATCAGAGGCGGCTCTCCCTCCGCAGAGCTACAACGGTTCTGCGGAAGCCACGCGCCAGCACCTTCAGAAAGTAATTCAGGTGAGAGTACTGGCCAAGCAGCTGGGTCAGTTAAAGAAGGTAGCAAATCTAACTGGGCTTATCAGCTATGGCAGCTCATCACACATCCTATAGGCACTGCTGAACAAATCACAGAAGGTAAGGCAACAGATAAAAACAGCATACAGAAGAAAATAGCTTCAGTCGCAACTGAAGCCAAACCATCAGAAACCGATTTTCTGACTAACAACACGACAGAAACAGCCAAAGCCTCAGCCAATAGCCCAGAATCACTCCCAGATCTATCATCGCTTTTAGGCCTTAGCAGTGATGATAGTAGCGCGGATACCATTGACAACCCGTCTCAGACATTGTCGCCTCACGCAGCAACGCAGCCTTCCGTAGCGAAGATCACCTCCAACAACGCCACCATTCGTATCGCAGTTGACCAGCTAGATCAGCTCAGTCAATCGATAGGTGAGCTACTTACTTACCAAAACAGACAGGTGCTCTACAACGAGGAGGTTACCGCTTTAGTCAAAAAGCTACTCAACCGAATTGCCCAACAGCAACAGCAGCTCAATCGGCAGCGGAGCAGAGTACTGACAGATCAGACCCTAGCAGCGCCCTCTCCATCCATCCAACTTCAACAGACAGCAGCCCAGTCGCCATTACCCTCAAATGCTACCTACAGTCACTTTGACGCGATTGAGCTAGATCAATACAGCGACGTTCAGCTATTGGCCCAGTCATTTTTAGAAGAAACCGTTCAGCAATCAGAGAACGCTGAAGCTATCGACTTGTTTATCAGAAAATCTGGCCAAGCTATAGAAAAACAAAAACGTCTCCTAACAAACACTCGTGAGACGCTTTTATCGGCCAGGATGCTACCTCTAGAACAAGTCTTTCAGCGATTTCCTGCTGCTGTAGAACGCTTAAAGGCTCAGCATCATAAACAGGTTGAAGTGCTGATCGAAGGCGGCGATGTTCTAGTCGACAAAGTCATTGCTGAAAAGCTGTACGATCCTCTGCTTCACCTAGTACGAAATGCCTTTGACCACGGTATTGAAGACCCAGTAAGCAGACAGCAGCAACAAAAAGCAGCGACTGGACAAATCACCATCGAAGCGCGTCAGCAGGGTCGTCACTTAGTTATTAGTGTCAAAGACGATGGGCAAGGATTAAACCTAGAGATAATTCGCAGAAAAGCAGTAGAAAATCAGATCATTACATCAGAGGAAGCCGCTGCACTTACTCCAGCCCAAACAGTTGATTTACTCTTCGAGACAGGCTTTTCTACGGCCAGTGAAGTCGACGATTTGTCTGGTCGTGGCGTTGGCCTAGATGCGGTGAAGGCTCAGGTGCGATCGCTTCAGGGATGGGTTACTGTCAGCCATCAGCCTGGAGAGGGGACCTGTTTCACGCTGCAAATTCCATCTAGTCTCACTATTGCCAAGTTACTACTATGCCAAGCACAGGGACGAGTCTACGCCCTGATTGCCGATGCGATTGAGCATATTCTTATTCCTAATCCATCGCAGGTAAAAACCTGGGATGGGGGAAAAACACTCACTTGGCAAGCTAACGACGAAGAGCACCTCATTCCTGTCAACAATCTATCGCAGGTCTTGCACTACGCTTCGCCGATGCCCAAGCACAAGTTTACAGAATCTCGCAGCGACCTTCCTGCAACCACAGCCAACCCAGTCATTTTGCTAAATCATAAAAATGCGTTGGTAGGCATAGAAGTTGACCAGCTTATGGGTGAACAGGAGCTGGTGATTAGCCCACTTGGCAAAACCATCGTACCACCAGATTACCTATACGGCAGCAGCATCTTACCAGATGGACAGCTAACCCTCGTACTAGACGGCGTAATGCTGGCCAAAATCATAACAGAGCAGCGTAACAAAGGCACCATTGACATTAGCCTAGAAGAGAAAGGAGGGACACCAGCCAAACGCAACCAAAACGAGCCAGTCTTCGTCAAAAAGCTGATTTTAACCGTAGATGATTCTATTACAGTCCGTAATTCTTTGGCCGATGCGCTTCAAAAAGCTGACTATCAGGTCATTCAAGCAAAAGACGGCGCAGAAGCACTTCAGCAAATAGAACGCTACCCTGGCATTCAAGCAATTCTGTGCGACATCGAAATGCCAGGAATGAACGGATTTGAATTCCTCAAGGTCCGGCAACAAGATCAAAGAATTGCCGCTATTCCGACCGTTATGCTGACTTCTAGAGCTGGCGATAAACATCGGCTACTCACCAAAACACTCGGAGCCACAGACTATCTTACCAAGCCTTATTTGACCCCTCAGCTGCTCAAAACAGTCGCTGATGCCATTGAAACCGCTACCCAACAACAGCTCAGCAAAGTAGGAGAAGCTGAATGAACACTGTCTTTAACCAAACAACAAAGGCACCCGACCAAACCGTTGAATACATCACCTTCAAAGTAGGAAAGTATTTATTTGCACTACCTAGCCAAACCATCTTAAAAGTGGTCGCCACTCCACCACCAAGCCAGGGTGGCATGGTCAGCATGGGCTTAGTACAGCTAGAACAGTACAGCATCCAGATTATCAATTTACTTGAACTATTAGGTCTGCGAAAAATCAGTAGCAGCTCACCTAGCACAGATAAACATGCACATTCGGAGCAACCAGCTCACAGCAAGATCAACACTCTGCAAAAGAAGGAGCAGGCAACCGAAACAAACCCAAATCCACCTTTTCTGATGGTTTTTCAGAATTCGACTGAAGATCTTTGCGCTATCGCTGTAGAGACTCCACCAGACCTGATGAAAATTCCGAACGACACCCTAAAGCCCGTTCCTCCAGAAAATCGGCTAACGAAGGCGCTTCGCTGGGTTAGCCACATTGTTATTTACGAAGCAGGTGGCAGTCGTCATACCCTGCTCATTTTAGATTTGCCATTGCTCCTGGCCTCTAGTCAAACCAAGACGCCAAAAGTAGAAGCGCCTATTTTTGCTATTGAGCCACCTGTTTTTGCTATTGAGCCACCTGCGCATACGGTAGAATCACCTGCTTTTGCTATTGAGCCGCCAGTAGATTCTGTGATTAATTAATCGCAGTTCTCGCTATTGATAGGACAACACATATCAGACGTTGAAACTTCTTTTCTTTTGTCGCGAGCTGGCTACTGTTACAGATAGAACTGCTAAACCTACTAAGAGGGAAGGCTCAGGAACATCTGCTTGGGCAGACAAGAAGCTTAGCTGATTGATACCGATGGCGCTGTTTGGAATAGAAGACTGGAACGCTATGCTGGAAATTCTGGCTTGGTCGTCGCTAATCCCTAAGAAAATTGCGGAGTTGTCGAGTGCTGTAGAAGAAGTCCCTGGCAGCGAAAAGCTATCTAGCAACTGGCCGCTAACGTCAAAGGCAGACACCGTACCTGTAAAACTGAAAATGTCATCTACTGCGAGCTGAGCACCCACCGCCGCAACAGGATCAGCAAAGGTCAACGTGATAGGGCCAGGATTGCCAACAGCTGGAGGGGGACCGGGAATAAGGCCAGTAAAAAGAATAAAGTCACCGCTGGCAAAGTTCGTAGGAATGCCCGGATCCGTGGTTTGAAAAATAAAGGGTGGGAACACACCAGGTATAGTAGCGGCAGGGATACCGACCTGAATTGCGCTACCACCTGCTGAATCCACAGTAAATGAATTTGGTAGAAAGGCTGCTGGGTCTGGAGGCCCAAAAGGATTAAAGGGAGTACCTACAGAAGACCAGTCAAGCTGATCGTTTGCATTGAGCTCAGAGCGGCTGGTTACCAAAGTAGCGGCTTTTGATTGTGGCATGATTGCACTCCAACCTAAAACCATCCCTATTAGTAAACCGGACAAAGCAAACTGACTTACCATAGTCTCTGCTCTTTTTCTCATCACAACAGCCATCTTTCAGCTATTGGAAGATTAATCTATTTCCAAAGGCTACCAAGCAATATTGCTAGTGGCTTCACGCGAAGTTCTCACAGACCTTGAGATAGATTGCGAAAGGTTTCAGGTGCTTGCAGCAATTACATCTCTATCCATCAAAAAAGAAGCTCTAGATTAAAAATGAATCATCTCTATAAAGTTATCAATATGTTTTATCTTCTATTGCTCTATTCGTTTTTCCTTTAATTAAGTCAGCTATCGAGAGAGCTTTTTAAGTCTTCGAGTAGTCGGCTAGCACTGTCAAAAGTAAGCTTTGTTTGCTGTTGATATTGAGCACTTTCACTGGTCTGACTAGCGGCAATAATTTTACCGGTGCAGATAACCAATCGGCACTTGCCCAAAATAACTTTATCGTGCAGTCCATTCTAACCGTATGGCTCAAGGCCTTGTTGTTGCGATTCCTAGCTTCACTCGTTCAACCGTTCTCAGCTGGTCCATCGCGGCAACTACCCGACCATGGCTCGTAGATTCATCCGCACGAATAGTAACTAAAATCGGCGCATTGGGAGATAACTGCTCTACTGCGGTCGCTAAATTCTCCAACGAAACAGCAGCATCTCCCAAAAACAGTCCACCCTCCGGTGTAATCGTCAGCGTTACATCTACCTGATTTTGCGGTGTGGCTGTCACCGCCTGCGGCAGATTAACCGGTAAACCTTCTGCCTTCGTCAAATACAGCGTAGATAAAATGAAGAACGCCAAAATCGCAAAGATGACGTCAATCATCGGCAAAATGTTGACGCCATGACGGCTAACTTCATTGTCTTCAGAAAGTCGCATACGTTCTACACAAATTGGACCCGACTATCTTGGCAAGATTTAGACAGGCTAAACTGCCCAGACTAACCGTAGAATAAGCGGCTCGTTCGTTTCACGCAACTCCCGTGCTTACGGTAATTAACCCGCAAATTAATACATGAAGCCAGAGGCAAACAGCAGCACTGTCAAGCCGCCGACCAAAACCATGAGGGCTTTGCCCGCGTCCCAACTACCTTTCCAGGAGTAGTTTGCTTTATCATTCTCAGACATAGTAACGTCCTCATTACTGCTTTATATTTCTTAGCATAGCGTCAGATACGAGTATATTCCATCTCTCTCTCGTTAGAAAGACCTCTACTCTCCTAAAAAGCTGAGCGCAGCCAAACCCGATAGCTGCGCTCAGCCGAAGCTACAGCAGAGACATCTGCTGCCCTTGCTGCTCGTAGTAAAACTGCTCTACGCCCCAACGCCTGTACATCGGCAGCTTTCGCTTGTAAGACAGGCGACTTTCTACCTGCGCGGTATCTAGCTTTTGCTGCGCGTCTTCCTTACGACAATTCAATATCTTGGCTGCGTCCTGCAAGCGAATCCACTGCTGACCAAAACGCTTTAATAGCGCATCATCATCTTCATTTTGAACCTGGGTAAGCAAAATTTCGGCCAGTAGCCAGCAGGCTTTGGTATCGGCCTCGGCACGGTGAGAAGTGCTGATGTCAAAATTGAAGTGCTTAATCAAATTTGGCAAGCTGCGAGAAGGTAAATCTGCCAACAGCATCCGCGAGAGAATAACAGTACATAGCTTTTGTAGAGGTGGCTTGTAAAAGCGAATGCCTACCCGTTTGAACTCGGTGCGCAGAAAAGAATAGTCAAAGTCGAGATTGTGCGCTGTAAATACACGGTTATCGCTCTCAACTAGTGGTAAGCATTGAGGCCATATCTCTTCGGGTGGTGGTGACGGATACACCATCTCTGGGGTGATGCCCGTAATTTGGGTGATAAACTCAGGAATCTTGACCTTGGGATTGATCATGTAGGTTTCCTGATGTTCCAAGCCATTCGCTAAACTCGCCTGCAAGATGGATACTTCGATTACGCGGGCATTGTGGCCCAGTGAACCCGTTGTTTCTACATCGACAACAGCTAAAGAAGACTGGCTGACCTGACGATAGTAGGCTAGCAATTCGCTGGAGAGTAGGGCAGATTGACCTTGAAACTTTGCGGCGTGAGCAACCATGAACGAACTCTTTACTGCTGGGATAATCTTTTCACATCTGCGCCACCGATGATCGAGTGAATTTTGGCGAGTCGGTCTGGAATGGTCGCTGCGTGGGGGCTGTTTTGCAAACTTTCGCTGAGATCGACCTGACTCAGATTTTCTGCTTTGTTGCCAGGGAACCAGTGGCTGGCACCGCCCAGTAGGTTGTAGCGAGCCTTTGCGTAGTCGGTCATGTCAAAAGCTTCGACGAGGTTGCCAAGCCAAAGCGCGATCGCAATATTGATGTTCCCCGGCGTCGACTGAATATCTGGTAAACCTTCACGCCAAGTGCGGTACCAATTTTCGCCGAGAGCTGCGATCGCCTGTCCTTCTAATCGGTCTAAAATCGGAGCCAAAACACTCTCCGCATCTGCCAGTAAAGGCAGCACATTCATATGCTCATCAAAGTCCGTTGGATTCGCTGCCCCCAAACTCAGCGTGTGCACCTGCGGATGACTCAAACAAAACAGATCATTAAACACCATTGGGCTCAGGGGCTGACAAAGCTTAGCCAAACGTGCAGAGGGATTGTACAAATGTCCGCCTTTATTGGAAGGGCTGATAATGAACACGCCCATATCGTGACGAGTCGCCGCTTCTATCGCCCGCCAATTATCCTGAAAAATGTAGTACCAGTGAATATTCACATAGTCGAATAGAGCACTTTCGATTGCATCTACAATCACCTGCGTTGGCCCATGGGTAGAAAAGCCAATGTGTCGTACTTTGCCCTGAGCTTGCAGCTTCTTTGCAACTTCCATACAGCCGCCAGGACGAATACTGTTGCGTAGCGTTTCAGGGTTGTTAATGCCGTGAAACCCTAATAGGTCTATGTAGTCCAGTTGAAGATTTGAAAGCGAGGTTTCTATAATCTCTAAGAATTCTTCGGGGTCTGCCTTGGGAGAAACTTTAGTTTGAATAATGAGGCGATCGCGCTCAAACTTCGGCAGCACCTGTCCCAGCTGAATCTCTGATGTACCATATCCTCTAGCCGTCTCAATATGATTGATTCCCAGTTCTAGAGCGCGGTGAATCGTCGCCTCCAAGTTCGTCTGGTTATCTTTTGGGATATGTTCTAGGGGTACATCTCGCCAGGAATGCTGATAGCGCATTCCTCCGCAAGAAAACACAGGCATTTGCAGTTCGGTGCGACCAAATCGGCGATACAGCATTCGGTGGAATTAACTAGAAAGAGGGGTTGCCTTAGATTGTAGACAATCCACTGATATTTTGAAGCGAGATCTGCTGCCATCACGATTCACCGTCATTATCAGAGAGGAAACTCACTGCGCTAAAATTGCTGAGTCACAACTAGATAGCCCTCAAAAAGCACTGAGAGCTATTCAACAAGATGTTTAATCGCTCGGGAACCGATGATTCGGCAGTAAATTATCTAAATGCGCACGCTACTTCTGATATGTTTTAGTCTATGGCTATGGCTACTGCCGGCATTCGTACCTATCACGCCGCTTTCGAGCGCAGCATCACAACCTCTTGCCGGACAGCTCAGCACTCCTCAGTCATCAGCCATGACTAGCCCCACCGAAATTCTGTCGCGTCTGTTTACCAAACCAAACCTTCAGCGCGAGTGGTTTGCCGATTCTTTTCTAGCGCAAATATCCTTAGGCGAAATTTCTCAGATTACTCAAGGCATCATAAGTAGCGTCGGCTCATACCAGAGCATAGAGGACGTTCCTAACGGCTTTGTACTCACCTTCACTCGAGGCACCGTTGCTACACATTTGGCACTCAATCCGCAGGGTCAAATCACAGGGCTATTGTTTGAAACACCGCAGCTCATCGGGCTCTCCTTAGAAGATGTTATCAGCGAAATTTCGGCACTGCCTGGGGAAACGCATCTGATTGCGACTCGCAACGGGAAAGAAATCGCAACCTTGAATGTAGATAAACCGCTTGCTGTGGGCTCTACGTTTAAGCTGTTGATTTTACAGGAGTTACAGTCGCAGATCGAAGCTGGCCAGCACCAGTGGACCGAGGTCATTTCTCTTAAAGAAGACTGGAAGAGTCTTCCGAGCGGCTTTCTTCAGGGCTGGCCCACGGGCTCCTCACTTACCATCGAAAGCCTAGCCACGCTAATGATTTCGCAAAGCGACAATACGGCCACAGACCATTTGCTCAACATTGTTGGCAGAGAGAATGTAGAAGCGAGATCTCCGAAGAACACACCTTTCCTCACCACTGGCGAAGCCTTCGTACTTAAAGACCCAGCTAATCGCAGCCTTCTAAGGCGCTGGCGACGCAACAATGAGCGAAGAAGCCTGGTGTCTCCCCTCGCAGCTTTACCACTCCCCACCGTCAGCATTTTTAACGACGGACCCCAGGCAATCGACGTGGAGTGGTTTATGAGCGCACGCGAGTTATGTAGCACAATGGACGCCGTTGCTGACTTACCGCTAATGAGCATCAATCCTGGGCTCGTCGATGCTGATGACTGGCAAAGAGTAGCTTACAAGGGCGGCTCTGAGCCAGGCGTGGAGAACTTTACGACACAGCTAACCGATGAGGAGGGAAAGTTCTGTGTCAGCGCTACTTGGAATAATGAAAGCGGCATCGATGAGCTACAGTTTTCTACGCTGTATCGCAGCTTAATCCAAGCAGCGAGTGAGCAATCTGCATAGCGATCGCATAGATATATTGCAAGCCATCAGGCAAAATAAAGGAGTTGTTCAAAACCGTTGATTTGCGCAAGTTATGGCTATTCCTATTCCTGCTCGCCCTAGTGGTTATCGTCTTGGTAAAGCCGAAGCTCCGGTCACTGTAGAAATGTTTTTGGATCTGGAATGTCCTTTCTCTAAAAGGGGCTGGAACAATACAATGCAAGTTGTGCAGGCCTATTCACCTGAGCAAGTTTGCTGGGTATTTCAACTAATGACATTGGGGAATCATCGTCAGAGTTGGGATGCTACTAAAGCTGCGATCGCACTCTCAAACGACAACACCCAAAAGTTCATCGAAGTCACCAGCCGCATCTTCAGCCAACAGGCAGAATTTGCCAATGAAGCCTGGAAAGACAAAACACAAACAGAATTTCACCACTGGCTGGCCGACAATGTGGCTGAATCAACCGATAAAGACAGCTTTCTTACGCTGTTGAACAGTAAAGAAGTGTACGCAGCAGCCCGCATTCCAGCTCGCTTTGCCACAATCAGAGGCGTATGGTCTACGCCCACATTTTTCATCAACGGCGCAGAGGCAACTGAACTCTCATCGGGCTCTAGCCTTGAAGATTGGAAAGCAGTGCTGGATAAACTTTTATAGAGAACCCTCTACATATCAACAACTTATCCAAACAATCTTCTACATCATCAGATATTCGAGCAGATAGCCTAAAAATCTTAGGTTTCAGCTGTATGTGACGATGAAAAAATAACAAGACAGAACCACACCAGACACAATCACAAAGCGTCTAAGCCAAGCTGTAGAAACTTTTTTTGCAAAGTAGACGCTGCTGTATCCGCCTACCGATGTGCCGCCAGCGACCAGCGCAGCATAGGGCCAGTCAATAATATCAGCAAAGACAAAATAGCTCAGCGCCGCTGCGTTGATGCACAGTGCTAGCCATACTTTCACAGCTTGGAGCGTCTGTAGTCGACCAGGGTTAGTCAAACTCAGCAGCGTGAGCATCAAAATACCAGCACCACCACCAAAAAATCCACCGTAAATTGAGATGATACCTTGAAATAGCAGAAGCGCAGGTTGATTGAACGCGGGGGCTTCTACTATTTCAGCCAGTGGCGTTTGAGATGTAGCACGAGATGGCCTTCGAGAGAACTTAGCTAACCTAGGGGCAACCGCAAAAAGCAGCGTACCTAGTGCTACCAAATAAGGCACAACAAAAGCAAAACTATCGTCCGAAAAATTGAGCAGTAACCACGCACCAAACGCACCGCCTAACAAGGTTGCCAAAGTCACTGGTCCCAGTCGCGGCATAACTGGTCTTAGCTCTGTGCGGTAAGCAACGTTATTTACCAACATCCCTATCCAAATGCCAGCCGCGCTTGTGGCATTAGCACTGATAGGAGAGATACCTGAGAGCAAAAGTGCTGGAAATACGAGTAAGCCACCACCACCTGCCACCGCATTGATTCCGCCAGCAACCAGGGCTGCACCAAACAGTAGAATCGCGCCAACATCTATCTCCATCTGCCACTCCAGCCACAAAGCTATAAATCTAAGGACACTTCCAGCTCACTGCTTAACCGCAATGACACGCAAACGACGGTAGTCTGCTATCCATTCGCCTTTTGAGCCTTGTTCGGGACCTTCACTTTTACCTTCACTTTTGTAGAGCTGTGGCACAGCGGCCTCAACGGCCTTCACGAGATCTGCCCACTCCGCCGATGACAAGTGCGGAAAAAATCGCTGACCAAACATGTCGAGCCAGCCAGCCAAACCGGCAGTACCCAAAGGCGTAGGCCGGTCAAAGATATGTGCAAAAGCAACTTTGAGTCCAGCGGATTCCAGCAGAGCAACGTACTCACCCAAACCCGGAAAGTACCAAGGGTTAAGATGTTGCCGCCCGCTCACTTGCGACAAAGCCGTCAAAATAGTCTGCACATTGCCCTCACCACCGAACTCAGCAACAAAGCGTCCATCAGGCTTTAACGCAGCTGAAATACACCGTGCCGCTTCGCGTGCATCGTTCACCCAGTGCAGTGCCGCGTTAGAAAATACGGCATCCATCGGCTCTGCCTGCTGAAAACAGGCAGCATCTGCCACTCGAAAGGGAATGCTTGGATAGTTTGCACTGGCCTGCTGAATCATGGCGCGATCGCTATCAATCCCTGTCACCATCGCTCCACTCGCCGCAATCTGCGCCGTCAGCTGCCCCGTGCCACAGCCCACATCCAAAATGTGCTCGCCCGCTTGTGGCGCTAGCTGCGAAAGCAAACTCGTCCCATACTGCCAAACATACTCAAACTGGTCTTGATAACCAGCGGCATTCCAAACGGGTATCGACATCTTACTGGCCACCTATAAAAAACTGTAAAAAGCTGTAAAAAGGACTACTCTCACCCTAATCAAACCCTTTCCAGCTGTCCAATACAGTTATTAGTCGCCTTTGATATGATGAACGTATTAATCCTCAACTCACAGATGCGGACCTTTAAAATATGAACATACGCCAACTGCGCTACTTTTTGGCTGTAGCCAAGACGCTGCACTTTGGTAGGGCTGCCAAACTGTTGAACATGGCGCAGCCACCACTGAGTACCCAAATCAAGCAATTAGAAAAAGGTCTTGGCGTTCTACTATTTGAACGAACAAAACGGCGGGTGAGCCTTACAGAAGCTGGAAAAGTACTGCAAGAGGAGGCACAGCAGGTACTCGCACGGCTAGATTTGGCCATGCGAAAGACCCAGCTCACAGCTAGAGGAGAAGCCGGGCAACTGTCTGTAGCTTTTGTTAGCTCAGCGATGTACAGCATCTTGCCACCTTGGCTCAGAGTCTTTCGCCAAGAGTATCCCGCTGTGGAGCTAGCCTTCCAAGAGGCCACCAGCACAGAACAGATTGAAGGGCTAAAATCGCACAGGCTAGACGTTGGCTTCGTCCGCTCACCGGTCGACGACGTTGCTCTTGCCAAGCAAACCGTGTGGAAAGAACCACTGCTCGTAGCGCTGCCTATTGGTCATCCGCTGAGCATTCAGCCTAGAATCTCGATCACTAGCCTGATGAACGAATCCTTCATTCTTGTCAGCCGACCGCTGGCGACAGAAATGTACGATCAAATCATCGATTTCTGTGCCAGTGCCAACTTCATCCCCCGCATTAGTCAAACCGCTGAGCAACTACAAACTATTCTAGGACTTGTATCTGCCCATATTGGCATCGCCATATTGCCGGCAGCCGCGCAAAAGCTCCAGAGAGAAGGCGTTTGCTATCGCCCCTTTTACGAACTTGCTCCGGCTATCGAGCTAATGATGATTTGGCGACGAGATGACTCTTCAGCGATCTTGAAAAACTTCTTGGAGACAAGGCCAGCTGAAAATAAGGCATAGAAAAGGGAAGAAATCGTTAGCCCACAGATACGGGAGTCTTCTCTAGCTGCTGCACCTGCACTTGGTACAACGCAACTATTCTCTTCGCCTTAGCAGTCCAGGTAAATTCCCGTGCTCTTTCCACTGCACAATAGGACATTTGCTCATGTAGCACAGGGTTATCGACCAGCTGTTCTATCTTTTCGGTGATCTGCCGCACGATAAACGCCCGCGATATTGGCTCAATCCTAAAGCCAGTTTTCTCTGTCACGTATTCTCCTACACCGCCGTGATTCACGACGATACAAGGCAGCCCATGCGCCATGGCTTCTAGCACTACCGCTCCACCAAACTCTCGCAGAGAGGGAAAGCAAAATATGTCGGCCTGACGGTAGAAATCAATCGTTTCAGCATGGCTTACCCACCCTGTAAACCGAACAGCATCTTGCAATTTTAAGCTGTCTGTCTGCCGTTGGAGCTCGCTACGCTCAGGTCCACTGCCAACAATCGTCAGACGCACGCGATCACGGAGCGAGGCATTCAGCTGACTCACTGCCTCTAGTAAAATATCGGCACTCTTGTAGGGGACCAGCCGCCCTACGAATAAAAGTGACAGTGGCCGCTCTGTAGAATAGGCATGAGAATGAGAATAGGCATGAGAATGAGGGTGCGATCGCCTCAAACCAGCCGAAAAAAAAGCAGGCGTAAGACCATTCTCAGACAACAGCTCTAACCGCTCACGCGAAATCTCGAACAGGTCTTGAATCAGCCCTGCCGTATAGTCTGAGCCGACCAGGATTTTGTCCGCTTGTTGATAGGTCTCTCGGTAGCCTGGAATCAAAGACCGACCGACCCAACGCAGAAAGTTTAACCCTGAAAACTCACGTCTGGCCAGAGCCCGAAACCCTCTTGGAAAGGGAATGCCACCGTTAACAGGGCCCATGACAAAAGGCGTTGTCTTACAGGCTTTCACAACCTTGACCGGATAGCGCGGCATCATCGGCGTAATCGCATGCACAATATCGTACTGCTCTCGCTCAATTGCACTGCAAAAGTGAGTATACACGCTGTGATTGAACTCGGCGTAGATAGGATAGGTTAACATCAGGCGCAGCGGCCAAATAATCTTTCCTTTTATACAGCTGAGCAAAGCGGCGAGATTATAATATCGCCGACTTAGCTCACTTTCAAAGAGATAAACAATATCTCGGTCAGGATGAATCTTTTCGAGGCTCGCTTTGTTCCTCGCATGTGTCACCAAAGTCGTATCGCTTAGCTGACTAATGCTGTTGTAAAAACGGTAGCCTACCAGTGGCACCGAGACACCTTCAGGATTGCACTGCTCAATAATCAGCAGAACTTTTAGCCTTTTAGCCGTTCTTGGGAAACCCATGGCTTTAGCGACACTCTTTAAGGATCAATCAAGAATAGAGCAAGCTTATCGAAGGTGAATAGGCTATCGACCTTTTTTTCAACTGGCCCGTGCCGTAACAACGAAGGGTAACGGAAGAATCAGCTACTAGCAACCTGCGCCTGCACGCTAACCTCAAACACCGATTCAAACCAGGCTTTCTTATATTCCAAGTTCCACAGCTCCAGCTCACAGTTATTTGTTGGGTCAGTCGGCGTCAGGTGCAAGGTCAAAGATTGCGTTGTCATGTCGAAAGTGGAGGTGACACTGGCGATCGCACTACACCGAGCCCGATCTAAAGCAACGGCCACCCGCAAAATCGCACTCAGCTGATCGACTAGCTTGCGCTCGTGCTTACCGGGCAAATTACTGTAATTCTCGTGACGACGCTTCGGCTGGCTCTTACGGTGATAGCGCGCAATATTGCCGATAATCTCCACCTCAGTTTCGGTAAAGCCCAGCAAGCCGCCGTTGCGAATGAGGTAGTAAGAATGCTTGTGATGGGCCGAATGGCTAATGTAGTGGCCACTGTTGTGCAGCATAGCTGCCGCCCAGAGATATTCACGCGCTAGCGGATCTAAATCATGTATGACGTCTTGAGTTTGGTCAAATAGCGCTACGGCAAACCCAGCAACCGCATCACCATGAGCCTTGTACTTTCGCGACAGCTTGCGCACAGAGCGATCGCGAATAGAATCCTGATACTCCATGCGATCTTCAATCAGACCGTGGGTCAGCATCCAATCGACCACGACCCCTTCTCTCAAAGCACGCTCACAAATCTTGAGCTGATCTACCCCGAGCAGACTCATCGCCGTCTGCAAAATCACGGCCCCAGGCACAATAATCTCAGCCCGCCGCTCCGACATTCCCGGTAGCTCAAGCCGTTCGGCATAGCTCATCTTCCGCAGCCGCCCTAGCCACTTGGTCAGCTCGTCGTAGGTCAGGCGATAGCCGTTGATAGGATCTGGCTCCGCGCCTGTTTTATCCATCGCCACCAAAATCGCCAAACACTCAATCGTGCCCGACGTGCCAATCAGCTTCAGCGGCACTTGAGTACGGGTGAGATTACCAGTAAGGTTGCCAGTGGTTTTTGCGAGCTTCCGCTTTAGCGAATCGGTCGTAGGCTCCAATACACCACGCACATAAGCCTGCAAATATTCATATTCTTTTTTGCTGAGTGGATCGGTCGTAATAAACCGAGAAGTCAGACGGACAGCACCCACTTTACTGCTGCTCAAAAAATCGTGCGGACCGCCTCGACCCAAAATAATCTCAGTAGAGCCACCGCCAATATCAATAATGGCGTGAGGCTTACCCTTCAGCTCCATGCCAGAAATTACGCCCAGATAAATCCGCCGAGCCTCTTCCTCGCCGGCGATCAGATTAATAGACAGCCCAACTTCTTGCTTCACACGCTCGATAAAGGCTTGCCCGTTCCCAGCCTCTCTCACAGCGCTAGTGGCCACAGCAACAATGTCATCGGCATTAAAGCTATGGGCAATTTGCAGACACCGCTTCAGAGAATCCACACCGCGAGCCATGGCCTCCTCAGTCAGGTCGCCCGTAGCCTCGCAAAAATCTCCTAAGCGCACCGTATCTTTTTCTTTACCGATAATATTAAACGAGGGCAAAGACGGATCGATGCTGGCAATTACCATGTGGATAGAGTTGGTGCCAATGTCAATAGCAGCCAATATAAACTCGGAGCCGCTTTTGCGCCTTAGCCGATCGCTAATAGGGCGCGGTGCTGAGTTTTCTCCTTTCGGCTCTTCTTCTGTTAGAGCAGGAAGAAGGGCTGAAAGGTCTGCTGCGATAGTATCTACCATCGGTATTTTGCCAGATAGCTATAGGACGAAATTCCCATACATCCTACAGCTCTAGTGCCCCGTCGAACCAGGCGATGTGCAACTTTCATAGTCGCTTTACAGCGAGGGGCTCGCAATTGGTAATAGCATCGGCCACAGTAGCAGTAGCTGTGATGCGAGCGATCACGTCTACTATCGCGCCATCAGCCCGCTTCAAACTGGGCTCGAATCTCTTCAGTTCGCTTACGGTTCACGCCCAAATCAGACTTGCCCAATCTAGCTGCACTACGGGTCTCAATAACAGATTTACCCGGCACCGCGTAAAACTCTACATCATCGACAAAACCCATGAGCTTACTTGAAAACTCCGCGTACAGATAATCGTCTGAAACGGTGTTGATAGTAGAGCGTTCCATTGCTTCAATAATCTGTTTTAGACGCGCGATCGCATCGCTCGCCGAGCCCGTGTAGCTAAAGGCTGCAATCACATGCTCCTTGTCGCTTTCAGAGGCTTGAGAACAAACACAGTTAGGCGTATCTGGACAACTTTTGAGCCGACCATTCGTAACTCCTAAATCTGTCGGCGGTGTCCCAGAGAAAGAAAATAAAGACATCACAATGCTCCTAATGTTTGTGTATTACTTTTGGGCTTGAAAAGCTGCTATGGCTGATGCATGGACGGCAGCTTGTACCACGGCAGATGTGGATACTGGTGGTGCTCCCAATGATAATCGAAGTGGTAGCAGCTCAAAAACGACACCAGCGTTGAAGCATTGGAGCTGTTGGCTCGGTGCCCATTCGTGTGGCCACCCGGTGGCCGCTTGTGCGGCAGATAAGTACCAAAGTAAAAAAGCTGCAACGAGCTAAGGCCTTGGGGCAACAACCAAAACAAAACAGCGTTGAGCATAGGCACATGCAGCACTAACACCAGCGGATAGAAAAAAGCAGACATCCCCCAGAAGATTGTCCAGCCTTGCCCCCCCTTAATATAAGTACGCATAAACTGGAAATACCAAGGCCAAAAGCTACCTGGATAAAAATCCGGATCACTGGCCTGCGCAGGCGTGCGGTGATGCTGATGGTGACAAGCCTGCATCTGGTCGAAGGACAGAAAGCTGTAAACCCACAGAATGATTTTTCCGAGCCGGTCGTTCAGACGAGGATACGCAGGAGCCAGTGTCCCATGCATGGCATCGTGGGCCACAATGAATAGCCCCGTGTGCAAAAAGGACCGAGCGACAATCACTCCAAGGACACCAACCACAGGCATCACGCTGGCATCTGGCAAGTCAAATAGGCTGAAGTAAGCAGTCGCCAGCCACATCAACACAATAGATATAGAAAGCGAAATAGAGACAAAAGATTCTCTAATCAGAGCAGCAGAAAAAGAGCGGGCAGTCATGAATCAGGAGAATCTGTATTTGAGAAAGAGACGAAAACGCTTAAATTGGTTTGTATAGAAATATAAATGTAATATTTCTATACAATAACAGTAAGCGTGGACTCAGATCACTGCCCATTGGATGATCTATTGAGCTTGCTCAATATCTGAACACAATTCACATACATGCTCTCTCGGAGCCTCAGACTCCTCTGATCTAGACCCCAGCGTCACAGCTTGTGAAGGTACTGAGTTTTCTATAGGCGACTTTGAACACAATGTTTGATGGCTACTGTATTTGACAGCTACTGTGCGATCGCAAGAGGAAACCTCTAAGTTGGCCCAAAATTCACCAGTCAACCTAGCACTTCTACATAAAATCGCTAGCAATAAAGGTATCTTTGTTGTATAGCTCGCCTCGACGTCCCTTACAGTAGGGCTTATTTTCCATGGAAGACGCCGCCAAAAAAGCATCTGTACAGAAAACCTACCAAACATTCCCTAGCCAGTTTGGCAGCATTATCTTAGGAACTGTCAGCGCTGATGGGCTCCCCCAAGCTAGCTACGCCCCCTGCATCGTTGACGACGATCGAAACATATATGTGTTCGTCAGCGGGCTTTCTACCCACACTCAAAATCTAAGCGCCAACAGCAAAGCCAGCGTTCTGTTCATCGAGGACGAAGCTAAAACGCTTCAGCTCTTTGCTCGAAAACGGCTCAGCTACGACTGTAGCGGCGTCTTGCTCGCAAGAGGCAGTGAGCAATGGGATGCGATCACTCAGCAATTTGCCAATCGATTTGGCAATATCGTCGAAGTCATGATTGGCCTGCCAGACTTTCGCATTTTTCAGCTCACCCCTCACGGTGGACGATTCGTCGTGGGGTTCGGTGCAGCCTACGACGTCGACCCTGGCGACCTAGATAAGCTGGTCCATCGGGGTGCTAACTAGTCGTCCCTGAAAAACCCGACTCAGCTCTACGCGATCGCTCTCAGCGGGCTGT
>ERZ1740067.706-NODE-706-length-25549-cov-5.388170_pt1 | contig 25549 bp, 21 predicted proteins | sample MGYA00581736_ERZ1740067 | MGnify/ENA primary metagenome ERZ1740067 (study PRJEB43018, sample SAMN04849236) | marine metagenome | isolation source: floating plastic debris | place: Pacific Ocean | collected 2008-08-27 | study: EMG produced TPA metagenomics assembly... | reverse complement strand
ATTTTGAAGGCATCACAGGCCAAAAGGCGAGCGCAGGCCAAATCGCCTTGTTAGAGCGCGACTATATCATCGACGAAATCCTATTCCGAGAAGCGCTGGAGCGCGGCATCCACCTCACCGACAGTCAAACTAAGAAGCAACTTATCGACACCATGCGGCGCCTCATAGCGGGACCAATGCCAAGTCCCAGCGAGGCGGATTTGGTAAACTATTATGGCGAGAACATCGAAGACTATCGCGGCGAGCCGACGCTGAATTTCGCGCAAGTGTTTTTTGAAGAAATGCCAGAGGACCCAGAGGCCGTGCGGGCCGCTCTGGCTGAGCGAAAAGGCGTTGCTGGCGATGAATACTGGATGGGCGATGAGTTTCGCAGCTACAGCGAAGGTATGGTCCGCAGCATCTTTGGCATGCGGTTCTTAGAGACCGCTCTGGCATTGCCTATCGGCCAATGGTCTGGCCCCATCGAAACAGAGCGCGGGGTCCATTTTGTTTTAATGGACGCGCCCAATGAGCCAGAACTGATTCCTTTCGCTGAAGTGCGCGACCAGGTGGAACAAGACTTCTGGATGGACGCAGCTCAAGAGAAACTGGATGCAGCGGTAGAGACCATGAAAGACCGCTATGAGGTGATTATCGATGTTGCGCCTCAGCCTTAGTCTCATAGCCCTAATCTGGATGGCTCTGCCAGCCCAGGCCGATATTTATAGGGCCGCCACCTATCGGCTGACGCCTTTAGAGGCGGCGCTGGAATATAACTTCACCGCACAAGTCCCAAACGTTGCTGTCAGCACGGCAGACCCGATATGGCCAGAGGGTTGCACAACACTGTCGGATGGATGGCAAGCCATGGGGTCACGCATCCAGTACAGCTATACCCTGCGCTGCACCGCCCCGTTTAGCGCCGACGCGGTCATCAAAACACCCTGGGCCGTGGATGGCATCACCTTCATCACCTCGGTCGATGGCGATTTGCAGCAGTCTGCCCTTCCCGGCACCCGCACTGGCGCCGACGTGCCCATTGGCGGAGAGGCTGAAATCACACGCAGCTTTGAAGACATCGTCACCTACTATGTCTGGCAAGGCATCATCCATATCTGGATGGGTTGGGACCATCTGGCCTTTGTCTTGTGCCTGTGTTTGATTGCATCAGGCCGCCAGCTCATCTGGCTGGTCACGGCCTTTACCCTTGGCCATTCCATCTCTTTGGCTTTGGCGTTTTTTGACGTGATTGCCGTGCCTATCCCGCCCATGGAAGCCGTCATTGCCTTCTCTATCGCCCTGATGGCCCGAGAAGCTCTTCTCGGGAAACAGGCCGGGCGCCGCGCAACGCTCGTCGTCAGTCTGTTCGGCCTGCTCCATGGGCTCGGCTTTGCAAGCGCCCTGCGCAATCTGGGCGTCCAAGAGGGAGAGCAAGTCGCCGGCCTCATCTTCTTCAATATAGGTGTTGAAGTGGGCCAGCTTGTGTTCGTTGGCGCTATGACCCTGCTGCTGTTAGCCTTGACTCGGATTAATTTCGCAGCGCCAGCACAAAGGCTTGCAGGATATGGCGCGGGGACGATTGGCGCGTTTTGGACGGTTGAACGCGTGGCCGGTTTTCCGTGGACATAGTCAGTCCGAGCACTGTTGCAAAATCTGCAAGCAATTGACGCCTTGTGTCAGCAGGTGCACCATCGCGTTCGATGGAAATTGAAGTCGGGGGGCTTTCCATGCGCATGTCACGCGTCTTGAAGGTACTGAAGGCCAGTGCCTTCGCCATATGGTTTGGGGCTTTAAGCCTGTCACCGAGCTTTGCAGAAGAGGACAGCGTCGAGCTACCAGGCTGGCTGCAAGAGCTCGTCGCAGACCTGCCGCAAGACAAGCAGGACTTCCTAACCTCTGATTCGGCGCTTAGTTTTGCGGCCCGACCGGAACTGTTATACCGCCGGTTGGAAGGCAAGACCAAGGAACAAGTCGAAGCCTATATCGATGGCATGATGACGGTTGTAGAAGCCGCAAAGTTCAACCCGGATAAAGACCTGCCAGCAATTCCACTCAATACCGACACTGAGTATTTTAACGACTGGAAAGTCATGCGGCCTAAGGCAATGAACCCCGCGCGGGAACCAGGGCCATTTCATCTCAGTTATTATATGACGACACGGCGCACTGGCATCAGGACGTTCGCTGACGCGCCGGTGGCGATATATCCCGAGGATTTGATTGCCGGCAAAGTGGATGTAGCCATTGTTGGCGCACCGCTCGACATGGGCTCTGGCATGCGCGGCGCGAAACACGCGCCGGACTATATGCGCATGACCTACGGCATGGCCGGTATCGATATGTACACCATGGTCGACCCGTCTGAAGAGCTCAATATCGTCGACTACGGCAATATTGCTGTCGACAATTGGAGCACCGAACGCACCATGGGCCATGTGCGCGAGCGGGTGGCGGAGATTTCTAAAACAGGCGCACTGCCCTTCATTGTGGGCGGCGATCATAGCCTTGAATACGCCAATATCGCAGCACTTGCCGATGTACATGGCAAAGGCAGCTTTGGCGTTGTTCACTTTGATGCGCATTTCGATGCGGGCAAAGGCAGCGCGCATTTCATCACCCATGGTCAGCCCGTCTACCGCGCCGTAAAAGAAGGCCACGTGAAGGGCGAGAACTATGTGCAAGTGGGTCTGCGCGGGCCTTGGCCAAGCGCTGATGGCTTTGAATGGATGCGCGACAATGGCGTGCGCTACCACACCATGCCGGAGATCGTCGAACGCGGCTGGGACACGGTGATGGAAGACGCCCTCAATGAAGCCCGCGGCGGAGGAAAAAAGCTCTACATCTCCTTTGACGTCGATGCCCTTGACCCCGCCTACATGCCAGGTACTGGTACACCCGTCCCTGGGGGGATGACCATGCGCGAAGCCATCCCTATCGTCCGGCGCCTTTGTGGGGAAAACGACCTGGTGGGCTTTGAGATTGTGGAAATTGCACCGCTGCTTGATTCGTCCTATCGCACGGTTTTAAACGGCAACTTTCTCGTCCACGCCTGCTTAACTGGCGTCGCCATGCGCAAAGCCGGCATCGAGCAAAAAGGCTATGTCGCTGAGCTGACGCAGGACCATAAACAGCCGCGTAAAGGCAAATCCAAGCCTGACCCCGAAAAGGTCGAGAAAGTCGACCCAGAATATGCGCTTGGCGTCTATCGCAAAAGTCCCAAGCCTGCGGATGATGAGGCTGATGACTAGCCGCCTCACCATGTTAAACGCGGCAGCGCTCAGCCTGTTAGGCTTAGACGTCATCTACAGCTCCACAAAAGATATGGAAGCGTCGTAGTATTTACATATAGTGGGCTGTGGGATGCCCGTGTGCACTGGAAATTAGTCGGTTTGCGAAGACCTGCGACGGACCGTGGTTAGTTTGGCGGCTAAGCTTCTGATACCGCCGCGCTGTCTTCTAAAAGCGGCTCGATGAACTTGCGTAGATGGCGCCCCAGATAGTCTCCTTTTGAGACGACCGGCACGTCTACATGATCACGCAGCCGATTGCGGATTTCGCTCGACTCTCGATTCGACCACACCACCACTTTACCAGGGAAACCCATCGCCTTGATTTGGTCCAAGGCGAATTGTGAGCTGTCGTGGGGCGGAATTTTATCATCGAGCACAATCACATCAGGCGTGCTTGATTTGAGATGCTCTAACGCGCTTTCGACTTTTCCAAACCAGCGAACCGACAACTTGTCAGCGTAATAGCGGTTTTGCATATGCCGCCAAAACACCGCTTCGGTCTTGTTATCGTCAATCAGCATGACATCGAGCATGGGGCGATGACCTATGTTAAGCCGATGGGCTTGCTCACCCGGAAATACCTATGCCTTTTGTATGAGACGTCCAGTCAATATACACCGATGCATTGATTTTACATTATTTATAGCGGTTTCCCGCTGCACAAGGCTCAGTCTGTCCGCCCTAGAGGCGCGCAGGCATAACCTTCCTAACCACTTTTAATTGTATAATATTCTTGGGTTTCGAACCAAGAGTTGCGGCGGAGATAGTCGTCCGAGCGGGAGGTAAGAAGCCAGACCTGTACTAGAGCATATTAAGCTCAGCGGTCACCTCGTCTTCGACGGTTGGCGCGAGGCGCCACAACCGCTCAATGACTTCAGCTGGAAGCAAATCCTGAACTTCCATAGTGAACGCTTCAAAGTCGCCTTTCAGATGCGCACGCAGCAGATTGATCAAATTTTGTTCATAAAGCTGCAGGGGGCAGCGGCAGTGGATAGGGGCTATCAGCAGTCCATCAGACAAACAGGCCCAAAAGCTATCCACAAAAGCGCACAGTGCGGGCGGGATTTGCGCTGGCCCACACGCTGTGCCTGTGCGTGCTTTAACATGGCTGCGCAGCAAATAAAGGAACAGGCGCTCCGACGCTGTCAGGTCAGTATAAGGCAGGCCACGCCACAAAGCCCCTATTTGCGTTTGCATCCTTTGCTCCCGTATTCGCACCCGATTTATCTACTGTAAAGAAATGCGAATGATTGTCAATATCGTAAATTGGCCTGAAGCCACGTTTCCGCTTTCGTTTCGCTGCTTCTTCTACTAAACCCTAATTACATGACCGATCGGTCAGCGAATTATAACGTGGAATTCCATTGCGCCGCTTTGGTGGTGCTGGGCCGCGCTTTGGGACACTACAAGCAACCTGCCGAAATGATTGATCAGACCATCCATCGCGCCTAGACCTCCAACGGCTTCCCATCGAAAAGGACCTTCAAAATGACTCACGCCTATATTTGCGACGCTATTCGCACCCCGATTGGCCGCTATGGTGGAGCCCTCGCGCAGGTGCGGACGGACGACTTATTGGCGCATGCTATGGGTGCCCTTAAGGCCCGCAATGGCGGCGTAGATTTCAGTCAGTTGGACGACGTCATCATGGGGTGCGCCAACCAGGCTGGGGAAGACAATCGCAACGTCGCGCGGATGGGCGGCCTCCTTGCTGGCTATGGAGAGGATGTGCCCGGGACAACGATCAACCGTCTATGCGGGTCGGGACTGGACGCTGTGGCCATGGGCGCCCGTGCCATCAAAGCAGGCGATGCGGAGATGATTGTTGCTGGGGGTGTCGAATCCATGTCGCGTGCGCCTTTTGTGATGGGTAAAGCCGATAGCGCCTTTTCGCGCAACGCCGACATCTTCGATACCACAATTGGCTGGCGCTTCATCAACAAGGCCATGGCGAAACAGTTTGGTACTGATTCCATGCCGGAAACCGCAGAAAACGTGGCTGAAGAGTTTCAAATCAGCCGGGCCGATCAAGATGCCTTTGCCATGCGCAGTCAAGAGAAGGCCGCAGCCGCTCAGTCTAATGGCCGCCTCGACAAGGAAATCACGCCTATCCGGATTCCTCAGCGCAAAAAAGAAGATATTGTTGTTAAACAGGATGAGCATCCAAGAGCGACATCTATGGAGAAACTTAGCAGTCTCAAAGCGTTTGTGAAGCCGGACGGATCTGGCACCATCACCGCAGGCAACGCCTCTGGCGTTAATGATGGCGCCGCCGCGCTCTTGATTGCCGGCGAGAAGGCAGTGACTAACTATGGCCTGACACCGATAGCGAAAATCACAGGCTGCGTCACCGTAGGCGTACCGCCACGGATCATGGGCATAGGTCCCGCACCCGCTACAGAAAAACTCCTTGAGAAAACGGGATTATCGATTGGCGATATTGATCTGATTGAGCTCAATGAGGCCTTTGCAAGCCAAGGCTTAGCCGTGATGCGCCAGCTGGGCCTTGCCGACGATGCCGCGCATGTAAACCCTAATGGCGGCGCCATTGCCCTTGGCCACCCGCTGGGTATGTCTGGTGCACGGCTTGCCCAAACCGCAGCTTTGGAAATGCAGGAAAAAGGCTACGCCCGCGCCATCTGCACCATGTGTATTGGCGTTGGGCAAGGCATCGCAATGCTGCTTGAGGCAGCCTAGCCACGCAATAAACCCTGGTCACGGCCGTAAACTCTGATTGCGAGCCCGCCTCAAGCTGCTTAGCATCAGACAGTCTAGTCGGGGGATATGCGCAGATGAGCGTCATCACTAAACTTCTATTTGTTTCCATCATCAGCTTTGCTTTGGGTTCTTGCGGTTTTGCCAGCGATCCTGAAACAGAAGCCCTGGCAGACGGCTATTTAGGCGAGATGGCTACGGTTGCTGACGCGCTGGAGAGCATCGAAAGCCCAGAAGACGTAGAGGCTGCCGCTGCCACAATTCAAGCGGCTGCGGACAAGCTTCAAGCCATCACCGAGGGGCTTGAAGATGAGCTCACGGGTATGGGCGCTATGCGTGTCCTTGGCGCTAAAGCTGGCGAATTCATGGAGGTTCAGCAGCGGATTGGCGAAGCAATGACGCGCTTGAACGAAAAAGATCCAGAATGGATGGAGAAAATTGCCACTGCGATGGATACCTTACCCGATAGCTAGGCCTAAGAGCACGCCGCATTGATCAAAGGTATGAAATAGGGTTATGCTGTTTCTTTAAACGATTCTAAGACTTGGGCGAGACGTTGGGGCATGGCAAAGGCGGCGCTGACAAGGGCGTGGTCATGACGCCCCAGGAAGATACTGAGGCTGTGGCCTTTGTGCTGAGCCCTGCAGCACGTAACGCCCAAGAGCCGCGCATTGATCTGCAAAACCTAATCAGTATTCTGCGCCGCAAAGGGCGTTTGATTTTGGTTATCACGCTGCTTTTGGCAATCGTGTCCGTCTTCATCGCGACCCTGATTCCTAAGTCATTCACTGCCACCGCAGAGCTTTTGATCAATCCACCGCGACAGACATTGGTGGATGTTGAAGCGCTTGAGCAAAAGGCCATTAGCCAGTCCTTTGTCGACAGCCAGGTTGAGCTCATCAAATCACGCGCCACGCTCAAGGCGGCTGCAGATCAGGCGGATTTGACGCAACATGCCGTCTTTGCCGGATCAGCGAATGGCGAAACCGCCCGCGCTGGTATCTTGACCATCGCATATTGGATGCAGCTTTTTGGTTTTGAAAGCAATGAGCAACGCTCTTCCGAAGCCAGCAAGAAGCCCATAGACTATCTCGCGGTTCAATTCGTTCAGAGCCATATGTCAGTGCGGCGTGTGGCCATCACAGATATCGTGCGAATTGATGTAACGACAACAGCTAGAGACCTCAGCGCCGCGCTCGCCAATGCAATTGCAGCCAGCTACCTAGAGCGGGACCGGGCAAACCGCCTAGCATCCATCGATGATGCATCCGATTGGCTCGATGGCCAAATGAGTGGCCTGCAGGAACAGGTGGTTGCTGATGAGCGCGCGGTAGAAGCTTACCGCGCCCAGCATGGACTGGTAGCAAGCCACGGCGCGTCCATGACCGGCGAAAAACGCGCGCAGATTAATGCGGAAATCGTCGCAACTCAGACGCGCCTTACGGAAGCGAAAGCGCGCCTAGACAATGTAAGGCAACTTTTGTCCGGCGGCGGCGATGTCGAAACGATTGCGGAAGTTCTGTCCGCAAAGACCATCGCTGACCTACGCCGCCAAGAAGCGCAAGGCACTCGCCGCATGGCTGAGCTGCGTGCCCGCTATGGGGAGCGCCACCCCGCTGTTGTTCATCTGCGGGCTGAGTTGACAGATGTGGCAAGCCAAATCGAAGCCGAAGCGGATCGGATTATTGCCAACCTTAGCAATGAAGTGGCTGTGATTGCCGCGCGCTTCAAAGCCCTGGAAAAGGCACAGCGAGACCTAGAGGATATAGCCGCGCAAGAAGACGCCGCGCGGATAGACTTGCGCGAATTAGAGCGCCGCGCTGCCGCATCCCGGCAACTCTATGAAACGCTGCTTGAGGGGTACCAAACAAGCTTTGTAGCCGGCAACGCAGATGCGCTCTCTCCCGCCGCGCTTTTGGTGACGCCGGCCACCGCGCCCTTGCGCGCGACCTTCCCCAATCGGACCTTATTTGCCGTGATCGGCGGCCTTTTTGGTGCGGCGTTAGCAAGCGCTTATGCTTTGCTATCACATGTTCTCGACACCCGGGTTCAAGCGCTCTCCTTAATGCAAGTGCGCACCGGATTATCGCCGCTTGTGTCCCTCCCTCAGCTCAGCGGTGATATGAACCAACCCGGCCGCTTGGCTGATCATATGGTCTACAGTCAAACCAGCCACTTTGCGGAAAGTGTAAAACGGCTGCGCAACGCCTTTGACGGCGCATGCGGGCCAAAGCGTTCTGGTCAACGCATCTTGGTTACATCGGCACTCCCTTCCGAAGGCAAAACAAGCACTGCCATCGCCTTAGCGATAAGCTATGCCTTGGCAGGACATCGTACAGTGCTGGTGGATTTAGACTTGCGGCGCCCGTCCTTGCATCACCGCCTTATGGCGGATTTACCGCAGTCCTGCCTTGTACCAACACTCAACAACGGAACGGCTATTAAGCCAGCCCTTTCCAAAGGGCCGGCAGGATTGGACCTGCTTCTTAACGACCTCATCCCTCTCGATCCGGCGGAAACAGCCGGATCCGCAGCCCTCACCGCTCTATTGGATGAGCTTGCAACAGGCTATGACAAAGTAATCATCGACAGCGCTCCTGTGTTGCCGGTTGTGGACACCGCCCTTCTTGCCAAGAGCGTGGATCATATGGCGATGTGTGTGCTGTGGAACAAAACACCCGGACCTGCAGTGTCCCAGGCGCGGCAAATCCTTGTTGACGCAAACGCACCTCTTTTGGGTGGCATCCTCACCAATGTCGATGTGGATATGGCCCATCAATATGTGCGCGCCGCTGGCTTTGACGACCTGCGCTATGCGCGCCATTACGGGCGCTATTATGAAGCTGGCTAAGGCGCGCCAGTCAATAAAACATGCACATCGCTTAAGCTGCCGATTGAAACGATTTCATCGGGCGTCAGCTGGCGGCCTACGTGCGCCTCAACAGCCAAAACTAAGCGCATATGGGCGAGGCTATCCCAGGCCGGGGTTGTCAGGAGGCTGGTTTCAGGGCCAGAAGCTTCTTTCGGCATGGCCAGTGCGTCAGTCTTGACATGTGGACCTACTGTTAAGAAGGCGCTGAGGGGGCACAAAGCCTGTCACCAACTACGTCTGGTTTCAAAGACTTGAACTTATTTTAAGCTTAAAGTACTTTTACATGATAATGTGGTAAGAGGGTCTCATGCTAGTAACGAACGAGCAGCTGGACGGCTTGGTGCGCGCGGATGAAGTTCACCGCAGCGTTTATGTTGACCCGGCCATTTTCGATTTGGAAATGAAGCGGATTTTCGAAGGCACATGGATCTTTGTGGGTCACGACAGCCAAGTGGCAAAACCAGGCGATTTCATCACCACAATGATCGGACGCCAATCCGTCATCATGACCCGGTCCAAAGGAGGCCAGGTGCATGTTCTCTATAATCGCTGCGCACATAAAGGCGCGGAGCTGACCTCTGAGCGTGAAGGCAATACCAAGACCTTCCGCTGCGGCTATCATGGATGGGTTTTCGGCAATGATGGTACCTGCATGCACATCCCGGCCGAGCCTGGCTATGATGATACAGGTTTCGGACCAGACAGTTGTAAGCGCAACCTGCAGTCAGTCGCCAAAGTCGATATCTACCGCGGCTTCGTCTTCGCCTCCTTGTCCGAGGATGTGCCACCTCTTACAGAATGGCTTGGCGGTGCTGCGACCTCCATTGATAACATGGTCGATCGATCGCCTGAGGGGGAACTGGAATGTGTGAAAGGCGTGCTGCGTTATCGCCATGACAGCAATTGGAAGTTCTTCGTTGAGAATTTGAACGATCTTCTGCACGCCGTGGTTGCCCACAACTCCTCAAGTTTTACCGCAAGACGGGTTGCCAAACAGGAAGTTGGCGAAGATGTTGTGATCCCTGCTATTGAGATCTTAGCGCCCTTCACCTCGGGCTATTCCTTCTTTGATCAGATGGGTGTGATGACCTATCCCAATGGCCACAGCTTCTCAGGCACTGGCAAATCCATCCATGCCGCCTATTCGGACATTCCTGATTATCAAAACGCCATGGAAGCCGCGTATGGAGAAGAACGCACCAAGGAGATCTTTTCCACAAACCGGCACAACACGGTCTATTATCCTTCACTGACAATCAAAGGGGCGATTCAAGCGATCCGTGTCGTGCGGCCCATCTCCGTCAACGAAACAGTGATTGAAACCTATCACCTGCGGCTGAAAGGGGCGCCGGAGCAGCTTCTTAAACGGACAATCCTCTATTCCAACCTCATCAACTCCTCAGCCATGCTGGTGGGGCCTGATGACGCAGAACAGTATCGGCGCATGCAAAAGGGTTTGATGACACAGGCCAATGATTGGGTGAGCATGCATCGCTATCTCGGCCGCGAAGAAGAAGACAAAGATGGCGGCACGCAGGCTATTGGGTCTTCCGACATCGTATTCCGCAATCAGTTTAAGGAATGGCTGCGTCTGATGACCAAAGGCAGCGACGCAAGTTTGGAGGACGCCGCGTGACAAGTGCAACGCCGCTGCATCCGCAAACCTCACAAATGGCCAGACCGACGCGCCAGGACGTAGAAGATTTCCTGATTGAAGAAGCGGCCCTCTTAGATGAGCAAGAATGGGACCGCTGGAATGACCTCTTCACGGATGATGGTCTTTATTGGGTGCCTGCCACTTTAGGCCAAGAAGACCCCTATACGCATGTCTCCATCATGCTGGAAGACCCGCTTTTGCGCAAAGTACGTATCAAGCGCTTTTCTGCGCCAGATGCCTACTCCCTGCAGCCCTTTCCGCGCTCCGTCCACCTCATCAGCAATGTGCGGATTGAGGACTATGATGAAGACAGCGGGCTTTTGAAATGCCGCGCCAAATTCATCATGCTGGAATATCAGCGCAAGACCCAAACCTATGGCGGCACCGTGCGCCATGACCTGCGATGGGATGGGGACACCTTCAAAATCCAGCAAAAGCGGGTCGACCTGATTAACGCGGACGGCGTATTGGACTGTATCAACCTCTATTTCTAGTCATACTGACTGTTTCCAGATTGGAAATTCAGACCTTCAAGAAAAGTGCCTATTTCAGACTACCTTGACGGTCTATCTCTCTCCTCACGCAACGGAGCTTCGCAGGTGAAGCCCCAGCAAGCACAAACCAAGGAGAGATCCCATGACCAAAGTCTTACGCGTAGATGCATCCATGCGCGCCGCTGGCTCGATAACGCGCGCCATGGTCGATCAAGTGATCGCCAAACTTGAAGCACGAGGCCCAGTCTCAGTCACTCGCAGAGACCTGAAAGACGGTGTTCCGTTCGTGAACGAAGCCTGGATTGGCGCAAACTTTACAGACCCCGATGCCCGCACCGATGAACAAAACGCGGCGCTGGCCCACTCAGACAGCCTTGTCGAAGAGATTGAGGCCGCCGATACGATCGTCATCGCAACGCCGGTTTACAACTTCGGCATCCCCGCAGCGCTCAAAGCCTGGGTCGACATGATCACCCGCGCCCGCCGCACTTTCCGCTACACGGAAAATGGCCCCGTTGGCCTGGTCACCGGCAAGAGAGTCTATGTGGTCGTCGCCTCCGGCGGCACTAAGGCCGGTAGCGAGGCAGACTTTGCCACCACCTATCTGCGCTTCGTACTTGGCTTCAACGGTATGACGGATGTGGAGGTGATCGCCGTAGATGCAGCATCCAGCGGCGAAGCCATCGCTGACGATGCAGCAAGCCAGATTGATGAACGCGTGGCCGCTTAGGTTCATCAGCAAAGAGAAAGGCCGCCCTTTTTCACATTCTGGAAAAGGGCGGCCTTAAGAGACTTGAGAGGTCAGAGAGAGTTAAGGAGAGAGAGTTACGCCGCTCTCTTTCGGCGCAAAAAGCTCATTCCAAGAAGACCTGCGCCGAGGAGACCCAGGCTTGCTGGTTCTGGCACAGCCGTAACTTGAAAGTTATCGATACGGATGCGGGTTTGAAGACCAGAATTCAGGTCGATTTGCGGATCAACTGGGTCAAACACGTAAAAACGTACCTCAAGTTCGCTGACCGTGTTGGCACCATAGATTGAGAACAAATCAATCACGTCAGGGACGAAGTTTTCATCGCTAACAAAGTTATTGAAGGCGTCTGCAACGAAACCATCAAGACTGGTCCGAACAACCAAGTTACCCTCTCGCCCAATCGAGGTCCGACGACTGCCGAAGATGATCTGATCGGGCGTAAAGTCCGCGCCGGACCCAAATTCAAACGAGACATAAGAATTAGGATCAACAGCCAGAAGGTCAGAGTTGCGGGGCTGAATAACGCGAATTTCCAAGGAGTCCCGGAAAATGCGGGTCGAAACATTTGGCCCTTCTGTTTCAAAGCCGGATGTATCATCGGTGTTGAAATCGAACTGGCCCATATCAATAGCGCCAGCAGTCGCGGAACGTGTCAGCGCCAAAGCAACGCCAGTCGCCAAGGAAAGCAATCGTAACATCATTTACTCCAAACAACGGATACGCCACATCCTCAGCAAGCCGCATGCCAACTGAGAAAATACATGAAATTCAGTCGATTAAGCTTATAGCCCGGAACTGGTTAAAGCCGCGTTGGCAGGGATAACGAAGAAACTGCGATCACGACGTACTAGAGTTGGACCCGATGTTGCGCGAGTGAAACAGATCCCAAAGACCGCGTGACAGTTAGGCTAGACTCCAAAGAAGAAAAACGCGCTATAGGCAACAATCAAAGCCGGAATGGCGGTGTATAGGGTGGCAACAATGGCCGCTTTCGGGGCAACCGCAAGGGCAGGAAACAACGCATCGCCGTCATTTGAAATAGCATTTGCGAGCTGCGCAGATAGCGGGATGATGCCTTGCAGATAAAGACTGGTTGTTAAGACTTGCGGGCCGCAACCCGGCAAAAATCCAATCAAAAGTCCAAAAAGAGGCATGAAAACCCCCGCAGTGCCGAACACGTCTTTTAGGTCCCATCCGGTCCAATGCACCGTGAGCTCAAAAAGCAGGAACGCCAAGATAACCCAGACTGTAACGAAGCATGTATCCGCCGTAGTCTTGTCCCAAATGCTGGCAACACTGCCTTTGTCTGTAACGCTTAGTGTGCTGTTTGCCTTATTTGGATTGATGAACCACAAGGCCACCGACAACACAGCGCCAGTAGCGCCAACCGTGGTTGCAAGCCCAGGGATGGCGAAAAGCTCATCAATATCAACTTGAAATGCGGACAGCACGCCGAAGGCAAGCCCAGGCGCAAGGACTGCTATCCAAGGCCAGTTGAGGCGGCCGAAAGCAAAAGGCGGGCCCATGTCTTTGAAACGGGCTCCTTGCGTCACCCGGAGAAAATTCGGGCTGTGGATGGCTTGGACTAGGTAGCCGCTCACCGTGCCAACGGTCACGCTAATCGCAATAATGATTAACCCAATGGTCGGCTTTGTCGCGAGGAGCAGGAACGCTGCATCACCCATCGTGGACGTTAAAACAGCCACCACCGCACCGAACCCAATGCGGCCGATGCTATATTGTGTCATCACCATAATCGCGCCGCCACATCCTGGTAAGGCGCCTAACAGGGCGGCGAGTGGAACCTGATATTGCTGATAGCGCTCCAAAAGCGCGGCGGTATCGACTTTGAAGACATGTTCTATGCTGTAGAAAAGCAAAAGCGTTGCCGCGACAAAGACGGTAACGGCGATATAAGCATCCGCCAATGTGGTCCAGAACACACTGCGCGTGGCTGCATCGCCAAAGAGCGCAAGACCTAGGAAAAGGAAAACAATAACAAAACGGCCAAGGCGGCCACGCACAGACATATGCGGCGATATCGCGATATGGTTTATTAACGTGGTTGTATTCACCGAATACTCTTTAACAGTCGTTCAATGACTGCCCCCCAGTCATAGCCAAATGCATAGTAATGCAATTGACACCTATTATCATTATTTTTCTTAGACCGTTTGTCACATGACATTCTACCCCGCGAATGAGTATTCCACGTCGACCTGACCAGTGCTAGCGCAAAGCTAAGGGGAAGGCGTTTTAGGCGGTGCAGGGCTCTTTATGGCGTTAGAGCTATCTCACCATTGAGATGTGCTCTCCTTTTTTATTGCTGACCGGCTCAATCGCCCCGAACGCTTTAGAGACGCTTGGAAAAACAGTTTCGCCACGTCTGGCATCCGAAACTCGTCCTTGGCCAGCCGCATTCGCAGCTGGCCTTTTTTCCACTGCGCCAAAACTGTGCCTCGCCACAGCATGCTGGAAAGCTGTCTTAATTGACGCCGGTGTTTCACGCTATACACTCTGTAAGGAGGGACATTGCTGAAGGGAGCACACCAATGAAAATCGCTGAAAGGCAAGAATTTAAGTCAAAACCAAAGCCACTCACCTGCACCAAGGAGACAAGCATTCGCGAAGCGGCCCAAATGATGGCGGCACAGAACTACGGCTCTATCGTCGTTGTTGGCGATGATGAGCGGGTCATTGGTATGCTCACGGAGCGGGATTTCCTCAATCGCGTGGTTGCGGAAGGCAAAGATGTCGATGCGCTAACGGTGGCCGACATCATGACGGACCGGGTTCGCGTGGCGCGCGGCGATGATGACTTATTGGAATGGCTGCGCATCATGTCCAACGAGCGCTTTCGCCGTTTGCCGGTAGTGGATGGCGACGGCAAGCTCATCAACATTGTAACCCAAGGCGACTTCGTCTCCTACACATGGCCAGACTTGATTAGCCAAGCTAAGACATTCGTCGCCTCATCAGCCAGCAACAATCGCCAGATTTTGTTCGTTGCAGGCGCCATTTTGGCCTACACTGCTGCCCTTCTGATCTTTATCTCCGTCATCTAGGGGCGTCTTGGCACACCGCACTGCTATCATCGGCGATGTCCATGGCCTATTGACACCGCTGCAAAGGCTTGTGGGCCGGCTGTCCCTTGGACCAGCAGACCAATTGATCTTTGTCGGGGATTTGGTTGACAAAGGTCCCGCCCCGGCTGAGACGGTCGATTTCGCTGCATCGCTTTGGGAGAGCGCTGATTATGACGTGGTGCTCGTTGAGGGGAACCATGAAGACAGGCACCGGCGCTATCGCCGCAATTTGACTGTGCGCCCGAAAATTGCCGCAGAGCAAGCAGGCAGCGCGGGTGAGCTTCCTGGCCTGACAGCCGAGCTCAGCGAGCGTGCACGCGCCTTTTTAGACAGCGCCGTTCCCTTCCTCCGCGTCGAACCGCAAGGCATTCTTATTGTTCATGGGGGCATTCCGGGATCCATGGATGTTTTTCCTGAGAGTGCAGAAGCCTTTGCAGCTCTGACCGGAAAACCACGCCAACGCATGTCCAAAATCCTGCGCACCCGCTTTATTGACAAGGACACGGGAGACTTCCTAGCCCAAGGCAAGGAGAAGCCCGGCGATCCCTTTTGGGCGGACGTTTATGACGGACGGTTCGGCCATGTGGTGTTTGGGCACCAGCCGTTTTTATCGGGACCAGCAGAATTCCCGCACGCCACTGGTATCGACACGGGCGCAGTGCATGGCGGCACCCTCACTGCACTCGTCTTAGACGGAGACGCGCGCCACTATGTGCAAGTGCCAGGGATTGAGGTTGTGGCCCCGCAACAGCCCAGCGATTATTCACCAGCAGCCGGTTGAAGCACGAGGTCAATCCGCCGGTTTTTCGCACGACCTTCCTTAGTTTCATTGTTGGCTACAGGGCGCGCTTCGCCATAGCCAATCGCTGTAATCCCAAAAGCGGACATGCCGTCCGTGTTGGCGAGGAGATAGGTTCGCAGCGCATCGGCCCGCTCCTGCGACAAGGCCAGGTTCTTATCGTCAGACCCAAAGGAATCAGTATGCCCCTCCACAATCACCGCCATTTGAGGATAAAGCGCAATGGCCTGCTGCACCTTAACAAGCAGTGCGTAGTTATCCGGGGTAATTTTAGCCGAGCCAGTTTCAAAACTGAGGCTAGTCAACCGGATCAGCATCGCGTTACCCTGGGTCAAAACCTCCGCATCAGCCGTCGTAAAGAGCCCTTGTAGCTTCTTAAAGCGCAGGCGTTCCGCCTCCTGAGCTTCCAGCCGTTCTGACTGAATGCCCAGCTGACGCTCCAGATCTGCTATGTCTTCTTCAAGCGATATAATCTCATAGCCACGGTCTGTGTTTTCATTGGCTTGGCTTTGCAGATCTCCAATCGCGCGCACAATATCTTCCACAATTGGCGCGGCGCCTTTGTCAAAGCGGGGCACTTGATCAAGAGCCGTCGCAATTGTTTGAAGGGGTGCTTCGGCTGCTAAAGCATAGTCTTCCAAGGAGCGCTCTTCCTCCATGATAGGCCCTAAGATCTGCGCCAAATAGATCGCATGCGCTGCTTCGTATTTTGCATCGGCAGCCAGCTGGCGGGGCCGGTCTGTGTCATAGCGGTCTTCGCTCAAAGCTTGTTCAGCTTCTTGCAGGAGGCTTTCGGCTTTTCCCAGGGTCTGGGGCACCAGCTTCTGCACTTTATTCTCACGGGCCTGCGCAATCAGGCGCCGGGTTTCATCCAGGTAATTGGCTTTGATGGCTGATAGCTCGGCGCTGCGATATAGAGCGCGCGCCTCTTCCCCGCGCTCTTGCGCTGATTTCTCTCGGCCAGCTTCGAGCTTCTGAGCAGCCTCGGCCAGTTGGACCTCTGCTTCCTTCCAGTTCTCCGGAGCATAACGCTCAGCGTCCGCCTTTATGGCATCGGCGCGCGCTTCAAGCGCGGCCGCAAACGTGACTTTGGCAACCTGGGTTGCAGCTGTAGCTTCGGTGAGCGCAGTTTTGGCTTTTTCCAAGTCTTTGCGAATGGAATCAATACTGCGGCCAGCGTCTAGTTTTTTCTCTGCAGACAGGTAAGCCTCCGCTGCTTTCGCATAAGACTTAGGCGCCAAAATATTGGCCTGAGCCTGATTCGCTTCCTTCAACACAGCATCGACGGGATCAAAGAGTGTCGCGCGCAAATCGGCATTGTTTTGCGCTAAGGCAATACCTGAAACGCATAGGCAGACGCCCAGCGCGATAACACGCAGTAAGTGATACATGAAAGAGTCCCTGTTTCTTTGATGCATGCCAGGTTTAACCGTGCAAATACGGCAAGAAAACGTCTTAAATCTTTAGTAGCCAAGTTGCGCGAAACCTGGCTTGAAATGAACGTAGCCCTATGCAGCAGCATTTTCCGCTTCATCAAGCGCACTGTTGATCGTGCCCCGAAGCGTTGAGACAGAGCTTTGCACTTGACCAAGAATAGCGACAAGCTCGCCGCCCAGGGATGACAGGGTGTCGGTATCGGCTGCAATGGTGCTCACTTTTTCCGAAACTGCATCCACATTGCTAGACGCTGATTGGACCGACCGGGCAATCTCGCCAGTTGCATCTGATTGCTGATCGACAGAGGCGTTGACCATATCACTGCATTCACTAACATCGCTCATGCGCTCGGTCATTTGCGTAATGCGCGTCACAGCTGTTTCCACAGCACTTTGAACGCGGCCAACCTGATCGCGAATGGTGGCAGACGATTTGGTTGTCTGATCAGCCAAAGATTTGACCTCTGATGCTACAACAGCAAAGCCCTTGCCGGCCTCGCCTGCTCTGGCCGCTTCAATTGTTGCATTGAGTGCCAATAGATTAGTCTGTTCTGCAATCTCGGTAATGATTGCAATCACTTCGGAGATCTCTTCTGTTGCTTCGCTTAGGCCTTCCAAGGACTCAGAAACAGAGGCCGCATCCTGGCCCGTTTCGGCGATAAGAGACTGACTGGTTTTTACCTGGCCGTTGATTTCGCCAATCGACGCATTGAGTTCTTCCGCAGCGGCCGCCACGGCTTGCGAAGAGCCAGTCGCGCCTTCAGCGGATTGCCGGGCCTCAGCCATGCTTTGCGCAACGGTGCGGGCAATTTCCTCTAACTTTGCGCCGCAGGCCTCGATGGCATCCACCGCACCAACGACATCTTCAACGGTACCAGAAACAGCCTTGCGTACATTGCCGGTCATGGTTGCAATGGCCGAATTGACCGCTTCGCGCTGTTCTTCAGCGGCGCGAATAGCGTCTTCATGGGCGGCTGCATCGCGCGCGGCGGCTTCTTCCTGCCGGCGGCGGTCTTCTGCATCGGCGTTGGCCTTGCGCTCTTCTTCAGCCGCGCGCAGGGCTTCCGCGTCTGATAGCCGCGTTTGTAACAGCACCAACGCTTGGGAGAATTTGCCAACTTCAGCCTGCATGTCTTGATGTGCCACAGGCTGATCTAAAGCGCCGTCTGCAATGGATGCGGTTTGGCCAATGAGCGTCAATACGGGCCGACGGATGCTGGCGCCAAGCACCATGCTGGCCCAAAACAGCAAGCTAATGAATACAGCGCTCAACGCACATGTTACAATCAGGTCAGAACGCGCCGCGCCATAGCTCTCGGTAGCGACTGCCTGGATTGCTTGGGTTGCTGCGATCTCCACCTCGTAGAGCTGGTCAATTTTGCGGGTGATTGCATCAAACCAGGCCGTTCCAGTCACGCCTTGTGTATCGCCTGAGGAAAAGCTGCTCCGTGCAACGGCGCGCAATGCATCAACCTTTTTGGCATCCTCACTGTCCAAAGCAGCGGTAAGCAAGTCTAAAGAAGCGGGGTCCGCTAGGTTCTTTGCCGTTGTTAAAAACGCTGCCTGCGCCGTGATATGGGCTTCAAAGGCCTTCGCCAGCTGCGGGCTAAAACCGCCGCCGCCAAAACCGGCCGCGCCCATCGCACGCTCAAGACCAGCCCGCTCTTTTGCTTGCAGCAAAGACAAGAGTGATGCGCCGCGCGCGACCACGTCTGGAGTATCGCTTCCCGCCACAGCAGCAGAGAATAGACCAAGGAGATCAGCAATGGTGCTTGTATAGTACCTTGCCATCTCTGGGACCGTGAGACTCACACTGCTCACGCCCACGCGCATTGCAGACAGGTTATCAAGCTGGCTTGCAATCGCGTTGATGCGCGGTGTCAGCGCCTTGCTATCTGCAGACGCTTTGGCCAACGCCTTATAGCGCGCAAGGGCTGTATCCGTTGCAGCGCGCTGATTCTCTAGCTTGAGCCGAAAATCGGTTGCGCCATTCGAGCCAATGAAGCCTGCCGAATTGCCGCGTTCTCGTTGTAGCTCATGGACCAGCGCACTCGCAGCCGCGCTCAAATCAACTGCGGTTAGGGTGCTTTGCGCTTTTTGCATGCCGCCCAAGGACTTCCAAGCGCTTGGCACACTGATCGTGAAGAGGCCAATGCACCCCAATACAACAATTACAAAAAGCCGGGTCTGAATGGTGAATTGGTTCAGATACGCAAGCACGGTCGCTTCTCCCCTTGTGACCGAACGCCCAGCCCAAGAGATAAAACAACCATGGACAGCAAGCAGATGCCCTTGCACCATGCTGTCCACCCGCCTGGGCTACGCTACAAAATAATAGTTCGAGACTAGGCAGAGACGCGTAAAAGATAGATTAATGCCAGACCTTTGATAGGGCTAGCCGATCCTTGCAGACTTAATCCCGGCCGGCTTCAACGATTTTGTCCGCCAAAAGCTCTGGCGCGGTTAAAAGCGCCATGTGTCCTCCGGGCATGGAGACAAATCGGATCAAACCTAAGCGATTGCCAAAGCGTGGATACCAGCCGGTCTCTTCTCCATGTGGAAGAGCCGCGTCGTCCCAACTGTAAAGATAGGATTTTGGGATATCGAGCGCATAGAAGGCCTTGAGGTCCAAGCGCTCGTCGAACAGCGCGACATACTCAGGGTACAAAGCCTCATATGTCGCCTGAGCAAGCGCTAAGTCGGCATCGTTTATGAAGACGTCGCGATATATAGGGAAAGGCAGCACGATAGCGCCATCCTCGGTAGCGGCGGCTTCACCTCGCAACATGGCGCGCATATGCTCTGGCACATTGTCATGCAAGCACTCGCCGTCCAGCAGCACGAAGGCATTCCAAAAGACAAGGCGGCGGATGCGCTCAGGAATAGCTTCCGCAACCTTTTGAATGACCGTACCGCCGAAGCTATGGCCGACCAAAACAAAGTCTGTCACATCATGCGCTTCGACATAGTCGACGATGGATTGGACGACCTGCGCATGCGTGACTTGGCGCGTTGGCACCTCTGGTCCGTGGCCCGCTTGGGTTGGTGTATGAACCTCAAGGCCATGCTCAGTGCGCAGCCGCGCGGCCACCTCTGCCCAGGCCTTTCCACACATACAAGAGCCATGCACCAAGACATAAGGCGCAGTCATTTAGATGTCCTGGACGTGCAAAACCATCTTGCCGTTTGTGCGCCAGCTTTCTGACTTGCGGTGTGCCTCAGCCGCATCTTCAAGGCCCATCACCTCCATCTTAGGCGCGGTAAAAGTGCCGTTTCCATAAAGGTCCATGATGGTTTGCAGCATGGCGCCATCGGGGCGGTGGTGCACCCATTCTGCATGGATGCCTTTGTCATTCTTTTCCGGCATCTCCGGCGGCTCATTGTTCATGTAGATAACGGTGCCGCCTGCCTTGGTGACGCGAATGGCATTTTCCACATAGATTTTGTCTTCAAGGGTTTCGAGCGTCATGGAGCCGCCGTCCGGCTCATGCTCCTTGAGCACGTGGACATAATTGGCGCGCTTGTAATCTATGGGCACGTCCGCGCCGCGGCTTACGACATAGTCAAAGTTCTTAGACCGCGTGGTGGTATACCCCTTCGCGCCCAAATGCTTGGCGATGGGAATGGCGACTGAGCCAATGCCCCCTGCCCCAGCTTGAATGAAGACGCTGTCGCCGGGCTGGACCTAGTAGCTCTCATTGAGGGACTGCCAAGCCGTTAGGTTCACAAGCGGCAAGCTTGCTGCCTCATGCCAACTCAAATTTGCAGGCTTTTTCGCGATGGCGGTCTCGTCAATAGCCATATATTCGGCATAGGCTCCCGGCCCAACCGACCAGGTGAACCCAAGGCCGACGCCATCATCGCCCACCTGAAAGTCCTCAACGTCTTCGCCGACGGCTTCACTGCGCCCAGCCACATCCCAGCCAGGAATAACGGGCCAGCTATATTGGAAAAAGTCTTTGAGTTCGCCTGAGCGCAGTCGCCGGTCGATGGGATTCACCGAAGTGGCAGCGACCTTGACCAACACCTGATCAGGCCCCGGCTCGGGCTTCGGCTGCTCTCCCAGTTTCAAGATATCGGCTGAGCCGAACTCTTCATAATAGACCGCTTTCATAACTCCGCCTTTTCTTTCGCCCGCTTCTTTTCAAGCACTTTGCGCAACCGCATTTGCATTTCATATTTGCGGGAATTGAGGGGATGATCCTCGGCCTTAGCAACGGTCTCCCAATGCTTCTTATCCCCGCGCCACCAGCCTTCGCCGGACTTTTGGTCATGCCAGCGCAGGCGATCATCAAGCTTCAGCGCCCATTTTCTAAGTGGTGTGCCAAGCATCCAACGAATAGTTTTCCCAAGTGCACTATTGGTTGGCTTATTATACGGGCAGGTGCGAATGCAGTTGGCGCAGTCAGTGCCTTTGGAGACCCAGAAAGTGAAGCATTTTTCGCCGTCGGTCGTCCACTTTTTCACGCCCTTTATGTTCGAGCGATTGTAGACGAAGTCAGACGGGTCACCATGGTCTATCGCCTGCGGTGGGCAATTGTTGGCGCAGCGCCGACACGCATTACAGGTCGCGGCCACGCCAAGGGATTTTGGCGTGTCATGGGCTAGCGGCATGTTGGTCAAAATGCGAGCTAGGCGGACGCGCGAGCCGTATTTCTTGGTCACCACCAAACCACTGCGGCCATATTCGCCTAGGCCCGCTTTGACCGCATATGGAATGGCAAGCGTCGTATCATTTTGATTTGCCACTGCTTCATAACCAAGCGAGCGAATATACTGGGCGAGCGCCAGCAGGATTGTCGCGTCATGCGCATAGCCCATGGCCGGTGCTGTCGAGGCTGTGGCCGATGGCGATGTGCGGATAAGGTCATAGTCCATAGACTTGGCAAAGACGATAACGTTTGTCAGTCCCTCCGGCAGGTCGATGGCCTTGCAGCTGTTCGAACGGGCGGAATAACCGGACGCATAGGTGAGCCGCTCATCATAATCGGTAATACCCACCAAATCCGCACCATAGAGCTTGGCAATGCGCTTTACATCGCGGGCTGCCTTGGCGGGGTCCTCGACAGGCATGGGCGCGACTTTGGGTGGAATATGGGCCGTGAATGGGTCCCAAAAACCATCGCGCTGGTTGCGGCTTTTATACATCTCCGCAAACATCTCGGTGACCACCCAAGGCCCATTGCGCAGGGCATAGTCGCGCTGGGTAAAGCCATCCTTATCGCGGAACCGCTCACTCGGCTTCACGAAGGACCGGAAGAATTTTGCGACGTTTTTGTTTGAAAAGTCGCGATCCCAGAAGCCGCGGCAGAACATGTCATTATGCTGCTCAAAGCGCTCGAAATCAGGTGTGATAGAAAGCGTGTCTTGCTTTGCAAAAGCCTCGGGCTTGCTGGGCGCAAGTTTGCGCCGCCGCGGCGCCCATACATCTGGCCGCTCTGCAGATAGGTCTGGATCTGCCTCTGCCATAGGACCTTCCCTTAAATTACTTTAAGCTTAAAGCAATTTGGCGGGTGGTCAAGAAATTTCAGGGCAGCAATCTCAAAGCTGCTGGGTGTTTTTTTCCGCGTCGGGCCTGAGCCGCTCATCAATATTTTTCAGCTGCGCGCACATCACATCAATATCCTTAGCCGGGACACCCTCAAAGGCCTCTTTGAACACGGTGTTGGCCGCATCGCGCGTTTTGTCGACAAGCGCGCGGCCAGCCTCTGTAATGTGGACATTGGTGATGCGGCCATCTTTGGAAGATTGCAGGGTTTTCACCAGGCCTGCCCCCTCCAGCCGCTGGATCACCCGCGTGGTGGTGGAGAGCTTATAGACGACTTTGCGGGCAATATCCTGCGTGCCCAGCTGATCATGCTGCACTAGGACAATCAAAATCCGCCAGCGTGCTTGGTCGAGACCGAACGGCCTGAGCGCCGCTTCCATAGCCGCATTGTAACGGCCCGCTGCACGCGATAGCAGATAGAACGGATACGCTGCGTAGTCGAAGTCTGGGCTGACGGGCCCACTGAGTCTTACATCATCAGACATGGCCGTGGCGGTGCCAGGTTTTTAGCAGTCTTGCAACCCGGCAGTGCCGCTCCAGTCAAGTACTAGTACCCGCTGGACCAAAACCTGTTGCCTTGGCCTTGCTAGACCAAATGCCATGGAGAGAGCCGCCTCTAGGTCAAGCGGCCAGACTGAAACAGGGATCAGACAATGCAAAATATCAAGACGCTATGCCTGGCGAGCGCGTCAATGGTCATGGTTTTACCAGCATATGCCCAAGAACAAGACTTTACAGGCCTTGAAGAGATTTTCGTCACCGCACAAAAGCGTGTAGAGGGTCTGCAAGACACTCCCATTGCCATTTCAGCCATTTCGGCCGCAGCTTTGGAAGCGCGCGGCACCCAAAACATCTCAAGTCTACAAGATTTCACACCCAACTTGGTATTTGATTCCACCGCGCCGGTCTCCGGCGTATCCTCAGGAGCCGTTATCTTCATCCGCGGCGTGGGCCAAACTGACTTCTCCCTGACAACGGATCCCGGCGTCGGCACTTATGTGGATGGGGTTTATATGTCCCGCTCTGTGGGCGGCGTCCTAGACGTCCTTGATCTTGAGCGCATCGAAGTCTTACGCGGGCCACAAGGCACTCTGTTTGGGCGTAACACAATCGGGGGTGCAATTTCCCTGGTCTCCCGCAGGCCCTCAGAAGACTTCACGGCAAAGGCAGAAGCGGCCTATGGCAATCGCGATCGGGTCGACTTGTTTGGCACAGTCGACATTCCGATTGGCGAGAAGATACGCACTAAGCTGGTCGGCTCGCTACGCAAACAAGACGGCTTCATGGTCGGCCTTGCGGAAGATCGCCGCCAGGGCAACACCAATCGCTATTCCTTCCGCGGCACGGCAGAAGTTGATGTCGCAGATAACGTCATGGCCACCCTGTCAGCCGACTATACCAGCATTGATGAACAGAATGCTGCTTCAAAACTGGTTGGTATTTCTCTTCAAGCCCCGGGCGCGCCGACGCGTACAGATATCCGCTTTGATCGCGATACTGGCGGTGTAATTTTCCAAAATATCGACGTGCCGCCCGGCAACCCATCCCTGGCGTTCCTGCAAAATGTGGTCGATGTGCCAGTGCTCGGCGAACTGCCATTTGATGAACGCTGGATCACGCCTGATCTGGATACCACCTTTGCTACGGGCCCCAATGGTACTGAGCTTGATATTTGGGGCGTTTCTTTAACGCTGGATTGGGATTTGGGCTGGGGTGCGCTGAAATCCATCACTGCCTACCGCAAGACAACTGGCCGATTTGCCCGCGACGCAGATGGCGCACCCATAGAAGTGACGACCACCGACAATTTTGACTATGGCCAAGATCAATTCAGTCAGGAACTGCAAATCACTGGAACCGCCCTCGCCGACCGTCTCAACTATGCAGCCGGCCTCTACTATTTTGATGAATCGGGCAATGACGAGTTGGTTGTGACACTCCCGGACGCCTTTGGATTTGTGACCAATTTCACCTTTGTGAACAACCAATCGATCGCCGCGTATGCGCAAGCGACGTATGAGATTGTCGAGAACCTCTCCTTGACAGCGGGCGCGCGCTACACTGAGGATGACAAGGAATACACAGCGCCCGAAGGCGGCAATGGTGTCACCAACGGGCTGGCGGCCATCTTTGGACCCACCGGCACGCTAACGCCCTTCTTCCCACCTGGAACCGTTTCTGAGACCTTTGATGATTGGTCCTTTAAAGGCATTCTGGATTACAACTTTGGCAACGGAACGCTCGTCTATGTAAGCTATTCGGAAGGTTTCAAATCAGGCGGCTTTAACGTGCGCTATTTGGCGCCAGTGCCCAACGCCATTCCCTTCACACCCGAACAGCTCACCACCTATGAGGCTGGCCTGAAGTGGCAGGGCCTCGACAATCGCCTGCGTGTCAACGCCGCCGTGTTCCATTCCGATTACGAAGATATTCAGTTGGTCATTTATAACTCGGGGGCACCGATCATAACCAATGCGGGCGATGCCAACATCAACGGCTTTGAATTGGAGGTGCAGGCTGCGCCAATCGAGTCTCTACAGCTTGGATTTGGGCTTGGCTATTTGGATGCAGAATATAGCCGTGTCGCACCGCTCGACCCGCTGATTGCGCCAGATGTTCAAGTGCAGCTTGATAACAGACTGCCCAATACGCCGGAATGGTCCATGAACGGGTTTGCGCAATACACCTACCCGGTTTCCGATGCAGGAGAGCTGATTGGGCGTGTTGACTGGACCTATTCCTCTTCCATCGAAAACGACGCAGTAAATTCAGTCTTCCTGTTCCAACCGAGCTATCATCTGGTCAATGCGCAGCTGACCTATCAGCAAGATGGTGGGCGCTGGTCAGTCACAGCTTTTGCAGAGAACCTATTCGACGAGAGAGTCCTGGAATCTGGCGATTCTAATATCGGCATTGGTTTCC
>ERZ1740067.705-NODE-705-length-25558-cov-5.976277_pt1 | contig 25558 bp, 9 predicted proteins | sample MGYA00581736_ERZ1740067 | MGnify/ENA primary metagenome ERZ1740067 (study PRJEB43018, sample SAMN04849236) | marine metagenome | isolation source: floating plastic debris | place: Pacific Ocean | collected 2008-08-27 | study: EMG produced TPA metagenomics assembly... | reverse complement strand
GCTAGGAATACCATCACCTATCGTAATCACCGCACGCCACTTTGCAAATCGCGCCCCCATCTCGTAATACTCAGCGATGCGATCGGCCAAACCATCGAGTCCTTCAGTCACCTTTTCCCCCGGATGACCAGCAAAGTCTTTGGCGCCTGTGTCTACCTTAATGCCTGGTAACATGCCAGCATCCTTAATGACTTGCAAAAGCGACACGCCTGCTTTGGTTGACTGCCGAATCGTTTCATCGTAGAGAATGGGTCCGCTGATGTAGTCAGACAAACCAGGCGCAGTTAAGATCAGTTCTCGATAATCTCGGCGATGATTTTCCGTTGTGGGAATGCCTAGAGCCTCAAATCGCTTGTTGCAGGTACCGTTGCTTTCGTCCATAGCCAAAATCCCCTTACCCGATGTAACCATCGACTTAGCGTTGATTTTTAGCTCGTCCGCATACTTATTCATAGATTGGCTCCTAACTTTTTTACTGACACCCCATCTCAAACGGATCTCGTCAAGGGTGCCTGCTATTGAGAGTTGATGTCAACTTCTTATTGACATATAATCCTAATAGTTGCGCTGCTGTCAACTGCATAGAAATTTATTTTTGGCTTCTGCCCATCTACAATTCTGGCAAGAACACCAATATTTGATGCAAGAACAGCGTCTACGGATGATTGTTGACAAAGTGACCCCTATGAACGCAAGTACTCAGGCTCGAACGATTAGCCTTGTGAGTAAGATCGCCAATATTTCAAACATTTTTCAGGCCGAGTACCCATCGGCAATCGTTGACTTTAGCCCTTGGGCACTTGATGAAGCATCACAAAGAGAGTTTGATGCAAATTCTCTAGATTTGTCTTTTTCCTTTCCCGATCGGTACTCTCATTTGAGCTGTCGCTGTATTCTGCTACAGGTTTACTTTTTAGGGGAGCTGCAATCTTCCGCTCGCATCCTGTACAAAATCAAAATGACAGGTCACGACTACAGGGGGCAGCGCTGGCGATTTTCTACCCATGCCGACTGGCAGTTTTCTGGTCTTGGCATGCCCTCCGAAGAGGGTCAGCAGCAGCTCAAATCCGTAGTGGGCCAGCTACATACTTTGTTTGGACATCCAGTGCCTTTACCTCAATGATTCTTGCCTAAATGATTTTTGCTCAAATGATTCTTGCCAGTATATTGTCGTAGTTGACCGACTCATTGCGTCTGTCACGGGTCGGTTACACCCAATTACCTCAGGAAAAGTGCGCTCGTTCAGATTATGCTCTATGATTCTAATGAGAATGAGTCTCAAGATCTGAATGTAAAAGTTTGAACACCCGACTATATAGCGACTTATGTCGAAATCTCCTCTCTACAGCAATGAGCTTTCTCTCAGTGCTCATGCGAAAGCGATCCCCTACGCTGCCGACCGACTAATAGAACAGGATGCCAGCGTCAACTATGGATTTAAAAACCTCAAGATTAAGCCCTCTTTGATTGAGACAATTCCGGAATTAGCTGACGATGTGGGGCTAAAAGCACTTGTTAAAGCAATCAATAGAAAAGAAAGCAGCTTTTTTACCGTAGGCTGCTCCAGTGAGTTAGTTCAGTCTGGCGAGGGGCATTGCCGCAAGGGATACCTTGAGTTTTCCTGGAATTGTGCCAGCTGTGTGCAAGATGCAATCAATTATTTTGCGCTGTATTTTCACTTTAATAAATCCCTGCTGGTCAAAGGCTTCAATCAGCCCGTGCGACTCAAGTGGATTATTCAAGAAGCAGCCTTTTCAGATGTAGAAATTCACGGATTCTCTTGTGCAGTTCATATTGAGACCCGATCACTGTCTTCCCCTGAACAAGCGGAACAGGCGTGGCAGCTATCGTTACGGATGATTGATGCCTATTTTGCGACTGTTGAAACGCCACAGGCTACACTTATTTATCAGCCGCTGTCAGAATGCTCTCATTAATTTCCCGTTGTTGATAGCGATACAATCTCCAGCACGGCGACATTAATGGAAAGTTAGTAGAAAAGAGCACTGCACTTTATGGGTTTTACAGTACGCAATGATGGGTCGGGTGTCGTTATAAACAAGTGGCAGCGGCGTATATCTATTGCGAGGTTTCCTGTAGCAATGATCGCGCTCATACTTTTTCCTCCTCAGGGTGCGATGGCGCTTCACGTGCAGTCTACCGTGCAAGTAGATGCCCATTCAGTGCAGAGCCATTCTGCCCTCGCAAAGGCTGACTATGAAGCGCTACGAGAGCGCTTAGGTAACGCCCGTGATAGCGATGGCAATTTTGAGGCACTGCGAGAGCGGTTATGGGAAAGTTCGTCTTCTGATGGCCCTAGTCGCGTTAGCTGTCGGCGGTGCGATCACCCTGAATCCCCAGAGGCAGCGCTGGAATCGGGAGCCGAAGGTTCCCCCGTCGTTAGATTAACTTTCGACGAGGATGGCCATGTTATCGATGCTGTGATAGAACAATCGAGTGGAGACGCTGCCCTCGACCAAGCAGCGTTAGAAGCTGCTCAGCGATTCATTCTGGAAACGGATGGAAGTAGTGGTCAGGTTCCTGTGGAGATAGATTTTGATCTCGAAGGTATCGAAGAACAAGATAAGCATTCACCGTCAGAGCCGTCTGAATAAACCTTCTCAGCGGCTAATTTTGCCATCTACTGGGCAAAACACTGACGGCAGGATGTGATAGCAAAACATTCAGGACGAGACAATCAGCTTGCCAAATTGACTATGTTGTCTCAAAAGTATCGTGCTCATCCGCCCAAATATTCTGGTTTGGCCGAGGCCATTTGTGCAACTTGCCAGGCCTGGTGCCAAGCTGAGGGCTACAGCGAGCCTTTTTGTCAGGATGGTGAGTGGTGGGCGTTTCCCCCAGAGGGTGTCATGCCAATTCGCATTAAAACAGTTATGGGCAAAGCGAGCTGCTGTTTGATTCAGATTGATAATGTGACTATGGCGCTTTTCCCAGATGGGACCTTGGCTCGCGATCAGGATTTCCGTACTGCCAGCTCAGCGTCTCTATGAATATGCTCTACATAGTCTATATTTTCTATAACTCACACTTGAGAATAAGTCCTATTAGCTGTACTTTTTATCTATCTTTATCTACGCATATGAAAATATTGCCATCAAAAAGCTAGACGGCTTTCTATTGGCTGATCTTCTCTCTGAGTAGTCTGCTCTTCAGCGGATATTCTTTCTTTTTCGGCTACACTTCTTTGATCAAGGTTTTTCCAATGACTGTGCTATCCATCCAAAATCTCAGCAAAACTTACAACAATGGAATTCATGCACTACGCAATATTTCCTTGGATATGGATGTAGGTATCTTTGGGCTCTTGGGTCCCAATGGTGCTGGAAAATCTTCTCTTATGCGCACCTTGGCAACCCTTCAAGATGCTGATTCTGGTGCGATCACCCTAGATGGTATAGACGTTCTCAAAGGGCCTCTATCGGCCCGTCAGCGCTTAGGCTATCTCCCTCAAGACTTTGGTGTATATCCAAATGTTTCGGCAGAGGACCTGTTGAATCAGCTCGCTGTTTTCAAGGGATTCACTCGGTCGAAGCAGAGAAAGGAAATGGTCGCTCGGCAGCTGTCGCTGGTGAATTTGTATGAGCAGCGATCGCAAAAACTCGGTACCTTTTCGGGCGGGATGCGGCAGCGATTTGGTATTGCGCAAGCACTGTTGGGCTCTCCTCGTCTCGTGATTGTCGATGAACCCACTGCCGGTCTCGATCCTACTGAGCGAATTCGCTTTCAAAACATATTGGCCGAAATTAGCCAAGACCGCGTGCTGCTGCTCTCAACACATATCGTAGAAGATGTGGAAGAACTATGTCCCAATATGGCGATTTTGAAAAAAGGAGAGATTGTACGGCAGGGCAGTCCGCGCAGTTTGATTGCAGCTCTACAGGGGCAGGTCTGGGCAAAACGAGTGGATGGCACTGCCGACATCGATTCAAACTGGCGGCTGATTACGGCGCGGATGCTACAAGGTAAGCGCTACGTGCGCGTATGGAGTGATGATAAACCCGATGAAGGATTTGAAAGAGTCGAGGCTGATCTTAACGACGTTTATTTCACAGCGCTAATGGACCAGCCTGCCACTTTAGCGCCAGCGATGTCCGTATGACGTCACCCGGTCTCGAACTCTGGCCGATTTCCGAGACTGTCCGATTACCTTGTGTCTCCTAACTGTGGGCTGAGCGGAGTCGAAGCCCTATTCCTATGCAAGCAACCCTACCCATTCTCTCTTTCGAGATTCGCTATCACCTCCGTCGCCCCACTTTCTGGCTCATTGCCGGATTGTTCTTTACCATTGGCTTGGTCGATATCGTTTCTAAGGCTGAACAGGGAAACGCGTTTTTCTTCGTCAACAGTCCGTCACAGATTTTTCAAACAACGCTTTGGTACAGCATTTTTGGCATTCTCGCTGCCGCTGCTTTTGTGGCCGAAACGTTTGTGCGCGATGCCAATAGCCGCATGGAATCGCTGATTTTGGCAACACCTATCCGTAAGTGGGACTATTTAGCAACGCGATTTGGTGCGGCCTTTGGCGTCACGCTGGTGGCTTTTTCTGCCTACATTCCAGGGATGATTCTCGGTACGTTAATGCCAGACTTGAACGCGTATGCATTGGGCCCGTTTCGGGCGGACGGCTATTTGGCGAGCTACGGGTTGATTGCGCTGCCAAACTTGTTTGTGGTGAGTGCGCTGGCATTTGCAATCGCGGCTCGCACCCGCAGCCTAGCTGTCACCTTCGCCGGCTCTATCATCTTAGTAATGCTCTACCTAGCTTCCTTAATGATGGTGGGTGCTGACAAAATCAACTATCAGCAATACCCTTTCTGGGCCATGCTTGATCCGTTTGGCTTCTACGCCTTCGAGTCCAACACCCTCACTTGGACGGTCTTCGAACACAACACCCTTATGCCCTCGGTAGGTGGCCTGCTGATTTGGAACAGATTGTTATGGATCGCAATTGGTTTGATGGTGTGGATAGCCAGCTACCACAGCTACAAAATGCAGGCGCAATCACCGGCAACCACCAGTAGAAAAACTGTCAGAAAAAAAAGAAAATCCCCCAATCCTCCAATCTCTCAGTCCCCAACAAATCAACACTACACTGTACACCGACAGTCAAGTGTGTTTACCCAGCTCCTCTACCGCACCACCTTCGAACTGCGCACCATTCTCCAAGGAAAAGCTTTCTGGCTGCTCACCGGTTTTGGCCTCATCTCCCTCATCATGGCTGCCTTGGGTGCGCAGTCGTTTAACTACTCCAATCCCAGCACCGACATTCTGATTCACTCAGCAACAGTGTATTTGGACTATATTCTGTTCGCCATCATTGTGGTGTACGCTGCCGAGCTGGTTTGGCGCGATCGCACCTTACGGCTGCAGCCCGTTATCGATGCCACCCCCATCTCCAACGCCGTTCTCCTTCTCTCCAAACTCTTCGCCCTCTTCGCCATCATCACCTTCAACCTGTTGTTGGCGATGGCCGTCTTTGTTGTTTACCAAATCCTCTCTGGCTACACCTATTTCAACTTCCCACTTTACTTCCAAATGCTCTTTGTTGAGCATGGCCCCTACTTCTATCTCACAGCCATGCTCGCACTATTCACCCAAGTGATTACTCGTCACAAATACGCTGGAATGGGTCTGGTAGTGCTCATTTCGCTCTCTCATATTCCCCTAGACGCGCTGGGTCTTTATCACAACCTTTACCGTTGGGCCGCAACTAATGATATTGAATACTCTCCAATGAATGGCTATGGTCATTTGTTTGCGGGGCACCTGTGGTACAGCCTATATTGGGGGATTGTCGGTGCGATTTTGATGTTGATTGCCTACTTGCTTTGGCCCAGAGGTGTGCAAGGGAGACGGCGTTGGCTAAAGGCATGGAGAATGGCCAGTAAAGGTGTCAAGCGAACCTTGGCAGCTTTAGTAGTTGGCTGGGTCGCCGTCGGTAGCTGGATTGTTTACAACACCACGATGGTGAATGCTTACCAGCCACCAGGAAAAGAACAAACTGCGGCTGAAATTGAGCGACGATTTAAACAGTACGAGAACCTGCCGATGCCTGTTGTGACCGATACTAAGGTCAACATTGAGCTATATCCCGATCAGCGATATTTTCAGGCGCAGGGTGAATATCTTCTAGAGAATCGAACCAATCAGCCGATTGAAGAGATTCACCTGCTCACGTTTATTAATTTGGAGCTGGCGGATGTTGTTTATCCAGGTGCAACTTTGCGTGAGGCTCATCCAGACTGGGGGTATTACATTTATGACTTAGCCGAGCCGCTACCGCCTGGGGCTGAGCAGACTATGACCTTCACTACGCAAACTGCTCCGATCAAAGGCTTTCAAAATCAGGTGGATAGCGACGATGTTTACATGATTTATCCCAATGATGTGGTGGATAATGGGACTAATCTCTACAGCCCATTCATCCTGCCGTTTGTGGGGTACACAAAAATGGTGGAACACAAGAAAGCTTGGCAGCGAGCCAAGTTGGATTTGCCGCCATTGGAGCAACGGATGCGATCTCATGACGACCCCACCGGACTTGCCCAAACCATGATGCTCACCCACCTTGTTTGGGGAACAACAGATGTCACTATCGGTACAGCTAGCGATCAAACGGCAGTGAGTACGGGCCAGCTTGTAGACCAGTGGGAAGAGAACGGTCGTAACTATGTTCGCTACCAGTCTGGCCCGCAAAGTAGGGGCAAGTTCACCGTTTATTCAGGCGAATACAACATTCACACAGACGATAGCTATCGCGTCCCGATTGAGGTCTATTACCACCCTCAACACACAGACAATATCGATCTTATTGTTCAGCATATTGGGCAGGCGCTCACTTTTTACGAAGAAACCTTTGGCCCCTATCCCTTTGAGCAGGTGCGTGTGGTTGAGTTTGTTTATTACGACGGCATGATTTTCTCAGAAGGCGGAACACTGGGCATCCCTGAAGTACTGGTGTGGAAGAGTCAAGCGGAAGGCTTAGGTAAAGAGAATATTGTTGACTGGCTGACCTATTTGTTAGCACAGTCTTGGTGGGAAGATCAGCTGATCGCGGCGGATGTGGCTGGTGGGATGACAATTCGGGAGGCGCTCAGTGGCTATGCGAGTAATTTATATATGCGATCGCAGCGCACTCCCATGCAGCAAGAACTCGCTCAAAAGCAACGTCTGCGAGACTTCTTCCGCGGCCTTGGCAAACTCGACTTTCAAGAGCCACCCCTCACCGATATCTATAACGAACTCCCCATCGCTCGTCATAAAGGCTCCCTCATTTTAGAACTAATAGAAGACCAAATTGGCAAAGATGCCACGCTCAAGGGCATCAATCAGTTTCTTGCTGACCACCGCTACCAAGGGCCACCCTATGCCACCGTTCTAGATCTGCGCGATGCACTAGCTGCCCAATCATCAACAGTCGATCAGCAATCCACCGTCCGCGACTTGTTTGCACAAGTTCTCACCTACCAGGTTGGCATCGCTGACGCTACCTACGCGCCCATAGCTGATGGCAAATACGAAATCGCTTTGAACATAGAAGCGCAGAAGCTCAAAACAACTGGCCTAGGAGAGCAACAAATACTGCCATTAAACTTACCCGTCACCATTGAACTAAACAATGCCGAAGGTAATCTGATTAGAGTGATCAGACCTTCCTTAACAGATACGCAGACAACACTTTCTCTGATCACAGATGAGCTCCCTGAGTCTGTCACAGTCGATCCGAATTACAGGCTACCGTCTGCCTATCTTCAAGACAATGAAAAACAGATCAGACCCCGAAAAATAACATCTAACCAAGCATTCCGCCCAGTGACCACAAGCATTCAACCTTAAGAGTTCGTTTGTTTCTAATGGAGTAATTTCGAGATTTTTTAATTTCCTGTACCCCAATCGCTCAGCGCTGTGCATCCTTACATGTCCCCGATCCAATACCTGATTATGATGCTCTAATCGCAGCGACTGCTTTAGAGCAAGGTCTAACAATCGTCACACGAAATGTAGGAGATTTCGAAAGGACAGGCATAAAGCTATTGAATTCCTGGCTCAGTGGTGCAAAGTTCTAAATTGGTTTTGCGTTGAAGCGGTGAAACACGAGTCGATTGACAGTCAGGACAATATATAGAAAACAGACAGGGTGGAACTTCTATGGGAGACCTTAGCCTACCAACAGAAAGAAACTCAATCGATTTCATCTATTCTGTTCTGACAGTTCCCTCAACTCCAGTCAACTGGACAATGCCCTTAAATGATAGGCCACTTGAGTAACTTGATGTGGTTCTCTCATTAAACTAAAGTGATTTCCATCAACAGTATGAATGACCATCTTTCCCTGTATGAGTTCATTCCACTTTTGAGTCGTCCATGAGTCTACATTAATAGCTATAAACTCTGGGTTCATCTCAACCGCCTGACTGGCTCTAATGAGCTTAACAGAGTCAGGGTAAGGCTGCGGTTGATATTGAATCAATGCCATCATATTGGCTTGAAAAACACGCCAAATGTTTTCTAATTGCTCAGCAGAGAGCTCAGGGGGCAACAGGTGATGTTGCTGAATGAGTTCGAAGATCTGGGTATGAGAAACTGCCGAGTCAAGAACTTTTTCAATCAGTGTAGTTGCAACTGTCCCCGCTTGTCCAGCCAAGTCATGAATAAAGAGAGCTAGCATTTTTTTCGACTGCTCGTCGCTCAAGGCGGTTGGCGCAACCGGAAGGTGACTGTCAATCAGCGTCATCTGATCAACCGTCTTACCCAGTAAGAGCAGCTGTTGGGCTATTTCGTAAGCAATCACGCCACCCATCGACCAGCCCGCAAGACGATACGGTCCCTGAGGCTGCACAGCCAAGATTTCAGAAACATAGCGATTGGCCATGGTTTCAATATTATTCAGGGGCAAGTAATTGCCTCGCAACCCAAGCGATTTCAACCCATAGAGAGGCTGACTTCGACCTAACTGATTAGAAAGAGATGCGTAGCAAAGAACGGAACCTCCAACAGGGTGAATGCAAAACAGCGGTGGCTTTTGGCCTTGGGCTTGGATAATCACTAATGTAGACTCAGGGCCGTTGCCATTTTCAGCGTCTAGCTGAAGAGCCAGTTGTTCAATGGTGGGATATTGCAGGAGTGTCGATAGGGGTAACTCGATATGCAGCGAGTCACGGATCTTGGCCACCAGTCGAACAGCGAGCAGAGAGTGACCGCCTAACTCGAAAAAGTTATCTTGAACGCTAATCGATGAAACGCCTAATATGTCTGACCATAGCTGAGCCAATATTGACTCTTGGGCATTGCGAGGTGCCAGATAGGATGCGCGTCGCAGTGTCTGTTCTGAAGAAGATGGTAATGCCTTACGATCCACTTTTCCATTGGGGGTCAGAGGCAACGCTTCGAGGAAAATGAACGTATTCGGTACCATATAATCTGGGAGCCTTTGTTTGAGTGCTTTCTTCAAAGCTATGGTGTCTATGCTGTCGTAACCCACTAAATAGGCGACCAAAGATAGGCCACCAGCAGTATCTTCACGCGCAACAACGACAGATTGTTTTACTTTTTCACTTCGGTTTAGAGTAGATTCAATTTCACCGAGTTCAATGCGCAGCCCTCGAATTTTAACCTGATGATCTAAACGGCCTAAATACTCAATATTACCATCGGATAAATAACAAGTCAGGTCTCCTGTTTTATAGAGACGGCCACTCCCAAAGGGATTGGGAATAAATCTTTCAGCTGTAAGTTGCGGTCGATTGTGATAGCCTCGGGCAACACCCACCCCGCCAATGTATAGCTCTCCAGGTATTCCTATGGGGACGGGATTGAGCTGATTGTCCAAAATGTAAAGCTGAGTATTTGCGATCACACGGCCAATCGGTACAGTCATAGCTGTTGATTCGGGCTGGCAGTGCCATGCGGTTACATCAATTGCCGCTTCTGTTGGACCATAGAGATTGTAAAGTTCACAGCTGAGCCGAGAAAAGAAATCACTTTTCAGCTGAGCAGAGAGAGCTTCGCCACTACAGATGACTCTTTTAAGACGCTGTAATTTGTCGACGTTAGGTTCTTGTAAAAAGACGGCCAACATGGAAGGGACAAAATGCAAGGTTGTGATTTTTTGCTGGCTAATAAGTTGCACAAGATAATGGCTATCTTTGTGCCCGTCAGGTCTCGCCATCACTAATCTAGCGCCTACCATCAGTGGCCAGAAAAATTCCCACACCGACACATCGAAGCTAAAGGGTGTCTTCTGCAGGACTCGGTCTTCTGCTGTCAACCGATAAGCATCCTGCATCCATAACAACCGATTGCAGATGCCATCGTGTTGATTCATCACACCTTTAGGACGTCCAGTAGATCCGGAAGTATAAATCACATAGGCAAGATTCTCTGGAGTAGCTACCGATGGAATATTGAGAGGACTATACTGTGCAACTGTCGGCCAATCATGATCTAAGCAAACGAGCTGAGCATTATGCTCTGGGAGGCCAGGAACCAGAGCAGTTTGAGACAACAACACAGAGACACTCGCATCCTCGAGCATAAACTGTAGACGCGCTTCAGGGTAGCCCGGATCTAAAGGTACATAGGCTCCGCCTGCCTTAAGAATCGCTAACAGACCAACGACCATAGCAATAGAGCGCTCTGCATAGATGCCGACTAAGACATCTGGCCCCACTCCTAAGGTTTGAAGATAGCGCGCCAGCTGATTAGCGTGGCTGTTTAACTCGTGATAACTGAGCTGCTCTGTTTCGAATGTTGCTGCGATCGCGTCTGGTGTCCGCGCTACTTGTAGCTCAACTAGCTGATGGAGACATACCTCTTTAGGGTAGGCTACGGACGTATTGTTCCACTCTGTTAGCAGCTGATGCCTCTCTGTCTCTGTCAGCAATGCTAAACGGTTGATCGGCTGCTGAGGATTTTTGGCGATCGCCTCTAGTAAAACCTGAAAGTTCCCCTGAATTCGCTCAATCGTAGCCGGAGCAAAGAGATCGCTGTTGTACTTAAACATGCCGCCTAGGGTTGAGCCACTCTCCATAACATCTAGACTCAGGTCGAATTGGGCCTCCTGCTGTTTGATTTCATAGGGAATAAGACTGAGTCCACCCCATGCTTGAGGTGAATTGTTCTGCGTGGATGCTAGGAACTTAAGTTCCCGCTCACTGCGCAATACAAAGCTTGTTTGAAAAATGGGAGAATAACTAGCCTCTCGCTGAGGCTGCAATTTTTCCACCATCAAGGCGAAAGGGAAATCTTGATAATCTAAGGCCTCTAGCACCGTTGTATGTGTTTGGCTCAAGACTGTATTAAAGCTAGCGGCACCTTGAATTTGGCTGCGTATAGGCAGCATATTCACACAGTGGCCGACCACATCCACAAAGTCAGCGCGATTCCGCCCGGATACTGGCGAGCCGATAATGATGTCTTGTTGGCCAGTATATCGGTATAAAATTATCTGATAGGCTGTTAGCAACAGTGTGTAAAGAGAAACCTTTGTCTCCTTGCTAAGCGCTTTTAACTGTTTTGTCAGCACGGCAGATAAGTGAAAATGGCAAGAGCCTCCTTTATAATTTTGAATGGGTGGACGAGGATGGTCAGTCGGTAGCTGTAGCTTAGGCAGATTACCACTCAGTTTATCTTTCCAGTAATGCCAGAGCTTTTCGCCTTGGGTGCTGGCTAACAACTGATGCTGCCAGGAGACAAAATTTTGATAGCTGTACTGGGGTGGAGTGAGTGCAATACTTTGTCGAGCCTGAGCCAGCGCATAAAGAATAGGTAACTCATCCAACAGCAGATTGAGCGTCCAGCCATCACACACGATGTGATGCACAGACATCAACAGTAATAGTGCATCTTCTCCCGGTTGTTCGCTGCTGACCTGAAAACATCGCACCCGCAGTAAAGGCCCTTTTCCAAGATTAAAGGGTTCGCGATGAGCAATAAGTACTTGCTTAGAAAGCTGTGATTCGTCCCAGTGCGTGCCATCAATGACCTGAAAATCAAGCGTGATTTCCTCTGAGATTTCCTGCTGTGGTTGACCATTAACACTTGGGAAGCAGCTATTGAGAATAGGATAGCGCTCAAGCAAAGTGGTAAATGCCTGCTTCCAGGCATGTATATTGTCTGCATTTAATACCTTTCCAGCAACAGAAAAGTTATAAGCAGAACTACTTGGTGCTAGCTGCCAAAGATACCAGAGAGATTTTTGATTGGAGGATAGTTCAAATTCACTATCAAACTTTGCCTGAAACCTTAGTGCCGCCCGGATTGGTATTTCATCTTTTTTCAAATTCTTATCTTCAGAGGTTTCTTGAAGAACTCGATTCTCAGTTTCGCTTAAGAGTTCCTTATACTGTTGACTCAACATCTCGACTAACGCTGAGATATGGACACCATCCATAAATTGAGAAATAGGAATTTCTATCTCGAACTGCTTCTGAAGCTGGTTTCTCAATTCCATAGCCATGAGGGAATCCAAACCAAATTCCAAAAGGTTTTGCTCAGGATTAATGAGTTGATCACTGGGCAATCTCAGTACATGGGTAACTTCTTTGTTTAAGATTTGTCGCAGGAGTTGACTTCTCTTAGATGGCGAGGTCACCTCTAACTGTTTTCGTAAAGTCAGCTTAGTGTCTGGATTGGGGGCCTCTTTGGATGCAAATTGCAAAGGAGTGATATCTTCAAAAACGGTATTCTCAACATCACTGAGCTGCTGGGTCAAATTCTGCCAATCAAACGCAATAACGCCTAGCTGACCTTGGACACCTAGCTGTTGTGATAGTATCTGCAAGCCCAGTTCGGGCGGAATCAGCTTTAGCCCTAGCTGTGCCAAGCGCTTTCGATGAGCGGTAGACAATGCTTTAGCCATGCCTCCCTGCCCCCATGGCCCCCAGTTGATACTCAAGGCAGGTAATCCCAGCCCCTGGCGATATTCACACAATCCGTCTAGGAAGGCATTGGCCGCAGCATAGTTACTCTGGCCTATTCCACCTAAAAGAGACGCTGCTGACGAAAAGCAGATGAAAAAGTCTAGGTCCAGATCTTGAGTTGCGTGGTGAAGATTCCAACCACCCTGAACCTTAGGCTGTAATACAGATAAAAAGGTCTCCCAGCTTTGTTTGGGTAAGGATGCATCGGCCAGCACGCCAGCGGCATGAACAACACCTCTGAGTTGAATAGCGGACTGATCGAGCTGATGAATCGTATGGGTTAGCTGTGTCATATCGCTAACGTCAGCCCGGCACACTAAAATCTCTGCACCACCTTGCCGCATAGCTTCAATTGCCGCTGATGCTGCAGCAGACGGCTGACTCCTACCCAGTAATGTAATGTGACGCGCCCCCTGGCTGACTAGCCATTGACTTAGCTCGAGTCCTAATGCACCCAAGCCTCCGCTGATGAGATAGCTGCCCTCTGAATGAATCGATACTTGGTTAGCATTAGTGGCCTGTTTGCCCAATCGCATTACATAGCGTTTCTCTGAACGATAGGCAATTTGAGTATCTTGGCCCTCGCAAGTCAGCGCATCAATCAACGCAGCAACGGCCATATCTGCATTGTCCTCCGAACCGAGGTCTATACAGCGGCAAGGCAACTGAGGGTATTCTAGTGCGATCGCCCGTCCCAGTCCCCAAAGCGAAGATTGCTGCGGATTGGCCACTCCTTTATCTATCGAATTATTGTGCGCTACCCGTTGTGCTCCCTGTGTGACCAACCAAAGCGGCGGTTGCTTCTCATAGAAACAAGACAGCATCGCCTGTACAAGATGCAGTGTGCTTGCACAAACCAGAGATTGTGCAGACATAGGATCCATACAATCACTTTCTAAGCTCCACAAATGGACGATGCCCGCAAGGGAGATATCATTATCCTCAAGCAATTCTTTTAATAAGGATTGAAAGTTTTCTGGAGAATATGGATTCAGCTGGTAGCAGGGCTGCTCAGCTGAATTTAAAGTTGAATGTTCAGAGACAGGATCTGTTTGAACAAGGATACATTTCTGGCCTTGCACCTCTAAAGCAGCAACTAACTGTTCTCTTAGACCTGAGGCATTGCCCAGGACTAACCAGTAGCCGCCCTGATTAAGCAATGAGCGTTGCTCAGGTTTTGATGGGTGCCAGTTTACACGGCAACACCATTGACTTGGGTCATTCCTTAGACCCGCGACTGAGGCTTTCTGTAACTGTTGGTATTTGAATTCTTTAATCCGTATACCCCCGAGTAAAGCAACAACTTCTCCTTGCTCCGTTAACAAATAAGCGTTGCCTGCCAATTCATCTGTGTCAGTCGCAATGTTTTCATCTACCTGGGTGTAGAACCACAGCTCCTCAGTTCTATCAATGTCCCTAAAAAAGGTGAATGCATCGGCGCTAGAAAAAGCATATGCCACTTGGTTTGCCTTTCGGGCATTAACAAACCCAACTGACACAACACCAGAATCCAGTAGCCCTGGGTGGGGCCAATAGTCATTGATACCTGTTTGGTGTTGAAGCGGTTTAAGTTTGAGCAAAGCCTCACCTTCACCGGTCCAAAGTCGCTCAGTCCATTGGAAGCTAGGGCCTAGCTCAACCTGATTGCCGAGAGCTGCGAACAGCTGTGGGTAGTAATCTTTTGACTCAAGAGTAACTTGGCTGCATCGCTGGCGTACTTCCTCCAAATTAAATGATTCAGGAGCCGCTGTCTGAGAGATTTTGACTTCTGAGGTCGCATGTAATTGCCACTGGTTGGGTTGAGTATACTCTTCCCCCGTAGCACAACTCATCACTTGGCAGACATAGCGATTATCTGCCAACGGATTCATCACCAACTGTACGGTACGCGTTGCAGTGTCTTCGACCACTAAAGGATGAAGAAATTGAATCTTTTCAAGAACAACAGCCATATGCTTGTCTTGACTCTGCTGCTCAAAAATCTGCTGCGCAGCTAGCAGAGACATCAACACATGAGAGGTTCCAGCGACAATGGTTTTGCTATAAAACTGATGGTCTGCTAAATAGTTAGGATAATCAGCAGCGAAGCGCGTCTGAAAGCGGATTTGTTGTTCTAAGGGTAGGGGTAGCCGTTGCCCTAAAAGTGGGCTCGCCTGAGTAGTGATGGAAGCTACTGCGACAGTAGAGGGATGGGATGCCGGTATGTTCGCTATTTTTTTGTGTTCAACCCAATAGCGCTGACGCTGAAAGGGATAGGTTGGCAACACCAGTTTTTGCCGCTGCGGGTAACTTTTGTCGAAGCGGTGCCAGTTTACCTTTACGCCGCATTGATAAAGCTCTCCTAGGCTAAACAGCATTTGTTGCCAGTCTGTCTGCCCAGATCTGAGAGAAGGGAGCCAAGGATGGTTAGTGCTCTCGGCAAGGCACTGCCGTCCCATACTTAGCAAGATCGGTTTGGGACCACATTCCAAAAAGACGTTGTATCCTTGTTGGTGCAATGTCTTCATTCCACCCAGGAAATTAACCGGTTCGAGAATGTGTCGGCACCAGTACTGAGGGGTAGCAACTTCGACAGATTCAACTTGCCCAGTAACATTAGACACGAAAGGAAGTGAAGGCTGCTGATACCTGACAGTTTGAGCAAGTTGCTCAAACTCAGCAAGCATCGGCTGCATAGCAGGAGAATGAAAAGCGTGAGACACCTGCAAGACTTTGGCTTTTACACCCACTGCTACCAGCTGGGAAGTAACCGATTGAACCGCTGCTTCTGCTCCTGAAATAACAGTGCTTTCAGGGCCGTTTATAGCGGCAATATAGACCTCTGGATGTTCCGCCATTTGAGAAAGTACATCCTTTACCTGCCTCTCTGACGCCAACAGAGAGGCCATCGCCCCGCCTGACGGTAACTGCTGCATGAGCCGACCACGGGCTGCGATCAGCTCAAGACCTTCTTCCAAACTAAAGACACCCGCTATACAGGCAGCAACATACTCACCGACACTGTGCCCCATCACAATATCCGGTTTAACTCCCCAGGATTGCCACAGCTGAGCCAATGAGTATTCAATCGCAAATAGGGCTGGCTGAGTATATACAGTTTGGTTAATTTTATCGTTTGATATCAGTGTTTCAGAGCCTGCCCTTGAATCATGGTGGGGATATAGAACATCTAACAGCGATTCATTCATATACAGCTGCAAAATCGCATCACACTGCTCCAACGTTTTTCGAAACGTCGGCTCCGTCTCATAGAGCTGACGGCCCATCTCCACATACTGAGAGCCCTGCCCTGTAAACAGGAATGCTACTTTGGGGGGATGCTGATGGGAGTTGACTTCAGAGATAGAATCTGTTGAAACATTGACGTTTGAAACAATCGAATGGAGTTGCTCTTGCAACTGCTGATTTGAAGTCGCAACAACAGCAGTCCGATGCTCGAAATGAGAGCGTCCAGTGTTTGCCGTAAAGCAGATATCGGCGAGGGACATCCCTGGATGCTGTGATAGGAGCAGTTGATAGCGGCTGCACAAATCTGTCAACGCTGGCTTACTTTTCGCCGATAGTGTTAGGAGGTGATAGGGTCTTTCACGTTCAGAAGAGAGACCATCAGGCCCAACCGTAGACTCGTCTACTGCCGTAGTCTTAGATGCAGGACTTTCTTCTAAAACAATATGTACATTTGTGCCGCTCATACCAAAGGAACTCACGCCAGCTAGCCGTGAGTTTCCAGTATGGTCCCAAGGCGTTAATCGAGTTGGCACTTCAATGGAGAGTTTGTGCCAAGGAATATGAGGATTGGGCGTCTTGAGGTGTAGGTGAGGGGGAATCTGTTGTTGCTGTAAACTGACTACGACCTTCATCAGGCCCGCAATCCCTGCCGCAGATTCTAAGTGCCCGAAATTCGTTTTGACTGAGCCAATGTGTAGAGGAGAGTTTTCGGCTCGATTTTGGCCTAAGACCTGAGCTAGCGCGAGCACCTCAATGGGGTCGCCTAAAGGTGTTCCTGTGCCATGGGCTTCTACATATTGAATTTGCTCAGGCAAAACCTGGGCGTTTTGGAGGGCCTTGCTAATGACAGCGGACTGGGCGTTTCCATTTGGTGCAGTTAGCCCGTTGCTATGTCCGTCATGATTGGCGGCTGTTCCACGGATTAGCGCATGAATAGCATCACCATCTGCAATCGCATCCGACAACCGCTTCAAAACAACAATCCCACAGCCCTCTCCACGCGCATATCCATTGGCGGACGCATCAAAGGTCTTACAGCTACCATCAGCGGCTAGTGCATTCAGTTTCGAAAAGCTAATCGTCGCTTCAGGCGTCAGCATTAAATTGACACCACCTGCCAATGCCATATCGCTTTCTCTGGAGCGTAAGCTCTGACAAGCTAGGTGAATACCCAGCAAAGATGAAGAACAACTGGTATCTAGAAAAAGTGCAGGGCCTTGAAAACCAAAAACATAGGCCAGACGACCAGCGGCAATACTGCGAGCCCCGCCCAAACTCGTGTAGGCATCGATTTTTGTAAGATTTTCTGAAGGCATGCTGAGGCGGGCATAGTCCTCAAAGCAGACACCCGCAAACACACTTGTCTGTGAGCCCCGAAGACTTTCAGGGGCTAATCCCGCATTCTCTAACGCCTCCCAGCTGACTTCCAGTAGCAAACGCTGCTGTGGGTCCATACTGACAGCTTCTCGTGGAGAAATCCCAAAAAACTGAGGATCGAACTGGTCTACTTGGTCAATGAAGCCGCCCTTTCGGGTATACATTTTGCCGGGTACACCGGGTTCAGGATCATAATAGTCATCTATAGACCAGCGATCGCTTGGAATTTCTGAGATTGCATCTCGCCCATTCTTTAGCAATTGCCAAAAGGCTTCTGGGTTTCGAACACCACCCGGATATCGACACCCCATGCCGACAATGGCAATCGGTTCATGCTTTTGGCGTTCAACAGTTTCCAACTTTGCTCGAGCATTTTGCAAAGCGGACAAGATTCTTTTAGAGTTTTCGGAAGAGTCGGCAGTTAGGCAAGGAACCTGTGGCATAGCTAGAGCTGGTCTTAAGCAATAAATTTTAGGAGAGGAACAATTTGCTCGCCATCACTAGGTTTGGCGAAACCAGTTTCCGACAAATCTATCTAGACGATTCTCTAAACGTTCAATTATTCCCTCAGAGCTGATGCTTACTTTCGATGCAGGATCAGTAAAGTTTCTCATTGATGAGCCATAGCGATTCATTCGGCGTTTAGCAAGCAGATCAAAAAAGGTATCAGCGGATAGTAGGCGCATCAACCCTATTCGCAAAATGCCATTCCAAGCATATTTTATAGTTGAGCCTCCAAAAGCTGGCTTCCCTGGACTAGACTTGTAGTAAATCGAAGGAAATGCATGGTCTCTAACCCTTTGTTCATCACCTTTAGAGTACTTCCCTCGCATAATATAGGTAAGGAAAGGAGAAAAGGGCATAGACGGAAGATGATACTTCAACCATCGATTTTTACTGACTGATTCATTAAACAGCTTCATGCCAGTGAGCTTAAAAATATCTACGGCATATCCCCTTGGATGCACAAGATTTTTATTCGAGTAGTCCGGGAAATAGGCCTCTCTAGAGGCTAAGTCTGCTTTCGCCTCCTGCCGCATGATTTCACTGTCCGGCAAGTTCTGTTTACCTGCCCATATTTGAGAGGCCCAAATACATTGCAGTTCGGCCATAAATGGAATAGACAAGATAGTTGGGCGTGCGTAGCCAATAAATGACAGACTCGGGTCGTCAGGGTGAAATACCAGTTTGTACATCAAGTGCGTTGGCCTCTGAGTTGCCCATTCTGGCAGGAAATCCAGCTTAGGCGTATAGCCAAAACAACAAATAATATGGGTCGCATTGACTGTACTGCCATCCTCAAAAACAACCTCCTGTCCTTGACAGTTATCAATTTTCGGTGCAGCTTTTACTCGACCTGACCAAACATATTCAACGGCGTGACCATTTTTGTTAAAAGCATCGTGATACCAAGGCGTTTCGTTTTTCCAAACTTGAAGCCCATGACCTTGATAGGAAAAAACGGACCCAGAGCTAGCCAGATTGCAACCGTATCGCATTCCTGGCTTAGACTTTTCAAAGTCAGTTAGTAAAGCGTGGATCAGCGTTGACTGGGTATCTAAAGCATTATCCCACCGATCATATTGTCCGGGGGGGGCCCCTGGTCTAAGGGGCGCTTTACGGAAGAAGTGCTGACCACCGCGAATCGCCCAAGTCAGCTGACAGGGCTTTTTAACAAGCTGCTCAATGATGTCTGAAGCTGTTTCACCGCCTCCATAGACAATCACATGGTCAGCTTCTGAGACAGTTAAGTCATCGAAATGCTTAAAGTCTCCAGCGTGATAAATTTGACCACCAAAGGACGAAACTGGCCCAACAATTTTGCGCTGAGTTTGATGAACGCCTGCACAGACAATCAGTTTTGACGCAGTAAATAATGCCTCATCAGATGTTTTGACAACCCAATCTTTATCTTCGTTTTTCTCGGCAGAAACTACCCGAGAATTATAGCGATTATCTTTGTGTAGATCGAATTGAGCTGAGTAATCTCGAAGGTAATCCATAACATCTTGATGACGCATAAAATTCCCAAATTCTTGAGACATTGGAAAATCAGAGGCTTCAGTCACATGACGAGAAGAAGAGGACACAGTATTGCGCATTACCGTAATCCACTTTGGTGAATCCGTGTAGTTCCAAACACCACCAAAGTCGTCACGAGACTCCAGAATTTTAAAATTTAGACCTTCTTGCTTCACATACTTTGCCGCATATAGCCCGGACCAGCCAGCTCCGATAATCAAAATATCTAAATGGGGCTCTTTGCATCTGTTTGAATCGAATACATTTGTTTGAGATGTTGCAGGTTTCATTGTGGCTTTTATGCTTTTAGATATGATTGTTGAGTTCTAGTTTTTAGCGTTGTTGCCTTGAAAAGAAGCATTCTTCTAACTTGAAAGTACTTAAAGCTGGTCGCTCGCCTATAGACTAGATTGATTGGTTCTTAAAAGGTTAGGACAGTTGAGCAAGCATACAACACAAGCTAAACTAACAAGTTGGACAATCCATTGCATGTCAGGGACATAGGCTTCTGGCGATAGGGAAAAGTGTTCTCGATACCATCCAAAAGCACTGACATAGACTATTGCGTGCAGGCCCAGTGTAAAACCCCTGGATTGAAGATAGCGTTCCCATCCAGTAAACACAGATATAATCAATGGCGCTGCTAGCACGGCCAAGTGGTGGACAATCACGGTCCCTTTAAAGCTGTAGTAGATAAATACAAGATCCCAGAGCGTATAGGCAATAATCCAAGGAACACCCGGATCATGGAGGAAATCTCTATATTTATTGTTATCTATTGAGAATTGGCGGAGAGGTCTCATTGTCAGGATTAATAATATTCCAGCGATCGCATTCCCGTAATTCCCTAACAGCGCATCTAGCGCAACAGCCTCAAAAATATTCAGCCCTATCGCAATAAATAAAGACACTTGAACCGCTAGCTTAGGAATTTTTCCAGTGGACATGCGGCAGAACATGATCCAGGATAGGGTCAGTGTTATAGAATATATTTTCACCCATAGAAACCAACTCCAACCCCCGTGCGATGCGGAAATATTTAGAAAGTGCGGAAGAAGTGCTAGCGGCACAATTAACCAAAAAGCCAATCCCCACCTTGGTGGCAGACGGCGCATTGTTTCACTGGCGATACATAAAATCACGCAATAGACAACAATCATCAACATCATTGTCGCTGTCATAATCAATTTCTTCCTCAATAGCACTATAAGAGTGTGTGCTTACGAAACAGTCTGTTTTTCTCTAAGGAGTTTGGGACAGCTGAGTAAACCTACAACACAAGCTAAGCTAACAAGCTGAACAGCCCATTGATGATTAGAAACATAGGCCTCTGAAGGAAGGATAAAGTTTTCTCGATACCATCCAAAAGCGCTGGCATAGGCCATTAAATGTATACCCAGCGTAAAAGCCCTAGATTGAAGATAGCGTTTCCACCCAGTGACTGCAGCTACGATCAACGGCGCTGCTAGTACAGCTACGGCTTGAACAATAATCGTTCCTCTAAAGCTATAGTAAAGACAGACTAAATCCCAGATAGTGTTGGCAATAATCCAAGACGGACCAGGACTATGGAGAAAATCTCTATGCTTGTTGTCATCTATCGAGAATCGACTTGGAGTCCCCATTGTAAGAATTAATAATATTCCAGCGATCGCATTAAGGAAATGACCGTGTAGCACATCTAGCGCAACAGCCTCAATAATATTCAACCCCAGTGCAAAAAATAAAGGCAGTTGAATAGCTCGGTTTGGCATTTTTCCAACGGTTATGCGGCATATCATGATCCACACTACGGGCACTGCTACAGAGTATATTTTCACCCATAGAAACCAAGTCCAGTTCTCTTGCAATGATGAAACGTTCAGAAAGTGAGGAAGAAGCGCTAAAGGCACAATTAGCCAAAAGGCCAATCCCCACTTAGGAGGCAGCCGTCGCATTACCTCACTGGTGATACATAAAATCACACAGTAGACAACAATTATCAACACCATTGTCGCTGTCATAGTCAATCTCTCCTACAATCTCTAATTTACGCGCCTAGTAAATCCTCTAAGGCACCTAGCTCTCTTTCAATTGATGTGGCTATACTTTCTTCCTGGGCAACCTGTGCATCCTTGAAATTGACAGGAGGCGTTTTTGGAGAAGATAGCTGTGAGGTGGAAGGTGCAGATTTTAGGTCAGTGATTTGAGCGCCGAGTTCACTGACTAAATGCTCAGCTAGCGTCTTGATTGTTGGAAAATTCCATAGTGCTGTGACGTCTAGGGTATGTTGTAACCAGTCTTCCAGGTCATGAATCAATTCCACAGCCATCACAGAATCTATACCGTAATCGGCAAACGAGACATTGTGATCGATCGATTGCTCGATATCTAAGGTTTGAGATAGCCAGTTTTCGATCCAGTTTTGGAGCATTTCGGCAGTGTAGGGTAGCTGACCATTTTTTTCAGCGATAGGAGAATTTTTCTGCTGCTCAGTGCTGTTATCAGATGGATTTGTACTTGCCGTTGTAGGGGCCGTTGTAGGGGCTGACACCTGCAGCAACTCATCTAACGAGTGATTTTCACCTATTGCTTGCTGAGTCACCTCGCCAATACTGGATTGATAGCCTCCAATCTCATCGCAAAGTGCCTGTGCGCTGAGATCGATCCGGATAGCCGCAGGTGTATTCAAGCTCTGCGCTAGCTTTTCTTCAAACTGTTTTTCTACCCAGACATAGGCACGGGATAATGCGGGCGAAGTCGCCCGCTCGTTTGCCGATTTTACAGTCGCTAGCAATATGGCGAAGGACGAAATTTCTCCAATGCAGGCGTATGCCCACTGAGTTGCTCTGCCTCGAAAACTGCGATCGCTCGCATCAATAAGATGAGTCTGAATATTTTTGACAGCCTGTTGCAATCGTTGTGCAACAATTGGGACCCCTAATGTCTCACTAAAAAATTGGTAGAGTTCTTCTCCTTTGTGAAGCACCCGCGAGCCCAAAAACATATTGAGGGCTTCTGTTGGCCCCTCAAAAATTCTGAAAACCCTAGCATCCCTCAATATCTGGGGGGCAATATTCGTCTCAATGTAGCCCCGACCACCCATCAGCTGCACGAGATGATCGGCGGCTTGCCAAAAGAATTCAGGCCCAGTGGTTTTACAAGCAATATAGGCTTCTTCAGGGACTCTTAGGCCCTGATCGATCAGGTCAGCGACGGTGAAAACGAGTGTTTCTAAGGCAGCGATCGCATTGGTTAAATCATGTAGCCGTACCTGCGTGATGGCGTTATCCAACAGTCTTCCACTGGCTACTGTGCGACGAGAACTATATCTCACCATCAGCTGAGCACAGCGCTTCATCCCCCCTAGGCAGCCTGCCGCGAGTCCTAGCCGTCCATGCATCATGGCGTCTTGCGCTACGCTCATTCCAGCCCCCGTCTCTCCCAGTAGCTGAGCGGCAGAGACAGGTACGCCTTCTAGGAAAATGGTGTTTTGCACCATGCCCCGCATGCCCATTGTCAGCGCTTCGGGACCTTGGCGCATCCCTGCACTCCCTTGGGTTACCACAAATCCACTAATACCTACAGCATGGCCCTGTGCATTGTATTGCTGCACAAAAACGTTAATCGCCCCAGCCCAGGCCGCCGATCCACTCCAAATTTTTGTCCCCGTTAGTGCACATTTGCCAACAGTCATCGGCCGCGCTTGTGCAGCCAGCGCCCTTGGGTTAGCGCCCGCACCGGGTTCTGTCAGCGCAAACGCGCTCAGCTCTCGACCTGTGGCCAACCGAGGCAACAAGGATTGGCGCACACCATCTGTGGCCCAATTCATAATCGGACGAATGCCCAATGCATTGTGATTCCCCACGAGCAGCGTTAGGGTTTGGTCAATTGCGCCTAACTGTTCGATGAGACTTAGCGCATCTCGAGTATTGAGTCCTAAGCCGCCATATTCAGATGGAACCTGCAGACCAAAGAGACCGCGATCGCCAAAGTCCAACACAATATGAGGCGGGATACATCGACGCTCATCAATCAGACGAGAGTTTATTCGGGTTGACGCATAGTCACGTAGCCAATCGACCAACTCGCGAGCTTGCGAGGAACTGGATGAAACTTGCAGGGACGTTTGGGTTGTGGCTGGATTAACTGTGGGTTGAGAGATAACCTGATCTTCTTGCTCACTGCCTGTCTGAGGTAATACTGTCTGGGGTAATACTGTCTGAGGTGATACTGTCTGAGATAATACTGGAGTTTCTGTTGCTTGAGGTTCTGCTCCTTGAGATTCTGATATTTGAGTGTCTGTAAACCAGTAGCGTTGGCGCTGCCAGGGATAGCTTGGCAACGCTACTTTGCGACGGACATAGCCCTGGTCGAATCGAGCCCAGTCTACAGATACTCCTTGAGTATAAAGTCGCCCTACAGTCTGAAGTAAAGTAGACCAATCTGAAATGTGCTTAGGGCTGATCTCAAGATAAATTGCGTCTGTCTGCTGAGTCTGATCATTCTCACCGGGTTCAGATTCTAGCCGTAGCCCTTTTGCTAGTTGTTCTAAACAGACTTCTAAGCTCAGCGAGCCATTAAGGCAAGCCGCAATGTATGTGCCAGCACCCTGACCAGTGACTACAGTTGGATGAATTCCCCAATCCCTTAAAACCTCACTCAAAGCAAATCCCCAGCAAAACTGAATGAGTTGCTGGTAAGGACGCTGAGATAGAAGACTTAGGTTTTCAGCCTTTTGAGTGGGATAAAGAATTTCAAGAAACGCAGGGTCTAAATGGAGATTTAGAATCGCATCGCATCGCTCTAACGCTTTTCGGAATATAGGCTGGGTCTCGTAGAGTTCTGAGCTGGGCACAGCTGTCAGACCGCCTGCTTCTACAAAGTTGAAAACGAGCGTAGGGGATTGTTTACTGACTAGATATCCTGAGTATACTCCAGGGACTTCTTGCCGCTGTGAGAAGGCTTGCAGCTGCTCCCTAAACTGACTTGAAGACTCTGCCACAAGTACCAAACGATAATCGAAGTGGGCACGTCCTATGTTTGCTGTAAAGCAAATATCTGCGATTTTCTCTTCTAGTGTGTTCTCCAGTAGAACTTGATATCGCTGGCTGAGCGCCTGAAGTGCCGCTTGGCTCTTTGCCGACAGCGTTAGCAACTGTAAAGGCCGTTCAGGCTGAGAACGGGTATCTGGGTTGGGTGCGCTACCCTTGAAAGCCACACTCTTTGGGGAGGCTTCTTCCACAACAATATGTGCATTCGCCCCTCCAAAACCAAAACTACTCACACCAGCTATCCGAGTCTCTGCCTCAGTCTGCCAGGGCTGTAGAGTTGTTGAAATGTCCAACGGGGTTTTGTCGATTTTAATATAGGGATTTAATTCTTCGAGATTAGGGTGGGGTGGAATCTGTTGATGACGAAGCGCAAGCACAACTTTGATTAGGTTTGCCATACCGGAGGCGGCTTCCAGATGGCCAATGTTGGGCTTGTTCGTCCCTATCCAGCACGTTCGCTCAGCCGATCTATCTTTTGCTAAAACAGCTTTGAGCGCATTTATTTCAATGGCATCTCCCATCGCTGTCCCTACAGCGTGAGTTTCAGCGTAGCTAACCTGAGTGGGTTTTATGTCCGCTACATTCAAAGCCTGTCGAACGACGGTTTGTTGTGCTGGGCCATTAGGCGCTGTCAGCCCACTGGTAAGACCATTGTGGTTAATAGCAGAACCTCGAATGACGGCTTGAATGAGATCGCCATCTCTTTGAGCCTCTGCTAAACGCTTTAGGACAACAACGCCACAGCCTTCTCCGCGTACATAGCCATTTGCCTTAGAAGAAAAGGGTGCGCAACGGTCGGTTACTGATAGTGCCTGAGCCTGCGAAAAAGTAATATTGGGCTCACGAGACAAAATAGCATTGACGCCCCCAACCACACACAGACTCGATTCTTGAGTAGCAAGACTTCTACAGGCATGGTGAATCGCCACTAGGGCAGAAGAACAAGCCGTATCTATC